>Ga0180439_100066_pt1 | contig 48106 bp, 45 predicted proteins | sample ChrtobMetaP5_0mM_FD_119744 | JGI IMG/M metagenome (GOLD analysis project Ga0180439, IMG submission 119744) | Chrysochromulina tobin associated microbial communities from unialgal haptophyte culture, Seattle, Washington, USA - P5_0mM MetaG | ecosystem: Host-associated > Algae > Haptophytes >...
AATGCCGTCTCCGAGGTGCGCGCCGCGTCGGTGCGCGCCGTCTCGGCGCCGCCCTGCTCAGCGCCAGCGCGCGAAACGCCCTCCTGCCGTCGCCCCTCCGCCGGCCCCTACACCGCGGCGGGTGCCCGCGATAGCGCGGGCACGCTGCGGGATCGCCTCCGCATGGTCGCGGAGAGCAGTCCACGAGGCGATGCCCACGCGGCGCAGGCGGCAGCCCTCTCAGCCAAACTCTCGGAGATGGCTCTAGAGGGCGTGGCTGTCGGCAGCAGAGGCGAGCGCTCCGCGCGCTCGGCGTCTCACTCGTTCACACCGGCCGTGGAGTCGCTCATCGGCGTAGTCGATGGCGCGACGACCCAGACGCCGGCGCGGGGTGAGCCGATGCCTGTCGGGGGGCCCTCCCCGAGGAGAGAGACCGCGCATAAAAGTGCTCAACACGACGCCCCCACCCCGATGCCTGTCGGGGGGCCCTTGCATCCCCACTCCGTCCCACCCGCCACGTGGCCTGACGGCACGGAGGTCTTCCAACACGGCGGGAAGCTCTATCAGGACGCGCTGCGGAATATCTATGGCCGATCGGTTAGGGCTGCTCAGTCGGCCTCTCACCGCAGCGAGGTACGATTGAGCGTGAGCCGTGTGGCCGCGGTCTCGCGAACGCCTTGTGCCACGGTGCCGATGAACATGCGCGCGACGCACGATTTTCATGCGCCCGCGCCGCCGGCGACGAAGTGTCTCGACGGAAGGACGGCGATGGCCGCGATGGCCGACGAGTGGAACGTCCGCAAGCCCACACCGTTGGGCTCTGGCGCGCCGCCTAGCCGCCACGGAGGGCTTGATCAGAGGGAGTCCACGCAGACGGGCGAGCCGCCTCTTTCGCTCGTGGAGCAGATGCGCTCAAGGTCCGCAGCGCTTGAGGCTCTGGTGGATGTGCGCACCGGCGAGGCGATGAAAGCGCTTGCCGCCTCGGAGCGCAGCGCGGTGCAGCGCTCGGTGCAGCGCTCGGAGGCGACCCATCTGGTGGCGGCAGCGGCGGCAGCGACCGCGGCGGAGATGCGTCGCAAGGCCGCGTCCGCGGCCCCCTCCCTCCCGACCGCGCCAATGGACGTCTATCACATCGCCGAGCAGCACGTGCAGCAGCAGCAGCAGCAGCAGCAGCAGCAGCAGCAGCAGCAGGCCAAGGCGGCGCGCCCCGGCGAGAAGCGCATCCCCACGACCGTTGGGCTGAACTTTGTGCGGTGACTCTGTAGACTTAGTTTCGCGCTTCAGCTGCTGCTTGACCCCAACGCTTTACGGTTAAGCGGCCGGGAACCACCATGTGAAGAGACTGTCGCGGAGCCACAGTATCCGTGTATCCCAGCCAGGGGGAAGGGTTATGCGGGGAGATGTCTCCCACAAGGGGGATTCTCGAAGTTAGTCGATGCGCATCCTGATTAAATCCCAACGGAGATACTACTGAGGAAGACGAGCACTCCCGCAGTTTTGTTGTTTTGGGCAAGTCCTCGCGACAGTCCCCCAGACTCCGACACTGGTTCCCGGACTCCGACTGAATTGCCGATTCCCATCTGACGGTAGCACGATGAACTCCTTCCGACCCCTCGAAGCCTTCATCGGCGGCCTCTTCATCGGCACTGCATGCGGTGTGTACATGCTCTTCTCCCGCCGTATTGCCGGCTGCTCGGGCTCCATGAAGGCCGTCCTCCACGCCCTCGCCCTCGGCCGTCGCGAAATCTCCAAGATTGCCTTCACTGGCGGCCTGCTCGCAGGCGGCGCCCTCATGCAGGCGTTGCTGCCTTCAAGCTTTTCGGCTCCGCCAGCTCCCTCACTAGTGCTCGCGTTTGCGGGCTTCGCCGTCGGTATCGGCACCGCGCTTGCGAATGGGTGCACCAGCGGCCACGGCCTGTGCGGCCTCTCGCGCCTGTCCTTTCGCTCTCTCATGGCGGTGCCGATCTTCATGGTGACCGCCAGCCTCACCACGACGATTACCGACGTCACCACGGCGATCAAAAGCGGCGGTCCGCTTGGCACCATCTTGCCCATCGGTGCTACACCGACCTCGACCTCCGTGCTCGCCGCCCAGCTTGCCGGCGGCCTGGCCCTCGCTCTTGCCGCCGGCCTCGCACTCCTCCCAGCTAAGTCGACTGCCAAGGAGGCCTACTTGGGACTGTGGAGCGGCGGATGCTTCGCGATCGGGCTCACCATCGGCGGCATGGTGCGCCCAAGTGTCGTTCTAGGCGCGCTCGGTCCCGCCGCCTTCGACGGCACGCTCTGGGTTCTCTTCTGCACAGCGCTCGCCACGACCTTCGTGGCCTTCCGGGTCGCCGCGCGCGTGGGCGTTCAAGAGGCGAGCGTGTGGGGAGCGGCGTCGCCCGCCCCTGTTGACCGCGCGCTGCTGATCGGGTCGGTCTTCTTTGGCGTCGGATGGGGCGCGACCGGTCTGTGCCCCGGCCCGCTGCTCGTTGGCGTCGGTGCTTCAGGTGCGCCCGGCCTGCTGCTCATGCTGTTTGCGGCGGCGCTCGGCATGGCGCTCGCGAACCCGATCAGCAAGGCGGCCGGGGTGGCGATGGAGTGCATGCTGCGGAAGCGGCGGCTGGGGAAGGTATTCCCGGAGGCACCGCGCCTCAAAGAGCTGGAGGTGAGCCACGAGGTCGGCAAGCCATCCGATCAGCAATAGATGCCCGCGTGCTCGTATGCCCCGGATGAGTTCCGACGAGCCCTGAATCACGTGCATAGGACTCGAGCATGGACGCACAACCAGGAGGGGGGCGGAGTGCAGTCCATGGGCATTGAGTAGGGAGGCACAGCAGGGGGGACAGGCGGATAGCGGAGTTCAGTCCATGGGAGTCGAGCATGGAAGCACGGCACGAGTTCCAGTACGAGAGAGCGCGGCCCAAGTCCCACATGCGACATGGGACGTTCGCCCTGGTGCGGGTGGGGCGTGACCTGGCTCCTGGGGTGATGTGCGTGCCGCTGTCGAAGTGAGCCTTCGAAGCCTAAGTGCCTAACCATTAATCACGACCGCGTCGGCATCGAACTGCGCAAAGTATCTTTTTCAACATGTCGTACTTCTTGTGGCGCTTTACGGAGCGACGCTTCCCTGCACTTCTCTATGACGTTTGTCGGGTGCGTATAACGCAGGTAGGTGCGTATACGCAAATACGCACCCGACGCCGCGTTTTCCGTTTACGCATAATTATGTGCTTGTACGCGGCGGTGGGTGCGTATTCATGTACGCGGGTGGGTGCGTATACGCACCCCAGGGTGCGTATACGCAGGTAGGTGCGTATACGCAGTCCAGGCAGATGTTAGGTGCGTATACACAGTGGGTGCGTACAATAAGGCGTATGATTGGTGCGTATAGACACCCGACGATGTGTTTTCGACATTCAAATATTCCCAAACCGGTGTAGGGTTGGGGCCTTATAAACATGAAAAATAGTAGACCACTCCCCCTTTGGTCAAGACGAGTGACAACGATGTACACGTCTCCTAGATTGAGCGATGTGGTAGTACAGGACTCCTAACATCTGGACGTGTACATGACCTCATGCCCGCGTTAACGTTAACACGACAGACGCGACAACCGTTGCCGCGTGTACCAATGGCGTGTACATGTAGTAACGGTGCGAAAGTGCCACGACGGCGCGTGTGACATCGCGAAAGAAATTAAGTCCGCACATGGTGTGCTTGGGGCGAAACCAGACCTCCAAATACACTCAGGGGTCTGACGAAACTCAAGCATAAGCCCAAACGGAACTTTCCCTCGAGGTCAACCCCCCGCCCCGCCAACTCACCCGATTCTCGGTCAAGACCCTGGCCGTCGACGGACCGAGGGATCGACCGAGGCCGCGTTTCCTCCAGACCATGCTCGCCGCCTCTCTATGCATCGCGGCTCTCTCCCTAAGCCGCCCATTCCTCCCGCGCTCTCGCCCGACGACTATGACCTCAGATGCCGCTGTGGCTGGCGCGCAGCTCGTGTGGTTCACGGGTTCTGCCGACCTGCGTGCCAGTGACCACGGTGGCTTGTTGATGGGTACGGCGGCCGAGGGCGAGGGCGCTGTCGTGCCCGTGTTCATCATCGATCCGCAGGTGCACTTGCGCCAGCCACCATTCCTCGTGCGGCGCCTTCACGCGGCGCTTGTCTCGCTCGGGGAAGAGTTGCAGATGCGGCACGGGTGCCCTCTCATTGTGCGCCAGGGCACTGCGGCGGAGCTGCTGCCAAAGCTTGCTGACGAGTGCGGCGCGACGGTGTGCCACGTGGTGGCGGACGACGTGTGTGAGCGGCCGCGCGCGATGATGATGGCTGGCTGCGCAGCGCTCGAACAGAGCGGCTTGCAGGTGCAGCGCTGGGACAATGGGCTACGTGCCACAGCGTACGTGGCAGACCCGACCGCGCTGCCGGCGAGCTTCCCCGAGTACGTGAAGGCGGTGAGCGCGCTGCCGCCACAGGCGCCGCTGCTGGGCGAGCCCGAGGACGGCGAGATGCCCGTGCTACTCACGCCACTCGCCTCCGAGGGCGTTCCGTCACTCGCCGAGCTGCTGGCGGCTGCGGAGGCCGTCACACCGCTTGGGGCACGCGCCGCACGGAGCCTCGCGGCGCAGGCGACGCTGCCGCCGTATGAGGAGGCGATCGTGCGATGGTGCGCCGAGGGTGCGGCGCGGAAAGCACTCGCTGCCTACGTGACCGATGGCAAGGAAGCCTTTGCCGACGCTCAGCTCAGCGACGCTCTCGGCGGCGGCAGTGGCATTCATGTAACGGGCAGCCTGCAGGCGGCTGCGGCCCAACGGCTGGCCACGGGCGGTGGGCGTCCATCCGATGGGCTCGCATTGCGCGAGGCGGCCACGCGGGCCTTCTCGCCGGCGCTCAGCCTCGGGGTCCTCTCAGCGCGCGAGGTGCTTGCCTCTGAGGGCCTCTGATTGCCTCCCTCTTTGCATGCAGGTCTTCGGCGCTCAGCCTCGGGGTCCTCTCAGCGCGCGAGGTGCTTGCCTCTGAGGGCCTCTGATTGCCTCCCTCTTTGCATCCAGGTGCTCGCGGCGGCGCGAGAGGCCTCCATCTGGCCTCTCTCGCCTGCTGATCGTCCGTGGTGGGGTCGTTCGAGTCCGGGTGCGCTGAGCGACTGCGTCGAATGGCGGGAGTGGTTTGAGCTACTCGCGCGCCGCTCTCTCGCACTCCAGGCAAAGGGCGAGGCGGGCGCGACTAGCGGCGGCACCGTGGCCGCACAGGGCGACGCGCGCGCACGCGGCACGATTCGTTATTGGCGTTGGCAGGGCGCTCATCTGGTGCGGTACGAGTCCTGGCCCGCGGGCAAGCGATACGACGGCAAGACGCCAGCGCTTCTCCTCGTGCACGGGTTCGCCGCCTCGGCAGAACAATGGGAGCGACTCGTCCATGCGATGCGCGCGCTCGGCGATCCGGACGCCCTGCCGCCCATCTACGCACTGGATCTGGTCGGCTTCGGGCACAGTGAGAAGCCCGGTATCTCGTACACGCAGTACACATGGGAGGCACAGCTCGTCGACTTTGCGGCGGAGGTGCTCCCTGATGGCCTCTGATGGCCTTTGATGACCTCGGATGGCCTCTGATGGCCTCCCTCACTGCATGCAGGTGCTCGAGGGCGCGCCCGTCGTGCTCGCGGGCAATAGCATCGGCGGTGGCCTCGTGGCGGGCGCGGCCGCGACGCTCGGCGCGCAGGTGCGCGGCGTGGTGCTGTGCAACACGGCGGGGGTACTCGAGCCACCTGAAGAGTACAGCCCACCTGCCGAGAGCGTACGTGACGCGACGCTGCGCGGCGCCGTGCGGCCGTACACTCCAGTGCCACTGCTCGGGCAGCCGGCGCTCGACCTCTTCGGCGAGGCCGTCATCAGTCTCATCTTCCCACAGATCCCGACGCGCCTCGCCGACATCTACGCCGACCGGCGCACCAACGCCGATCCGGCCGTCACGGTCGCCATCCAGCAAGGAGCTGCCTCGCCCGGCTCGGCGAATGTCATCGGCTCGGGTCAGAAACTCGCGCCCAACCGACCGCTCAACGAGGTACTCAATCGGCCCAACGGCTTCGGGGGCCCCGTGCTCGTCGCCCAGGGCAAGAATGACCGCGTCTCGGGGCCCGCTCGCGCGCAGGAGCGCGCGCAGCTGTTCAAACGCCTGCGGCCCGGCGTCACGGTGCGCGAGCTCGACGCGGGCCACTGCCCCCATGACGAGGTGCCCGAGCAGGTGGCGCAGGCGATCCTCGAGTGGCTTCCCGACGTGGTGGAGTGGAGGCCGTGAATGCCCTCTGGTTCATTTCCATGCACTGCGGTCTGCGCCGCGCGTGTCAGTGCCAGCGGGGCTCATCTGCGGACACTGCGACTCCGGCGTTCCACACGCTCTATCTGGATGCCGTTTTCTAGTTTCAGCCCGAAGTGGCCCGAAGCAAAGAGTTTTCGTAAAAGGCGGTCATGCCAGCCCTCACAAAGCGAGCACAGAGGTCTTGATCAAGACGCTGCTCGCTGGCTGGTTCTGAGGCCACGCGCTGCAGGAGGCTCATGATCTCATCGCGACGAAAACTCATTCTCATGGGCCTCGACTGGATCCGTCGCAAAGACCCGCCACTCAGCCTCGCAAATGCAAGCATCGCTGCGGCTTGCGCCAGCGTTGCGGATGTGGCAACGGTTGTCATCAACTGCAACCAGGAACGCCTCGATCTACAGTCAGAGCTGACGACCCAGTTGCTCGCGGCGACAGCCAACGAGTCACATCCACCGCTTGTGGCTATGGGCGGATACGTATGGGCTGAATCTATTCTGAACGATGCGATCCGCACTGTTAAGCAAGTTCTCGGTCCAGAAGCCACCGTCGTGCTCGGAGGTCCTCAAGTGACCTACGCACCTTCCGAGCAGTTTTTTCTGGCATCGCAGTACCCAGGTGCCGATGGCTTCATACGCGGCTATGGTGAAGAGCCGATGCGGCGATTGCTGATTGGCGAGCACGCTCCTCTGGGCTACACGTCTCGTGAGCAGTGTGACCTCGGCCTACAATCCAAGGGCGGCTTCACCTCGTCTCCTTCACCCTTTCTGACTGGATGGATGCCTGCCCAACGCTTCTTGCGCTGGGAGACGCAGAGAGGCTGTCCCTTTAGGTGCAGCTTCTGCCAGCACAAAGACTCAGCGAATCGGCGCATCAATCTCGATCGCGATCGAGTCTTCGAGGAGTGTGAATGGATGGTCAGCCAGAGCAACCACGGGCCACTGCGCGACCTCGCCATCGTCGACCCGACGTTCAACTCGGGCCCGCAGTACCTCGAGGTCCTCGCCAAGCTGTCGGGCTACAGGGGTAAGCTCTCGCTCCAATGCCGTCTCGAGATGATCTCCGACGATCTGGTTCACGCGGTGCTCGACCTCTCACGCACGGCGAACGTCGTTCTAGAGTTTGGCGTGCAGACAATTCATAAGAACGAGCAGCGCCTGATCGAACGGCCGTCGAACCAGAAGAGTATCGAGAAGTGGCTCGCCATCCTCAATGCGCACGGGGTACCCTACGAGTTGAGCTTCATCTATGGCCTGCCAGAGCAGACGCTCGATTCATTCCGTCGGACACTCGAGTGGGCGGAGCACAAGTGCTCCAACCATGCCAGCTCGCGAGCTGTCGCTCGCTTCTGGCCCCTGATGCTGCTCCGCGGCACGCAGCTCCACAAGCGCCGCAGCGAGCTCGGCCTGGTGACCACCGAGGCGCTACAAGTGGACATTTCTGGTCGGGTGGGCTCGAGCATCCCGCACGTGATCGCGTCGCACACGTTCACCTTTGACGACTGGCTCGTGATGAACCAGGAGGCGGAGCGAGTGAATAAGGTAGAGCTGGCCTTAGTGCCTGATTGAGAGTGGATGCGCATGAGTGTGGGGGGCCGTGGGAACGGGTGAGTTGTTGCAGGTCGGAAGCCTTAGCCCTTTCCGTCTATTACCCTCCGAGGGGATTAGGATTGCGCGCGCGTAGTGTAAAGTGCGTCCGCACACTGCTGAATAGTTTGCATGATAAACCAACTCGTGCACCGGTTCACACGAAACTGTTCACACGTGTCATCAGATGATGGTGCTTTCGACGTCCACCGGCTTAGCCGGCCCTTGCGATGGTTCGCTCAAAGGGGCGCTCTGGTGCGACCAGTCGCGCTCCTTCAAGCAGCGCGCCGCCGACATCGTTGCCAACCTGACGATCGAGGAGAAATCGGGCCTCTTTGTGAACCAGGCATCGGCGGTGCCGCGCCTTGAGCTGCCGGCCTACAATTGGTGGTCTGAGGCGCTGCATGGCGTGGCGCGCGACGGGCTGGCAACCTCCTTTCCGCAGATCTGTGGCGCCGCCACGTCGCTGAATCGCTCGCTCTGGTTCGCAATGGGCGAGACCACCGGCATTGAGGCTCGCGGCAAGAACAACGACCGCTCGCGCACAAGCATCTACCAGGGACTCACGATGTGGGCGCCAAACGTGAATATCTTCAGGGACCCGCGCTGGGGGCGCGGCGAGGAGACGCCCGGTGAAGACCCGACCATCAATGGCGAGTACGCCGTGTCGTTCGTGAGTGGCATGCAGGGCCCTCCGAGTGGCAAGTACGTGCGCGCGGCCGCGTGCCTCAAGCACTACGCGGCGTACAACGAGGAGACGGGCCGGCTCTCCTTCCCGGCTGTGGTCACTGCCCAGGACATGGAGGACACCTTCCTGCCCGCGTTCGAGGCGGGCGTTGAGCGCGGCCACGCGGTGGGCATCATGTGCTCATACAATGCGGAGACGTATGGCTACGGGCTCCTCGGGCCCGGGAGCACCGCGCAGCATGGCGCCATCCCCTCCTGTGCCAACAAGTACCTCATGAATGACCTCGCGCGCGACACGTGGGGCTTCGACGGCTACATCACCAGCGACTGCGGCGCAGTCTCCGGCGTCGCCAACGACCACGGCTACTCGCACACGCCGGCCGAAACAGCGATGGCCACGCTCGGTGCGGGTATGGATACCGAGTGCGGTTCGTACCTCGGTGCCAAGACGATGGCGCTGCTGCTTCAGAACAATGCCTCGGTCGCCAAGCTCGCTGACGCAGCGCTCACGCGCCTCTTCGACGTTCAGATGCGCCTCGGGTTCTTCGATCCCCGCGACCAGGTGCCGTGGGGCAGGTTCGGCCCAGAGGTTGTGGACACGCCCGCCCACCGCGCCCTTGCGCGCGAGGCGTCCGACCAATCGCTCGTGCTGCTCAAGAACACGGGCGGCACGCTGCCATTCTCGAAGACGACCAAGCCGGTGGCCGTTGTGGGTCGCAACGCCCTTGCGACGACGAACATGCTCGGAAACTACTACGGAACACCGCCGTTTCTGATCTCACCGTGCGACGGCGTGAGTGCCTCGAGCGGCGTCAAGGCGCTGTGCAGCGACGGCACGGACGGCGGCGCGAGCACCGTGAGTGCCATCAAGGCGGGCGCGGTGGGCGCGGTGGTACTTGTTGTCGGGCTCACCTCGGAAGGACAGGAGCCCGCCGACGAAGCCGAAGGCAAAGATCGGACTTCGCTGCTGCTCCCTCTGAAGCAAGACGACCTGATCGCGACCGTGGCGATGGTGGCCAAGGAGTACAAGCTACCAGTGGCTCTTGTGGTGATGAGTGGTGGTCCTGTCGACGTGTCCGACGCCAAGGGGAACGAGGCTGTCGGTGCGATCATGTGGTGCGGCTACCCCGGCCAGGCGGGTGGCGCCGCGATCGCTGACGCGCTCTTCGGTGTGACGAACCCGTCTGGCAAGCTCACCATGACATGGTACCCTGAGCAATTCGTCCAGGAGGTCTCTCTGACCGATATGGGCATGCGCCCAAATGCGAGCACGGGCAACCCGGGCCGCTCCCACCGCTTCTATACTGGGGTGCCCGTCTTCGCGTTCGGCGAGGGCCTCTCATACACCTCCTTTGCGGTGCCGCCGCCCGAGGTCGCCCTCTCGCCCGGCGCGCTCGACACGGCGCGTTCCGAGGGCGCTGCGGTGACGCGCGGCCGCTCGGCCGTCGTCGGCCATATCGAGGTGCGCGTGACGAATACGGGTGCCCGGTACGGCGCGTACGGCGTGCTCCTCTTCGTGGCACCTCCGGCGCCCATCATGGCGCGCGGCGCGCCCCGTCAGAGCGTGCTCGATTTTGGCAAGGTCGCCCTCGCACCCGGGACGTCGCAGACGCTCCGCTTCGAGGTGAAGGCCAAGGACTTGACGCATGCGGACCCACGCGGCACGCGTGTAGCGCCGACGGGCGAGTGGCGCTTTTGGGTGGGCACGGCGGCAGACGGTGCCAAGGTGGACGCCAACGTGACGCGCGTGCTGCTCACATCGGCGCTCCGGGTCGAGGTGCAGCCGTGAGCTGCAGTCGTGGCTGCGGCCCGTGGCTACGGCGCCCCTGATTAGAGAAGAGAGGCGGAGCGAGAACAGCCCGCCGTAAGTATAGCAAAAGCAAAGTTTCCTAGCCCTTGTCGCTTGTGGTCCTAGCTGCCTTGTCGCAGTTGAGAGCCGTCTTGACGACGAAAACAAGGCACCCCGCCTCGCTTGGCACGCTTCAGAGCGGCGCGCAGCATGCGCGCCGTCGTCGCGCGTGCACGCCTCAAGGAAGCCGTTGTGTGGTGCCGTCTTCTGCGTTACGTGCGTTCATTTTGTCGCAAATGCAAGCAAGCAAGCGAATTAGTCGAATCAACACAAATGCGAGAGCTGGGCACTAGCGTCGTCGTGAGCTCTAATCGGCGCCGTCGCCATGCATGTCCTTCCGCTCCGGGCGCCGACGCTGACGCCCCTTCTGTACAATGACGGGCCCTGAGGATCCGCTGTTGCCCTCCGCACCCCCGCCGGAGCCCGTCGCAGGCTGGATTGCCAGCACGCCCATCGACGTGACTGGCGGCCGGGTTCTCGTGTTTACCTCGCCCGCGACTGGCCTGCGTGCTCTGCTCATCCAGACGGATGAGTCACTGTGCTCGTTGCACGTCGTCATCGCCACTGAGGCGGACACCAACGATTGGAGCCATAAGGACGACGGCCTGCCACACACGCTCGAGCACGCCATTTTCATGGGCTCGGAGTACTACCCGTACAAGGGTATCCTCGACAAGCTGGCCAACCGGTGCTGCGCTGATGGCACGAACGCGTGGACCGCCACCGACCACACGTGCTACACGCTCACGACCGCTGGGGCAGAGGGCTGCCTGTCCATGCTGCCCATCTACGCGGACCACATCCTGTACCCGACGCTGACGGACGAGTGCTTTTTAACTGAGGTGCATCACGTCACGGGCGAGGGCGAAGACAAGGGCGTCGTGTACTGCGAGATGCAGGGGCGCGAGAACTCTGCCTCGTCGCTCATCGACCGCGCCGTCCTCGACCTGCTCTATCCTACCGGCGGCCTGTCGGCCGAGACAGGTGGCAAGCTGAAAAACCTGCGCACGCTCACGAACGCGCAGGTGCGCCGCTACCACGCGGAGAATTATCGCGCGGACAACATAGCTTTCGTCGTCTCGGGAACGGTGGACGAGGCGGCGTTCCTCGCAGCACTCGCGCACGTCGACGCGCGCGTCGCCTCCAAGCCGCGCCCGCCGCCACGCGCGCGCCCTTGGACCCAACCGGTCGTGCCACTCGACCTGAGCGCCGAGGGGGTGCTGCCGCCCCTGGGTACCTCGTCCCTGCCGCCTCGGCAGCCGCGCATGATCGAGTTCCCGTCGGAGGACGAGTCGTGCGGCACCGTCTCGATGGCGTGGCGTGGGCCCCGCTTCGCCGAGCAGCGCGCGTGGCTCGCGCTCAAGCTGCTCTGGAAGTACCTGACCGACTCGGCAGCCTCGCCTCTGCAGAAGGCCTTTGTCGAGTGCGAGGAGCCCCTGTGTGGGGACGTGGCCTCCACGGACGAGACCTTCAGCGAGGGGTATCATCAGGTGTGGTTCGAGGGCGTCGAGGTGGAGAGCATCGAGAAGATCGTGCCCACATTCTTCACGGCGCTCGCGGGCGCACGCGACGCGTTCGACATGGAGCGGATGGGCTTGACGCTGCGCCGCTTCCGACGTGTCCACCTCGAATCTCTGGAATCGCATCCGGCGGACGTGCTCGTCGATCCTCTGATCCGTTACTTTCTGTACGAGCCGCCCGATGCGTCGCCGGACGGGCTGCGTGCGCACCTCGACCCGCTGCCCGAGCTCGCGCCCATCAGCCAGATGACGAAGCCCGAGTGGCAGGCGCTGATCGATCAGTACATCCTGCACACGCCCTGCTGCGCCGTCGTGGGGCGCCCGTCGGCGCGTCTCGCGAAGCAAATCGAGGAGGAGACGAAGGCGCTCACCAAGGCCAATGTGGAGCGGCTGGGGCCCGACGGGCTACGCGCGCAAGGCGAGGCCCTCGAACGGGCAGTCAAATTCAACGAGCGTCCCATCGACGAGGCCATCCTGACGGCGGTGCCGATTCCCGAGTACGCAAAGGTACGTGGGCCGCCCGCGTTCACACTCCGCGGCGGCGGGCTCACACTCCTCGCGTCCGCGCCAGGCACGGGCGCCGGCGTGCCCGAGGCGACGCGCTCGGCGGTGGCGGCGGCGCTGCATGCATCCGCAGATGCATGCAAAACGTGCGTGCCGGTTTCGTCCGACGGCCTCTTCGTCGAGTGGACCCACGTCGAGTCAGCCTTTGTAACGGCCGCGGTCGCCTTCGACACGAGTGCCGTGCCGGCGTCACTCCGTCTCTACCTGCCGCTGCTCCTCGAGATGTGGTGGAAGCTGCCCGCATGCCTCGAGGACGGAACTCGCCTGCCCAAGGATGCCTTTGTCGCAGCGCTCGAGGACGACACGGTCAATTACAGCGCCAATTTCGGCCAGATCACAGGGCGTCTCTCACAGCTCGCGTCGATCTCGGTCAAGGTCGAGCTTGAGGGCAGCGGTGGGGCGCCCGGGCTCGCCACGGCGCTCATGTGGTTACGTCGCTCCCTCTATCTCACAACGACCTCACTCTCGCACGTCAAGATGGCCGCCAAGAACATGGCCTCGCGGCTGCCCGCCGCCTTTCGCGAGGGCTCGTCGATGGTCGCGCATGTGATGGACTGTGTGCAGCTCGAGGCCTCGCGTGCCAATGTGGTGGCCGCGTGCCCGATGCAGCAACAGCCCTTCGTGGCGCGCCTGCTCGCGCGGCTTGTAACGGCGGAGGGCGCGGCGCACGTGCTCGCCCAGCTCGGCGCTTTGCGAGCCCTGCTGCTCCGTCCAGACCGCATGCAAGTGCTCGTTGCATGCAACCTGACCAAGGTACTCGCGCCCTATGAGCAGCTGTGCGCAGCGCTCGCGCCGCCGCCGCCCGGGGCGATGGCGGCGATTGAGTGCGATGACGAGGCTGGGGCGGCGGAGGGGCCCGAGGGGGAGGATGACGAGGTGGGCGAGGAGGAGGACGACGAGGAGGGCGAGGAGGACGACAAGGGCGACGACGAGGAGGAGGAGGGGGCGAAAGGTGACGAGGCGTGCGCCGCGTGCGACGAGGGTGACGAGGGCAAAGACGGTGGCGCCGACGCGACGGTTGCTCCCACGCCCAAGTCACCGCCCAAGAAGGTCAAAGCGGCTGCCTCGCCCGCGCTCGAAGCCATTGGCGAGGAGGCGGCGGCGGCCGCGGCCGCGGTGCGCGCGCCCGCAGTCACCCCACACCTCCTCCGCCACGTGACCGATTGGAGCGCGCTACGTAAGGACGTGAGTGGTCAGATGACCATCGCTCCCCTCGCTTCCATCGAGTCGGCGTTCTTGGTGCTCACGACGGCGGGCGTCAGCGCCATGGACGCCGACGTGGCGCCGCTGCGGGTCATGATAGAGCACCTTTCCGCGCTCGAGGGTGACTTTTGGGTCAAACTCCGCGGTGCGGGGCTCACGTATGGCTCTTCGCTCTCCAATGACATTGAGAGGCGCGCGCTCTCCTTCTCGTTATACCGATGCGCCGACGCACTCGCCGCGTACAAAGCCGCGAAGCAGATCGTCGTCGAGTACGCCACGGGGGTGCTCACAATCTCGCCGGTGCAGCTCGCCGGTGCCAAGTCCTCGCTCGCGTATAGCATCCTCGCTCGCACGTCGACCAAGGCGAGCGTCATCAACCAGACGTGGAGCTCCGCCTATCTCGGCGTCCCGGCGGATTACGACCGTTGGCTGCTCCAGCAGCTCGACGCGACCGACGTGAGCGCGGCGCTCCACACGCTTCGGAAGTACATCGTTCCCCTCTTCGACGCCTCGGCCAACCTGAGCGTCACGTGCCCCCCTTCCAAGGTGGACGCCCTCGCTGCCGGCCTCGAGGCCGCCCACGGCGGCGCGGTGTGCGTAGTGCCCGAGGAGCAGCTCAATGCTGTCTTCGGCCTTGACGCCGACGCGCCGCCGCCGCAGACTCAAGGGCGCGCCAAGCCTCTTCCCGCCTTCGCCTTTGCGAAGCAGTTTGGCAGGTGCGAGTGCCCGCGCTGCGGCCCACCCACTGTGGACGACAAGTGACGTGTCCTGGCGGCGAGGGGGGCGAGGGGGGCGAGTGCCGGTTGGACGGGCGCGGATTGAACCAGACGTGTCCGCCACGCGCGAGTCCGCCACGCGCGAGTCCGTGTCACGAGGTGTGCCATCATGGTCGAGGCGTCGGGGGAACAGAAAGGGTGGAGCACACGGCGCTCACTGCACAAGAGCGAGCGAAGTTGCCAGGACCCGCGAGTCTGGAGTGGGTGTAGCACACGCCACATGGATTCGCGTTGGTCGCAGGACGCAGCTGCACTATCGGCCCTGCCCGGTGGTTGAAAAAAGTTGCGGTTCGTGTACTACCGTAACTCAGGTCTCAGCCGTGACTACACTGATGTTTTTTCCTTCATAACAAACACGACCCCTCGCACGAAAGCCAAGCGCCACGCCATCAAAATAATGCGTGTGACGTGCAAATTATCCCACCCCTCGCCGACCTGAGCCTCGTCTTCTCTTGCGCTCTCGTCAACGGTCGGGCATCATGACCTGTCAGCGTGCTCTCAGCGCGCTCCATCCTCCGCCCACAGCCCGGCCTTCGGCGCGTCTTCGGCGCCGCTCGCAATCAGCATGGTCTGGCCGGGCACGAAGGTCGCGTTGATGAGCGGCACGGGGCTGGGCAGGCTGAGCGCAGGCGCCACCTCCTCCTCCTTGGTCTGCATCAGATCGCGCACCTCCCACACGAAGACATTGTGCCGGCCTGCACTCGCGAGCAGCCGGCCCGAGTGCGAGAAGGAGACTGCACACGCGCCCGGGTCACCCTTCGCCGGAAGCTTTTTGAGCTCGCGGCTGGAGGCGAGGTGCCACAGGCGCACCGTGGAATCCTCAGATGCCGAGGCGGCGGTGGTGCCGTCATGCGAGATGGCCACCGCACGCACGGGTGCAGTGTGTCCGTGGAAGAGGCGGATGCAGCTAGCAGTCGCAACGTCCCACAGGCGCAGCGTGCCATCATGAGAGCCGGAGAGAGCGTACGCGCCGTTCGGGTGGAAGATGGCGTGATTGATGTCCCCGTGGTGTCCCGCGAGCACACGCAGCGGCGCGCGCCGCTCCGTCGTGAAGATGCGCAGTGCACCATCGTACCCGCCTGTGAGGAAGTGCGAGTTGTGCGGCGAGAAGGCAGTATGAAAGACAGGGCATCCGTGCTCGCGGTAGCTCATGAGACAGCATCCGTGACGAAGCGACCAGAGGCGCACGCCGCCATCCTGCCCGGCCGAGAGCAGGAACTTGGAGTCGCGAGATGCGCTCGTCGAGTACACCGGGCCCGAGTGCCCATACAGGCTGCGTACCACCATGGGCGGCGATGCCGCATGAGGCGCGTGGAAGCGGCTCTCGAGGAGCGTATCGCGCGAGAAGCGACACACGTCGATAGCGCCGTCGGCGCGTCCGCAGGCGGCAAGCCGGAGGCACGGGGCGACCTCGACACTGCAGAGCTCCGACGCGTCGCCCCCCGAGCTCAGGCGCAGCAGACACACAGACGCGACGCACTTTCGTGCCGGCCGGCCGCCGTCCTTGCCGTCCTTGGTGCCGCCCCCCGTAGCCGCAGAGAGCGCGCCGGTGGGTGCGGGCGCAGCGGCAGCGGGCGCACCAGCGGCGGCGGGCGCAGCGGCAGCGGCTTTGACGTCGCCCGCCGCGGCGCCGTTGACCAGCGCGCTGGGTGCAGCGCCGGCGCCGTTGGCCTCGAGCTTCACCGGCTCCATCGATGGAGGTAGAGGCGCATCCGGCGGTGCCGGTGTCTCACTCTTGACGCCGTCAACGGCTGGCGAAGGCGTGCTGCGCAAGGCGGGTGGCAGCGATGGCTTTGCTGTGTGAATGCCCGACTGTGTGAATGTGTGTGAAGTTGAAAGCGATGGCTTAGCTGCGGCTGCTGCCGCCGTCGCATCGGTCAGCTCGTCGTTAGCCTCAGCAGCTGTGCGCTTCCTCGTCGGCCGCATCTCACCCCACAGCCCTGTCATCGTGCCGTTCGCCTCCGCCGTCGCGCCGGCGGTGGCGGCGGTAGGCGCGGCGGCGGGCGCGGCGGCGGGCGCGGCGGCGGGCGCGGCGGCGGGCGCGGCGGCGGGCGCGGCGGCCACGGGCGCAGGCGCAGCGGGCGCTCCAGGCACAACCGTTGCTTGCCCCGGAGCTTCCGCTGGCGTGGACCCCGTGAGAGGGGCACCTGCGACGGCCGTCGACGCTGCCAGGGCTGTCGCGCCTGCCGGCGCCGATGCCCCGCCGCTGCTGCTGCTCGCAGCACCCGCTGATGCCGCCGCCGCAGCCGCGGCTGGCGGCGGCAGTGGGGGTGGATTGCGCCGGATGGAGTGTACGTTGAAGTAAAGGATGAAGATGCGCAGCAGCAGGTGCAGCCGCTGCTCGACGAAGAAGCGCGTGACCGCCTCGAAGCTTGACGCCGAGCACACCCATGTGACGCGCTGCGTGAGGTAGATCTTGGCAATCGACGAGTTGGCGAGGTTGTTGCGCTGGTTCTCGTCCTGAACAAGATGCAGCAGCTGCTCGACCTGCCGCTTCTTCTCCAAGCTGCCGCCACCCTCGTGCTCCGCCGCGTGCGCGCGCCCGAAGCGCTCAGGCTTCTCCTTCGCACCGCCGGAGCGTACTACGAGTGCGAGGAAGCAGTGCACATACATGGGGAAACGCAGCAGCTGGAGCTCCTTCTGCTCCTCGAGAGAGCGCGAGCGGATCCAATTGTCCAACTGCTCGTAACTCTCCTCATACTCCATCTCCACCTTGGGGTCCACGTGGAGCGCATGGCGCCTCCCATCGCCTTGTGCTGCTCGCCACGAAGCAGATGGGTTTTGCCCACCCAGGCTGGCATCACGTTGCAGCATGTCGTTGAGCTTGACGTCACGCGGCCGGCTGGTTAGGACCTCGCACGCGGCTGTAAAGCCGCGCATCTGCAGGTACCGGCGGGCCATGGCGAGGACGTCCTCCTGCGCCATGATGAAGGGCAACACCTCGCACACGTCACAGTCGCTTCATTCTCATGCTCCTGCTCAGCGTTCACGCTGTCTAAGTTTGGCTAACCTCGATGATGACGTTCTGTACTCCACACGGCACATGACGACACTCTACACAAGTCACAACATTCCCATCGCACTCAAGGAGAAGCCGGCCATCGCGGCTGTGCCCAGCAAGAGGAGCAGAAAGTCAACCGTTGCGTGCCCCCCACCGGATTGCAACAGCATCAGCAGCGGAAGGACGCTCATCAAAGGCGCCCCGCACAACGCAGAGATCACCAAGACCTGAGTCGTGCCCACTGAGGCCATTGCTGTGAGTGTCATGAGTGCGCACCACACGCCTCCATACAGATGCACTGAGCGCGAACTATCCGTGCGCGTCGTAAACTCCTCGCGCATCAGCAGGGTCGACTCGGGGTCACTTTCGCCGCCCCTGCCGCGAGTGGCCCCGAGGAGGTCCACGAATTCCCGCACCCCCTCGTGTACGACCAGTGGCAGCGTGACGAGCTGGACAACGGCGAGCGCGTGATTGATCAAGGCACCGACAAAACCCTGAGTAGCGTAGTCCGCAAACGTATTCCCGCTCGGCCGCCGACCGAACGCCATGTATCCGAGCCAGCCAATAGTCACGTACACCCCAAGCGCCAGCACTGTGGCTGTGCCGATCACGCGACGCATGCGGCGCTGCTGCTGACGCAGCGCTTCCCCTCCCAGCCACCGTTCCTTGGGGGGTTCCTTGGGTTCCCTTGGGCTACTGCTCAGGCCAGTGTCGTGGGCGGGTACCGGTAGAGCATAGAAGAGAGGCAAGACGTTGAAATGGCAGTTGAAGGAGAGGTGGATCACGCTTGCGGCGTTCAAGGCCTCGGCCAAGGTGCGACGATCCCCGTGGTGAGGAATCTGTGCAAGGCCTTGCACCGACGGTGGCGCACCAACGTATCCGACAATGGCGTAGAGCAAGAAGAGTAGCATGAGCCCAGCCGCAGCCACCGAGATCACAGCAAGCCGTTCAATTTCACGGATGCACACGACGAGCGGAGTGACAATGCATCCAGCGATGAAAAGGCACGCAGTGCGCGTGCACCACCCTACCAGCAGAATCTGCGCGACGTCGGCAAAGATGCTGAGGCCGGCAACACCAGTACTAAAGGCAAGTACGATCAGGAGGAGGCGGACCACCTCCGCACCAATGTGACCTAGCGTCCTCCGTGCAACCCCCTGATATGTGGCCTCCCCAACCAGGCAACTTGCGATGACAATCGCCTGCGACGTGTAGAAGGAGAACGCACCGCACGCCACGATGACGGGCAGCGCTGCACGCGGGCCCAGCATGCGCACGGCGTGTGGCAGCGGCACAAGGCCAGCACCACCACCAAATATCGTGTTGAGCAGCTGGCAGCAAGCGTCGAAATCAGGCCCGTTCCGAAACAAGACCACACGCGGGCTGCGCGCCAACGCAGCCGTCATCGAAAAGAAGGGGTTACGGGAGACCATTGAAAAAGTGTGAATAAAAATATTGGTTCACGGCGACACGGGTGCGTACAAAACGGTAGAAAACAGTCTGGTCGGGCCGATCGTGGTAACTGGTACCGGTGCAATCGAGGCCTCCGCTCTTACGAAATTGGTCACATGCTACTGCGTACCTGGCGGCTGTCAAACTCCGACTAAGATGCATCACTGCATCCCGTACAGCTCCAACCGCACTTACTGGACCCGCATGCACACATGAGTCATGACTCTCCAACATGCTGTTCTAAAGATATTCGCTGAGTGTAGGCACGGCGTGCGGCTAAACGCAGCGCGTGCGCCTCCTGGGATAGCGTCTCCGCTCGTCCATTGACCTCTTGAGCTCAGGGCCTGCACACCTCATTGTACACAGCGCGGCAGCGATGTAGGTATCTGCCGACTGTCCTGCAGTGCCTGTCATGCAGGTCCTGATCAAAAATTGTCGGCAAGCACGCGATCATCAGAATCTGCGAAGGCTCAATGATGGCGAACGTCACTCCGTAGGAGAGCAGCCATGTGAGCAGCATTGCCCGAGTAGCCTCTTGGTTGAAGGTCCGCGCGTAGATGACGGACAGCAAGCAGCAAGTTATCATGAGCGAGACGTTGAACGCCCACGCGAAGCCCATGCGCAAGGTCATCTCGACGGGTGAGCGCCATCCGAGCTTCTCGCGCATACCTGCTAATCTCGCCTCCAGCGTAGTCACCATGAGCTTCTTTTGCATCTCCTCCTTTGCTTTTCTCTCCTCCTCACTAAGGTTGTTCATGGTGGGCCGTTTGATGCTTAGCCTGGACTTCACTTCGTCCTGGAGCTTCGACTTGGTCCATCTTCCCAGCAGCTTGGGCTCAGGGTCAGGCTCCTCGTCAGCCGGCGGCGGTGCTGGGGGAGGTGGAGGTGCTGGTGGCTTCTCCGGCTCCGGGAGGCGCACGATATTAGGCTTGACGGGTGGCGGAAGCTTCGGCTTTGGCTTCAAACCTGTCCAGTCGGGCATGAGTGAGAATAGCTTTTGACCGAAGGGGGCGGCCTGTGGCTGCTCCTCGGTCCATGTTTTGAACTCCTGGAAGTCGACTGAGCCACCATCGTCCTTGTCGCACTGCTTAAACGCGATCATCAGAATCTGCTCTGGTAGGTTCGGCGGTAGTTCTGGCTGCTGCATGAGTTTGTAAACGGTGAATAGGCGAGGTGCCTCCCCGGAGGGGGTGTGCATCCCCATCTTGGCAAAGCCCTTGATCCACTGCTGCCGGGTCACGTACCCTGTGCCGCTCTCATCAAGCTCTTTGAAAAGTTCGGCGATGCGCGCGCTCTTCTCCTTGAGTTCGTTTTTGAGCACCTGCACGACATGCTGGATCTTCTCGTCCGAGCGCTTTCCCAAGTCTGCAGCCAGATCGCGAGGAGGCGGCTTGAGGGCCATCCCAAAACGCACGCCCATTTTCATTCTGGTCAGCCTCCTTCGGGCGGCCAAGCGTTTGTTTAGTCTCTGCGCGAAGTCTCGTTGCACTCGCCTGGCCCTGTAGATTCGTTGAACTGTGCTGACAGCCTTCTCCCACCGGATCTGCGATTCCCAACCGTACGACACGATGCGTCCAAGAACCTCATCTGCGCCTCTCTGGTCCAGTTTGGGAACCGTCTTCTTCGGCGGAGGTGGCGGTGGCGCCTTGCTTTCCTGCACCAACTCATCGATCGAGTGCAGCGCTTTCATCGCTCTCTTCACCCTTGCCAGCCCGCCTTGCATGCGCTTCTTGGGAGCAACGTACGCCGCCGGCGGGGTGACCCAGATTGCGTCACCACCAGCGTATCCATCGGGCACGGTCATGAGGAAGTTGGCTCCATTATGCTCGAAGGTGAAGTCATCGCCCGTGACCGTGCCAACTGGTATGACCACCTCGACTCGCTGGTTGCCGTCGCTATCTTCGCTGTTATCCTCGGTGTCCCCGTACACGGCGCGGCGCCCCTTTTTGCGGAAGCAGCACATTGCGATCACAAAGTTGAGCCCCGGGCAGACAAAGCAGCCGAGGATCATAATGAGCCAGCCCAGCCGCGTGAGCTGGCGCGTCTCTTCGTACTTGACGCCAAACTCAGTGGCAAGCTCCTTTGCCGCGTCGCGGCTTTCCTGCTTTGCAGCAAACAGCGCTGCTTCGGCTTTTGCAGCCATCTGAGCCAACTCTGACTGGTCGGCCTTCGTGAGCCCTTTGCCAATACCAACCATTTGCATCCCTAGCCGATATCCGCGTCGTAACTTGCGATAGAGTTCGGCCAAGCGAACGAAGAGTCTCACCAAACCGGGCGGCAACTTGCGGCGCGTGCTGCCCAGGCGGAAGACGTAGCTGCACAGCGCGATTACAAAGAGGCAGACGACTGCGGAGATGACGCCCTGAATGAGGGCGGTGAGCGGCGAAAACACAAACGGCGAGAGCACCTCTTGGTTCTCCGTGCCATCGAATTGAGATTCATCGTATGAACGGGCACGGTATAGCTCAATATCGGCTTCCCGAACGTTTGCACTGTTGTCGAACTGTACGACACAGACAAGGAGCTCGATTGCTAAAGAGCTCCAGAAGATCTGGACCATCTGGGCCGGCTTGAGCGCGCTCTCATCATCCGGAGGTCTCATCAGGTACAGCACCGTGTGCTCGCTGGGTGCGATCGTCTTGAGGCGCGATCCAAAGGCGGCGGCGTCCTTGAAGAAGTTTTGACGTAGGCGCTTCCACAAGGGCTGCATGAGATCCTTCTCTTGAACCTCCACGCCGGCCGCCTCGGCTTGCTGGAGCCTCTTGAGCATGCGGCGCATCTCTCTAAGCTCATACTGCTTTGTCGCGCGCTCCCGAATATTTCCGGCTAGTCTCTTGAGACTCACCCTGACTGTCGGGCCTGACCAGTCGGAGAGATGCGGTGGAGACGGTGGCGGTGAGAGGCTGATCTGTTCGATGACCGTCGACGAAATGTCGTCGTCTGCCGTATCAGCAGCAGCTAGCTCGTTGGAATCTGTGGCTTCCATCGACGAGTCGGATGTATACAGCTCGGCACGTCCACGAGGAGAAAAGGCTGTCACAGGGGCCCCAATCTTTGGCAACGGCTTGTACGGGTTGATGGAGATCACCCCATCCTTCCCGCCTCGCCGCCCCCCTTGACTATCCTGATTGGGCTCCGCATCAACTAGTTCGAGATCAATGGGCTCGTCCACCGGCTCATTTGCAGCTTGGGCATTCATCCTTCCCGTCCACCTGGACAACCTTGTCTGAATCATATTCTTCGCTCCCGCCGCGGACGCATCCGGCACCTGAGAAGCTGCGTTTGTCGCTTCAGGCTGACCTAGTGCTTGCGCCTTCATCTCGAGCATCCAGGTGCTTGCCACCTTGGCTCTTTCCACTCTGCTTCTCTCGATCGCCTGCAGCATCTGCATCAGCTCTGCCAGTTCTGCCGCCTCTGCCGCCTCTGCCCTCTCGGTTTCGACTCGCTCTCTCAGCTCAGTGACCTTTGCTCTGCTCGTCCTGCCCCGTTCAAGTGCCTGCAGCCTCGTTGCCGCAGCTTCCTTCACCAAATCTTTCACCTCTGCTGCAGACACCTTCATCTCGGCGGCCTCGGGCCGCTGCCACACGTCAGCGGCACCGGCCTTCTCTGGCGACGCTTCGGGCGCCGCCAGACGCGAGTGCGCTGGCTCAATGTTCTTCAGCAACACTCTAAGCGGCGAACGGGGGCGAAGCGGCGAAATGGGGCGGGGTTCATCGCTCAGCGCGACGTTAAGCTTGACAAGTGAACCATCTTCGAACGAGACTTTCAGAGTGACAAGACGAGCACGCGCTCGTTGCAGCATTTGCCGAGCTCTCGAGTTGATGATGGCGATCGCCCTGGAAACCATGATCGACCGAGCCACCGAGGCTATCCGTCTCTGGCGGATGGCCTCGTCCAACTCTGGATCACTTCCTGCGTCTGGATCTGTGATGCGCAGATTCGCGAGCACTGCGAGAACATAATCTGCCACGATCTCATCATCGTGCTTGTCGCGCATCTCCTTGAGATCCCTTTCACAACCCTGTGCACGAAGCCTTTCGCAAACATCGAATGGATCCAACGAGGTGAGGTTCTGGAGCACCGCAGCGGCAAAGACGCAGACCGGATAGTCACTCTTTAGCTTTCGCCTAAGTCTCTTCAAACCTCCCGCCTGCAAAAACAGAGTCAGTGTCTCGCGGGCATTCGGGTCGAACACGTCGGTAAGCAAATTGCCCAAAGTGGACATCGCCAGCTGTTGGAGCTCACTAGACTCCGAGTCTATGCACTTGGTGAGAACGGCAATGGTGCCACAATCGCGCAAGGCTTTGGCCAACTCCTCGGCCTTGGGGCCATATGCGTCACCAGCGGCGGCGCAAACTGCGTATAACGCGAGGGCTCGAGCATCTTCGTCTGTAGCCTCCGTCACATCCGAAGCCAATCTGATGGGCAGGGGTCGAGTGTCCAATACCGGTGTGGGAACATCCACTCGAGTGGCCCAGGCAGGTAGATCTACATTGGTCTGCATCGGCGGTGGATTTGCCGGTTCAGGAGCCACTTTTGCCGACCGTTTGCCTGCAGCCTTCGCCTCCTTCTCCTCGCGCTTCTTCTGACGCTGAAATTCGTTCTTCGCCCTCTTCTTCGCAATCTTTTGCTTCAGGGTCTCCTTGGGGCTGATCTTTTCGATCTTCTGTTGCAGTCCTCTAATTATGTCGAGCTGGGACTCTTCCTCGAAGGACTTACCGAGCTTAGCACGGCGCCGACGTGCCCGATACCCACGATACCAGCCATACCAGAAGAGCGACAAAAGATTCGCACAAAGCATTGTACCAACGATGGCCGTGACGGTAATATTGTCAGCGATCACAAAGGCTGCAAGAAATTCCGATGCGTCGTCCAGTGAGATGGTATTGTAGAGTCCAGTGGTGGGTTTGAGCGGCTCAACATAGGGGTTTATCTGGAGGATGCCACCGAATGTTGTCAGATGCGTCGACGCACACGAGAGAGTGTTCTCACTGAGCGAGCTCTCAATGCCGTCAAATGCCCATTGCTGAGCACTTTCGTCCCAGTACGAGCAGCTCATGAATCGGGAGCAATTAAGGTCGACATAGCCTGGAGGACAGATGCAGCGGCCAGAATCGCAAGTGCCGATTCCCGAACAGTTGTTCCGGTCGGAGCAGTCTCCCACGCCATAGATCAGCCGGCACGTCGCGCGAGAAGGATCGGATGGGGGGTAGGGGAGAAGCGGAGGCCGCGGAGGTGCCGCTGGTGGGAGCGGCGGAGCGGGAGGTGGAGGGCTGGGAGGCAACGGTGGAGGCGATGGTGGGGACGGGAGGGAAGGTGGGCTCGTAATACAACCAGCACAGACTGGGAAGTCTATCGCAACTTGAAGGGTAGCTTGGTAATACGTGAGCCCTCGCCACTGAGCTTGTTGGATGACGTATCTGCACGTAACCCACGAGGTACGAGGAACGTTTGGATTTGGATTGTCTGGAACGACGTACAAGTCTAGCACCGAGGCGCAAGAGGGGGTGGATGGCGGTCGCGACGGCGGTGGCGAAGGCGGCGGGGGTCGCGGCGGAGGTGACGGAGGTGGTGATGGGGGCGGAGGTGACGGAGGGGGTGAAGGCGGCGGACCTGACGGTGGGGGTGATGGCGGCGGGGGTCGCGGAGGTGGGGATGGAGGAGGTGACGGTGGAGGTGGTGAAGGCGGAGGCGGTGATGGAGGTGGTGGAGAGGGCGGCGGCTGTCGTGGGGGGGCCGGAGGTGGTGACGGGGGCGGCGGTGAGGGAGGCGGCGAGGGAGGCGGTGATGGGGGTGGCGGTGAGGGCGGCGGCGAGGGGGGTGGCGGTGAGGGTGGCGGTGAAGGTGGCGGTAACGGTGGGGGAGATGGCGGAGGCGGCGACGGTGGTGGTTTCGGAGGTGGGAACGGAGGCGGACTAGACGGAGGCGGATGGGGCGGGGGTGACGGGGGCGGGGGTATTCTGGGGGGCGGTGGTGTGGGCGGTGGAAACGGCGGCGGGCTTGGCGGCGGTGGGCTTGGAGGTGGCCTTGGGCTTGGATGGCTTGGAGGTGGGGGTAATGGCGGCGGGGCCGGCGGAGGAGACGGCGGAGGCACTGAGGGCGCGGGTGGCGATTCCGGTGGCGCTGGCGGTCGCGGTGGCGGGGGTGGCCTCGGCGGCGGCGGCGGCCATCCGGGTGGGGGAGGGGATGAGGGTGGCGATGGTGGTGGAGGCGACGGTCGCGGGCCAAAGGGTGGACAAGCCGGTGGCGGAGGTTTAGGTGGCGGCGAGGGTGGCGGCGGGGACGGTGGTGGTGGTGACGGTGGTGGTGGCAAGGGCGGGGGGACCCGTGGTGGCGGCGGTAGCAGCGGCGGAGGAGATGGTGGTGGTGGTGACGGAGGTGGACTGGGAGGGGGACTCCGAGGAGGTCTCCTCGGTGGCGGGCTCGGCGGTGGCCTGGAGGGTGGCCGCGACGGTGGCGTGAGTGGTGGCCGCGCCGGTGGCTTGGAGGGTGGTGAGATTGGAGGGGATGCCGGAGGAGGTGGAGACGCTGGGGGTGGAAGAGGCGGAGGTGGAGACGGTGGAGGGGGGGACGGTGGAGGAGGTGAGGGGGGCGGAGGCGATGGCGGCGGCGAAGGCGGCGGCGGCGAAGGCGGCGGGAATGGTGGCGGCGCCGGGGGCTCCCTTGGGGGGAACGGCGGCGATGGAGGCAGCGGCGGCGGAGGTGGAGATGCAGGTGGAGGTGGAGGCCGCTGCGGCGGCATGGGTGGCGGGGAAGGTGGGGGTGGCATGGGTGGTGGGCGGGGAGGGGGTGGCTTAGGAGGCGGCGACGGTGGCGGCGATGGCGGCGGCGATGGCGGTGGCGGCGATGGCGGTGGTAGAGGCGGTGACGGTGGCTCCAATGGCTGCGGTGATGGCGGTGGCGGCGATGGCGGTGGTGGAGTTGGTGGCGCGAGAGGTACCGGCGGCTTGGGTGCCGCATCTGGCGGATACGGCGGGGGAGGACCAAATGGAGGATTCTGTGGAGGTGGTGGAGAACAGGTCCACACAGGTGTCACCTCTTCGGCGATCACGCCCGGCGCGACGGTAAGCGAAACTACGATCGGCATCGCCAGATTGGTGACGTTCAAAGTGGTGCCGTTCCGGCGCAGATTGACATCAGCAATTGCAGTTCCTGTAGCGTTAGCAGCTTCCAACCCGTACGGATTCAGCTTGTAGATGACGATAGATGCCTCCAGGCCATGTTCTGTGTGGGAAGTGCGGGATCGCGTAGCCGCTGCAGCAGTGCGCAAAGGGGGTGGAAGAGGCGGAGGTGGTGACGGGGGAGGAGGAGACGGGGGAGGAGGCGAAGGTGGCGGAGGGGAAGGCGAAGGCGAAGGCGGTGGCGGTGGTGATGGTGACGGTGGAGGAGGCGGTGGAGGTCGCGATGGCGGCGGCGGGGACAGAGGCGGAGACGGAATCGGTGCCTTATAGGGAGGGTATGGAGGACGCGAAGGTGGTTTCGGTGGTGGTGGTCTCGGTGGAGGCGATGGTGGGGGTGGAGAAGGCGGAGGTGAGGGGGGTGGCGGAGGCGCCGGAGGGGGTGAGGGCGGCGGAGGTGAGGGCGGGGGCGGAGGTGGCGACAGGCAAGTAAAGCCCTTGGGCAACGTCATCGAGACACTCAAACCATTGCTGAGAGCAGGGGCGCGTGTAGACGATGCGTTCCCTGCCGGTGGGTCGCCTATCCGATAGCATGGATCAGTCTTGGAAACCACCAGCGTGATGTCGAGGGTTTGAATCTCCCTTGGCTCTTCACCCACGACAAGCCCTCTGCCGAGAATCTGGCTCAGTTTATCAGTGGCGTCCCTGACTCTCAGCGACCTCTGAATGGCTTCGCGAAGCCGCTTCTCGGTAGGGGACTCGGGTGGCAATGAAGGGGCTATAGGAGGTGGGGATGGAGGTTTAGAAGGTGGAGATGGAGGTGGAGGAGGTGGCATGGGCGGTGGCGGCGATGGTGAAGGTGGGGGTGGTGGAGCTGGTGGCAATGGAGACGGTGGTGCAATGGGAGGAGCTGGCGGACACGGCGGTGGCGGTGATGGTGGAGCTGGTGGCAATGGTGGTGGTGGCGATGGAGGCGGTGGTGACACATAGCACTCGGCGCAGCCGATGCATGCAGCCCCGGTGGCAGCTGCATCACCACCCCGACACTTGACCTCCCACGAATCTGTGTGATAAGAGCAATAGGGAGCACACCATGGAGGCGAGAATGGTGGCGGAGGGGATGGTGGTGGTTTACTGGGCGGTGCAGGTGGACACGGCGGCGGCGGCGTTGGCGGTGGTGGTGAAGGCGCTGGAGGTGGTGGCGTATAACAGGGCGGGCAGCCTAAGCACGCATGGTAATTGCCGCCTATTTCGCACTTGACTTCCCATGGTTCAGGGTGATTATAGCACCAGCCATCACATAGGTGTACCAAAGCGGCCGGGACGGCTACGGGTGGCTCCGGCGGCCATGGGGGGGGTGGAGAAGGTGATGGGGATGGCGGCGGTGGTGGGGGAGACAACGGCGGTGGTGATGGCGGTGGCGGTGGTGATGGTGGACTTGAAGGTTGGATTTCAGGTGGTCGAGGAGGTGGTGATGGAGGAGGAGACGGCGGTGGAGATGGTGGAGGAGGCAGAGGTGGTGGAGAGGGCGGTGGGGGACTTGGTGGAGGTGATGGCGGCGGGGGGGACGGAGGTGGCGAGGGAGGCGATGGAGGCGGAGAGGGCGGTGGTGAAGGCGGTGGCGAAGGAGGAGGTGAAGGTGGCGGCGAAGGCGGTGGGGAGGGCTTAAAGCACTTCGAACAGGTAAAGCAAGCAGGTCGTTCGACGCATTTTCGCTCCCACGGGTCCGGATGCCACTCGCACCAAATAGCGCAGAGAGGCGGCGATGGCGGATTGGGAGGTTTGGGCGGTGGTGAGGGGGGGGGCGAGGGCGGCGGTGGCAAGGGCGGTGGCGAGGGCGGCGGCGAGGGCGGCGGCGGATTAGGCGGCGGCGAGGGCGGCGGCGGCAAGGGCGGCGGTAAGGGCGGCGGCGAGGGCGGCGGCGAGGGCGGCGGCGATGGAGGAAAGCACGTGGGGCACCCAATGCAAGACGTGGCTTGTACGGTACACTTGTAGTTCCACGGATCTGGATGCCAGGTGCACCAGTGAGCACAAAGGGGCGGCGGGAAGGGCGGCGGAGAAGGTGATGGTGGCAGGTCGATGCTCTGAAGCTTGCGGCCAACAAATGGTGATGATGGTGGCTGGATGCGACGCGCCAGGCTCAACGCCAGACGTTGGACACGCACCTTGGTGTCTTCGGGCACAGGCTCTGGTGGCCACGGTTGCGAGTCATCGCTACTTTGCAGTTGTCGGCTGCGCGCTGGCCACGATGGCGGATAGCATGGCGGCGCAGATGGCGGTGGCGGAGATGTTGGTGGCGGCGACGGTGGTGGCGCTTCATCATACACGCCCTGACCTTGAGCAAGAATCATGCTAATTCCTCGAGCTATCAGCTCGGCGCTGCCGTCGGCAAGCTCAACCGCGAATGAGGTGCTGAGCATGGCCTCAAAAATAGCCATTCCTTTTTCGAGTGTCGAGCCAGTGACGTTGGCACTGATGACTCTCACCGCAGCTGCGACTATCTGCGCAACCTGGTCGGCATCTTGCGCCATGCCACCATCTACAATCGACCCGATTACGGATAGAAGAGTGTCACGGAGCTGCATCTGATCGCGAACGGCACGAATCGCAGCCTCCGCGGCGTCTCGCAGCCGGATTTCCAGTGTCGGAGGTGGCGGAGATGGCGGTTGAGGCGATGGCGGTGGCAAAGGAGGTGGCGAGGGATTGGGTGGTGGTGGAGGTGGAGATGGCGGAGGAGGCGGTGGAGGTGGCGAAGGCGGAGGAGGCCGAAAAGGCGGACGCGGCCTCGGTGCTCTCCCGGGAGGGAACGGTGGGCGTGAAGGAGGTGAAGGTGGTGGTGGACTTGGCGGAGGCGAAGGCGGGGGTGGGGATGGCGGAGGGCGAGGGCATGGCGGAGAAGGTGGAGGCGGTGAGGGTGGCGGTGGTTGGGGGGGGCTTGGAGGTGGCGACGGGGGTGGAGGTGAAGGAGGCGGCTTGGGAGCCTGATCTCCCCAAATAGGCGGAATACTCGGCGGCGGAACCGAGGGTGGCGGTGGCGTTGGCGGTGGGCGGGGGGGCGCGGGCGGCGAGGGCGGTGGCGAGGGCGGCGGTGGCGGGGAGGGCGGTGGCGAGGGCGGCGGTGGCGGGGAGGGCGGCGGCGAGGGCGGCGGTGGCGGGCGGCTGGGGGGCTTCGAGGGCGGCGGGGGTGAGGGAGGTGGCAATGGTGGCGGCGATGGTGGCGGACTTGGCGGTGGAGAGGGTGGAGGAGGTGACGGTGGTGGAGGTGATGGAGGCGGGGGTGATCGTCTAGAGAGCTGCATCCGTCTTCTGTTCGCCTGAGGAGTCGCAGTTGCGGCCGCGGCCAAAGCCGCAGCCGAGGCCGCGACCTCGGCCATATTTGCCTCAACAACAGCGTTCAGTGCTCCAGCTAGCGAGTTGACAAGACTTGTCGTCTGCGTGACATCGCCTTCCGCATGCGAGCGCTCAATCAGCGCTGCGACGCTGAGTGCTAGCGCAGTGCCCATGGCCACAGGTTCGACGGTGAGCCTCTCCTCGACGAGCGACTCTGCCTGATACACGTCCTGCACGCGGCATGCAACCGTCCAATTTCCTGCAACGCCTGGCAGCCACGAGGCTGAAGCTGCAATACTCAATCGGCCGAGACGCACGTCATCCAAGCTCCCCAGCACGCTACCCGTCGGTCTGCTGGAGAACACATACTTGAGCGGCAAGTCGTTGACGTCATCATCCACCCACTGCACTGCTTTCATCATCACATTAGTGGTCAGTACTCGAGCGGGTGGTGAGTAGTCAAGCACCAAGTCGCCGCCGAAGGGCGCGCGATTCATCTGCACTGTGGCCGTGGCCGAGGCAGTCTTCCCTCGGTACGTGGCACTTAGCTTGAATGTGTAGAACGCACCAGGAGACAACTGGTACGATCGCACGACGAGATTAGGTTGTTGTATACCAGTAGTGGTGGCAACGTCGAGATTAACGGTGGGAGAGACGCTCCATTGCAGCTGCGGTCGGTCGTATAACTCGTCATCGGGGCTGAGCATGCTCGAAATGTCGGCACTGCCAATGAGCAGCAGCCGCGCCGATGGGTTTTGCTTGCGCATGGTCGGCATCTCGATGCCGACAATGGGAATGGCGCCCGCCACGACGGTGATCAGCACGAGCACGTCGACCGTCTCAGAGCTTGTGGGCTTTGTCACTCGCACTGCGAATCCATAAAGCCCAGGTGCTAGTGAGGCCGAGCCGATTTGCCATCGACAGTAGCGACTCGTAAGTGGTCGTACCATATGTGGCGGTGTCAGGCCCGGGCACGTCGCGTCGGGTGAGACAAAGAGCCCCGCAGCAACTGTGCTCCTTTCAGTGGCACTGACATTCACGAGTGGCGCACAACGCCATTCCATAGCCAGCCCAATGTCGCAAAAGCCGTCGTCAACATCGCAGGTTGCGAGAGCATCATCAGGATCTGTGGAGGCACATGCATCCAAGACGAAGGGATCGAGTGCACCGACTGTGCGATCACCATCAGCTATCGCGCCCTGCAATGGCTCATCCTTGAGCTCGACATCGATTGCGTATGAGCCGCAAGTGGTGTTCGACGCACTAAGGCAAGCAGTCGCTCGCAGTGTGTAAGTGATGCCCCGTTCGAGTGTCGAGCCTCGAACGTACAACGTTCGTTGTGTGGAAGTCTCACCGAGCGTGAGAGGTGCAGCACTCGTGTTGAGCACCGTAGCACCTCTCGCGCTACGCTCATGCGTCCAAGTGAAGACGAGGTCAGTGCCCCCGGCACTCGTAAAGCACCCCGGGATGCGGGCGCTTGCCTCGAGCGGAACCAGAGATGAAACTGGGATAGTAACCAGTGGTGGTGCCATGATGGTCACAGACGGAACCGGCACAGGAGCACGCGTGATCGATATGGGGTATGGCGCACTGTTCGAACCAAGAAAATTGGCGACGACGAGGACAAAATCGAATCGAGAACCTCCGTCTAGCTCCGCACCGCCGAGCGTCACGATCGACGTCGTTCCCCTAGAGGCGGATCCAAGAACAGGCGAGACGCGCGCAAGGTTGTCGCAAGTGCGTGGGGATGCGCTCCACCGGAACGAGAGCGGCCGAGCGCCACCTCCAGTGCTGCGCGAGGCGTCGAGCATGACGGCAGTGCCTGGGCAGCTGCCAATGATTGACGGCGCCTGGATGAGGGCGCGTGGTGTGATACACGTCTCGCGCTCATCAGTCGCTCGTGTGTCACACGGAAAGAAGACGTCGACTCGAACCGTCGCTCCTCGAAAGCACAAAGCATCGGCAGCACTGCAAGTACCCACGAACGCATGGGGCCAGATCACGTTGGACTTGACCGTGACGGTCATGCCTCTGCTTGCATTGGAAAGCATGGTGAGCTCTGCAAAAAGGGTCCGGTCGTCGAGCCAATCACAATAGGCCTCCGTCGGCGCCGAGCCTCGTATCTGTGACGCCGTCGTGTTGTCGAGCACAAGGGAGCACGGCGAACGGCCGTTCATCCCACCGCGGTTCGTGGGCTGGCTATCGAAACGGATGATGAGTCTCGTGCCTTGCACGTCGAAGTGTGCTTCAAGGAGCACGGGGGTGTGCAGGCCAACGAATCTGAAATGCGGGACCGAATCTGCCCGCGCAATTGCGTAGGTCGTAGTTCTTGGCATCACCTGGCTAGCAACACGGCTCACGAAGCTGACACGGTTGAGCGCCAGGCTCACTGGCAGCGGTCCAGCACCACCCCAGGTGGTATTGCAAACGACCTGCGTATCTGAGACAAATATCGGCGGCAGATGCTGTGTCTCCTGGCCAAATCGGCAACGCACCAGGTCGAAGCGCATCGCAATCAGCGCATTGCAAGCCGCGCACTCCTCACATTGTCCAGGGGGGAACCCTGAACATTGCAAGCAAATTTGATGGCATTCAGCAACGGTGGCACCCGGCGTGAGAGCCAAAAAGCCCAACCCATTTAGAGTGACAGTCGTGCCACCTCGGGCTGCTCCCTCTGTCGGAAAGATAGAGGCCAAGTATGGCGCATGATAGTACACGAAGTCCTTGGAGTCGCCACTGAAAGTTCCATCTGTTCCATTGTTAAGGGACACAGTGATTGTGACGCCTACCATACGTGGTCCGCAGTCATTGCAGTCCGTTCCCACCGCGCATGTGGTGAAAAAAGGATCATCGGAGTACTCGGACCCGGGCCCACCATCGTCGCACTCGCCGTCCGAAGCGAAGTTGACTCCATGCTGGTTCGTTCCGTTGCAAGTATTCTGGCAGATCTGTCCCTCAGAATCCGAACCCGGAATGTTGCAAATGATATGAGTCGAGTTCAGAAGAATGCCGGGCACCGTGGCTGCCGTGCCAACACGGCAGATAAGTTGATTTTGGCCGTAGCTTGCAAAGCCGCTTCCAACGACGGTGACCATCGTCTCGCGACCAGTGACGCCACCAGCCGGTATCACTTCGTGCACACGCACCTTGGCAAGATCATACTCCTCAAACACAGGATCAGAGCCATAGAGCGTTCGTTCGACAAAGGCACCAGAACACAGCACTTGCACTCCCCATCGAGCCGCGAAGCCGGTGGCCGGAGTGGGGCATCGCACGAGGGTTGGGCTAACCGTTTGGAGGGGAAACTCGATGGACAAAGGGACGGTGACATTGGAGCTGCCATGAACTTGCGTAGTCTCGCAAACGGTCCCGTTCGTCGAATTCGTGCTGTTTGTCCCGTTTGTCCAAATCGTGCTGTTCGCATTTGCTACGGTGCAAACAGCATCAACAGGGCATGTGCTGTTCGGACCAATTATGCATCTTGTTGTGTTTGTGGTTGTGTTGCGCATTAACGCGCCAGCGCTCGTCGAGAGAAGCTTGAAGCGGCAGATTGCGTCACGCAGCGAGGGAACGGCAAAGCCCTCGCCTGCAATGTCCAGCATGACGGAGGTTGTTGAAGGCGCGCCCCGAACACCAATGTCGTTTACCTGTGCGTTGTAACTGACATAACCGGCCGTAGTGTTCTCGTGGAACTGTCTTCCGAATCGTTCGAACACCACGTATCGATTGCACGTGACAATCGGCGGGGGGCATGTGCCACATGAGACCGGGCAGTTCGCTCGCGCAACGGAGTACCCAGCGCAAGCGGCGGGATTGTTCCTGAAGTAGGTGCACGTCGATAACGCTACGAAGGCACTCGGCAAGCCGCTGTTCACCTTATCGACGCAGTCGATGTTGACCGTAGTACAGTTATCTCGGTACCATGGGAATGTCAAGAACCCCGTATTGTCAGCGGGTATGACACGAAGCCCATCACGACGCACATTGGCTTCATGCACCGAGCCCGACACGGGGCTCCGGAGCTCAGGCACGGAGCTCGACAGCATTGAACTGTCCGTGCCGTTCGGTTGAGGAAAGCACTGCCCATTTGCAGAAAAAGCGATCAGGTACGCGCCAACATTATAGCGCTCCGAATCGGGAAATACGGGCTTGTCGCACACGGCGTGCGTGCGATTGATCACTCTGCCACCCAAACCGAAAAACCCACTTGTTGTTCCGTTGCCGCCAAAGCGGCAGCGTGGTTTACCCCAAGTCTCGAATCCCCAATCCTCCCACTGTGTCCCTGTGACGACCAGTGACACATTCGCTTCCAAGTTGAACGGACCGCCTGCCGGTGTGACGGTGTTAGACAATGCCCTCGCGTTGACGTCGTATGCGCCAAAGTGGGAAAAGTCGGGAGGGCCGTCTAGGATGCGTTGACGCTCCTCAGCTGATGCATTGACGACGAGTCGAAGCGGATGCATCTGAACGGCTTTTGGAATCGGCGTGCTGCAAAGGAGAGTAGTATCATTCACGCGATGTGCTACCGAGGTACCGAGACCGGTGAAGTTGCACGCGATCTGGTCTGCTGGCAGTTGGTTGAAGCCGCTGCCTGTGATGGTCAGATTGGACGAGCAGCCCACGCCGGTACCCCAAGGCATCACCTCCTTGAAGCGCACTACTGCAACGGCGATGTGAGGGAAGAGAATGTACGATGATTTGCTGGCGTCCGGTCGGCTGGCATAGTTGAACTTATAGCACAGGATGAGCGTAGTGGTGGGGAATGGTGCGCGTTTGCCGCTGGCGTTCAGATAGGTCGAGAAGTCGAAAACAGCGTGGACTTGGTTGGTGATGGCCCTGTACGGGCTGGTGGAGTTGGTTCTGTTACGCGCGGCGGCGGAGGTCGTATTCCTCTGGACCACAAGCTCATACGATTGCAGCATTGTCTGATAGCTCATACCAGGCAAGCGAAACTGAGAGTCGCACGAGTTTGCGTCCTCACGGACCCACATGGCACGGTCGCCAGTCTGCACGCCCTCACCACGGATCACGATAGTAGCACCAGCGTCCGCTCGAACGGTGACGGACGGGAGGCCATCTGCCCTAACTGATGGATGAATGATGCTGGTCGGGGGTAGTGGCGGGTTCAAAGGCGGAGTGGAAGGCGGAATCGGCGGTAACTTCGGAGCCGGGAAGTACGGCGGAAATGGTGGACTTGGTGGCGGAAATGGTGGCGGCGGAAAGGGCGATGGCGCTAGGGGAGGGCAAGGCCGGGAAGGAGGGGGAGACGGCGGCGGCGAATAGCCTCCAGGTGGCGCCGGTAGCAAGGGTGGCGGGGCCGTAGGTGGGTTGCGTGGTGGTTCGACCGGTGGGGGGCTTGGGGGGGGCGGGAAGGGGGGAGGAGGGGAAGGCGGTGGTGGGCTCGGAGGTGGCTCGGAGGGTGGGTGTTGCGGAGGGGGAGAGGGCGGCGGCGATGGCGGCGGTGGCGATGGTGCTATCACAACATGCGCGACATATGTGGGCAAGCCCACCAGTGAAACTGAAGGGACACCCAAGATCCGTGCCACCTCCAAACGGAACGCAGTCGCGCTGATCGCAAATATAAGACCCCGTCCAGGTTGTGCGAAGAAGACGCCTGCTTGCTCGACGTCGAATTCCACGAGCCGGAGAGTGACATCGTGGTTGCGCACGATGATGTTCGCCAATCCCAATCCGCCTTGCCCTGTAGGGTCGATGGCCTTGAGGATCGCCTGACGGAGCAAAAGATGTGTGACCACGGGCACCGATGGTGGCGGCGGGAAGGGTGACGGAGGTGGCGGCGGCGGGAAGGGAGGCGGAAGGTATACGACGGTGCTCTGCTGTCGGCGGCGGGGGTGCTGATGCTGATGCCGACTCCTGTGCAAGAGCGTGTGCCAGCGTCCTTGCGAGTGGGCATGCTCTTCCAGTTGTGCCTTGTGGCGAGCCAGCGCTCGGCCCAATCGGCTGCTCGGTGCGCTTGGGAAAGGTGGGAGGGATGGTGCATCCTCTTTGGCTAGGCGGCGTCCAAACCGAGGTGGCCGTGATGGTGGCGGTGGAGACGGCGAGGGCGGCGGTGGAGACGGCGAGGGCGGCGGGGGAGATGGCGGCGGAGGAGACGGTGGTGGAGACGGTGGATGCGGTGGAGGAGACGGTGGAAATGACGGCGGGGGAGACGGCTTCCACGTTGCGTAGGTAAACGCTGCTCTGACCACCTCTATTTTACGCGAACCTGGGCTGAAGGGTGGGGCTGGCGGCGCGGGCGGTGGGGACGGAGGAGGTGGTAACGGTGGAGGTGGAGAAGGATTGGGCGGTGGTGGAGGAGGGGAGGGCGGTGGTGGTGGGGATGGTGGAGGAGGTGATGGTGGCGGCGACGGGGGTGGTGACGGGGGCGGCATGCGGGGCGGCGCTGGCGGCCTGGAGGGTGGTGCTGGAGGGCTTGGCGGCGCTGGCGGTGGCGGCGAGGGTGGCGGCGGTGAGGGCGGCGGTGAAGGAGGCGAGGGTGGCGGCGGCGGCGAAGGTGGATCATCGCACGCGGGGCCTGAGATCACATTGCCACCATCGATGCCTGACCCACTACGCGCGATCCGGCCCCTGAAGCCGGCTTCACTCTTGCACATGCAAGCTCCCGGCGTTACTACACGCCGGCGACTTCCAGACCCCGTGTAAAGCGCCTCGATCAGAGTGAAGTAGGGCGCTCCGCGCGCATCGCATGCAGCCGAGCACAACGTGGAGCTCGTGTTTGCGGGGCTTGGCATCGTGCATGTTTGTACCGGCGTAGTCTTGCAAATGCTGCTAGTATTTGTCATGTTGGTCCAAATCGTGCTGTTTGCGGCTGCTACGGTGCACACAGCACCAGCAGGGCATGTGCTGTTTGCCCTAATATTGCATGTTGTTGTGCTTGCACCCATGGAGTAGCATATTGTGCCGTTTGCACCTGCGTATTCGTAGCCCAGTTCGATGTTCGAAAGGCATGTGTCATAGCTGTACTTCGCACGCGTGTTCGCCCAGTAAGTGTCCCGCTCCTGTTGCGAGAGTTCCACGTTCCACAACCAGGTTTCGCCGACCCTGCCGGGCCCCATGTCGGGCCATCCGAGCGCATACGTTTGCTGCCCAGCACCCGGCGCACGGTTGGTCGTGCCAATCAGGGTCGGCGGTTGAAGCGGCGTCCCTAAGTAAAAGGTTGTAGTTCCGCCCAGGCCGCCATCGTCTTGGCAATCGTCATCTTGAGCGACCGCAATCAGCAGCTGCCATCCTTTGAGGTAGATATCAGCACCGGAATCACTAAAGGGGTTCGTGGTGAGGTTAGTAGCTGCATCGAACACTGTACTGATGGTGCCGAGGCGGAGGTCCTGCCGCACGACTTCCAAGTGGCCTGACGTTACACCATGGTGCAACGAGCGAAGCAGCGTCGTGCCAGTCTTCCGCCAGTCGATCCACGTGGCTGTCGTATAGTGACGACTGCCATAGTTTGCAAGCAGCACGTCGATGTTGCCGTCGGTGTTCAAATCCGCCGCCACGATCGAGTACGTGGGCGCGCTGCCGCCGGGCAGCTCGGTGCTCGTCGGGAAGCTGCCGCCGCCCGCGTTGAGAAGCAGTCGGCTGGGACTGTTATAGTTCCCAAGCAGCACGTCGAGGTCGCCGTCGCCGTCGACGTCCGCCGCCGCGATCGAGTACGTTTGCGCGCTGCCGCTGGGCAGCTCGATGCTCGTCGAAAAGCTGTCGGCGCCCCAGGGCATGGCGCCGGTGTTGAGGAGGACCATGCTGGGACTGCCATCAATCCCAATCAGCACGTCGAGGACGCCGTCGCGGTCCACATCCGCCGCCGCGATCGATCTCGTTTGCAAGCTGCCGCCGGGCAGCTCGACGCTCGTCCAGAAGGTGCCTGTGCCGTCACGTCCTGGACCGCCAGGTCCTGGATTATTGAGTAGCACTTTGCTGGGACTGCCATAGTTCCCAATCAGCACGTCGAGGTCGCCGTCGCGGTCCACATCCGCCGCTGTGATCGATTTCGTGGTCGCGTTGCCGAGAAAGGGCAGCTCGATACTCGACGTCGGGAAGGTGCCGTCGCCCGCGTTGAACAGCACTCGGCTGGGACTGCCATAGTTTCCAAACAACACGTCGGGGTAGCCGTCGTTGTTCAAATCCGCCGCCGCGATCGAGTACGTTTGCGCGTTGCCGATAAAGGGCAGCTTGATGCTCGTCGGGAAGGTGCCGTGACCCGCGTTGATCAGCACTCGGCTGGGGCTGCCATAGTTCCCAAGCAGCACGTCGATGTCGCCGTCGTTGTCCAAATCCACCGCCACGATCGAGTACGTTTGCGCGATGCCGCCGGGCAGCTCGATGCTCGTCGGGAAGGTGCCGTCGCCCGCGTTGATGAGCACTCGGCTGGGACTGTTGTAGTTCCCAAGCAGCACGTCGATGTCGCCGTCGTTGTCCACATCCGCCGCCGCGACCGAGAGAGCGCTCGCGCTGCTTGGTAACTCCATGCTCGTCGGGAAGTTGCCGCCGCCCGCGTTGCGCAGTCCTCGGCTGAACTTATGTTCTTGGCAGTAACTGAGGCGCTCCGTAGCCGCGTACCAGCAGCGGGGATTCTCCATGTTGAAGACACGCACACCTTTGAAGGTATCCACTGCGCAAGAGCTATGCTGGGGGGTCCACAGATTATGATTAGGGCCGACCAGGTTCACGGCGGACCGGCCTGAGGTGCCGCCATCGACCGCTGCGATCAGAGCGAGGATGGGGAGTTTCGTGGGCAAGACGGTGTACGGCAAGTTTTGACAACTGCCCTGCCCGGGTGTGAGGCAACCAGCGGCCGAGGACTGCCCGCAGTAGGTCATGGTTGTCAGCAAGGGCCGTGGCAGCTTGTACATATGCACGAGCGTGCCCTGCGGATTGTTGCAGGTGCACGTCTGGATGTCAATCGTCAAACCACACCGCGCGTCGTCGTACTGTGCTGTTTGGTTCGAAAAGCAGACCTTGCCCGCTGTGGGTGCAGCTCCAACAGGAGCATGCCCGGACTGGAGCCAGCCTGGTAAGGCCACGCTACACCTCTGGGTGCCAGGGTTGCGTGTGAGCATCATGTCGCCGGCTGCACCGCTGAAGCGATACCACCGGGCGCTTGAGACATTTCCGGTCAGGAAGAGATGCGCCTCACCATCGCTAGTTGTGTTGGTGAATCCTCGGGTCACGTGGCGTCTGAAGTTGGTCAGCAGGACCACGTCGCTCCCGTTGGGATCCGGGCAGGACGCGTGGCAGGCAACCGGGGCACCGGGCGGAGGCGGCGATGGTGGTGGGGGCGAAGGTGGTGGGGGGGATGGAGGGGGCGTTGGTGGAGGCGATGGCGGTGGGGGCGATGGAGGGGGCGATGGCGGCGGCGATGGTGGCGGAGGAGATGGCGGCGGCGATGGTGGGGGTGGCGATGGCGGAGGAGATGGCGGCGGCGATGGTGGCGGCGGCGATGGCGGCGGTTTAGGAGGGGGCGATGGCGGCGGAGGCTCACAGGGAGGCGGCGGCGGATAAGGAGGGGGAGATGGTGGCGGAGGTACAGGAGGGGGCAATGGTGGGGGCGATGGTGGTGGAGGAGATGGCGGCGGCGATGGCGGCGGCGAGGGTGGCGGAGGCGAAGGCGGCGGCGATGGAGGGGTCAATGGCGGAGGTGGACTCGGAGGAGATGGAGGTTCGCTTGGTGGTGGCGGGGCGTCGGGCGGAGGCGGCGGGGACGGAGGGGGCTGCGATGGAGGCGGAGGCCTGGGCGGAGGCCTGGGCGGTGGCGAGGGCGGAGGCGAGGGCGGTGGCGAGGGCGGCGGTGGAGACGGCGGTGGAAACGGCGGTGGACAGGGTGGCGTCGGTGGGACAGCAGGCTGCGACGGGGGCGGTGGCGGAGCCTGTCCGGGCTCACAGGGAGGAAAGACCGGCGGTGCGGATGGCGGCGGGATCCCTGGCGGAGCGGCGGGAGGCGTGGAGGGCGGTTCGGATGGTGGGAAAGAAGGTGGAGCGCTCGGTGGATCAGCAGGTGGCGGAGCTGGTGGCAAAGGCGGCACTCTGGGTGGCGGTCGCGAAGGGGGCGGCCGCGGAGGGGGTGGCGAGGGCGGTGGCGAGGGCGGCGGTGGCGAGGGTGGTGGCGAGGGCGGCGGTGAGGGCGGTGGCGGCAATGGTGGGGGCGAAGGCGGTGGGGGCAATGGGGGGGGTGATGGCGGTGGCGAAGGCGGCGGAGGAGACGGTGGTGGAGAGGGCGGCGGCGAGGGCGGTGGCGACGGTGGCGGTGGCGATGGTGGTGGTGAGGGCGAAGTGCCAGGCACCCAGCACTCCGCGTCCCGATAGCGGGTGCTGTAGGGCATCCTGTTGTACATGGGGCTCCGATAGTAACCAAGTGGGTTCATGGCACCTGGGTCTATCGTGCAGGCTACCAGCTCATATCCGATCCCGTTTTGGAACCACCAGAACAGCTCGGCGAGGAGAATGCAGCTGGAGGAGATGTCGGTGTCTGAATCATACCACTCGTAGCCATAACAGCCGCCTACGCGATTCTTGCAGGCGACCGCACACGCGAATCGGTTCGCATTGCCCTCGGGATCGACCACCTTTTTGCCGTAAAATTCGAAGGGTACGCCCCTTGCGTTTGCGAGGCAGCAAATGTTGTCGCCCATCTTTTGGAAGAAAGGAGCTTGCGGTAGAAGATGGGCGTTCACGGCGAGCGCGAGGAACAGCACGCGGACCGACGGGGGCCGCATCAAGCGCGAGCTGATGCCTGCCATCGCGACGGAGCGCGACGCGTGCGCAAGAACGAGCCGCCGGCAGGTTCGCGTACAGTCGCTGGGAGTTGCGTCGGTCGCAGTTAGAAACTGCCCGTGCCCCTGTACCGGTACGAGTTAATTGGCAGCCTCATTAGCGAGCCGCGAGATACGGGAGCACTGAGGGTGTTTGAGATAACAGACAACAGACAAACAGATCACACGACACACATGACAATTAGCGTAACTAGAGCCTAGACATAAGACAATCACTTCACACCGTTTCCGTTAGGACATCACACAGTAGGAACAAGTCTTGGGTGTGTGAGATCTGCTCACCCGAGCAGCCGTTTCCCACCCACCGACTTGTTGGGATCGACGGGCTTGCCGTCACGGAACTTGTCGGCGGTGAGCATGAGCGCCTCGGCGATGAGCGGGCGAACCTCCTCGGGCCTGAGCAGGATGGTCGGCCGCGGCGGCGGCGCGGCAAAGGAGACCATCTTGGCAAAGTCGCCCACTTGCGCTGCGAGGTCGGTCACGCCGCCCTTGGCGGCGGACGCGTCGGACGGCACGGGGGAGCTTACCATGCGCCGCATCTCCTCCATTTCCTTGTACTTGGCGATCATGTTCTTCGAGCGCTCAAACTCGACCTCATACTCGTCCATCTGCTTCCGGAACGCCGTCTTTCGGCGGCGCAGGCAGCGTGAGAGGGCAAGCAGCTTGCAGTCGAGATCGAGGACGGCAAACCGCGACGAATCGGGAACAGCTGCGCTCGGTGTGCCTCCCTTAGCGTCTTTGGCCTTGGCGTCTTTTGCCTTGCCTTTGCCCTTGGTGTCGTCGTCACCTTCGCCGGCCGCCACCTCCGCATCCGCCCCCTCGTCGCCGCCCTCTTCGGCCTCGGCCTCGCCCTCGGCCTTGGCCTTCGCCTGCCGCTTTGCGTCGCGCTGGCCCGCACGATTTTGTGTGTTGGCCTTCTCGAGCAAGAGCTTGGATATCTTCTTGGTCCACTGCTTGTGCTCGTCGGCCGTCAGATGCATGTCGGCCGAGCGCTTCGCGCGCAGCAGCTTGTCGAACTGGAGCACAAACAGCCCCAGCTGTGCCGCGATGATGGTCGCGTACCGGCGCCACTTTCGCTGCACCTTGATAACCTTGTGCACAAAGCTGTGCACGGTGCGCTGCATCTTGGACTTGCCCGTCACGACGCTCATGAACTCCTGAATCATGTCGGCCGAGCGCCTCTTCTTGCGCAGCTTCCACTCGAAGGCGAAGCGCATGACGTTGTTGCGCAGCACCTGCACCGACTTGTTGAGCAGCAGCAGCTGCTTGCGCATTTGCTTCGCCGCGTGCTTGCGCTGGATGAGTCGCGCCGCCCGGTCGACGAAATTATCTTCGCCGCGCGAGTTGCGGTCCCACACAAGTAAGTCGAGCTGGAGGTTTGCGCGGCTGCACAGGGCGAGTACCATGAGCCAGCGCTTGCGTCGCTCCTGCTCGAGATGGCGCTCAATCAGTGGCAAACAGTGGCAATCAGTGGCAATCAGCGCTTGCGTCGCTCCTGCTCGAGATGGCGCTCAATCAGTGGCAATCAGTGGCAATCAGTGACAATTGACGAGACTCACCTGCTCGAGAGCGAGCGCCGCCGCACGCGCGGCGGGAGGCAAGTGCGCCAGGTGATCCGGCGCCCCATCGGTGCCACCCTCTGCCTTTTTCGTGAACCGACCATTGAGGATTAAATCGCGAGCGGCGAGGCGCCGTATTGAATGAGAGAGCCATGCTTGGTTGCGCTCGCTCGCGATCAGCTCCCGCTCGCGCTCCTGCTCGGCGACGAGATCAATTAGAGGCACTCAGAAGCCATCAGAGGCAATCACGCTCGATTTGGTTCGCTCCCGCTCGCGCTCCTGCTCTGCAAGACGACCCTGGACCTGGAGCACCTTGCCCGCCCATTCGCGCGATGCGTCGCCTCGGTGGTACAGGATGTCGGACATGCTGAGCGACCTAGTGAGCTTACGATTCTCGAGCACATAGTCCACCACCTGATGATGGAGGCCATCAGGCATCATCACTGGCCATCAGTGAACATCAAGAGGCAATCGAGCACAAAGTCCACTACCTGTCCGAGCCCATCCGCTCGCTGCTGCTTGTACATCGTGACACGATTCTCGAGCTCGAGACGCGCGGCATCGTCCGATCGGAGCTCAAGCAGCCGCGCCTCGACGCGGCCGCTTATGCTGCGGCTCTGACGGAGCTTCTTCTGCTGCTCGACGATCGCCTTGTCCGCCTCGCGCCTCGCTTCTTCTTGTCGCCGCGCTTCCTCCTCCGCCTCCTTTTTCTTGTCGCCTCCAACGCTGGCATGCTTGTTTGTGGATTCGAGCATCGCACGGCGCTCGTTGTTGAGTCGCGCGATGTCGAGCACCGCCGCATCACATGCATTGGCGCGCGCCTTGCGCTGGCGCTCGAATTCGAACGAGAAGTAGTCCACGACCTCCACGTCCTTCTTTCCCGTGCTACTCATCGACTCCAACATGCTCGACTTCTCCGAGAGGTTGAGGTACTTTTGGCACTCGGCGCCGAGCAGGTTATACGCGCCGACGAGCCCGGAGAGTGACGAATTGCTCTGCGAGGCGGGCAGCTTGAAGTCGAGGCGCGTCGGGACCGTTCCCTTGGGCGTGGGCAGACGTGACAGGCGAATTCCATGGACCGTCGACGCCCGCTGCAGCTGCTGCATTGGCAGCAGCGGCACCTCGTGCTGTAGCAAGGCGGCTGCGCTCTCAGATGTCCTTATTGGCGGCAGCTGGCCCGCGGGTTGGAGCGCCGCCGGAGCGGCGGCCGTGCCGCCTTTCGCACCACCGGCGGTGGCTGAGCGCGGAAGCGGCGGTGGCTGCGGGCGGAGCGAGCTGTCAGCTGTGTAGCTCTCATCCCTGTGCCGGGTGACCTCGACTGGTGAGATATCGTTGCTCAGCGACAGCAATGACTGCGAATGCGTGAGTGACCCGCACTGCCCGGGAGATGCTCCCACCATGGAACCGGCTGTGTCGCTCAAATTTTGTGGACTTTTTTGACGCGCTTCAAAATATTATTCGGATACAATGTAGAGGGGAGAGCGTCGCGTTATACTCTGCTATCTCGCGTCCTGATGGGCGACTGTGGTCACATTCTGAACATGCTGCTGCCTTCACGCGTCTTCCTCGTGTTCGCGGCGGCGCACACATCATTGGGTCTGAACGTGAACGCGCGCTTCGACGAGCTCGCGACTCGGTACGGTGTGCACTCTCGCGTGCGGCTAGCCACGCCGCCCGGCAAGGAGCGGGGGCTGTTCACAACGTCCGCCATCAAGGCTGGTGAACCGGTGCTCGCGGTGCCCTTTGAGCTGTGCCTGGTCTGCCGCGCAGAGCCGGGCGATATCAAGTCGCCATGGGATGCGCCACATCAGGAAGCCCGTGATACGCTGCTCGCACGGCAGCTCTTGCAGGCGCTCTTTGCGGAGGAGGCAGCAGAGGGCGAGGATCCGAGCGCACCGGACGAGCTACGCGAGTTCTGGCAGGAGTGGTCGGTCATGTTGCCCGAATTGCACACGCTCGCGCATCCGATCACACTTTCAGAGGAGTCGTGCCGCGGCCTGCACGACTCGCAGCTGTCGCACGCCGCCAAGCTGCAGCAGCGGCGCGTGGACGCCGTGCTCGCGGGCTTGCCCAAGGTGATTGGCGACTCGGGCGTGGACGCGCGCAACGCGCTCGAGGCCGAGGCAGCAGCGCTGCGCCGATGGGCCGTGGCGCTGTGCAGCAGCCGGCCATTCTCCCTGCCGTACGAGAGCGCCCGTGAGGACGACGAAGAGAGCTCATCAGAGGCGCAGCAGCAGCTCGCGGCCTTTGTGCCGTTTATCGACATGGCCAACCACGACGCGGAGCCCAATTGCTACGTGCAGGTGATGGCTCCTGATGCGCCTCTGATGAGTCCTGATTGCTCATGATGAGCCTCTGATGAGCCCTTGATGGCTCTTGATGCGCCTCTGATGAGCCCTTGATGGCTCCTGATGCGCCTCTGATGAGTCCACACGCTACGTGCAGGGTCGCGGAGAGGGTGTGCGTGGTGGTGAGGGCGAAGGCGCAGCTCGCGGTGGCGCGGCACCCGCCACCAGCGGTCGCATCGAGGGGTCTGCGATGAGGAGCCCTGTCGAGGAGCTCTCTCATGGGCTGTCTGCTGTCGGGCTCGTCGCGAGCCGCGACCTCGCGCCTGGCGAGGAGGTGCTCATCTCGTATTTCGTCGGGCTGCCGAACGCGCACGTATTCGCCCGCTTTGGGTTCGTCGACGCGCGTCCCAACCGGCACGACCGAATCCTCCACTTGCCGCCGACTCTTGCGCCGCTGAGCGCTGCGGCCGTGCGTCAGACGACGGCGGCGTGCAAGGGGCGATGGGCGGCGGCGGGCCCCCTGTTGGAGGCTGCGCTGCTCTCACTCCCGCTCTCGCGCGAGCCGAGCCGCGGCGCGGCCGCCGAGGTCTCCGCGGCCGCTGGCATCCGTGCGTGGCTCGAGCAGACTGGCGCGTGCGAGTTTGTGACGAGCCTCGAGGAGGACGAGACGCGGATGCGCGAGCGCGCGTCGCGCCGTCCTGGGCGCGATGATTTGCGGCGTGGGGCAGCTGCGCGCACCGACGGTGGCGACGACGACGATGCCGATGCCGATGCCGATGCCCAGTACGGCCTCGAGGACGCGCTCCTAGCCTACCGCGTGCAGCGCAAGCGCTTGTGGGCGACGACGCTCGACGTGCTAACGGCGCACCAGGAGGTGCATGGTGGCGGCGCAGCGGCGGCGGCGGTGGGTGCTGCGCTTCCTAGACCGTAGGTCACACTCAGGCGAGTGCCTCTCGTCAACCTGGTTTCCCGGTTTCAGGATGATCAGGGTGGGTCATCGTCAGTGAGGAACGTCAGCGGTCAACGTTTAAGCGTCAGGCTGTATCTGCATATAAGCTCTCAGACTGAGTCACCGGGCCGGGGGCCGGCGGGCCGCTTCAGTATTCAATTTTCTGCCCACAACAACGCGTTCACGGTCGTTTTCACGCCGGCATTCGCCCTGGAGCTTTTTGAAAAAAACAGAGAGGTGCTCCTTCATGGAGGTGCTCTCTGAGATGCCGCCGCCACACACGTTCCCACCCTCGCGCATGGAGAGAGAGACACGCAGCATGGCGAAGCCGACACCTGCAGCCCGTAAGCCGCTGGGTGCTGTCGACTCCAACATCAAGCCTATGGACACTGCCAGCGATGCCATGAAGAACCTCTTCAAAGCCGTCGCAGAGGGCATCGCTGGCATGGCAGCGGGCTTGTCGGAGGTGCCGGTGAAGGCGGCTGAGACGGTGAGGCAGACGATTGACGCTGCCGCTGAGAAAATGGGCGTGCCCACGCCCATCCCCGAGGAGGCGCCCGAGGCGCCCGCGGGCGCGCCGCCGATGCCACCTCCGGCAGCGCCTAGTATGAAAGCTGCTGCAGGCGCGCCGACCGCGGCGAAGGCGGATGCCAAGTCCAAGGCGGCCGCGCCACAGAACCCAGCGCAGAAAGCCGAGGCGGCTCGCAAGGCGGAGGAGGCACGCAAGAAAAAGGAGCAGGCCGACATTCGCGAGCAGTGGGAGAGAAAGCGGAAGGCTGAGGAGGAGAAGGCGGCAGCGGCCAAGAAGGCGGCGGCCGAGGAGGCCGCCGAACGCCAGAAGAAACGGCAGGAGGCGGAGGCCGCGGCGGCCAAGGAGAAGGCCAGCACTAAGCCGCCACCTACCGGCGGGGCTGGCGCCAAACCTGCCCCGAAGCCCGGCGCCAAGCCGACCGGCGCCAAGCCTGCCGGCGCCGCCGGCGCCAAGCCGGCGGGTGCGGGACCGAAGCCTGCTGGTGCGGGCGCAGGCCCCAAACCCGCGCCGAAGCCTGCCGCCAAGCCCGCCGCCGCCAAGCCTGCCGCCAAGAAGGCCCTGACCAAGAAGGAACGGGCGATGGCAGAGCTGGCGAAGGTCGAGGAACATCTCAAAAAGGGCGACGTACAAATGGCGAAGCAGGAGCTTGCCAAGGTGAGGCAGCTCGCGAACGACAACCCCGACCTGGTCGCGAACGGGCTGACCGAAGAGGCGCTCACGCAGATGCAGCAGACGATCGACACGATGCCCGACGCCGCGGTGCACGTGCTCAAGTATGCCTTCAAAAGCCCCTCCCCGCACATGCAAGTGCTCAAGCCGGCGTGGTATCGTTGACGAAACTCCCGCTCTCTTCTCCCCACAGGTATGCCTTCAAAAGCCCCTTTACGGCCATCGGTATTCCACGCGTGGCCGCTGCGCGCGTGCTCAACACGGTCAACAAGCGCGAGATGCTCAAAAAGTTTCGCAAGCTTGCGGTCCAGCTCCACCCCGACAAGTGTGAACACCCGATCGCGCTACCCGCTATGCAAGCCCTCAACGCCGCCTACGACAAGACGCAGTGGGTGAATGGAGTCGACCCTAACAAGCCGAAGCCGACAAAGACGCCGCCCAAGGCGGGACCGAAGAAGAAGTAAGCGCGCGGCGCTCTCGCGCGCCGGATGGCGTACGCGCCGGCCACATGTGGGGCGACAATGTCTAGCAGTGAGGGCGTGTGCGCCGGTAGGATCCGATTCCCTTCCCGTCGCGGCACCGCCACTCCGATTCAACACCATAACGTTCCCGTGCTGTGTCAAAATTGTGGTTAATTATGTGGCTTGTGCCTTGTGGTTGTGCGAGCAGTGGCATCATCCATTAATTTCAGGGCCTAAATCAAGTGATTTACATTACTTATTACTTATTACAATAGTACTTACATTTCAGTCAATATCGCCAAAATTTTCGCGCCTGCGGCGGGTTAAGGGGCAACATGATTACCCCTTCCAGAACGCGCGCCCCCGTCGGCGCGCGACTCGTGGTACCTACCCATTGAGGGGGGTAGAATCTCGGGGGGGGGACACGTTCTGTAACTTTGGCGCTCCGTCGGGCGCTCCTCGTCTTGGTTTGCCACGTCCGCGGCGGAGTGCCCTGGCCACTCCTCGCTCGCTCGCGTCGGTTGGGGCTTGCTTCGGGAGCACATTGCGGGGCGCCATGGCCAGGAGCTGGCTTCCCATTTGGCTCGCTTCGCTGATTAGCGTCCTCGCGCAGCTGACTGGTGACGCCGAAAAGGCTGCACTGGTGGGGGCCGCAGAAAAGGCTGCGCGTGACAAGGCAGCGTCTGCAGCAATAGCGGCAGCGGCGGCGGCGGCGGCTGCAAGCCGAGCAGAGGAGCTTTCGCGGCTGCACGAGCTGACATCGCCTAAATTGAAGGCTCAGGAGGCGGCGTTTGCTGCCAGGAGAGCCCAGGAGGCGATGGCGCAGCAAGCCCAGCCGATGGCCTCATCAATCCCCATGACACCTCCGATTCCAGGCATGCCGACGATGCCCACTGCCGCGGCCCATGGGCCGGTGCAAGCGCAGGAGCAGTTGACAGCGGAGAGGGAGGAGATTGATCGGATGGCGAAGGAGAAGGCGGAGGCTGATCGATTGGCAGCAGAGCAGGTAGCGGAGGAGCAGTTGGCAGCAGAGAAGGCGGAGGCTGATCGATTGGCAGCAGAGAAGGTGGCGGAGGAGCGGTTCGCAGTGGCGGCGGCGGAGGCGGAGCGGTACGTGGCGGAGAAGGCGGAGGCGGAGAGGGCGGAGGCGGAGAGGGCGGAGGCAGAAAGGGCGGAGGCGGAGAGGGCTGAGGCAGAAAGAGTGGCAGCGGCGGAGGCGGAGAGGGCGGACGCGGAGAGGGCGGACGCGGAGAGGGCGGAGGCAGAAAGGGTGGCAGCCGCGGAGGTGGAGCGGTTTGCGGCGGAGAGAGCGGAGGCGGAGAGGGCGGAGGCAGAAAGGGTGGCAGCCGCGGAGGAGGAGCGGTTGGCGGCGGAGAGGGCGGAGGCGGAGAGGGCGGAGGCAGAAAGGGTGGCAGCCGCGGAGGCGGAGCGGTTGGCGGCGGAGAGGGCGGAGGCGGAGAGGGCGGAGGCAGAAAGGGTGGCAGCGGCGGAGGCGGAG
>Ga0180439_100075_pt1 | contig 46401 bp, 41 predicted proteins | sample ChrtobMetaP5_0mM_FD_119744 | JGI IMG/M metagenome (GOLD analysis project Ga0180439, IMG submission 119744) | Chrysochromulina tobin associated microbial communities from unialgal haptophyte culture, Seattle, Washington, USA - P5_0mM MetaG | ecosystem: Host-associated > Algae > Haptophytes >...
ATAGGCCGCTATACTTGTGGGGGCCGCTCGTAGGGAGGGGCCAACGAACCGCCCCCTGCCAAGGGGGAGTTCCAGCCACCCGATGGTCGCCCGCCTCGTTAGGTACGGTCCGGTGAGACAAAAGAAAAACTTTTCTAATAGGAATCCTAGTGGACCGCGGACCCCCCTTGCGAAAAGTGCGCTTTACATAAAGAAGCCGGAAGCGCTCTCACATGCTCTCAGGTGCGGCGCTTCAAGAGCTGTCCAAGGAGCCGACGAAGGGCGCGGACGAGAACCCGCCCAAGCCTCCGCGTCCCGCCGAGCTCGAAGAGGGCTGGCGCGACGAGGGCCACGAGTACCTCGGGCGTCGCGTCGCGCGCCCCTTTGAGGGTGGCCTGACGGTGGTCGGCCGGATCACGCGTTGGCTGCCCGCCGGCGATGGCGAGGACGAGCCGCCGCTGTTCCATGTGGACCACGACGACGGCGACGAGGAAGACCTCGAGGAGTACGAATGCATCGACGCCTTCGAGCTCTACAAGACGACGCCCGAGGCGACGAAGCTTGCACAGGCCAAGGCTCGCGCGGAGGCATGGGTGGCAAAGTTTGTGTCCGGTCCGGATCATGACATGCTCGACGTCGAAAAGCGCAATGTCAGGCATGGTCCAGGCGTCCTCGACAAGTCACGAATCGTCCGACAGGAGCCGATGTCAGTGGCGCAGGTGCACGAGGCTGTCGCCAGGGAGGGCCTTGAGCTGCTCAAAGCCGAAGAGGGCAAAGGCGCTGGCAAGGGCAGTGGTTCCACGTCTGGGTTTCGGAACGTCGTTTGTGTGTCCAGTCAGGCAAGTGGCAACAAACAAAGCGGCAAGAGATACCGGGCGCAGATCTGCGTGCCCAGTGGTGGTGGGACGTGCTTCCTCGGCATGTTTGCCACGGCAGAGGAAGCCGCGCTTTGCTATGCGAGGAACAGACATCTCATCCTCCCAGAGAACCTCCTGTACCCATCTACGCCGCGAGAAAAGGACAAGAAGGCAGACATATACGCCCATTCTCCCAGCCGAGTACTCACACAGCAGCCGCCTCCGGTCACATGCATGACGCCCACAGGGTTGTTCACTCATTCACAGCAGCCAGAGCTGTTCACGCCGTCCCCACTCGTTGGCCGCTGCTTTCCGAGTTGGCCTCCACAATACATCAGCCCTGACGAGCGGTCTGCGTCAGCTCCGGTCGAGGCTGCCAGCGACGCCCCGGGCACAATGTCTCTCTGTCCGATGGCTCGAGTCGAGGTAATTGCCACTGATGATTGCCACTGATGACCATTTATAAAAAATGACTGATGAAATTTAATGACCTCTGATGGCCTATGATGACACCATCGAGGACTCCATTGATGACCTCGATTGCCTCCTTCATCAGGTGGCGATGCATGAGGCTGGGCTCCGCGGCAGTTTCTTTCCCGCCACAGTCATCCGAGTACCTCCGTCGATCAAATCTGCACCGCGCGACTCGCCGCTAGTGCTCGTCGAGTACGACACCGAGCCTCACACTGCGCCCGCACTCCCCACTGCGCCCGCGCACTCTTCTGATGACCTCTGATGGCCTGCCTCATCAGGTACGAGCAGCGCCTGATGACCTCTGATGACCTCTGATGACCTCTGATGGCCTGCCTCATCAGGTACGACACGCTCGACGACGACGATGGCGAGCCCATTGCGGACCTGGTCGCTCTCTGCCAGCTCCGGCCAATGCAACCATCCCCGCCCAAATCGGCACGCTGGCTCGAGACGCTGCAGATCGGCTGGCAGCTCGAGGTGATTGCCGCTTGATTGCCTCTGATGATCACTGATGACCACTGATGACCACTGATGACCTCTGATTGCAGATCGGCTGGCCGCTTGAGGTGCTTTTCGAAGGTGCTTTGCGAAGGACCTCTGATGAACCTCTGATGACCTCTGATGACTTCTGCTGACCTCTGATGATTCCGTTGATGGCCTCTCATTGCGTCCATCATCACAGGTGCTGTGCGAGGGCGGCTGGTGGCGCGCACGTTTGTGCGCGCGTCGGTGGAGGGATGCTGAAGCGGGGGCACGTGACGAAGACAGGCGGATGGACGTCGACGTCGAAATAGTCGGCAACGGAGTGACGAAATCCACAGAGCATACCAAGCTTCGTCCCTGCTCGGCGACACCGGTAGAATGGCTCTGAAGCTACTCCTCTTGGCCAATGATGTGTGTAGTGCATCTGCAAGTGCGAATGCAGCGCGGGATCGCAGCATCCAGCGAGGGTTGGGTCAGTGCAAAAGAGTCAGTGCTTTCACTGCACGCGTTCACAGCCGCGGCGAGTCTTTTTAGTGTGCCCACACCTCAGATCCATTCATGCCAGTCGTGATAGCCGACTCGAACACGTCCATCGAGTGGACGCTCGTGCAACGGAGTGCGAGTCAGCCCACGTTCGACCTCAGCAACCTTAGCATTTCGGCGACGCCATGCTCGAATAGCACACACCAGTGGTCAGCAGTCTGCCTCATTCGTAAAAGAACTGCTGGCACTGTGTATTGGGATTGGAGCGCTGGGGCGATCGGGCACTCGGTGCAGTACTTATTCAAATGTTGGAGCTTCTGGTTGCTGCTGGAGGAGCGCCACGGACAGCCCGTGGAGAAAATCATTGTTGACACCATCCATCGTCGGACACACTGGAATAGCATGTGGTCGGAGAGATTGATGGATGCCATGGGTGCACGCTTCGTGGACCCAAGACAGGTACCGAAAAACTGCTCATACGTGTACAGCGTTGTTACTCGCAGTCTCATGGCAGGCGATGGTGACTCGTTCTTCGCACAGCCTTGGATGGCGCAGCGCCTCGTATCCATCTTCGTCAAACCAGAGACGACGCTGGCAGAGGACTCAAGCGCTCCGCTGAGCGTTGGCGTGCTGAATCGGCTCGACTCGCGTGGCTGGCCGGATGCTCGCCGTTTCGTGGCCATGCTCCAGGGCCGACACCAGCAGCTCCACTCGGCATCTGCTATAAAACGCGTTCAAAGCGCAGAGGTCTGGGTCAATGACAACCTGACCCTTGTGCAGCAGCTGCAGGCTGTTCGTCGTCACCAGCTTCTCATCGGTCCACACGGCGCCCAGAATGCAAACTGGGCTTTCGCGAACCCATGCACTGTGGCACTTGAGTTCATGCCACATTCGTTTATCATTATCGAGTACCAGCAGATAATGCTCGATGTGGGGGGACGCGCCTTTTTTCTGTACAATGGCTCTCAGCCGATGATTGAGAACTTGAAAGCGACGCAACAAGTGATGCGAAGTGACATCAAGTGGCAGTTTTATGCTCGCGTTCAAAGTGGCGTCGACCGGCTAGGCGCGGGGACAGTGATCAACACTCTTGGGGCGCTTATACAGGCTCGTGATGACTGTGTCGCGGGTGTACCGCTGCAGACCGTGCCATTCGATGGTGTCCCAACCTTAGGTGGACTACAAAAGTACATCACTGCGAGCAACGCGTCCCACGGCTCGGAGGTTCTGGGCTACTGCTATTATTGCGGTGGCACTGCCCCTTGCTGCGCGCACAGTGGTGGCCTAGACTATCTTGAACACGTCTCTCACGGTGACTCCTGGGAGTGCCGCGGATGCCCGCTGCGACATGCTGATGCAGCATTCGTATAGTTACTGTATCGCGACGTGCACGAGGGTAGGCTTCCCCCGTGTCTTTCATTACGGTGTTCACAGATAATGGTTCTAATTCACACCTTCATTTCAACGGGGTGCCAGACGAGGCGCCCACATGCTCTCGCCCAGCCTCACCCACGAGGGGTCGCCGCTTGCGTGCACCGCTTGCGATGCAGCAAGAGGAGGAGTGCGAAGATGAAGACGCGGCGACGCGCGTGAGTGCTCCAGTAGCCGTCTACTACTACACGGATGGTGCCGGCCAGCCAGCCAAAGGGCCGTGTACGATTGCACAGCTTCGCGTGCTGTGGGTTAGCGGGCACATCCATGGCGCCACGCCGATCTGGCGAGAGGGCCTGAGCAGCTGGGCCACGATCGCGGAAGTCACCGAAGTGTTCACCCATCTCTCCTCACTAGCACAGCCGCCGCCGCTGCCATCCGATCTGTGGTACTATCTTGATGCCAGCGGGCGGCAGCGTGGTGGCGTGACCCCGGAGCAGCTGGGTATGCTGCTCCGGCGCGGCGAGGTCGACGGACTCACCTCCTTGTGGTGCCAGGGCATGGCATCATGGCAAGAGCTGGGAAGTATCGACGAGCTGCGCGCCGTGCTCATGCAGCACAATGACGATGAGGACGACGACGAGGCGGTCGAGCGGGCCGCAGCTCTTCATCGTGCGGCACAGATGGCCTACGATCCGGATGACGACCTCAGTTGGCCACCGCGCGCCGCCAGCAAAGACGCGGAAGCCAGAGGGGGCGCAGCGGAGATCGGCACGACAGCCGTGGCAGCCTCCTCCTTGGCCTCTTCTTCGGCCGGCGCTGGTACCACGGGTTCCGACAGCGCGGCCGTGGCGCTCGCCAACGGCGCACCCACTGCGGACGGCGCGAAGCCCAAGCGAAACCGCTCGAAGAAGAGCAAGTTCAAGGCGGACGGCGGGTGCAATGTCTATGTAAACGGACTGACCGAGGACGTGACCGAGGACGAGCTGGCTGGCTGCTTCAAGGTGGCGGGGCTGCTCAAGACCGACCCAGTCAGCGGCGCCCTTCGCATTCGAATCTACCGCACGCCGGAGGGGCACCCGAAGGGCGATGCGCTCGTGAGCTTCCTCAAACCCGAGTCGGTCGCGCTCGCCGTGACGCTCCGTGACGGCTACGAGCTGCGCTCGGGACGGCGCCTGACCGTCCAGCCGGCCAAGTTTGAGAAGCGTGAGGGCGAGGTGCCCAAGCGAGAGAGCAAGGAGACGGCGATGCTGCGCAAGAGGCAGCGGCTTTTAGAGCAGCGTGCGCTGGCGGAATGGGAGGAGGGGCTGGGCGGCGGCAGGCGTAACGCCACCGTGATTATCACCGGCCTCTTTGACGAAGCGGCCGCCGCGCAAGCGGATGCCGACTTTTATGCAAACCTCAAGCAGGATGTGCAAGTTGAATGTGCCAAGGCGGGAGCAGTGGACAGGGTGACGATCTTCGAGGGCAGCGAGCGCGGCGCAGCCGCGGTGCGCTTCAAGAGCATTGACGATGCCGAGCGCTGCGTGGCCATGCTCCAGGACCGCCAGTTTGGGCAGGCCAACGTGCGCTGCGAGATCTACGATGGCGTCTCTGACTATCGCGCGCTTGCTGTCCAGCGGGCGGCAGCGGGCGCGGCGGGCGCGAGCGAGGGCAGCACGCCGGCCGGCCAGGAGTCTGTCGAGGAGCAGGAGCGCAAGCTCGACGCATTTGGCCAATGGCTCGAGGCCGGAAGCACCGATGATGAGGCAGGCGAGGGCGAAGACGATTAAGAGAAAAAGGAGCTGTCTCCCGCGGCGCTTGACGCCTCGCCGGAAGCTTAAAGCCTTTATACCTCATCCTTTCAAAGTACCGGTACACGGACCGTACAGCGCACCGCCAGCACAGGTACCGTTACCGATACAGCGCGCAACTATGCGCGAATCCCGAAGCTCAAAAAGTCCCAGGCGGTTCATCGCCGGGCCCCGATGAGGTCGAGCCTCGTCCCGGCAGCGACGAACCCCAAGTGGTCGGTGTCTCAGCCGCACGCGCGGCCCACGAGACGACGGCCAGCGCCACTCCTGCCGTCTGCGACTGCCAATGTGGGTGCACAGAAATTTGGGTCTTCAACTTCAGAGTCACGTTCCAAGCGGCAAAACGAGGCCAGCTTGAACGAGCAGGTGCCGATGTCGGTGCAAGCTCCAAGTGGAGCCAGTGCTGCCATGCTCAGTCTGCTGAATGCTGCGGCAGCGGAAGCCGCTCAGAAGAAAAACTCACGCCTCATCACACCTCGATTGCTCCAGCTCGCGAGGCCGACTCCTGCGCCATCTTTGGCACTCCAGCTCCCGCGGCCAGTGGAATGGCTTACAAGGCCGGCGGCGACCGAGACGACTCTGGCCAGCTCAACCGCGTCAATTGATTCCGTATCGGCGGCGGCATCGGGCACGCCGCAGCTTCATCACCGACGAGCTCCCTCGTTGCAACGCCACCGGTCGGCACCAGAACTGCCGCGCAACGCGTCACAGTTCACGGCACCGGAAGCAAGAGAGGAGAGCCGACAAAGCCGCGCGCTGCCGGAACGATATGAGACTGCCCTGATCTCGGAGAAGATGCGAGCTGCCCTCATCCATCATGCTTTCCGAGTCCGTGAAGAGTTGGTGATCCTCGTCGAGATGCGGCCAAGACCAAACTCTGCCGTCGGTTCGCTGCAGCACGACGAGGGCAAATACCAGCAGCAGCTCAGTCAGCTCACCCATGCTGTCGACGGTGCCCTCCGTTCGCATCAGTATCCTGAGAACTGCTATTTCACTACCAGGGTGATGCGCCTGCCTGAGGACTGGGGTGATGCGACGCGCTCGGGCCCCGCCTTTTTCGACTGGCAGCAGGGACTAGCCCAGGCATCTCATGAGGCTAACCTGGCATCCAATTTGCCTCGGGCGGGCTTTGGCGCTGCGGCGTCGCGGCTGGGAGCGTACGAAGTGTTCGTGGTGTGGAAGCCCGCAGGCCGACCAGGAAGCCCGGGCATCGGGCAAGGGTCTCGTGAGGGTGTGCAGGTGGAGGTGGAGCAGCTCTTCTCAAAGCTCTTCTCTCGCTGCTGGCCACGCGTTGACGCCCTCCTCAACAAGCTGCGCAAGAGGCCATACTTTGTCGAGGAAATGCTGCTACGCGAGGGTCGGCACGCGCTGCGTACGGTGAACGCATTCGCCGACTTGGAGGCCATCCGAGCTGTCATCAACGAGCAACGCCTCCGGCCAGACTGGGCAAAGCTCGCTGAATCGGATGAGGCCAAGATCGCCATCGAATTTCTGGCCGATAAGGTCACCGAGAATGAAGCTGACCCGGCCCTGCGCGCGGCACTCGCAGCGCGAGGTCGATGGACTACGCTCCGTCTGGCACGGAAGGCCATCAAGAAAGCAAAGCCTGGCATACGTGCGGCAGCACTCGCGCTCGCAGAACAGGCGCCAGCAACAGACTATCCAGTTGAAGAGGCGCCAGAAGCAGACACTCCAGTTGAAGAGGCGCCAGCAGCAGACACTCCAGTTGAAGGGGTCGTGGAGAACGAGGCTGAGGCAGGGCGCGCTAAAGTAGGCGTGTCGATCAAGGCCGGCACGTTTGCGCGCGTGCTACAGGCCAAGAGCGAGGCTGCAAGGGCCGCTTCCGAGGCGAGGGCTGCCGCCGAGGCGAAGGCTGCCGCAGAGGAGGTGTTCCGACTCGCCACGGAAAAGGTCTCAGCCTGTACCGACGAAGACTCAGAAAGCGAGGCGTTCCTCCAGAACCTCGAGTTCGTGGCTGCTAACCACCTTGCTGCTGCAAGCCCTGCCATTGTGGCAGAAGTGATGAAGGAGCTCCAAAAGTACTCCGACGTTGCACTCCGGAAATTGCTCACGATGGAGTCGCGTGGACTAGAGACATATGAGCGCATGAAGCATCGGATGAAGACATGTAGCCCTGAGGTGCTCGACGAGATGCAACGCAAGCTGGAGATGGTGGCTCAGCACGAGAGTAAGCTGAGCGAAGCGGTGGAGTCGCAAGAGGCGACATTGATTTTGGACGCATTGCAGAGTATGGAGAAGCATTGGAGCCCGGTTGCGGTGGCTGCAGCGTGCGAGAAGCTCCAGCACCTACTTACTGCAGATGCGGCACTCAAAGCCGCCATGGCAACGCGCAAAAAGCCGATTCTCGAGCAGGCCGCCAAGGAACACTGCTCCAACTGCAGCCCTTCGGTCGCAGAGGAGGTGAAACGAGCCAGAATCAGCATCTCGGACGCGATGCTCAAGCACGTGCTGAACACCGGTGACAAGGTTGCACTTGAGGACGCAGCCTATGGCAAAGAGAAGCATCTCGAGACGTGCAGCTTCGAGGTGGCGGCCGAGGTGAGGCGCAAGCAAGAGGCGATCGTACAGACAGAGGCGGAGCTGGCGCGCGCGCTGGAAGCTCTGTCGGCTGCAGCGATCGTCGCTGCTCTAAGGAATCTCGATGTCAGATTCAGCCCGACCGAGAACCTAGAGGCGCACAAGGTCCTCGGCCCCTTATTGCAAGCGGACACGCAGCTCTTGGCCGCCGTCGCCTTGGGCGATTTCTACTCGCCCACCACGAAGCAGCTGCTCGCCACGTGCAGCCGCGACTTGGCTAAAGAGGTTCGCCGTAAGGGTGTCGAATGGGCCGACCGGTCGCTTTGCACAGTGTTGGCAGAAGGGGACCAAGCGGCGCTCGAGCGTGTGTGGAGCATTTGCCGCGACGAGTGCAGCCAGGCGGTAGCCCGCACGTCAGAGGAGAAGCTCGAGCAGGCGATGCGGATGAAAGCCGCCCTTCTAGACGCCATCGAAACCCATGAGGCCTCCGACATGTCCATGGCGCTCGCGCAACCGGAGGTGTACATGTGGCATCCGCAGCTCGCGTCAGTGGCCCAAGCAAAGCTTTCGAACACGCTGCGGGCGGACGAAGACCTTCAGAACACCTTTATACGCGGGGAGCATGATGCAGTGCTCGAAAGGACCTCGGGTGCCAATGCGCTGACGTGCGGCTGCAGCCCGAGCTTGATCAAAGAGATTACCGAACGCTGTGTTGCGCTTGCAGACCGAGAGATCCGTTCCATCTTGTCGACGGGCGACAAGCATCGGCTCGAAGAGGCGGCTAAGCACCGTCTCGTGTTGTGTTCCGCAAACATCAGGAATGAAGTCAAGTTCAAGCTTAAGCAAGTGACTAGACAAGAGACTAGGCTGCGCAAGGCGTTGCGATCGGGCGAGGCGACGAGGGTAGAAACAGCAATATTCGACTGCGACGTGGAATGGAGCCCTGGACCGATGGCCATGGCGAAGGCGGAGCTGGCTAAGATCGTCGAGGCGGATGCCATGATTGAAGCCTCGCGCACCTGCTCAAACGACCTACTATGGGTCATCCGGAAGATGACGGAGGCGGTCGAAGAGTGGGGGAACAGGGCCAGCCCAAGCGTGGTCGAGAAGGCGCTCAGAGACATCGAGGCGATGAAGATGGAGCCATCTAAGGTGGTTAAGGTCGCGCTCAAGATTGGTAGCAAGATTGGCAGCACGGTCGTGCAGCTGCTACGGTATGGGCGGGGAAGCAGAGAACCCACCTCGGGGGAAGACCAAGACAGATAAAGAATAGGTATAGGACCGGATTAGACAGCTCCTATTCCGCCCCCTAGTTGATCCGGTAAGTTCGGTTGATCCTGTCGCACCCCAAACAGGATAACTGTGTGTCCAGTGCGTGTGTTTCACTGTCGAGTAACAGTTTATACTCAGGTAGGATACAACACGACAGCATGTATGCGTCTTGCGTCCCACGCTGCGTAGTACCACGACTTAGTCTTAGATCTTAGTACGCCGGACACCGTCGGAGAACGCGCGACGGACAAGAGCCGGGAACGGAACGGGCTCGCGTCCACGGACCACGCGCGGCTAGAGATTGAGCTTTGAGGCGGGGGTCGAAGGCCAAGGCGGGGGGACAAGATCTCCTGGGCCTTGCGCCAATCGGGCATCAAAATGCCATGCCTCTTGTATAATTTGCGATTCATTATTCTTGATATTTCTTGACTGTGCTCAGGAATTATAACGAAACGGCGCTCGGCGGAAAGTATTTTCGTCTTGAGTCTCGTGTCTTGAATCTTGTTTCGCGGGGGCGGGGGTTCGGGGGGGCGCCCGTATCCGAGGACTCTGATTTCTGTGTGTTTGATTACATGTAAGTTTGTGTTTGTGCGCTGTAGCGCTAGCGCGCTAGCGCCACCGACCAACCCACCGACCGCGTCCGAGCCTCGTGTGGCTCCGTGTGGCTGTGCCGTTGTGCCGGAACGCGCACAGGTGTTTTATTGAGTGGCGCGACTTGTATGGCAATTGCGCGAAGTGTGCTTGCTTGCCTTGTTCTGTACTTCTTTCTGTGAAGTGTGTCAATTGCGCATGGCTCTGTGAAATTTTCACGCATTGGAGTTTCGTTTGCGTGTTGGTGTGTTGTGAATGGAAATGAATGTGCCGTGTGAATTGGGTGTCGAATTCTAAACATTGGCTGTGAATTCTCCTCTAAAATCATGCATTCCGGAAGGCTTCTCTCGCCAGCGTTCACCTTCACCACCGCAGTCCGTATAATCCATCAGGATGAGCGACTCATACACTCATCCCGACGACGAGGAGCCAGTGCAGAGCAGCCCATTTGACGTCGACATGGGTGGCCACCAGCGGGCAGCCCTGCGCTCGGAGCTTCGCGGGCTGCGCGCGGAGCTCACCGCGAGCCGAGAGGAACGCTATCTTCTGGAGACTCAGGTGAATGTGCTGCGCAAGCTCCAAAAGGAGGCCCGCCGCGGCGCGCGCATCGACATGTGGCAGCTGCGCACGCTGCAGCCCGTCTTCCTGGCGTGGTACCGCGAGCTTGAGCGTGGCCGTGCGGCGCGGCGCGTTACTGCCGCGGCGGCCGAGGCGGAGGCGAAGGGCGCGCTCGCGGGTGAAAGGGAGGAGCAGGTGGCGGCGCTCGTCGAACGCGTGGCGCGCGTCAAGACCAATGCGCAGAGTAAGCTCATGGCACTGAGCGACGCGAACAAGCAGCTCGCTGCGGCGCTCGAGCAGAAGGATGCGGAGCTGCGAAGCATGACCCACTCGGCCAAGCGGCTGGCCGCGCTCAACACGGCGATCGAAGCGGAGCGCGAGGACCTCGCCAAACGCCTCGAGGCCGCCGAAGCCGCCAACGCGCGCGCGTGCGCCGAGCGCGACGAGGCGCGTGCCTCGATGGCCGAGCTCGCGTCGAGATGCGAAGAGGGTTCACAGGTGGGTTCACAGACGGCGGTGGCACTGTGTGCGACGCTGCTGATGCTCGCGGCCGCCGATGGGCAGCTGAGCCGCTCGGCCGCGCACCTCGACGAGCTCGCGCTGCACGTGACGCGTCAGGCCGCCCAAGTGGACGGTCTGCAAGCGGAAGCAGCTTGCCTCAAAGCCGAGGCCGCTGCGCAGCGCTCTCTCTCGCTTCTGAGTCCGAATACGCACTGTGAGGGTGGCTCGCTGTTCTCAGCCCATGGCGCCATGTGCTCGGGATGGCGCTCGGGAGCGCGTAGCCCTCGCGCCAGAGGCGGCAGCGGCGGCAGCTATGGAGGCGGCGGCTATGGCGGCGGCGGCTATGGCGGCGGCGGCTATGGCGGCGGCGGCTATGGCGGCAGTCCGCTGATGAAATCGGCAATCATCCGCTACCCCGGCGATGAGGACGAGGAGGACGCGGGCGCCGTCGCGGGCGCCGTCGCGGGCGGCGCCGAGGCGGCGCTGTCGCCGTCTCCGGCCGTGGGCTGGCCAGTCGTCCTCGCGTCGGAGATTGGGAGCTCCACGTCGGAGATCGGGAGCTCAGTCGTACTCGCGTCGCCTCTGCCCACTGGCTCTGCGAGGGCGCCGTGGTGGGCAATGCCCGAGCCCGCTGCTGCACTGCCCTCCGCTGCTGCGGTGGAGTTGCGCCGTTGCCAGCGTGCTCTTCTCGTAGCAACCTTCTACAGCTGGGTGGACCGTGTGGAATACCGCAAGCTCCTGCGCCGTGCGCCCGCTGACGGGGCCGTGCTCCAGGCGCGCCTTGCCGAGGGGATCGCGGCAAAGATGGAGGAGCTGCGAACGGGATACGACTTGGAGTCAGAGGCGCTGCGCCAGCGGGCACTGGCGCTCGAGACGGCGCTTTCGATGGCAGAGGCGGCGACGGTGGAGGCGCAAGCGTTGGCGGACGCGACGGCGGCGGCGCTGGCCGCCTCTGAGACGCGCCGGGCGGCGGAGGCGGAAGCAGCTGCCGAGGCGGCCGCAACTGCCGTCGTTCACACTAGCACGCTGCGTGCGTGCTTTGCCGACGAGTCGCGCCGGCTGCGCTCTTGCAGCGCGCTGCTCGAGGCGGAGCTGGCCGAAGGGGATACTCTGCTTGCCGCCCTCGTCCGCTCGCACCAGAGCGCACGCCGACACGCGAGCTCTGCACGCGGCTCGTTCGATGGGGGAGGCGGCGCCCGCAGCGGTAGCCCGGTGAGCAGACCGGAGCCGTCGTCGCCAGCAGCACCACCATCACCGAGCAGAGTGGGGGCTCCGGTGGGAGCGCCCGCGCTCGAGACGGAGCAGCTAAGCTGGCTGCTGGATGCAGAGCGCGAGCTTAGGGGGTAGATTAGGGCGCTCTCGGACGGATCTGGACCCGGTCGCACAGGAGCTCACACCGTAGACGCGCACTCCGGCAGCACATTCTTTCTCGATTTTTACGTCGTAATATGTTACATGTAAGAACCCGGCCCCGCTCGGCTGAAAATCAAAATGAATGTCGATGACGTGTGCACGCTCTTCTCGCGTCTCGTGGAACCCTCTTCCTCTTTTACTTCCTCTTCCCTTACGTTACCACCTTTTTCGTGACGAGGGCATGCGCATGCATTGTAGAGGCATAAATGTAGTGACAACTTTTGCTTGGACGTTGGAGGCGTGCGTTTTTTCGTAACGAATCGCGACCAACATCGAACGATCCCCGCGTGCCTCGTGTCGTCGAGGCTGGATGGTAAAGACGACACTGGACGAATGGATCAACATGTATTTTGACCGTGAGACAGAAGCTCGAGATGGCGCGGGGCCCGCGGGTACCGCGCTCTCGTCTGTTGACAAGTTCCGTGACGATGAGGAAATTGCCACGGCATGGGCGGCCCAACGAGACGAGGGACATACGGGCATCCGGAAGCACCTCTTGAATATGGTGGATACTGAGGAGCACCGCGGGTGCTCATCGGAATCAAACATGGAGTCTCTGTCGAGTGCGATGAGTCGAGGCATTCGAAGAAGAGCAATCGACGGAGTGCTCGAGAGGGCGCTTGAGAGAGAAGCGCACGAGGCAGACGCGGCGGAGAGGCAGATGCGGCTATGCGGCATCGACGACGAGCAGGCAGGTGCGGCTAGCGGTGAGAAGAAGACGCAGCCGTCGGGGTCGGCGTGGATGCTCGCGGCCGCGCCGTACATGGCTCCAGCTTCGAGGGTACGCTTGCTTGCGGAGCTCGCCGAATCTTCGAGGGACCGTCTGCTCCGGGAACTTGCCCAATGCTCGCGGGAACGGCTGCTGCGGGAGCTTCAGCTGGACAATTCTTCGCAGGGAGGCAGCCCGCGTGCCCGCTAGGCGCCAGCACAGCCCGTCTACGGGCCGGGACCGATTCCTAGCCTTAGACCGGGAAGCAAGTGGCCAGTCATCCTCGGATGACGGATCGACACCGAGATACCGGCAGCGGCGTGGGCTTCATATACGATACGACACAAATAATGCAAATAAATAGCAAGACCAAGACGCCGAGAGACCACTCGATGTACTAAAGGGCTAAGGGGCGGGGCCGGACACACCTCCTCAAGAGAGTGGGCTAAGAGTGCGGCGGGGCACGTTGCACGTTCTATCAGTAACCGGTATACAGTAAATAAACAGTACCGCGTCATGAGACACATGAGTACCCGCGGTACGGTATCCGGTAACGAGGGGTAATCAAGGGGGTAATCCCGTCCGGTATACAAGTCGAGTCAATCATTCGACTGCTTGTTGAGACTCTCTAGACACGGCGCGAGCCGTGTGCGTCAGATTGGATGCGACACATCCAGTTGTCGTCACCCCATAAACCCCACACCTCTCACCTGCTGTGCAAGCAAGCTTCGATGAGTAGATCAAGCACATCATCCGGAAACTTCATGCTGTTTTTGTTCAGCCACAGCAGCAGCATGACGAATCGCTGGGTGGTATCATTGAACATCAAATGATCTTTGCGAGACCAATTGACCATATCCCAGACTTTGATCGTCCCGTCGGCCGATCCCGACATAATCTTGGTCCCGTCCGAGGAAAACGCCACCGACATGGTCTCGCAGCTGTGGGCGTCCCTCTTGCTCATCAGCTTCAGGTTGCCTGCCAGACAAGCCAGCACAGGCGTCAGTTTTGGCCAAGGAAGGGCGATTTCAGGGCTCGCGGGCGAACCAGAATCCCAGATTTTGATCGTCCCATTGTACGATCCCGACATAATCTTGGTCCCGTCCGAGGAAAACGCCACTGACATGGTCTCGCAGCTGTGGGCGTTCGTCTTCTCGCTCAACAGCCCCAGCACGCCTGCCAGACAAGCCAACAGGCGCCAGTTTTGGCCAAGGAGAGAGGGGCGATATTGAGCTCGCGGCGCACCTGAATCCCAGATTTTGATCGTCCCGTCGTCCGATCCCGACACAATCTTGGTCCCGTCCGGGGAAAACGCAACCGACAAGATCCAGTTGCTGTGTGCGTTTGTCTTCTCGCTCAGCATCTCCAGCTTGCCTGCCAGACAAGCCAGCAGGCGTCAGTTTTGGACAAGGAGGGGCGATTTTGAGCTCGCGGCGCACCGGAATCCCAGACTTTGATCGTCTGGTCGTCCGATCCCGACACCATCTTGGTCCCGTCCGGGGAAAACGCAACCGACCTGATCCAGTCGCTGTGCGCGTTCGTCTTCTCGCTCAGCAGCCCCAGCGCGCCTGCAGGACAAGCCAGCAGGCGTCAGTTTTGGCCAAGGAGGGACGATTTTGAGCTCGCAGCGCACCTGAATCCCAGACTTCGATCGTCCCGTTGCCCGATCCTGACACAATCTTCGTGCCATCGGGCGAAAAAGCCACCGACATGATTGTGTCGCGGAGAAGACTGTGGGCGGTAGTCTTCTCCGCTACACAGTTGATGAGCATCGCGATCATCCTGCGAACAAAAGAGAGAAGAAGAGAGGCTTAGGCAGCGTGTGTATTCGGCAGCATGGGGATATGGGACCACACGAGGCTGCAAGCTGAAGGGCGATCCAAGGGTCTCGATGCAGACATGCAACAACCAACAGCGTGTCGCGAGGATGAGGGGAATCGCGTGCGGAGTGTGGTTCCGAAGCTCATCGCGAATGGAGAGTCGCATGTGCCCTCGAGAGAGGCAGCCCACAGCTCGGGGTCTCAGGATTGGGCAGTCACGTGGCGGCGAAGCGCGCGGGGGCGGAGAGGATGGAGGCGGACTTTTGTTGGCGCGCGACTGCGAAAAGATCACGCGGAAAAAACCATAGTCGTGAGAGAGACGAAGGGAGGCGCAGGGGCAAGGGCATGTGTGCTCCCTGAGATGCACAAGTGCCCGCGGGCTCCGTGGAAGAAAGCACCTACCAGGGAGCGGACTCGATCTATTCCGTGTGCGAAGGCGGTGCGGTGTGCGCGTGCAGCGGTCGCACCGACGCACGTTGAGCACGTAGAGCGACGGTCCTCGTGAGCGCGGCGGACGAGGAGCTCCTCGCGGACGCTTTTCCTGTGAATGGTTTCTGTGAATGGGCTGTGAATACATCAGCAATCTACTCGGAATCTGTCGTACTGTACGCATAACTCGAAGCGCGACGGTTGCGTCCGGTCGCGCGACCCCGCCGGCCGGGCTCGTTATCAGCTTATCACGTGTTCACGTCCACGCTCGGAGCGCAGCGCGCCTCCGTGTCGCGACGTCATGCGTGTTGCGTGGTGTTCGCTCCGGCGACGCTGCGATCGAGCGATGTGAGACGCGCTCGACTCACGATAATACGCCCTGCACGCCTTGGCCGCTTGAGCCTCATCGCGCTCCTAATAGGATGGTTATGGACGGCGCTGCCGCCTGCCGACCATCCACCATCCGAGGCGTCCGATCGACGGGCCTCGTCTCGCCATGCCTGGCAACAGGGCCCCATGGCCATGCCACGCTCGAGCGATCACCGCCCTGCATGCCTCGCAGGACGTGGGACAGGGCTGCCCATCTCGCGTGTGCCATGCCCGCGCCATCGCCCTCGACCAACGCTGGTCGGGCCTCATATGGTCAGTCCTTGAGGCCCATCCCCTTTCGCCGGTTCGAGCGCGCCACCTCCGCCTGACGTTGGTCGGTGCGCGCTAGGAATTCCTGCTTGGCGAGGTAGCCGTCCTTGGCGAAGCGCTCCATCTCGTCGCGCGTGTGCACGTCCAGCTTCTCCTTGGCCTGCCCCCAGTCGTGGCGCGACTTCTCCATCGTGGAAAGCTTCTTTTTCCCATCGATGCTTGCGAGAAGACCTTGCAAGCCCGTCGGCTTCGCGGCCGCGAGGGCGGGCAGCTTGGGCGCCGGGAGCGCCGCCTTGAACTCGAGGGACGAATCGAAGCGCAGCGCACCGGCGAGCGAGGTCGAGGGCACACCGGTCGAGGGTGCCGGTACGCCAGCCGTCGGTGCCCCGAGCATTTGACGTTTCAGATCAGCTGATGCGGCCAGCGCCGACGCGACCAAATCCTTCGTGCTCGCTACTGCCTTGCCCGCCGCTGCGCTGGCGGCGGCAGCGGCGACCACGCCGACGCCCAGTGACGCGGCCTTGGCCGCGCTCACGCCGGCCACGGCCGCTGCAGCCGCTGGCCCCTGCGCGCTGCCCGCGCCGCCCTGGCGATAGGCGACCTCTTCTTTCGAGCCCACCTTGACGCGCTTGGTCACGAGGACCTCCTCGCCGCAAAAGTCGACCTTCTGCTGGATCTCGACGAGGCGGTCGTCCTTGGTGTACGAGGACAACGCGCCCGACGTTTTCGCGAGCAGTGCCTTGACGTCGAGCCCGCTGCTGCTACTAACGGAGGGCTTGGGCTTCGGCACTGCAGCGACTGCGCTGCTTTGCGTGCTCTGCAGCTCCGCCCACAGCTCGTCCACCTTGCTCGTGGCGGGCGCGGGCGCGGGTATCGCGGGCGACTCCTCCGCGGCTGCGGTATTCGGTGCTTCAGTCGAGGCAGTGGCTGCCTCCTCCTCGTCCTCGTCAACAATGCCACCCTTGCGAGGCCGCTTGGAACCGCCCTTTTTTGCGGCGCCTTTTGCACTCGCCGCTCGCTTCGTGCCAGCACCCTTGGCGGCTTTGGCGCCCGACTTTGCCGAGCCCACCGCTCGGCTCGCGCTCACGCCGCCCACCTCTACGATGTCCTCATCATACGCATCGTCCTGCTCCTCAGCGCTGTCGTCTTCCTCATTCTCGGGCGGCACGTAGTCGTCATCTTCTGACTCCTCGCCCTCGCCTTCGCCCTCCTCCTGGTTCTCTTCCTCCTCCTCGTCGTCACGCAGGTCGCGCAGCGTCGTCGACATCAGCCCGTCATGTTTCCCAGCAATGAGCGTCTCGTGGCAACAAAAATGCTCGGTACGACGCTTTCGGCTGCGCTCCGCCCGGTCTTTCGTGACGACGGCCACCGACGGGCGCGAGCTTCGAATAAGCCAAACGTCGACTGGCTAGCCTCCTGACCGTCCCCTAAACTCTCGAGCCGAGTTCCGGGCTGGCCGCAACGCGCAACCCCGGACCATACTTGAAGCACCATGCGCTCTCGCATCGCCCTCTCTGAGTCCCACTCTCCTAGTACCTTCTATGCGTAAGTGACTACGTGATAGTGCTCTGTGCTCTCGCTACGGGTGCTGCTGCGGCATGCGGCTGCTGCGGCGGCAGTTTCGGTTGTTGCCGTTGGCGGGTGGAGCTGCAGCTCGCCCGGGTGCTCTACTCCGCTTGCCTCCCGCGACTCATCACCGAAGCGATCCAACTCTGCTTCTTCTTTTTCGGCGCCTTCCTCTTCCCGTGCAAAGGCAAAACCACCATCTGCACCGCTGCTGGCTGGGCTCCCGTCGAACTGCTAGAGCCCGCCCCACTAGCACGCGTCGCCTTCGTCTGCGCCGGGAGGCAAACCCGCCTTGCCGCGGCCGCCGCCTTGTCGCTATGCTTGCGTCCTTTGAGGTGCTCAGTCAATTGCGTTTCGCCCGTAAACTCGAGCGCGCAGATGTCGCAATATCGGCTTTCTGCGCGAGCTGCTTGCAGGCGTACGGCCGCAACGTGCTTGCGACCCTGCAGGTGCTCACGCATCAATTCTTGCGACGTGACGCTGATGTTGCATGCCTCGCAATGCAGCGGCAGGTCGGCGTCGGTGGCCTCAACAGCAGCATCCGTCTTGCGCCGTTTGCCACGCGACGCGCCTGCAGCGACATCCGCGCGGCTGGACTCCTCGTGCCCGTTCACATCCTCATCGTCCTCGTCCGCGTCGTCGCTAGCATCTTCACTGTCACCAAGTTCTGCCTCCAGAGCGGCGATGCGGCTGGTGAGCGCGGGAATCGAACTTGATCTGGTCAGTGCGAAGGCGATGGGGAAGATGATGGTTTGCTGAGGTGTTCACTCAATCACGCGGCTCGCGCCTGTCTATGTCGTTGAGTGATCTCGTCACGATGACGACGTCGATGGGGTCGTCCATGAATCCCGTCGCGAGTGAACACAAATTGAGAAAACCACGTGAACGGGAAGAGGACCCGCGACTGGGAATATATCGAAACCTGTTCACAGTTGCACAGGGGCTCCTCAGAGCTCGAGACGCCAGATCGCCTCGTCTATCGCTCGCGCGACATGGGACGCGGTCCTGCCCAATCAAAATCGCCAGCGACGGTAGCAGCGGATACCACTAGCAACGCTACCGCTACCAGCGCCGCCGTCACGACGCGCATCACCGCTGGCTCCTTTCTTGTGACTCGCCTCTACCTGACGTTGTGCATCGCCATCACCGCTCTCGTGCAAGCACAGCGGCTGACGCCCGCGGCCATCTCCATGCCCTCATCGCTCGCAGAAGCGGCGGCCGAGCCGTGGCGGCTGCTCGGCGCTTTCTGCTACGGTGACGGCCTCACATTCAGCTTCGCGCTGCGCGTGCAGGCGATAGCATGCGCCTCATACACGCTGGAACACGTGTGCTGCTGCCAGTACACAGCAGCGGCCGAGCGCTCGCCGCTGCCGCTCTCCGGCTCGCTGCTGTATGCCGCATGCATGGCCATTGGTATCGGCCTGCTCGCTGCCGCTGGGCTCGCGCGCCCCGCCGAGGGTGCCGCCTTCCAGCTTGGTGCAGTCGCCCTCTTCCTGCTGTACGTCGCGAGCAGCCTGCCGCCTGCGACGCTGATCGCCTTGGGCGGCGCGCCCTTCGTGCCGTTTGGCAACCTACTGCCCTACGTGGTGGCCCTCGGTGTGGCCGTCGTGTATGGCGCCGGCGCGGCCCTCCAGCTCTGTGTCGGCATTGGGGTCGGAGTTCTCTTCGAGTGTCTCGACCTCCTTCCATCTCCGCTGCCGGAGTCGGCGTCGACGTCGGTGTCAGCGTCGTCGTCGGCGGCGGCCGCGGCGCCGCCGCCGTCGTCCGAGCCCGCGGCCGAGACCACGGCGGCCGGGCCCGCGCCCACTGCAATTGCCAAGGGCGGGATCGCCGCGCCCAAGATGGCGCTCGGCCCGCGGGCTGCGCTCATTGCGCTGCTCCTCTGTGGAAGTATGCTAGCGCACTATGGACAGTGGGAGGCGCCGCCGCCGCCGCTGCCCGCGTCGCTCGTGATGAGCACGCACGGGCGTGTTCTCTTCGCCGCCACCAGCTTCGGTTCGCCCGCAAACCACGCCGAGACCGCGTACATTTCGTCACTCGTCGCCGCCACCAACCTGACGGCGTCGCCCGCGGCACGCAAGCTCGGACCGATGGAGCTTCTCAAGCTCTACCAGCACGTCGCGGACACCTGGCATGCCAAGTTGCGCGACATCATGAGCCCGCCTTCTGTGGGCAACCTGAGGGCTAAGGGTGGCGGCGGCGCCGGTGGCGCGGAGGTGATGCAGGTGACGGAGGAGGAGGCGACGGAGATGGAGCGGCTGCTCTCTGACGCACTCTCACGCACAGACTTCGCCTCGACGCTCTCCGATAGGGATGTCCTCAAAGCCATCATCCGCACGCTCACGCCGCAGCAGGCGTCTACCATGGCGCGCATGCCGCGCGAGCGCCTGCTCGGCACCGTGGCGGCGCATCGCGAGTCGCATCGCGTGGCGCACGAAGCGCTTGCGAGGCTCGGCACAGTACTGCAAGAGCTGCAGAAGACGCACTTAGAGGGTCTCACGGGGCAAGTGCCGCCCGCCGCCACGACGCTCGAAGCGGAGGGCGCGGAGAAGGTGGCTGAACAGCCGACGGGAGAGGCAGTTGACGCCGAGTCGCAGGTGGCGGACGAAGCGGAGGCTGGGTCCGAGACGGCGGCAACGGCATCATCGGCCGACGCCGAGAGCGATGGGATCGATGTGGTCGGAGAGGCAGAGGCCGAGGGTGGGGAGGGCGGGACGGGCGGGGCGGGCGGGGCGGCCGTCGAGGGCGCCGAGGCTGGCGAAGCCGCCACACCTCTCGTCACTCGCCTCGCGGTCGTACTGAACGAGACGCTGTCCGCCTTTGCTATTCCTCTCGACATGGAAGATTCCGATGTCGTTCACGAGTTGTTGGCGGGGACGGCCACCGAGCGCACGATGCCTCGCGCGCACAAGGCCTTCCTCACGCAGCAGGTACACGAGACGCGCGCGCTCATCCTCGAGCGATTCTTCAACCTGTCGGTGGCCGAGCTGCGAGGGCTGCTCCTCGTGCAACCGCCCAAGCAGGGGGGAGGCGCGGGGGGCGGGGAGGGAGAGGGCGGGGGGGAGGGGGAGGGCGGCGGGGAGGGAGAGGGCGGCGGGGAGGGAGAGGAGCTTGACCAGGGTGGAGGGCATGTGTCTGAGGACGGCAGCTACGTCGAGGGCGAGGGCGAGGGGGGCTCTAAGGGTGGTGAGGGTGCTGAGGGCGGCGGCCGCCGCCGGCTGGCGCTCAACGCGAGTGAAGTCGCCGATGTGCGTGAGTTGATCGTTGATCTACTGCTCCACTCCGACATCGAGATGGCGCGCTCGCAGGATGAGGTCGCGGCAGATCTCATCGAGTCGCTCGGCCTCGTGAATGCGATCGAAGCGGCCAATGAAACCGCTGAGGTGATCGAAGCTGTACAGGTGTCTGCCACGGGGGCCGTTACACTTCCCACCGTCGTCTCGGGAGACGCTTCGGCCGCCGCCACCGAAGGCAAGGTCGTGACGCGCGCAGGCTGCGCTGCGGCGATTCACGAGGCCGTTGCTGAGTGGCGGCGCCAGAAGGGCATTCAGGACGCCACGTCGGCCGCACGCGCACATTTGCTCGCCGAGATCGAGAATGAGCGCGAGGCACTCACGACGGGTGCGCCATCGCTAGGTGGGAGCGCCGACGCACCCGCCCAGGCCGCCTCGCCCCCGATCGCGCTGAGTGATCTGGTGGCGAGAGCGCTTGCCGGTTATGAGGTACCAGCGACCATGAGCGACAATGAGGTCCTCATCGAGTATTTGCAGCTCCTCTCTCTCGACTCCCACTCTCTCACCGCGGCCAGCACGATCTGGGTGCTCGATGCGATCGTCGACTACCGGCGTACGCTCGCAGAGGCCGCACGCGTGGCCAAAGCGGCCGCGGAGGCGGCGAACGCAACGGCAGCCGCTGACGCCACGCGTGCGGCCCAGGCGGCGCCTGTGAACGCCACCCTCGAGGCGGAGCTCGCGCTGTCACGGGCGACCGCGCTGCGGGCGGAGCGGCGCCGGCGCGTGCTTCTGCTGACCCCCATCGATCGCCAGGCGGCGCTGACGTCGCTTCTCGCGTCGAATGAGACGTACCCACTCGCTCGCGCTCGCTCGCCTTCAGCGTCGTCGGAGGACTTTGCCTTGGTGATGGCCGCCGTGCTCCGGGCGTATGGCGTTCACTCGCGCGCGGCGGTGCTCTGCTCTGAACCTCCGCTGCCGCCACCGCGTGCGGTCTCTGCAGCCGAGGCTGAGGGCAACAGTACCAATGGTGTAGCCGTCGAGGCGGGCGCCGTCGCGGACGCTTCAGTCGGGGGCGCGGCGGCGGCGGCGGCGGCGGCGGTGGCCGTTGACGCCGATGGTGCCGGTGAGCCCGTCTGCCGCACGCCCGCCGCCCTCTCCTCCGAGGCATGCGCCGCAGCGCTCACGGCCGCGCACGCGGCCCTGCGCCCCTCGCGCAAGTGCCGCACGGTGATCGAGGTACGTCTAGGCAAGAGCGCCAAGAAGCTTGCCGGCTGGGTCGCGCAACACCGGAAGGCCGTTCGGGCGAGCGGCGCGAAGAACATCAAGGGCGCCAAGGACCTCTGGTACCGGAAGGATTCGCAGGGCTTCGTGTGGCTTCCTCTGACGTACGCCCTAGCTGCCACGGAGCAGGTTCCTGGAGCCCCCTACCCTGAGGACATCTCGTTTGCAGTGCACTACCCAATCGTGGCACTGCCCGAAGGCGCCACTGCGCCGGCACCCGACGGCGGTGCGCTGGCCGGCGGCGTGGCCGGCGGCGAGCCTGCGCTGAACGCGTGCGCCGCGAACGAGGAGAGCGCGTGGAGCATCGACGGCGCGCCCGTCGATAGCTGCGGCCGAATTACGAGCGGCCGAGGAGAGGTGGGCCATGTGTTGTCGACCATGTGACAGAGGGAGTGCGGTGACAATCGCAAAAGACGTCGGTAACCCCTTCATCATTCACATGGACCATTCACACGTTCATGATTTCGCAGCGCCGTCATAGGCGATGCGTGACCCCGAGAGCTGAGACGCGAGCGCAGCGTCGTTTGCAATGGCAGGCTCCTCATCGGATCCGCTGCCCTCCATGCTAGATGAACTTTCGCTTGCTCTTGCACGCCAGCTGCAGGAAGAGGACGACGCCGTGATGGCGGCGCAGCTGATTGCGGACGATGCACGATCTGCAACTGCTGCCAAGGAGCAGCGCGGTCAGCCATCGTCTCTAACGAGCACACCATCCGCTGGGCGTGCGCCACATTTGGCTAGCCCAGCACACAAGGTGTGCCAGCACCTCGGGCGTCAGACGTGCAAGAAGATATCGGAGCACTTTCTAAAACAGAACACGCCGATGACGCTCGGGGAATTGCTGGGCATCTTCCGCTCTTCGAAGCAGCGCGAGACATTACTCATGATGGTTGATGCCGGGCAGCGCGAGCGTGTCGAAGCCGAATTGGTGGCGCTCGATTTTGACTTTGCTCAGTGAGGAGTGGTCGATGACATGTACAAAACCCCGGTGCATCCGTGGTTCGCACATAGGCGAGAAGTCTGTGTGCGTGTCGTGGCCTCGTGACCGTGAGGACTCGCACGTAGTAACACTAAGGAAGTTTTACAGTTTTTATTCTGTCTGAGACGTAAACATGCTTGGCAACGCACGCACGGAGCGGCGCGGCCCTGTGCCGGCGCTATGCTGCGCGATCTCGTCGGACCGGCGCGGCCGGACCCGCATCGCGACTCACATGGCATGATCCGCACCGGCCACCGCGGTCACGCACTGACAAACACGAGAGCATCTGACAAACATGCGCCGGCACTTCATGACTTCACACTCAGTGTCGGATTCGGCTTTACACGCACCGCACACCGGCGGGCGCGCACACACGGACTGCTCTCCTCCCTTTCGCACGGCGCCAATCTTAGTCATGGAGGCTCTGGACGCTTTCCCACATGGACGCTCAGTCGCGGAGCGTCTCTTGCCTCAGGCGTTGAGCGCCGAATCCCCCTCGCCCTCCTCCTCGCGTTTCGGAGTCTTCCAGAAATTCTGCTCCAGCCGCCGCGCACGCTCTTTGATGGTCGGCTGCTGGATGGGTTGCGCATCCGACTCCAGGACGTACCGGCTGGGCGCCGGGGTGTACGGTTGGGTCAAGGCCCCCAGAGCTCCACTCCACGACTCAAACCACGCCAGGCCGCCCGGCTGTTCGGCGACAGGCGCGCTCATCAGCGCGGCCGGTGGCTGCGACGGCGTGGAGAACGCGAGCACCATCCTTTCCGTTCGGCCGGGCGAGACCTCTGGAGAGAGCGGCGGCAGCGTGGCAGGAGGTCTGGGCAGCTGCACTCGCCGCATAGCCCATGGCTCACCATTGTAGAGCCACGAGTCCCGCGGCAACGGGACAGGCGGCGGCGCCACGGCGCCGCCAGGTGTCTTGCCGTGCTCGGAGGGCGATAGGGAGGGGCTCTTCTCTCCGGGCTCGAGCAGAGTGAGGACGGTGTTCACGTTCCACGCGCCCGCCGCCATGCTCCACGCACCCCCGGACTTGACGGTGGCTGGTACGCCCTCGATAGTGGGGCGCGACGTGATTTTGTGGGGCGTTGGAGAGCCTGGGGGGCGTCGCGGACGTGGTGGCGCACCTGAGATGGCCGCCATGCGTCCCGCGCGCCACGAGAGTTCTCTCGCGCCGTCCTCCTCATCGCCCCCGCCAAAGCGCTCATAGACGCGCCGAGGAGACTCGGCTATGAGCCAAGTCCAGATGGTGCAGGGCAGGCAGCAAACGTCGAATGCCGCTGCGAGGGTGGCGCACTGGGCGAAGAACGACGCGGCGCGGGCCTCTGTAAAGGTTGCGCCGCGAAGCCGCTTCGAGTCGTAGGCCTGGAGGCCAGCCCGTTGGGCATCGCCGCATAGCACGAGCATGCGCGCGAGGACCCCGAGGCCGAGGAGCATCACGCAATAGAAGGCAAGCCGCTCGTACGGTGACGCGTTAGCTACGTGCAAGGACACCGAGGAAATGATTTGGCGAGCGGGGGTTGCGATCGTCCAGGGCGGCGAGGGCGGCGACGCGGGCGGCGCGGGCGGCGAGGGTGGCGAGGGCGGCGAAGGCAAGGGTGGCGGCGGCGGCGGCGAGGGCCGTGGCGGCCGAGAAGGGGACGGCGGCGGCGGGGACGGTGGCGGCGGCGGCGAGGGCCGGGGCGGCGGCGGGAACGGCGGCGGTGGCGGCGATGGACTTGGCGGCGACGGCGGCGGCGGCGGCGGCGGTGGTGGCGGCGGCGGTGGCGGCGGCGGCGGCGAGGGCGGACTTGGCGGCGGCGGCGAGGGCGGTGTTGGGCTTGGAGGCGGCGGCGAGGGCGTGGGCGGCGGCGGCGGTGGTGGCGACGGCGGTGGCGGCGGTGGCCGCGGTGGCGGTGGCGCGGGCGGCGGCGGCGGTGGTGGCGGCGGCGGTGGTGGCGACGGTGGCGGCGGTGGTGGCCGTGGGGGTGGCGGAGGGGGCAACGGAGGGTAGGGCGGCATCGATGGTGGTTGGGCGTGCTCGATAGGGAAGCCGGTGGTCACGTAGAGCACCCCCGCAAACGCGCAAAAAGCCATGATCGCGCAACACAGGATGCGCAGCAAGGACATGCAGCAAGGTCGCGCAGCGGAAAGCCCAACTGCTGGCCGGCTCTCAGCAACCAGCTGCACCCTGTTCTTTTTGCGCTCGCGAAGCGCTTCCAAACGAACAGCCTCGAGCCGTTTCACCTGAGGCGTAAGTCCTGGTGGTGGATGTGCAGATACCGCCTCGAGTCGCGCGATCTCCTCGTCCTCCTGGATATATTCAGCATCTAGGCTCTCGCTGGCCACCTCGACACTTCCAAATGGAGTCCACAGGGACCACCCTGCGGCCCTACGAGGCGCTGGGGTCGTGGTCGTGGCTGCAAGCTCTTTTCGTCTCTGCTCCGCTACAATCTCAGCCGCCGTTGGCGGGGCACCCCCGGGCTTGCGTTCGCGAGCTGCTTCGATCGCCGCCACAAACGCTTCCATTTCCGGGTTTACTGGGCGGACGCCCTTCCGCTTGATTTTGAGCTGTTGAAGCTTATCAGTCACAACTTCCCGCTGCTCGTCCTGCTTGAACTCAGCCTCCAGTTCGGCTAATTTCTTGGCGTGTGCATCCGGATCTAGCTCGAGCTGTTCGTTGAGCGTCGCGCCTCTTTCCGATAGAATTCGGTTGCGCACGTTCCCCGTACTCGAGCCTCTGGAACTCGCGCCGCTCAGAAGGCCCACGCCGGCCCCGCTCTGACGCGAATTTGGGGTCACGGCGGGCGCTGGTCCCGAGGCGAATCGCATCCCATCTTCCCGTGACTGCTTGATCTTACCAGAGCCAGTGCTATCGAGTTCCAGCGTGTAGATTTTCTTGCCTGCGTCATAGTCCATCACGACGGCGAGATACTCCTGTCCGTTGCTGCGCTTCACGTACACGCTGCTGTCGATGGGGTAGGTAGGGGGCGGTCCTTTGTCACGGGAGCTGTTCAGGAGCTTCGCCTTTGGGGGCGATGGAGAGCGAGCGCGAGCCGCGTTCTCCATGGAGGGCTCCAAAATAAAACTTCAAGCGAGGCCCCGGAGGCCCGAGCCCAAACTTCCAAATCCAAAAGAGAAAACCAACAAACGGCCATGACCGATACGACGCGATCGACAGAAGTTTCAGAACGGGCCAGCTCTGAGAAGGTTATATGTTGTGTACGGTAACCGCAACGCACCGTGCGTCGACTCGGTCTAAGGGAATGGGCCACCCGAATTGCACGCGGGCTGCCTAGTCAGCGCGTGCCTCTAATCGTCCTCAATCGCCGCCCCCACGACGTGCCTAGCCGCCGCCTCCGCTTGCATCTGAGATCGCATCTCGAGGAGCGCGGCGAGCGCGGGCTCGACTTGAATGCCCTGCCGCTCCGCCTCTCGCGCCACTGCCTGCCGATGCCGGCGCACGCAAGTTTCGGCCGCTTCGGCCAACGCGGTGAGAGGGGGGCTGTGGAAAGCGCCTGCGAGGACGAGCAGCTCGACACAACGCGTCGCATCTCCGGCGTCGAGGCACGCCTTGAGCGTGGCAAGGCAGCACGCGACGAGTGACTCGCGCGCCTCGGTCAGAGCGACGCTGCACCCGCCGCCCGCGGCAAGCCCGAGGATTCGTTCCAGCGCGAAAGGGTGCATCGACAGCGCCGTTGGCGCGCCCAGTCGGAGTTGTGTGTTGCCCGGGCACGCCTGCTGATACCTGTTGTACCCGGGGAGCCGAAGACGCTGTGGTGAGCACTTGCATGCAAGGCAGGCCATCAGTGGCAATCAGTGGCAATCACCTGTTGTACCCGACACCACGCAGGGTGTCGTCGGACGAGAGGAAAAGAAGGTGATCGGCACAGCCGGCCGCCTCGACCACATGCTCGGCCAACAGCCGCCTCGTGCCGAGCAGCCGTCCCAAGCCCCGAGCGACGCCGCCCACGTCGCCGCCGCCCCCGCCGCCGCCGCCGACGACGGCGCTGACGGCACCCTCGCCTTCGCCATCGCCTCCTTCCTGATGCGCGTGTCCACGTACGTCCGCGCGTCCTTCGGGCGCACTGCCCGCCCCACCGCCGTCCTCGACCGCTTGCCCCCGTGGAGAGGCTGCCTGCCGCTGTGCATCCTCCGCCGCCGCGCCCGCCGCCTCGTCTGCCTCTCCGCCCTCGTCCTCGTCGTCCTCGTCGGCCTCCTCCTCTTCCCCCCGCTCACCCTTAAGCCGCCCGCCCCCCCCCAGGATGTAGGCGCGCCCGCTCACGGTGATGGCGATGGTGGCGTTGCCCAGGCAAAGCAGCCGGCGCACCTTCGCATCACCCTGCGGCATCACAAGGAGCAGTGGCAGTGGAACGAGCGTCCCGCCTCCGACAGCGCCACACTGGCCGGTGGAGTTGTCGCCCCAAGCGAAGACGGAGCCAGCCGCCGTCAGGCAGGCCGAATGAGCCTCTCCGCACGCAATCGCGACCACGCCGCCCTCGTCGACGCCTCCCAGACTACCCATGTCGAGGGGGGCGCGGGGCTTCTGGAAGCCGACGCGAAGCAACGGATTCCCCACAGCCTCCGACCAACCGAGCTGGAACGATTCGTTGTACCCCCAGCTCCACAGCGCGCGCACGCCGCCGGCCCCACTGCCTGTGCTGCCGCCCGCGCCCGCGCCCGAGCCCAAGTCCGCGCCCGTCCCCGCGCAACCGCCGTTGAGCTTGCGCGCCTTCTTATCCTCATCCGTCTCCGCGTCGTCGTGGGCACTTGCTTGCGAGCCATCGACCCCTCGGCCGCTGAGCACGAGAACATGTGCGTACCCGAAGGCAACGGCGAGCACGTGGAGGCCGGCGGCGGTGGCGCCGCGACGGTTGGCCCAGCTCTCGTGGAAGCGCGTAGGGCGGTTGGCGGGCTGGTTGGCGCCGAAGCTCCACAAATGCCCGCTCTCCTCGATCGCGCCTGTGCAGTGCGCTCCACAGCTCACAGCTACGCAGCGCGTGCACGAGAGCGCGCGCACGACACGCGGAGCCGCGCGCGGGCGTTCATCCCCCGTGCCGAGCTGGCCGCACTCGTTGTGCCCCCAGGTGAGCACGAGCCCGACGCTGGTTACGCACGCCACGTGCTCGTCGCCCATCGCCACTGCTCGGATCGAGTGGCTCCCGAGCCCTGGCTGGCGGCGCGGCGTCGGGCACAGGTGACCGTCGACCGTCCTCCCCCACACCCAAAGAAAGTGCCGCATGCGATCGTGCGTTCCGAGCGCGGGAGCCGGCCCACGCACGAGCTCCGCCGTCTCTTTGTGCACTATTGCGGCCGCGATGGGCAACGAACTGTCCAGCGGACCGCGTGTGACGACAAGGTGACAGTCCCAGGACGGCACAGCTGATCGACTTGCGAGCATGTCGGTGAGCTTTCCTATCGTGGCTTTCGCCCATGAGCGCGGGAGCGTGATGCGGTGCAGTCGTCTCGCAGCGTCCGCGCCCGAGAACTTGACAAAGAAGACAAGCGGCCGCATGTCCACCGCGACCTCCAGGACAGTATTGTCTACGCACTTGGGCGCACCCGGGTCGTGTAGAACCTCCGTTGTCCATCCTGGCGATGTAGAACCTCCGTTCGCCAGCGCGTCGTCGTCGTCATCGCTCGTATCGGGGGTCGTCGGAAAAAGAGCCATCGTCGCCATTTCTCTCTAAGTATTGACGAGACTTGAATATTTGGTGTGAATAGGAGGTGAATTGCGACCGACGGTATTAATATGTTCGGTGTCTATGGTAGTTTCTAACCATTGCCTGTGGAACAGACCCGCAAAGGGAGGCGAGGCTCCGCGGCTGCCTCCGACTTGCATGCGAGATTTGTTGCCATACAAGAGGGCACACAGCGCGCAATCACTGCCTGGTGCTGTGTTGCACGACCAAGGGTCTTCAGCGATGCGTTCCCCGCGCGAGATGTCCTCTCGAGTCATAGCGCCAGCCCACCCAACGACCCACGCCGGGGCCCCTGAGTGCCTCGGATGGCCCCTGAGTGCCTCGGATGGCCCCTGAGTGCCTCGGATGGCCCCTGAGGGCCTCGGATGGCACCTGAGGGCCTCGGATGGCACCTGTGTCCCTCTGAGTGCCTACTGAGTGCCACGTGAGTGCCACGGAGTCCCTCTCGCACTCTCGCTCGCTCTCCTTCGCACCGAACCGCCCGGAGCAAGTCACGTCCGATCAAGCCTTCATTGGGCTTCGTCAACCCATCATTGGGCTTCGTCAACCCATCAAGTCACGTCCGATCAAGCCATCAAGCCGCCGAGCCGGAGCGCGAGCGTCCCATGGCCGAGGCGACGGCAGCGGTGGTGGCGGCGACGGCGGCGGTGGCGATCGCGGCGGCCACGCCCACACTCGAGCGGCGCCGCGGCGGTGGCGCGCCCATCGGAACGTGCGAGGGCGAGCCGAACGAGTCTCCACGCACTGGGTGTCCAAAAGAGGCAGCCCGGCTTCCGAACGAGTCGCGAGCCGAGATTTGGCCTGCCGACCCGTGGCCTGACCGACCTGATATCGAACGAGACACTTCTCGGGAGACATCTCGGGAGCTCTCTCCCGAGCACGAGCCGCCGCTCGAGAAACCGGAGATGCGGGGCTTGTCTTCCGAGCACGAGGCGGCGCTCGAGCGCCGACTTGGGCGGCCTGAGACGACGGCGCTGACCGCCTCTATGAATGAGTCGAGATCGAGCACCTCCATCGGGGCTCCCATCCCGAGCGGCATGTCCTCATCCACCTCGACGACCCTCATTGACTCGGACAGGTCCCCGAGAATCGAATCGAGCGATTGCTTGGGGACCGGCAGTGTGAGCCCGGACACATCACCTTGCCAAGGCCCAGGGCTTGCCTCAGCGGCATGGACTTCGCCCATGACATACGCGATCAGGGCGTGTTTGCCCCCGCTGCTCACCGCGGCTGCAGTCTGCGGTGCTGACGACGAAGCCGTCGCCACGTCCTGCGGGGGCGGTGGGCCTGCTGCGCTGAAGGGGAGGGCGGGGGCGCTGCTGCTGCTGCCAACGCCGCTGCTCGCCGCGGTCCCAAACGACGGTGGTGGCGCGCTCGTCGCCTCGTGCGTGTCCTTGCAGAGCCGCATCCAGCGGTTCCTGATGGACGAGTCCGTTCGGCCGGGCAGCAGCGCGGCGATCTGACGCCATTTGCACCCGAAGCGGCGCACGCCGTCCTCGATGATCCGATCCTCATCCGCCGTCCACATCTGCCGGCCGTGATCCGCGCCCACCACGCGCGTCGCCTCGGGGGCGGGGCCGCTGCCCGGGTCGGGGGAGGCCAGCTCGGGCGGGCACCATTCGGGGTCGATGCCGGACGCAATGAGTAGACCATCGAGCACTGAGCGCCCCTCGTCCGTGTCGCTCAGCAAGTGCGTCTTCTGCAGCCGGTGCCACCTGTTGCGCACCGCGTCCGCCGTCCGGCTGGGCAGCTCGTCGGCGATTCGCTGCCACTGCGTGCCGATGCGGCGCACAGCTGCGAGGATGGTGAGATCTTCAGTGTTCGTCCATCCGACCTTTCGCCGCTTGCGGGCGTTCGCCGCGTCGAGCTCGAGCTCGTGCTCGTCCTCGGGTTCGTCACCCTCCTCGGGCTGGCAGGAGCTCATCGCCGGCAGCACATTGCTGACCGACTGCCGGTGCTTGTTGCCGGTCAGCGGCGGCCTCGGCAGCGCCGAGCGAGGCATCGGCAGCGATGCCCCCGGCCACGAGTGTGGTGCCCCCCGTGATGCCCCCGGCTTCTTGGGAAGCTCCGCCGCCGTTGCGAGCAGCACGTCCGGATTCGAGGACTCCTTGGCAAAGTACGGCTTGAGCCACTCAAACTCGCCATCGTTGATCGAAAGGCTCGATGACGAACGGCGCAGCACCAGACGTGGCTGCGGAATGGAGCGGCACACACACAAGGGTGAGACAGCTCTCGAGCCTTCTTAGACTCTTCACGGAGACGTGCCGCGCACAATGGCGTTGGCGTGCGCATGGCGTACCCGCGACTCGCTTTCTTCTGAAGTTGCTCCGCTGCGAACCGTCTCGGAGCTCTGCTGCTGCTGCAGCCCAGACGGGCTGCGGGAACCGTCCCTAGGGGCGTGCACCTCCCCCTTGGTGATGGAATCCACGTAACACATCGCATCGCGAATGCTCTGCACCAACACATCCGGGAAAGCTCCAGACGCACCAGACGCCGGAGCGGTCGACATGGAGAGTGGGGCGAATCCTCACAGGCACCACGCGGCATTAATTGCCGCGCGGCGCGGCGCGGCGCGCGCCGCAATACGAAAGAGTGTTCGCCGTTCATGTTAATTGCCATCTCGGCAAGACGCACGACCACCGGTCCCGAGGAGACACACCGTGGTGGGCGCAGACAAGAGACACACGACGAAGCAAATGTCGATCCAGCGTTTGCTGACCGCGACGTTGGCAGCGGGTGTTGCGACCGCAGCTCCGCTTCCAACAATATCACCGTGGTCGCTGCTCGCAACGGGAGACTTTGCACGCTCCGCAGCGCACGCCGCGCAGCCGTTGGCCATGGGGGCCTTGCCGGGTGGCAGGCGCATCTACTTCCTCTCATCGCCTTCGCTAGTGGTGGAGGCGACCATCGCGCGCAGCGCTGACTTTCGCGACCGCCAGGATGCGGATGCGGGCCGGCCAGGCGTGGTCGGCGCCACTGGTCAGGCGTGGAGCCGTCGGCGTGACAAGCTCCGCGTGCTACAAACGCGTACGATCCTCGAGTCAACTGCTCCGGCGGCCGTCGCCGCCGCCGTGAGCCATGCAACAGACGTGTGTGAACTGGACGCATCTTCGGCGCTCACCACACTCTCGGTGGACGAGCTATTGCGATACTGCTCGACCATCATCCGCTACGCGCTGCACCAGATTGTGATCGGCACGCAGCCGCCACCGACGCAGCTGCCACCGAAGCTGGCACAGGTTGGCCGCCGCCCCCGTCGCCACGGTGTGAGCAGCGCGTGGCTCGGGCCGCTTGCCCGCCTCGGCCAATGGCTGCTGCAGCAAGTCGCCGCCGTGTCGCTGCTGGGCGAGCAGGCCTGGGCGCTCCTTCGCGGCACCTCGTTTTTCGAGCTCGCGCAGTTGTACACGTCACGAGCACGGAAGGTGAGCCGCCGCGCCGCACGCTACAGTGCCGCGTGTGGCGCTGCGGTTGAGCGACTGGCTGCCATGATGGGCGCTGCTGGCCCTCGCTGGTGTCAGCCGCCGCAGTCACCTCAGCCCGCCTCGGCCTCGGTGGACTGGGTGGAGGCGGTCGTTGGGGCTCGATGGGAAGGCTGCTCCCTGCCTCACCAAGTGCACCACGCCGGTACTCGAAGCGCTGTTGGTGGCGTCGATGGCATCGACGGCGGCGGGGAAGTTGACGGCGGCGGGGGAGTTGACGGCGGCAGCGGGCCGCCCACGAGTTTGCTCGACGCCCTTATGGCACCGTCCGCTGAACACGGAGACTCGGTGACGCGTTTGGAGAAGGAAGAGGTGGCCGACGTGGTCCGGGACGTGTTGGTGGCCGGGGGTGAGACGACGAGCGAGACACTGGTGGCGGCGGTCATGCTGCTGCGCGAGCGGCCGGACGTGGCCGCCACAGTGGCCGAGGAGGCGAGGGCAAGGCTGTCCACAGCCTCTGTCGCCGTCACTGAGGACAACTACCGCAGTACGGCAACATCATCGAGCGCCGCCACTGCAGCCGCCGCCGCCGCCGCCGCCGCCGCCGCCCCCAACGCCCCCACCGACTTCACCGCCTTCATCGCCGCCGCCGCCGCCACCGCCCCCACTGCCTTCACCGCCGCCGCCGCGGCAGCGGATGCGCGCGTCGCGGCATTCAGTGCGGCAGCGGCGCCGTCCTCGTTGCCGTGGAGCCGCGCGTGCCTTCTCGAGGCATCGCGCCTCCACCCAGCAGCCCCACTGCTGCTGCGCGTCGCTCTGCGCGACACGACGCTTGGCGACGTACCCATCCCCCAAGGCAGCGCCCTCGTGGCGAGCACGGCGCTGCTCGGGCGTGACGCAGCCGTCTGGGAGGCGCCGAACGCGTTCATGCCCGAGCGCTTTGTGGACGGGCACGAACCTCAGGAGCGCGGGGCGCAGGCTGCGCGCGCGCAGCTCGCCTCGTTCGGCAGCGGCCCGCGCTCCTGCGTCGGTCAGCAGCTCGCGCTGACCCTCGCTTCGTTGACTCTGGCGCACATGATGGCCGCGAGCGTGAGCCCCGCGAGCCCCTACGATTAAGGGGGAGAGGAGGCGAAATTCATCATGATTCGTGGTGAATGACCGGACAGCTTCAGGACCTGCTTCAGGAGTGCACTTCAGGAGCTTGTTTGAAACATATGAGATATGTTTGACAAGGAACTTGAAGGGCCCTGGGGCACTGGGTGCCACCGCACGTGGTAAGTAGGTAATCTCAGACTCTCAAGAGGCTAGAGGGTAACTGTCCCTTGCTGGCAGCAAGTCCACGTGCACGCACCGGGGGGGTGCGGGTCTTCCGAGGTCGCCAAATGCCATCGTAGGTTTCCATGAATCGACGCTTGCCGGTGACTGAGTGAAGAGACAAAACGCCGTACTGGTGTATCTGTATGTTTCGTAATTCCGACGGAGGGCGCCCGCAAAAGTTGACAAAGGCATTCGCCTTTTGCAAGACGGAGCAATTCAGCCCTTCCACCTGCGTCGGGCGCCATGACGAGGACGGACTATTGGCAGCACCCGCCAGGGCTCTCCCAAGGGGTCGTGCACTATGGCGGGCAGACGTTCCGCAACTACACCATCGGCCCCGGCTACTGCTTGCTCACGTGGAGCATCTATGAGGGCCAGGACCGACTCGATGTGCCGATGCTCGAGGTGGTATCACACGTGCTGCTCGTCATGTCCATATTATCGGTGCTCGTGCTCATCTGGTTCCGCAAGCGCCCTACCAAGGATCTGCTCTTGCAGGATTCGTGGGGCACCGTCCGCGTCTCCGACTGCGCCATCCGCCTATACAACTTTGTGGGCATGGCCGACCTGCTGATGGCCATCTTGACTCTCCTGTTGATGACGGCGCCCATCCCGCACGAGGACGATTTCGCCCACTGGGTCTACACATGTGCGCGCGCCGCCCTCGCCAGGCTTATTCCCCCATCGAGACTCACGCGCCGTCCCCCCCTCGCCCCCCTTGATTCTCCGTCCCCCCCCCCTTCCTCTTCCCCCCCCCCGCTGACTAGTTCCCTCGCCCCTGACTCGCTCGCAGCGCGTGGGCTGCTCGACAACCTGCCGTGGCTCTGCTGCCTGCACAACCGCCTGCCTACGCGCGTCGGGCTGCTCCGGACAACGCTGCTGCTGGCCACCCTCATCGGCGTTCGCGCGTGTGCCGTCTTTGGCGAGCCCGCCCTCAACGACGTGAGAGCCCACCCCCCGCCCGCCGTGCGGCGCCGCGCTGCAGCCACCGTCATTGCCCCGTCCCGATGCACACACACGTGTACCCTCGCTGGCATCCCCGCCCCCTCGCCCACGCGCCTGTTCTCCCCTCACCCTTGTCCCCCCCCTGACCCACTTCACCGGTGTCCCCCCCCCTTGCGCGGGCAGTACCTCTTTTCTTTTGCGCCGACCGAGCTGGCTATGTACGCCAACGTCTCGTTCGCGGTCCTGTACGCGATCCTGCTGCTGCTCACGCTTTCGGGTCGTTGCCGACCACTCCGTCCCCAGTGCCGGCTATGGCTGCTCTTCCTCGCGGTGTGCTACATGTGCTCGACGCTCGGCTACTTCCTCTTCCGCATCTTCGCCATCGATCCCACCACCGCCATGTGGATCGGGGAGCTCGGCCTCTTCCTCTACGTGCTGCTCTTCGCCCCCGCCCTATACGCCTCCTTTTTGCTCGAGCGGGCGCACTGGACACGCAGCACCAACTCATGGGCAGGCATGCCCAGCCTCGAGCCGACGAATGCTCCTCTGCTCGCCGGGGGCCTCGTGTCGACGACGCCGCCCTCGCCCGGAGCCGCCGGGGCCGCCCTCACCGTCGCCGTTGCCGCTGGCCAGGCGCGCAAAGGTGCCAAGATCGCCGCCGCTGAGGAGGGCCCCTCCATCTGTGGGAAATCGCCTACCCTCTCGGCTCCACCTGGCGCAGCTCTCCGCCCCTCGGACGTGCAGAGCGCGCAGATGCTGCGGGCGGCGCTCGAGGGCGTGCGCGTCATCCCGTTTACAGAGCTCAAGTTACATGAGCTCATCGGGACAGGCGGCTTCGCTGATGTCTTCCGAGCGTCTTGGCACGTGCCCGGCAGCGGCGGTAGCAGCGGCAGCGGCGGCAGCGTCGGCGACAGCAGCTGCGGCGGCAGCGGCAGCGGCGGCGGCGGCGGCGGCGGCGGCAGCAGCAGGGCCAAAGTCGGCGCCGACGGCGGCGTCGGTGCGCTGCCTGTGGCCGTCAAGCAGCTCCGCACGCTGCCGCGCGAACGTAAGGCACTCGAGGGGTTCTGCAAGGAGATTGCGCTCATGCAGCGGCTGCAGCACCCGAACGTGCTCTCGCTCGTGGGAGTCTCCATCACGTCCTCGGGCCAATTAAGCGTCATTACCGACTACCTGATGCGCGGCTCCGTCTTCCAGCTGCTCCACCCGACGCCGACGCCGGCCGGACAGCTCGCAATTGGGGTCCCTCTCCCACGGGTGCTTGCGATGTGCATGATGGGCGACTGCGCGCGCGGCATGGGCTATCTGCACTCGCTCTCTCCCTCCATCATCCACCGTGATCTCAAGTCACAGAACCTGCTCGTGGCCCCGGACTTCTCGGTCCAGGTCGCCGACTTTGGGCTGAGCCGCGAGTGCCTGCATCAGGCCGCGATGACTCGTGTAGGCTCAGTGCAGTGGGCAGCGCCCGAGGTTCTCCTCGGGCAGAGCTACTCGCACAAGTGCGACCTGTGGAGCTTCGGCGTCGTGTGCTGGGAGGTGCTCACCGCACGCGTCCCCTTTGATGGCATGTCGCCAGCGACCGTCGCGACGCAGGTGGCTATGGAGGGCATGCGACTGCCTGTGCCGCCGGGCGTCTCGATCCGGTTACTGCGCCTGATCGCTCGCTGCTGGTCCGAGCAGCCGGAGCATCGGCCCGAATTCGGCACGCTCGAGGTGGAGCTGCAGGGGGTAGTCAACGAGCTGCTCGATGAGGAGGGTCGCGCGGTCGCAAAGGCCTCCACACAGGTATGAACATCACGAGCGCGAAGAGCATGCTTGGCATGAGGACCTGGCTTCGCTCAGGCGAGGGGACGCCGTCTGGCCCTTAGAACAGTTGTTGATGTTTTTGGACTCAGTTTAGTCAGAAACTTGCGTCCACTGAAACTTGCGTCGACTAGGATATGACAACCATCCCGTCTCGTCTTCCACGCTCGTGCTCTCATCACGACCACGCCCGAGAATTGCCGCGACACGTCGTGGTTGAGTCTGCGATTGCTCACGTGTTTGCGCTTGCGCCGCCAAAGCCGCCTCTCGGAGCCGGCAGGTAGGGTGAACTACGCTGTTCCGGTGGCGGTGGCGGATGCGGTGCCCAGTACGTCGGCTACACTCGGCACCGTGCCTCTCGAGACGATGCTGCAAGCGCCGCCGCCGCCGCCGGCGCCGCCGCTGCCGCCGGCGCCGCCGCCGGTGCCGCGCGTCGTCTTCGGCATCACTTCTATCAACGTACCCGTGCTCGACGTGCTGCCGCCGCTGCACGAGGCGGCCAAGTCCGGCGACCTTCGCACCCTCATGCGATTGCTGGGTCCGTCCGGGTGCAAACCTTCATGCGACCCGGACGCTCTCCACGACGGGGAGAGCGCGCTCCACCTGGCAGCTGTCGAGGGGCAACATGCGGCGTGTGCCCTGCTGCTCGAGCGTGGCGCGACCCTTACGCTGGCCAATGCCAAGCTGGCGGGCACCATCTGCACCGGCTGGCTGCCGGTTCACGGCGCCGCCCAGAGCGAGTCCCCGGAGACTCTTGCTCTGCTCCTCGCCCGTGGCGCCGAGGTGCACACGCGCACTCGCATCGGGGTGACCCCGCTCCACGTGGCCGCCTTCAACGGGCGGCTCGCGTCCACGAAGCTGCTCGTGAGCCGTCGGGCCGATGTGCACGCACGGGATAGGGACGGCTTCACGCCGCTGAGCAACGCGCAGCACAGGCTGCGCGACTGCCCGTGCCAGGTGGAGGATCGACTCACCGAGTGGGGTGCCGTCATCTCATTTCTCGAGAGGGTCACGCCGATGGCGCCCGAGGAGCGGCGCGCTTGCGCGGCACGATCGTGGGCGTTGCATGTCGCGTCACGACTGCTCCCCGCCGCTGAGCAATCTCACCTCGCGGAGCTCACGCAGCTGCTCGATTGCTTCGTCTCCGACGTGGACGCCGCCGACGTTGACGGCGCCGCTGCGAGCCATGCCGCCGCCCTCGCCGGGCACGCCGACGTGCTCTCCCTCCTGCTGAGCCGCGGCGCCACCGTTGACCTGCGGACCAACCTCGGTGAGACCCCTCTCCATTTTGGGGCGCGGGAGGGTCACCTGGCGGCCACCACGGTGCTCGTCGAACGCGGCGCGAGCGTGAACGCCACGACCAAGTTTGGGGCCACAGCACTCACGCTCGCGCGTCGGGGTCAGAATCGCGAGTGGCTGGCGGTCACTGCCTTGCTCGAGGCGCAGGGATAGATGTGGCAGCAAAAACCAGCCGAGTGAGCACACACGTACAGACCTCGGACAAGGGGTCAAGAATAGAAGGTCTAGTAGAATTTGGGGAATCCCGATTTGGCCTCCGATCGTCGAGGGTTGCGCAGTTGAACCGCGCCCTTCCCCACCGACTTTCCATTCCATGAGCGACGCCATCGCCGACAGCGCGCCGGCCATGCGAACGCCGCCCACGCCGTCTCACTCGGGCTCGCCGTCGAAGAAGAGCGTGCGTAAAAGAGGCGGCTCGCTCGGCCCGCGCGGCCTGCTGCTGCCCGTGATGCCCAACGGCGCCGCCCAGCCACCGACGCCCGCCTCGGCTCATGGCGCGTGCCTGTGCACGCCCGCGGACGCGCACGAGCACCACACGCCCCCGGCCGAGCTGCGACGCGATTCGCTCCTCGTTCCAGCCTCCGATCGCCTCGTGCGCGTCGCGCGCGGCTCCGGCGTCAGCGTCTACCGCATGGACCGCTCGCCGCTGCGCGGCGAGCCACGCTCGCCGTGGGTGATCAAGAAGGCCAACATATCGCCGCTGCTTGTGCGCGAGCGCCGACGCGTCGAGCGCGCGCTCGAGCACGAGTCGCTCATGCTGAGCAAGATGCGACATCCCAACATTGTCGGCTTCCGTGCGGCGCAGCGCGTGCACGACGGCCAAATCTGCCTGGCGCTCGAAATGTGCGAGCTCTCGTTGTATTGCCTGATCCAGGAGCGCGCGAGCCCGGACGGCGGCTGCGTCTCGCCCGCGCGCTCCGCACGCGCGGGCGCCGTCATGCGCCCCGAGGAGATCCGGAGCGTCGGCCGCGAGGTCGCGGCGGGCCTCGATTACTTGCATAGGGAGCATCAGCTGCTGCACGGGGACATCAAGAGTGCAAACATCTTGCTCTCACGCGACCTGAGCAGCGTCAAGATCTGCGACCTGGGCGTATCGCTTCCGCTCTCGCACGACCTGCGCGAGCTCCAAAACCTGGGCTCGCAGTACGAGGGGACCGAGCCGTGGCGGCCGCCCGAGACGCTCCCCCGCCCCGATGTGGACTATAGCGAGCCCCTCGAGGACGATGGCAAGATGCGCGTGTGCGACCGCACGGACATCTTCGCCTTCGGGCTCGTGCTCTGGGAGATGCTCAGCGGCGACGTGCCGCACGCCGCCATGCTGCCCCTGGGCCAGGACGCGTACCGGGCCGTGCTCGGCACGCGCCCACCACTGCCGCCACTGCCCTCGGAGTACGAGCCGCTCGTACACTCTTTCGTCCTTTGCACGCAGCACGAGCCGGATGCGCGCCCATCGGCGTCGGAGCTCGTCGTGCTGCTCGCACCCAGCGGCGCACCCGACGCCGAGCCCGACGCGCCGGTAGTGCCCACCACGACGCCCAACGAGGCCTCGCATGACGACGAGCTCGTCGAGGACGGCTCGAGACGACGCGCCTCCGAGCCGTTCGCCATCCGGACGGCAGTATAGTCTGCGACGCGATGCGCGCGCCTGGGCGGCGCCGCGCCCGCCCCTCGAGCCGCTGCGCGCCTGTCGTTGCCGCGTCGTTCCGTTGGCTCCGCATGCTGCGTGCCGAAAGGGTCTGCGGGGGCGCACACGTCAGCGCCGAGGGTTTCCCTTTTTTGGAGAGCCTCGAGTGGCGGCAGCCTAAAGGGGGAGGCGGAGGGAGGGACGCGCGCAGCAGGCGTCGTGTTGAGGGTCTCGCGGCGGCGGCGGTGGCGGCACCAGCGGCGGCGCCAGCACGAGCAGCAGCGCCAGCACGAGCAGCAGTAGCAGCGCCAGCAGCAGCGCCAGCGCCAGCAGCAGCGCCAGCGCCAGCAGCAGCAGCAGCAGCAGCAGTAGATCGATGAGGTGCAAAGTCTCATCGTGATGGGCAGAGGTCTGGGGGGCAATCTGTACTCGCATGTCTTCAGCCTATCTGAGCGGAGCCGTGATGCATGTGGTGCTGCGACCGGAGGTGAGATATGGGATGGTCTTGTGGTGTGGTGAACGATCTGTGCGTGAGAGCCGGTACACAATTCTGACGACGTGCGATGTTGTGCGATGTAATATCGAGGTATGATCTGTTCTGTGAGGTATACTGTGACGTGTGTGCGTGTGTGATGCGTGTGTGTTGCGTCGCGGGCCGGTGTCGGCGGTGGGTCGCAGACGCGCCCCGCCGCGGGCGCGGCCGTTCGCGAGCCCGGCCCGTGCTCTCGTCGTCCTGCGCGCAATCGCGAAGTGTGCGAGTCCCTTGAGCCTTCTTTGAGTTCTACTTGATCACTTGCGTCAGTGTGATGTGTGTGAAACTGTAAGAGTAAGTGTTAACTGAACGACTCTCTACGCCGCGCACTACTACCCTACCCTGGTGCTGGTCCCTGCTCTCTGCTGGAGTCTCAGGGTGCTCCTGGTTGTGGGGCGGGTGCTCCTCATCGAATTATTAGCGTTCCACCCGTATAGAAGGCGATTTTGGATGTCATTATTCCAGTGTAGATTGATTAGTAACGGTTTGACGAACCTTACAATCGGCGATCGCTTTTTAAGGCTTTTACGAGGAGGGCACGTGTCATGTCGGCGTGCAAGGACTACGTCGCGCGCCACGGCGTCCATCGAGCTATCGAAGCGGCCGTGCTTGAAGTCTTGCGCACACGGCCAGGCAATCCAATCCTTGCGATCTCAAAGTTGCTCATCACGGACGCGGAGTACGCTGAGGCCGTCCGGTATACGTTTGCCAACGCTGACTACAACGGCCTGGCTAAGCGGTACCAAAATCCGCAGGAGAATTGGGATCGCTTTCAGCGACTGCTCGTCAGCATCGACCAGCCGTTCCGCGCGCTCAAATGCGTCCACATTGCAGGCACCAATGGCAAGGGCACCACGTCGGCGCTCTGCGAGCAGATGCTCCGATCGAGTGGCGTGTCTGTCGGCCTGTACACGAGCCCGCATCTTCACAGCTTCCGCGAGCGCATCCGCATCAACGGCGCGCTCGTCAGCAAGCAAGCGATCGTCGACGCGATGCGCATCGTCCGGCCGGCCGTCGAGGCCCTCGGCTACGCCTCCCCGTTCGAGAAGCTGACGGCCCTCGCCCTCGTGTGCTTTCGGAACGCGGGCGTCGAGTGGGCTGTGCTTGAGACCGGCCTGGGTGGCCGCTGGGACTGCACCAACCACTGCTCGCCGCTTGTATGTGGCGTGACCCGCATCGGTGTGCGCCCAGCGCCCGAACGCGCGCGCGCCCGCGCGTGTCTGGTCCGAGGACGAACAACACGATGACAGTAGATCCGATACCTCATGGAGGACATCTCTCGGAAGGTTTCTACAGAGGGCCACCCGCAGCCACAGACCTGAGACGCTCGATGCGCTGCACTGCCTCACCCCGTCTCGCCCGCGACCCCGACCACGTGCGCAGGACTCGACCACATGAACGTGCTCGGCGGCACCGTGAGGCTCATCGCGGGCGAGAAGGCGGGCATCATCAAGGGCGGCGTACCTGCCTTTTGCGTGCCGCAGCAGCCCGAGGCTCTCGAGGTGCTGCAAGCGGCGGCGGCCAAGGTGGGCACATCACTAGTCGAGTGCGTGGCCGACCCAGCCGACGCGGCGCGCCTGCCCGCTTGGCTCCGCCCATCGCATCAGCAGCACAATGTGGCGATGGCGTTCCGGTTGATGGAAGCGCTCGCTGCAGCGGGGCACCTGCCACGTAAGCCCGACGCATGGCGCACGGCGCGCGACACGGCGCTCTGGCCGGCGCGCTTCGAGGTTCTCTGCCCGACGCCGCTGCTGCCGGCGCAGCGCCTAGTGCTTGATGTGGGTCACAACGAGCCAGCTGTCGAGGCCTTGCTTCGATCCGTGAGCGACGCTTATGGCCCCGAGCCGCTCGTGGTGATCTTTGGCGCCAATTTCGACAAGGATGTGCGTAAGATCGTCGAGCTCATCGGGGCTGCGCCCCGCCTCTGCCAGGCCATCGCCGTGCAGTCGAGCCACCCAAAGGCTGTACCCACCTCGCAGGTGCTCGTCGTGAATGGCCTCCGATGATGGCCACTGATTGCCTCTGATGGCCCCTGATGGCCTCTGATGGCCCCAGATGGCCTCTGATGGCCTCTGATGGCCACTGATGGCCCCTTATTGCCCCTGGTGACCTCTGATTGCCCCTGATGGCCTGTGAGTGCCACGCGCAGGTGCTCGCCGAGGTGGGCGCGGCCGTTGAGGCCACGGTGTTGGGCGCGGAAAGCCTCGACCGATGGGTTGCGGCAGCTTCGATGCTCGAGGCTCTCGAGGCAGCGGCGCGCGCTCTCGTCACACATGCTAACGGCGGCACTGTGCTTTGCTGCGGCTCCGTGTTTGTCGTGGCGGACATGCGGGCGGCGCTCGCTAGGCAACAGCCGCGCCTCTTCCGGCCCGATGATTGGGCCTTTGACGAAGCCGGCGAGCCGCCGCTCCTGATGTAATTGACGAAGCCGGCGAGCCGCCGCTCCTGATGTGAGGAGCTCGATAGGAGCAGGCGCATAGAACTATGGAGAGCTATGGGGGCTTGGGGGGTGACAGAGCGGATAGAGGGTTGGGGAAGAGGGGTCGCCGGCAGTGGTGCTCGTGCCTCGTCTCCCAAAGAGGAGTTTGGGGGGCGCGGGCCGGGGCGGACGATAGCGGATAGGGGGGACATTTGCGGTGAATTCTGCCTAGGTGTGATGACTTTCGGTAGGCTACTTAGTTCAGGTACAGGGGCCCGTAAAAGGCGGTATAGCATATGTAAGCATGGACGAAAGGAAAACATAATGGAGTATGGACGAGACAAACGGACGCGCCTCTGCTCATCCGTCACCCGTCACCGTTAGTCGGTCCGTTAGATTATTTTGACTTCTTGACTTGACTTCACGACGACCGGTTACGCGTATAGGAACTCTTGATTTAACTTGATTAGGAAAGTCGGATCTCCTTCATTCGTTCGTGCACGTCTGTGTATGTCGTCGCGAGCAGAATTGGACCCTTGAGGGCACCCCTCCGTCAATGTGATTGCGGCCATGCCTTGGGTTGGGTGGCGCGTTGTTTTGGGCATGCGTCGTGTGTGAATCCACGTCATTTTGTAGCAATGCTGGTATGCACTTCGGCGGTGCCTCTGATCGCACTGCTCGTGTTGCTGGGAAGTGCGCATGCCCAGGAGGCGTCCGAGTCGGCAGAGAAGCCCTCCGACAACTCATTGTCTAACTTCTCGTTCGCGGCCTTCTCAAGGGCATTCGGCGAAGCCTTTGCAGTTATCCTGGCAACTGAGATCGGTGACCGTACGTTTTTCATCGCCGCGATTATGGCGATGCGCCACTCACGCCTGATCATCTGGACGGGCGCCGTCGGAGCGCTTGTGGTCATGACGGTACTCTCGACTCTCGTCGGCCACGTGGCGCCGCTCCTGATCTCACGCACGTACACGCAGTACGCCGCTGCTGGCCTCTTCCTCTTCTTCGGCATCAAGATGCTGCGCAGCGGGCTCAGCATAGACCATTCGGGCGCCTCGGACGAGCTCGAGGAAGTTGAGCGCGAGCTCACCAAGAAGGAGGAGGACACGCCCGCCGACGAGGAGTCAGTTCCCGACAAACAGGACAGCAAGAAGGACCAGGAGACACCGAATAAGGTGCTGATGCAGGCGTTCACGCTCACGTTCCTGGCGGAGTGGGGCGACCGCTCCCAGATTGCTACCATCGCGTTGGTGCGCCCGCCGGCGCGTGCTTCCGCGCACTCCCGCCCACGCCGCCCGCCCACCCGCACTCCCGGAGCGTGCTTTGCGTGTGCATCTCCCTGCCTCAGCTCTCCCTGGCTTCTGTGTGTGCACGTGTGAGCAGGCTGCTGCTCGGGAGCCCTTCGGGGTGACGCTCGGCGCGTGCATCGGGCACGCGCTCTGCACCGGCATTGCCGTCATCGGCGGCAAGCTGCTCGCGAGCTCCATCAAAGAGCGAACTGTTCTCCTTGTAGGTGGGGCCCTCTTCTGCCTCTTCGCGCTGCTCGCGCTGCTCGGGGTGGACGAATAGTGCAGGTATAGTGGAGGCGCACTGAGGAGAGACAGGGCCGCTCTGAGGGCTGCTCCGTCCGCTGGGCCTGCCTCCTCCGAGGTGGCCGGACGGCGCCTACGCCACTTTCGCCCGAACCTTCTTCGCTCCGCAGCCTGCTTGCACGCCACAGCCACAGAGAGGGGTGTACTGCGCTTGCTCCCCCCACATCAGCCAGGGCTCGCTCCGACAGAGGCGAGCGATCGTGAGGCTCGTCGGCGCACTTTCTCGAGCCGTCGTCGTCAGCCGAGATCGACTCTTCGAGGGAGATCGGATCCTCGAGGGATCGCGATTGAATACGCCCGTCGCTGTCGGTTGCCAGTTGCCCAGTTGACGGTCCGAGCGGCTATGACCCTGACGGGACGTTAACGGGGATCTGTCGAGGTTGAGCACTCCACAATGTGATCCAGGCGGGCCATGTGTATGTCCTGCGTGACCAAGGGTGTGTCTGTGCGTTGGATTTTCGTCCGCGTGAATATTGCGCGGAGGCGACCGTGCAGGGTGCACGCGCGACCCGCGACCCGGGCGCGGGGCCGAGGGCGTTTTAGGTTTTTCAGGGCGAGCCGACGACCGCGGACCGGCCGGCGCGCGCGGACCGGGCCGGTTGACGTTGAGAGACCGGCGCGCACCATATTACAAACGTTACCGGTGCATGAACGGTCGTACAGCGGGGGGCACCGCGGGCGGGCGCGGGTTCCGCGCCCCGGCCGGGCAAGGCCGGGCGGGCCGATATTAGGCCGGGCGACGGAGGCGGAGATCTGTGAGCGGCGCGGAATAAGGAGCCTTGAAAGCGAGAAATATGTCGAGAAAATATGTCGAGAAAATATGCCGCCCGCGCCGGGGCGGTCCCGGACGGCGCCGCGCTGGCGCCCCGCGGGTCCGCCCGATCCGGGACGCACCGCGGTTCACCCGGCCCGTCGTAGTTCGGTTTGCACCCTCCGATCGAGGCTGAGGACTGCCCGACACGCTGCTCACTGCGGCCGCGTCCTGGTGGCGTCTGGCGTGGTACCCGGTGGGACTCATCACTCGCCTCTCGCGGACCCGGAGCCGGACGGGGACTCGACCCCGTTGCCCAGAGGACCGTACCCGAACGGATGAACTATAGATGCACCCCTCTCCACTCGCCTCTCTGGTCCGCGGTCTGTGATGCTCTGTCTGTGTACGCCCCTGCACGGTCGTGCGCGGCCGCGGGTCGGACCCAGCGCGTCTGGTACACACGACAGCCCCTCGGTGAGGCCGCCCGGGGAGGCCGCGAGCGCACACACCCACGCTAGGCTAACGCTACGCGGCACGGCACGTACATGTGCCGCCCGTGCTCGCCCCCACGCGCGCAATATCGATCACGACTCCTAGCCCGAGATCTTGGCGGGCACAGCCAGCGCCATCTCGCGCACCAAGAGGGCGTCGAAGAGGATCGCAACTGGCTGGCCAGGTAGTAGTGCAGCGAGAGACGAGACTAGAGACACCTGCTCCACCGTCCACACTCCCGAGTGCCTCTTCTGCCATCAGTCGTCAAACGCGATGATCTCGGCCTCGTCCTCAAAGTTGATCAGCTGCGCATGGACAAGACACGGGGAGACGCGTGGGAGAGCATGCGTGAAGGATGGAGCCCAGAGGTCATTCTTATGAGGTCACGGGCCATTCACCTCGAATCCATCGCATCGTTGCGGGGGCGCGATGCAGTCCGCCTGCTCGTACTCGATTCGCACCACAGCAGGGGTGAAGAAATCGTCGACCCGAGTACTCTCTTCGTCGAGGGCGGACTCTGACGAGACTCCCCCTCGGCAATCGAGGGATCTAATGGAGCTCGTGGCTTCGCCCACCAATGTATGGGAGCTGAGGGCCTCTGATACAGCCTCCATGTCCTCGACGACTGAGTCCATGGCTAGCCGCAGCTCCCCTCGCGCAGTCTCGAGCGCTCTCCATGCCCACGATCGTAGGGGCGCCACCATTGATCCTGTCCAGTCGTCGCTCTCGATGGCAGTGGATGATGACTGGCTGGCACCAGAGGCCCTGGCTTGCTGCGGCTGCGGCTCCGCGCTGCACGACGGTGCAGCGGCAGTTATCGTCAGCCGCTCCTGCTCCGAAGCTCGCGGTGCTTTCACGCGCTTCATGTCCGGGACTCAGTCGACTGACAGTCCGTCCTTCTTGGGAGCACACCTGTGACGAAATCGACGAGCGGTAAAATTTGGTGAGCGGGTGAGCGGGTCAGTCTGTATCTCCACCGAGAGCCCCGCGCAGACAGGTGACAGCCAGCCCGGTCAGCTATTTTTTGTTTCAAAGAAGTGGATCACACATAGTAGTTACAATGTACTCAGTCGGTAATTTACATGAATCATGAAAACTTAGGAAGCGAAGGTAGCTACAATGTATCTATGGGAGGCGATACATTTGAGTAGCGCAAAATATTTGACTGACTGTCACGCTGATCCCCGCCTTGACTGGTTGACAGTATTTGCCCGGGGCCAAACGATAGTGTGACATCCTCTCTATGTGTGTGATCGCCGGACGATGGGCGCGCCAGTCAGACACGCGTTATTCTATGAGCGCAGAGTGGCCATGGCGCAGATCACGTGGCGCTTCCCTGCTGACAACCTGCGCCTCGCCGCGTTAGCGCGGCTCGTAAGGAAGCGGCTCATCGCTCTCGGGAAAGCCTGCGTCGTGCGCTACGTCGCCCGGCAGCATGCGACCCAGCACGCGCTCGGCGCCTCGCACATCGCGTATGCGGTCAAAGGTGATCCGTTCGGTGGGCTTGTACATGACCTTGGTCTTTGTTAACACGACAGTGGCAGTGCCGTCGCGGTGCGGCGTGAGC
>Ga0180439_100127_pt1 | contig 40334 bp, 29 predicted proteins | sample ChrtobMetaP5_0mM_FD_119744 | JGI IMG/M metagenome (GOLD analysis project Ga0180439, IMG submission 119744) | Chrysochromulina tobin associated microbial communities from unialgal haptophyte culture, Seattle, Washington, USA - P5_0mM MetaG | ecosystem: Host-associated > Algae > Haptophytes >...
GCTGCCACGGGCGTTGGGGCCGGGGCTGCCACGGGCGTTGGGGCCGGGGCTGCCACGGGCGTTGGGGCCGGGGCTGCCGCGGGCGTTGGGGCCGGGGCTGCCGCGGGCGTTGGGGCCGGGGCTGCCGCGGGCGTTGGGGCCGCAGGCGATGGGGCTGCGCCCCCGGCGCGTCTGCGCGTCGCTGCCCTCGGCGGCGGTCCGGGCTATGAGCTGCTCGCCTTCGAATGGTTTCTCCAGTTTTGGGCAGCCGTTGGGCGCGGCACGACTGACGAGCAAGCGGCGTGGCTGCTCGGATCGAGTTTCGTCTCTGGGTCGAGCTTCGTCACTGGGTCGAGTTTCGTCACTGGGTCGAGTTTCGTCACTGGGTCGAGTTTCGTCACTGGGTCGGCAGGAGCCGAGGACGCCGTAGCCAACCTCGCTCGCGAGCGCATGAACCCCCAATTCGGCAACGCGGGCGCGGTCGACAGCGCGCTCACCCGCGCAAAGGAACGGATGCAGTCGCGCCTCACGAACACCCTCGCCGCTGAGCCCGCTGCCGCTGACCTTCGCCGCCGCGATGCTGCTGCTGGCATCGTGATCTTTCGACGATGTGAGCCAGACCATCAAGCAGAATTCCTCTTGGTTCAGTCGAGAACCGGCGGTATGGGGTGGACACCACCGAAAGGCAGGTTGAACTATGGAGAAAATGAGCTCGACGGAGCAAAGCGAGAGACGATGGAAGAGACTTCTCTGGAGGAGCTGACGGGCTACACGTTCTTGAACAACAGTGCCCAACCGACACCCATTTTTCGCACGTCTTATTGGGACAGCAAGCGCAAGAGCAACAAGACGAGCGTCTATTTCTTAGCCGAGTACGTTTCAGGGGCACAGATCACCATTGAAGCTGGAGAGATCGCAGACTACGTGTGGATCTCCGCCGCCCGTGCCAAGAAACTCATGAATTACCCGGAAATGAGTCAACTGATTGATGCCGCCACGGCTGCAATGGCTGCCATGGAGACCGGGCCCCCACGCGCACCAGAGGGCGCCTTCGCCACCGTAACCACTTCCTTGCCGCCAGCGCCCCCGCCGCCTCCCGCAGCGGCCGCCGAGGCTGGCGTAACCGCCTCCCGTAACCACTTCACGTCCGCCGAGGCTCGCGCCGCGCCCGCTTCGGCGCGTACGATGCCGCAGCTGCCCGCACTACACCTGGTGAGCCTTGACTTGCAGCCTTCGTGGGAGCCGTACGTGAAGGCGCTGCGCGGTCCCAGCTCATCGGCGACGTATTCGTTCGCGCAGTGGGACGCGCACGCGGGAGTGGCGGTGCTCGCGGCGAGCGCGCACGCGGACGCAGCGTGCGATGGACTCGAGGTCTGCCTTATCTCAAATGTGCTCGTCCATTGCACCGACGAGCCCACAGCCGATGTGCTGGCGGCCCTGCTCACGACGCACGGCGTGCATGCCATCCTGATCAACGAGCGTGGTGTTGAGCAGAAGATGGTGGAGATGCTCACGCAGCGCGGCGTGGTCGTCGTTCGACTGCTCTCGCAGAGCGCTGGGCGTGACGACCGCCAGCTCCTCGTACTGCCACCCGGAGCGGCGCCGCTGTCTCCGGGCTTGTCCGAGGGGGGCGCGCCCGTACCTGTGCCCGATACGGCGCGTCTACAGGATGGGCCCGAGGCGGGGTGTGCTCAGGACGGCGCGCTCACCACGGCGCACCCCCTCCCCCCTCCCCACTCCCCACAGGACGGCGCTCATGACGGGTGCCGCGCGCCTACCGAGCGGAGCGTCTTCCCCAATGTGCCCTATGAGGAGGCCAAGCACGGAGGAGGGGGAGGCTGAGCGGCAGGTGAGAGCACCGTGGTGAGCGCCGCGTGCGTGACGTAAGTGGCGCGCGCTGGTGAGAGGGCGGAGGGGCCGTGCTCAGGACGGCGCTCACGGCGCGCTCACGATGCGCTCACCACGGCGCGCTGGTGGAAGGGCGGAGGTGAGACGCTTTACTTTACGGCTACGGCGGCGACAGTGACAGCACTACTTACTGCTCCGTGCCCGGACGGGAACGCGAAGCGAACTGTGACGCGCCGGCGCGGGCACGCCGTACCGCGTGGCGGGTGCATCTCCCCGGGCGCGCTGTACCGGGCGCATCTTCCCAGGCGCGCTGTATCGGGCGGGTGCATCTCCCCGGGCGCGGCAGGAGGAACGGTCAACGGAAGGCCGAACCGCGAAACGCGCCGGGAAGCGACGCGAATAGCGATCCTTCCGCGTCCGGACTCCGGTCCGCGCCGGTCCGCGCGCGGCGTGTCTGATCCGCGGAAATAAAGCCCGGCCCGGCCGGTCGTGAAGCTTACCGGTACGCCGTACTAGTACCCCCGCGCCGCCGTGCGAAAATACGTATTACGTTTTAGCGCCGCCCCGCCGCCGGCCCCCTGCGCCCTGGCGAGCCGTGGTCCGGACGTACGGTGTGAATGGGTGCTGATTAAGTGTGTCGACCGTGTCGCGTGTACCGCCGTGGTACGGTAGTATACCGTAGCAACGTTTCGTCGGGGCGTAGTACATAGTAGCGGTACGGTAACGACGTTTTTCACGCCTCACGGCCTAGCGGCCCCTAGCCGCGTGGCCCATCTCCCGTGCCGACTCTACACTCCGCACCACTGCCACACTGCTCTCGGGGCGGTGCGGGGCCGTCCACGCCTGGCCCCATCCCATCCAGCACACATCTCCATCCATGCATCCATGCATGCACACTGGGACTCTGGTGTTCGCATCTCTTCTCGCGACTCGCGTCGCCGCCGCGGCGGTGCGGCTATGCGTGATTGCGGTTGCGCAGACCGTGCGCTCGAAGCTCCTCGACGGTTCCGGTAGACATCTGGACGCCCGAGACGACGCTCCCCTTCCACAGCCCGTGACGCCGCCCTGGGCCAGAGCCAATGAGAGTCACGCGCGCGCGCGCGCGCCACGGTGCGAACTGGCACACGCACCGCGGTGGGTACACCCGCCTCGCTCAGCCAAAGTTCGTCCACCCCCCTGCACTGCCCGCCGCCGGGGCGTCCCCAAAGGGTTTCGAGTCCCCGAAGGCAGCGGACAAGTCGGCCAACGCACTCCCGCTGGCAGCGGCCGGCGCCGGCGCAAAGGCCGCCATCGAGCCGAAAGGGTCGGCGCCGAAGGCCGGCGCCGCCGGCGGTGCCGTAGGAGTCGAAGAGCCGAACGGGGCGCTGCCGAAAGCACCGCCGAAGGGGTCAGCGGCGGAGGCGGGCGCAGGCGCGAACGCACCACCGAAGGGGTCACTACCAAACGCAGCGGCGGGTGCAGGCGCGTCGGCAGGCGCGCCGGCAACGGGTCGTCTGCGCCCGCCGCTCGGAGGCGCGCCGAGACCCCCCGGAGGCGCGCCGAGAGCGATGAGCCCTCCTCCGGCGGCCGGCGCCGGCCTTGGCTTTGAGCTTCCGGAGCCGCCCACACCGCCGACCGAGATCTTGATGGAACCCGAGAGAGACAAATCCTTAGCCGGTGGCGGAGGCTCGCTCGCGACCTTGGCCGCCTCCACCTCGTTCTTCAGCCGCTTCACGTGGTCCTGCAGCGTCACGTTGAACTCGAAGGCGTCGCTGCGCTCGAGGAACCCGATGCCGAGGAAGGCGGAGCGTCCAGAGCCATCGGAGACGCGGAGCACGAAGTAGCGGGAGCTATCAACGACGGGCTCGACCGAGAGCTCAGGCTTGTCGTTGTCGAGAGGGCACTGAGCAAAGAGGGTGCCGGTATTAGGGTCGATGAGCTTGATGGTGCATTGCTTGCCGAGGGCCACGATCATGACACGGCCAGTGAAAATGTGGTTGGTCTTCGGCCAATCTGCGCACTGCCAGCCGGCCGTCGACGGCCGCGGCGGCAGCTTGTACACCTGCGCCGTGTTGAGCACCGAGAGCGTCTGCTCCACGGTGTCCGCAGCGGATAGATCACCGAAAAGGTCCTGCATCGTCGCTGGCCCTCACACGGAGCTTGACAAGTTTCTAGTCTTTCTAGTTTGCGGCTTTGCTCGACGAAAGGACCTCTCTTATCTCAAGCATGATGCAAAAGCAAGACACAAAGTCAAGTCACGGTAAAGGCTTAAAGAGCTTGCACGCGCGCGCGCGAGTCGTTATTTATCTCTCACCCATGATGGTACATGTACATTCTCAGAACTCTCCGAGTGTGCTCCCACATGTTACAGGTCAGAGTGTTTGACCGACGAGAACAATCATCGAGGCGACGGAGTTGTCGTGACGAAAAGTGCAAGGATGAAGCTGCCGCCGATGACGACGGCCGTCGCGAGGCAGCACCCTGCAAATCTGAACGGATCGTCGGTGACCCAGCTCAGCGCCTCCTTTGCGTGCAGGTAATACGCAGCGGCGCCGTTCTTGGGATTTTTCGCGCGTGCTGCTGGCGCGCCCGTCTTCGGAGACGCTGGGCGCGGTGCGCTTGGTGGTAAGGAGAGCTGCTCGTCCACGAACTGACTTAACGCTTCGAAAGTGCGCTCGCCGCTGTAATCGGCGAGGCGCTCGCCACCACGCAAGAGAACGAGCGTCGGGTAACCCTTGATGTCGAAGCGAGTCGCCAGGCCAGAGTGCTGCGTCGCGTCGACGCGTCCAATGTGCACGCGCTGTGGCGACGCTCGATGGTAGTGCTCGGCCAAACGCTCAAAGTCTGGCGCCATCTTTTTGCAGTGCCCACACCATGGAGCGTAAAAGAGGATTAGCCACGCAGACTTGGGCTCAGCCGTCTTGTCAAAATTGAGTGCCGTGAGCTCATGGACCTCACTGAAACGTTGCCCATGGACCTCACTGAAACGTTTCCCGAAAGAGTCGCCCAGCGAGAGCGGTAGTAGCAAGCCCAGCACGAAGAGGGCGTTCATCATGTGCAAAAGGGGCGCCGCCTTGCGATCTGGATGCAGGCCCAGAGACCCAGTAACAGGGAAGGATGTCGGCCCTCGGGTACCGTTCGTGGGCCCTCTCGGCCAGACACGGACAAGTCGGAGAGTCGCCTTTGCGCTTTGCGAGAGTGCACTCCCGTGAATAAAACCGTTCCCAAGAGAGTCAAGTCAAGTCAAGTCCAGTCAACATTCGAAAGGCTTCCGTATGGTCTGTCTGTTATTTATGAATATACCTGACTTGAGTCGGAACATGCCTCGCTGCGCGCAACTCCGGAACAGTCACGGAACACCACACGCGCCCCGAGCGGCAAGCCGCAAGCGGGACGGGAGCGCGCGGGCGGCATTCCGCGTGTTTGCCGTTTGTTTGCCGGTTCCGCGCGCCGCAAACGCCAAACGTTTTCGCCAGTTACAGTGTTACAGTCCACGACACGGTTCTCGCAAATAGCCAAAAATCGCAATGCCGAGTGGAGGACTGATCCTGCCGGCACGGTCGTGCGGTCGACGGGTACCGGTAACGGTCAGTATCGGTGGGTTCTGCATTGCGCTCCTCAGATCCTTATATCATGAATTGCTCACATGTCGACATGTGCACACCGCATGCCATGTGGGGTCCGGAACGCGCTATCACGCCATCGATCTCGCGCGATCTCATGGAGGAAGATGTGCCAGTGCTCCGCGAGTCAACCGTGCGCGAGCCTAGCGACCACGCGCTGATCCACACCGGAGAGAAGGCGCGCCCTTCACGCACCCCGCAGATTCTCATCTACCGTGACGAAACCTATAGTATCGCCAGTTGGGGGCAGCGCATGCAGTCGGCCCTTGCAGGCAGAAGGCCGCATCACTCGGGCTTGCGGCACGAGTGAATGAAGATGAGATGGTATCCAAACTGCTCACGGCGCAAGTGGGGAGACTGTCACAGGTTGCAACGCCACCACTCGCGGTCTCGAGAGGTGTCATCGGGAGGTGTCATCGGGAGGTGTCATCGGGAGGTGTCATCGGGAGGTGTCATCGGGAGGTGTCATCGCGGCGAGCGTGGCGGGCGGAAGAGCGCACGTCAGTCCGTACGGGTCCATGCACCATGCCAGGCTCCGCCGTGAACACGACGTTGTCGAACTCTTTCACCACTGCGGAGACACTCGTGCAACAAAGGGTCAGCAGAGGGCGCGTGCTGAGCAGTGTGAGATGGTCCGAGGCGGTGCGATACTTTTGCCGCGCGTGAAAAAGCCGAGATCGCCGCTCTTCAGCCGCGAGGGGCACACGGAGCTCTGCTTCGCTCGCGCAGCGAATTTTTCAGGACTGTTGGCAATATCCTCCTTCCACTGCTCCATCTGCCTCAGTGTTGTCTCATCAAAGCCCTTGACGAGGATGTGCGAGGCGCGGGCTACCCTAAGGTCGATCATCCTCTCAAAGGAGCGCTTCAGCGTGTCGAGGCTGAACCCTTCAAAGTTCCCTTGCATCGCAGGCAACTCCGCGCGTAGGTATGATCGATCGCTGTGACCAAGCTGCTGCTGGAGGACAGGAGCTGCGCTGAGCGTGAAAGCAGATGCCCCCCCCGAAAGTAGTAATGTCGTGACCGTAGCAAGCTGCATGGCTGACAACGGAACGTGCACCCACGGTCACCGAATGGGCCGATCCCGCCGGTACAGCAGGAAAGCCGGACTTCTACGAAATCTCAGTTCACACCAACTGAAACTTCGCGTTCACACGCGATCCGCGATGTGAAAGCTTTGATGAGCTCACGCAGGGGCAGATCCAGCTGCGGCGCAGGTCTTAGGGCCAGCCACACTACCGACCAGCCCTCGAGTTCCCTCGTGCCTCGCCCTCGAGACGCACTGCAGCACTGCACACATGTGGAGAGAGCTTGATGGCAGGCTTGTGGGTTCAAGCGCGCTATAATTTTGCGATTCACACGAAACGGAAAACGGTGCGCGCCGGCGGCGCGCGCGCGGGGCGCTGATTCGCGCTTCAGCGTTCAGGGGCGGTGGCGCGGCACATGCCTCTCCCTTCTACCTGGAATGTCCGGACAATATCGCACCCCCCCCTGGCTGGCACTGCCGCGGCCGTGCCTGTGCCTGTGCCAGGAGCCCACACGCCTCTCCCTTCTCCTCCTCGGCCTGATCAGAGTGGTCGAGTGGCTCCACATCAAAGGAGCGCGCCAGGCCAGAGATGCAGAATGCTACTCGAGGCGCCGTGATCACCGGCTGCACGGCGACTGCTGCAGTGCCCTCCGTCTCGCGTGCCGCTCCCAAAGCGACCACGGCGCAGCCTGCAAAGACGACGATGTTGCCTAGGATCGCAAGGGCGTTGGTGGGCTGGCCAAGGATGACTATGCCGAGGACGGAGGCGAAGAAGATCTCAATGGTGCCTAGGATGGCGGCGACGGCAGCTCGAACGTGCTGCACACTTGTAATCAGGGCGAGCTGCGCGCTCGTGATCGCGGCGCAATAGCCCAGCAGGAGTGACCAAGCAGAGCCTCCTTCTGGTCGATGCAGCTGCGCCCAGTGCGGAGTCTGCTCGAGGCAGACGGCACACACAGCGAGCGTGAGGGGGGAGAGGACAGAAAGGACCCACATGGCCGCCGAGTTGACCATCGCGCCCGACACGTTGTTCATGGCGAGGTAGCGGCACACAACAGTATAGGCTCCGACAAAGACGCCGCCTAGCACGCATAGGAACACGCCGAATGGGTGGATAGGCCTGGCACCCTTGCGTGCGGCAAAGAGCCATGAAGGCTGTGAAATGATGATGACGCCACCGACGGTGATGGCTGCGCCGACGAGCTCGGCGAGTGAAACGTGCTCAGATTTGTCCAGCATCCTCGAGAACGCCATCGTCGAAAGTGCGTAGACGCCGGTGAGGATGCCAAATGTGTCTGCAAAGTCCACGTAGCTATTCATTGCAACCATAAACGAGAGAAGACACACAAAATTGAGGGTGCCATTTGCAACCAAAATCAAGCGCAGCCTGCTGCTGGTCCGGAAGAACATGACTGGCACGAATTGGTCGCCCTGCGCCTTTGCAATGAGCCCGTTTAGTGTCCACGCAAGAATGCCTCTTGCAAAGATGAGCGTGCCCTCGGTGATGCCCACCATCATTACCTCCTTGGCGAAGAGGCTGGCTATAGAGAAGAGGAAGGCACTGGCTAGATTGAGCGCCGCGCCCAGCGTAGGATTCGCTCTCGCTCTCTCCTTCATGAATTCGATCTCGCTCTCTGCTTCATGAAGTGGCGAAGCCGGGGCGCTTGACTACCCCGCTCGCGCGAAGCGAATCCATGTTGAAAAATGCGAGCACCTTGTCGTTGAGCGGTACAACTGAAAACTGTTAGAATGGAGGACGAAGTGAATGTTTTCATAGGTGGTTCAAGGGTCAGGAAGTTGACCTTTCGCTGTGAAAGCAAGAACCACACGTCGCCGCCGCTCGGAGCCATGCCCAACCACGGTGCCGTCAACCCTAACATGCCTGCGGGCACGCACAACTCGGAGGGTGTCAACATCGATTTGTACATCCCGCGCAAGTGGTGAGCAGCCAGCCTCTGGCGCACGACTGGGGCGGCCGGCTGTGGTCTGCGGGCTGTGAGCGGCACTCGGCAGAGACCTTGCCTGAGAGGCTGCCTCTCTGCGCACTAACTGAGGAGCGAGATGGATCAGTCACGGGATGCCTGAGCGGTCTCCCTCGATCCAGGCGTGAGAGCTCACTGGACGGGAGCTGACCCGTCCCCCGCGCGCACGGGAGCAGCCATCGGCAGGCCACGCTGCAATGCGTCGCCCGCCATGGCAGCCCTTTGCCTAATCGCCTGCGTGCTTGCCCCTCGTGCTCGCAGCTCTGCGACCAACCGCCTGATCGAGGCCAAGGACAAGGCCAGCATTCAGATCAACATTGGCCACGTCAACGCTGATGGCGTGTACACCGGTGAGTTCACCACGATGGCGCTGTGCGGCTTCATCCGCTCCATGGGCGAGGCGGACGGCGCCTTGGACCGCTTGTGGACGAAGTGCTACGATGACGCCGGCTCCAAGATCTAAAATTACCTGGCGGCCTGCCTGCAAGCACAGTACCAGATCTAGCTTGGTATCCGTGCGTGCCGGCGGGGTCACCCCTTCGTCTGCGAGCGCATGTGTGAACTGTCGTTCATATGATAACTATGGGATGCCTACACACTCGGAGCGTCCCCTTACGTACGTGTGAATTAGGAATCATTAAAAAAGCCCGCATGCTCGAGCCCGGTGTTGCGGCACACATCTCACATGGCACGTGGCGGAGAACAAGTGATTAACAACCCGGGTGGAGAAACAACGTACATTACGGCGCGTGGTTCCCTCGATCCGGAGGTCCCCCCGACGCGGCCGCGGGGCACGGGCCGCGGCGGCCGGCACCGTCGCGCCTCGCGGCGTGACCCGTCAGGTCTTGAATCCGGTCCGCGGACCGCGGCGCCATGGCGGATGGCGGCGTCTCGACACGCTGCGCGTCGCACACGCGTCCGCTTCGCTGTGCGCACTCCGGCAACACTTCGCGCAACTGGGATCACCGTAGGATCACCGAGAGCTCGCCCGGCCGATGCGCGGCGCCTCAATTGGTGGCCGGCTTGGTGGCAGTCATCATGCCGTACTGCATCAGGCCGTTGGTGAAGGCGCGGTGCATGATCTCGAGGCACCACGCGTCGCGGATGACCTTCCACCACAGCTTCGGCCGACGAATGACCGGCCACGGGTCCCACACCCCGACCCAGACCGAGTGACGCCATGCCGGGATCGTCTCAGTGGCCCAGTCGGCCGTCACGATCTTCTGCAGCTTGCCGGTGCGTTGCATGATGCGCCCGTACTCCTCGATCGAGATGAAGTACGGATGTGTCCACTCGCCGTACAGGTAGTCGAGCGTATCGCGCTCCTTGGGCGTGAACGGCTTATCGCCCTCCTCGCGCTGGCACCACGTGGCGATGACGATTCGACCGCCAGGCTTGAGCACGCGGGCCATCTCCTCTACGTACTTGACCTTATCGGGCATGTGCTCGCCGGACTCACACGCCCAGACGAGGTCGAAGGTGTTGTCCTCGTACGTCATGTCCAGCGCGTCGCACACCTCGAACTTCGCGTTGCTCACGCCCCGCTCTGCGGCCAGCGCCGTCGCGCGCCGTTGCTGCTCAGGCGAGATGGTGATGCCGGTGACCGTCGCCTTCGGAAACTTTTTGGCAATGTACCGGCTGGTGCCGCCGATTCCGCAGCCCACGTCGAGCACCTTCAGGGGCGCCTGCGCCTGCGAGAACTCGAGCATCTTGTCGATGAAGTCGTACTTGGCCTCGATAAAGTCCTTGCCGCCGTAAAACGGACCCTTGCGCTCCTTCTCGCCGTAGTAGCCCAGGTGAATGTGCTCGCCCCAATAATACTCGAGGATGCCCTCGGAGGTCCAAGCGTCGTACTCTCGGCCGACCGAGTTCGCCTCCTTGTCGTACACGCGTGAGGGCGTGTTGAGCACGCGCGCGAGCCACGCAAAGGCCAGGGCAACCACGGCGCAGACGGCTCCTGCGCAACGAGCAGTGGAGGCAGCGCGAGTCGAATGAGTGAGATGCCGACGATAGCCGCAGCTCCGACACATGCAGCTATCTGGGCAGATAGTGACGCGCGCATACCGAGCATGCCGCGATTGGCTAATGCGAGTGGCGCCGCGACAAACTGAGCAACGCCCATAGTCAAAGTCGTGGTGCGAGGAGAGCTCAGCGACACGACCGGCGGAGTGCCGACTTTGTGCTGAACCGTGAGCGATCGCCTGAGCGGCGCGGTCGCGAGGAAGGCGTCCGCCGCCAGTGGCAGCAGCGCTACGAGGAGGGAGGAGCGACGCATTACGAGATGCCTCCTGGCTTGTGACAGTTCTTCGACTTCACCTTCATTCACAAGTCATGTCAGGTCAAGTCAAGTCAAGTCAAGAACCAAACAACAAACGATAATTGGGGCGATTGCTTGTCCGTCAGTCAGTAAGTTACACCGGTACACTACGTCTACGACACGATCAACACAGTAAGCGTGTGATCTGTGAAGCTGTGTGAACACCAGAGAGCATCATCAGTGGCGCGGACCAATGATGTTCACTTGCCTGTACATAAAAGTGGTGCTCGGCGTGGTGGCGGCATGCGCGCGCGCGCTACACACGTGGGCACACCGCTCTCCTCGCGTGAGCGTTGAGGCCCTCGTGCGGTGGCGAGGCGAGCCGCTGAGCGAATCCCGGCGGGCACTCGAGGGAAATCGGCCCACTCACTCACTCACTCACTCACTCACTCACTCACAGACTCACTCACTCATGATCTCGACCGGCGAGATCATATAATATTTTAGGCTGCTGCTCGCAAAAGGGACAGAGGATTCCCGGCGTTAAAAATGCTGCGAGGCGTGCAGCGACGCCCGTTCACCGCCGGCTTGGCGAAAATCACACGTGAGGCTTCGTGCCATATGCCGCTTCAACAACGACTCGCTATATCTCAGCCATCGAGCTCATTGAAGAGCTGTCGGATCCATCACGGCTGTCAGCGACGACAACTCTGCACGAAGCCCACGCCAGCCTCTGCGGAGGGCACAGCAGCATCCAAGGCAGGGTCGGAAGCGACTGGAGTGGCAGCTGGCGCAGCAGCCGGTGCGGTTGCGTCTCCCACCGTCGCCGAGCCACTCCTCGTTGCGAAGGATTGGCTACACTTCGGCGTGGCAGTCGGGGTCCTCTACACGCTCAACAACGTGCTGACCAAGGGCATGGCCGCCGCGGACATCAAGTTCCCGCCGTCGCTCCTAGGCATGTTCGGCATCCTCGGCGGTCTCTGGGGGCTGAGCGCAAGCGGCAACCTTGCCGCAGCCGAGAGCATCGTGGCGGCGGCGGCTCCAGCGCTCAAGTGGGTAGGACGCTACTTGCCGCTCTTCTACGTACCCGCGCTCGTCGTCCTTCCGCTCGCCGTTGAGGCGCTCTCGAGCTCGGAGCTGAGCAAGATTGGCATCGTCTTGGGGCTCGGCATGCCCTTTTCTCTCTTCTCGGCAGGTGTCATCGTGCTCGGCATCCGTAGACTCGCTTCTGTGGCGCTGCTGCCGGTGTCGCCGGTGCCAAAGCCGGCGCCGTTTACGATGCTGCATCTCGTGACGTGCGCGGCCGTCGCGCTCGGCTCGGCCGCCGCGCTCTCGCAAGCCACGCCCGGCTCCGACCTCGGCTTCTATGCCCAGCAGCTTCATCTGCTCGCCTGGACTGTCGGAGGCCTCATCTTCGGCTCCATCCCTCCTGCTCTACTGGCCCCGCTGATGCCACACCCTGTGGTGGCTACCGCCGTGTGCGCGACCATCGGCGTCGCGTGCGCGGGCCAGCTGACCGGCGAGGGCTACTACACGACGCTCAAGACCTACCTGACCAAGGGCAAGGATGGCAAGCCAAAGGGCTCCGGAGACGTCCTCATGAGCTTCCTAGGCGTGGTCGTTCTCACGTTTGGGTTCCATATCTATGGGCAACGCGCGCTGCTCGTGCGCCATGCCGCGGAGATTGTTGGCTGCGCCGCCATCTCCTCGCTCCTCTCCATGCTCGTCACCGCCTCGGCGGCGCGCGCTCTGGGGCTCACACCGGATCTGACCCTTGCGCTCGTTCCACGTTCCGTGACGGTGGCGCTTGCGATGCCTATTGCACAGCAGCTCGGCACGCCCGAGAGCAACATCCCCATCTGTGCCGCCTCCGTCCTCGTCACCGGCCTCGTCGGGGCCGTCCTCTGCCAACGGCTGCTCACTCTCGGCGGCTTCGTCGACCCCCTAGTTCGAGGCCTCGCCACCGCCGCCTCTTGCCACGGGTTCGGCACGGCCGCGCTGGCCGCAACCGAGCCCGCCGCGCTCCCCTTTGCGGCACTCGGCTACGGCCTGACGGGCATCGCTGCATCGCTGTGGGCAGCAGTACCCGCGGTGCAATCCATGCTCAAGGGCCTTGCGGGCAAGCACGACTCCGTGTGAGCCGACCAGGCTGTGGGACCAGCAGAGCCACCACACAGAACGGGCCCCCGTGTGAGCCTGCGTGTGTCCGGAGCGATGGGCGGCGTGCCTGACTCGGCGGTCTGACGTCTCGCGCTGTTGACGCCCGACAAGGGCGATGCATGTACGACGACTGTGCGGTGACGTGCGTGATGGTACCCGATGGCGATGCCGTGCGGACAATCCCGTGCTGCGACCTGCGTGCAGGTCGTTGCGCGTATAGTCTATAGACTCCGTAATACTAACGAATATATAGATCGAAATTTTAAGTGAACCCTCCGACAACCCGAGTCCCGACCGGAAGGCAACGGAACGTTGAAGCGTCATGTTTTAAATTCGCGGCCCGCGCGCGCGCCGACGGGCGGGATCGAAGCACCGAACGGAACGGGCAAGCGAAACCCAAGCGCCATCTTACGATCTTTACTCGCCAACGCCGAGGTCGAGGCCAAACGGCGTGCCCGCCTCGATCTCGGCCGCCTCGAGCCACTCGCAAAACTCTGGGAAGGAGATGTGGCCGCCACGGTTCTTGTCGATGACGTCGAAGTCCGCAGCCGAGGCGTTGCGTAGGTTGATGAACGGCGCCCACGTTTCGCCTGCGGCGCGCGTCATGGGCAGCGCCTTCTCCCACTCGTCGCGCTGGATGCGGTTGTCCGTTTCGATCGGCTTCTCGTCGAGCGTGTCGCGCTTCACCTTGCCCTGAGCCACCAGTTCGTTGGTGCTGTTGTCGATCAGGTTTGCAAACACCTCGTACCACGTCGCGTAGATGCGGAGGTATGAGATGAGCAGCCGGAATTCGGGCCTGGTCACGTAATCGTCGTCATCGAGCCCCGCTTTGCCTTTGCCTCCGCGCGCGTCCGAGCTGTCGCGTGCATCGCTGAAGGCCCAGATGTACGATTTATAGAAGCGATGGTACAGCTTTGTGGCCATGGCCCCCTGGCCAAAAGTCTTGCAGTGCCCCCCCAAAGTGATCAGAATGCCGGCGCCGCACTCGGCGAGCGAAATGTAACCGTTATGGTTCGCATCGAACCGATCAAAGAGAACCTGGCGCATTCTCGCATGCTCCTCGTTGTCCTTCTCCGCGCAGTCGAAGCTCTGAAGGAACGTCGCGAGGGGCCCTGGGATTCGTCTCCAAGAGGACTGGTCCTCGCGTCGCCACTTGGTCTCGCCAAAAGGACTCATCCTGAAGCGTGCGCTAGCCTGCACAACGCCGCGAACTTTGCCCCATGAGCCGCCCTTGCGCTGAAGGGCCTCCATCTCCAACCGCTCCGCGTCCGTAAGCTGCCCAGCCGCCTGCCGCCTGCGCAGCTCGGCCAGCCGCGCCGCATCGTCGCTGTTCAAGCCTCCGGAGCCGTTGCCTCCAGAGCCGTTGCCGTTTGCACCGTAGATCCCTTGTTGCTTGCGCTGAAGGGCCTCCATCTCCAACCGCTCCGCGTCCGTGAGCTGCCCGGCCGCCTGCCGCTTGCGCAGCTCGGCCAGCCGCGCCGCTTGTTGCTTGCGCTGAAGGGCCTCCATCTCCAACCGCTCCGCATCCGTAAGCTGCCCAGCCGCCTGCCGCCTGCGCAGCTCGGCCAGCCGCGCCGCATCGTCGCTGTTCAAGCCTCCGGAGCCGTTGCCTCCAGAGCCGTTGCCTCCGGCACCCCCTTGTTGCTTGCGCTGAAGGGCCTCCATCTCCAACCGCTCCGCGTTCGTAAGCTGCCCAGCCGCCTGCCGCCTGCGCAGCTCGGCCAGCCGCGCCGCATCGTCGCTGTTCAAGCCTCCGGAGCCGTTGCCTCCAGAGCCATCACCTCCGGGACCGTTGCCATACTTGGCGCGCCGTGCCGAGGCGCTGCCCCGCGCCGTTCCGAGCGGCTTCTTGGGTGGGACTGCTGCCTTGGGCGGTTCGAAAGCCTCAAGGTCCTCCAATTGCATGCGAAGCCATTCCATCACCTGCAGCTTGTGCGCCTGCGTGAAGCGCTTCTCTCCGAGCAGCACATCGGAGTCCCACAGGATTCGTTGGAACGCCTTGACGCGACGAGTCTCATACTCTGCCAGCTCACGCCATCGGCGCAGCTCTAAGCGCAGCTTCACGGGGTCGTTCGGGTCGTCCCCGGGCTCCAAGCCGAGCGAGACGCGATCCTTCGTGTCGAGCGCGGACGGCTGCGCGATCAAGCCCGGCGGGACCATCCCGCCCTTGAGCTGCATCAGCCGCTCGGAGGCCAGGGCGCCACGCGCGCGGTCCTTCCAGCGCGCGTTCTCAGCCTGGAGCGTCAGGATTGTGCGCTCGAGCGCCTCGCAATAGGTCTTGGTCTCGTGCACCCTCTGGTGCGCGCCTTCGAGCGCCCCCTCCGGGTACTTTGACAGCAGCTCGCCGATCTTAATGCGGGCCGCGATCAGATCATCCTCGGTGCGCCGCTTGGCCTCGAGGACATCCTCCAAGTGGCGCTCAGTGCTCTCGATGGCCGCGCGCGCTGCCGCACTTTGGCTCTTAAGCGCCCCAGTGCTCTGCCCAAGATACTCATCGTACTGGCGCTGCAACGCCTCAAACGCCCGCTGGGTCGATTTCAGCGACGCCTCCGTCTCATACAGCCGCGTACGAGTCGCATCGAGCTCCAAGTACGTTGCGGAGAACTGCTGAGCTGTACTGCGATCCTGCCACTGTTTCTTCTCGAATACTGCCGCTTTCAGCGATTGCGCCGCCGCCTCGCTCTGCCGCAGTGCAATATTCAGGTCCTGCTCCACCTTCTTGCGCAGCTCCTTTTGTTGAAGGGCTGCCGCCTTGGCCTCGGCGGCTGCTGACTGCTCAGCGATGTAGAGCCGCTTCCACTGTGCGGCGATCATGCGAGTGCGGCGTGCCACCTCTCGCCAAGCGACGTCCGTCTCGGCGTTCTCGGGGACATCGGGGGGCATGGAGGTCTCGAAACGAGAGTGAACGGGCATCGGGGCCTCGGGGGCGGTCAATGCCCTACTTGTAGACGTCATGACTCCTGGGGGACGATTTGTTGAACGTCCCGTTGCGGAAGCCGAAACATGCACTGGTCCACTCATGACGGCGTTTTTTGCCTGATCCCCTCCGCCAGAGAGTCGAGTGCGTTCTGTGTGTCCCGCTATTCACATTCACGCTTACGACCGTCGCGTTTGGGATTTGCTTGTCTTGACTTGACTTGTCTCCCGTGGGGCGGCGCCGAGCGGAGCGAGCGCCGAGAGCCCTCCCGACTCGATGGCCGAAGAGCGTCACATTGTCTCGTCCCTTCGCCACCATGCCGCCCTGGGCCACCACCTGACCCTCGCACGCCTGGTCATCGCTGTGCAGCAGCAGCAGCAGCAGCAGCAGCAGCAGCAGCAGCAGCAGCAGCAGCAGCAGCAACAGCAGCAGCAGCAGCCGCAGCAGCCGCAGCCGCCGCCTCCGCCGCCGCCGCCGAGCGACTCGCCACTCCTGCTCCTGCCGCCCGACCCAGCACTCAGCCACAAGCTCGCGCTTCCCGAGGTTGGCACGCCAGCGGCAGTGCGCCTCGCCGTCGCCGTGCACGCCCATGCGTGCGAGGCGTATGCCGCCCTGGGCCGCTGGGACGAGGTTGTTCGGCATGCGCGCCTCGGCCTCGAAAGCGTGCGCAACTTGCCTCGTGGCGCGAGGGCCAGGCTCGTGCAGTGGCGCGAGATCTACTTTGGCCACGCAGCGCTGCTCGGATCGGTGCGATGCGGAACCGCGACGGCCGAAAGCCTTGCCTCCTCGCGCCGCTCGCTTCTACGGCAGCTCCGTGACTTCTGTCGCCATCGCGCCACCACCATGGGCTCGGCCTCCGCCGCCGCCCCACCATCGTCGAAAGACCAACCGCCCGCCGTTGCGCTGCTCCGGCTGGCGGTCGGAGTTGCGGGAAGCCTCTCAACCTCCTCGTCGTCCACACGGACCCTTCACGACCCGACTGAAGCGTTGCAGACGCTGCTCGCGGCGCTTCGATGCGCGCTCGCCGAGCTGGGTGCCGAGGCGGGCACAGCAACGTCGTCGCCGCCACCGGCCGCGCTCGGGGGCTCGCAATCTCTCCCAGACGAGATTGCGCGCACCCTTGCCGAGCTCGGCCGCGCCGCAGAGCGATGGGAAGCGTCCGGTGCCAACGATGCATGCAACCAGTGCATGCACCCAGACCGAAGGGAAGCGTCCGGTGCCAGCGGCCACGGGCACGGCGCCACTCGTCTGGAGGATGAGAGCCACGATGACGTCGATGTTGACGAGGACGTCGAGGAGGATGTCGACGAAGTGCTTCTCCTCGCGCCGGAGCCAGGGACGGTGGTTACAGAGACGGTGTTCCCGCCTCCAGCCAAGCGCGCACGGACCGTCGCGGGGCTGCCGTCGGTGGTGGCCCATCCTCCGCCCGCCGCCGTGCGCTCCTCCAAGCGCCCGAGACGGCGCGAGGGCCTCAACAGCTGGCAGCCGACGCTGTGGATCTGCGGGGGCACGGCCGCCCTGCTCGTCCTCGCAGGCGGGGGGCCGAGCGCGGGCATCGACGCGTTGTGCCGAGCGCTGTGCCTGAGCGGCGCGTGCTTGCCTGGTGCGGTGACGGATGCTGCGAGGACTCGAGCTGACGACGCAGTGCTTGTACCGGTAGCTCTGACTGTGGATCTACCCGCTGCACCCAACGTGCCTCGCGTGGACGAGAGGATGAAGGCACTGGCGTGGGCCGTGTACGTGCATGCTCACTGCATCGGTCGCGTCGCCCTTCATTCCCATTCCGCCGCTGCCGCCGCCGCCGCCGCCGCCGCCGCCATCCCCGCCATCGAGCCCGCTGCTTCAATCGGCGGCGCTGCTGCCGTCGCCGCCATCGCCGCCAGCACCGCCACCGCCGCCAACGACTTCGTGCTCGCTTGCCAGTGCGACCGCGCGCGATCGGCGCTGCTGCTGCTTCTCGGACGTGCAGCCGATGCACGCGCCGCGCTGCTGGACGCGCCGTCGCGAGCGCTCGTCGAAGACCCTGTGCATGCAACCACGTGCGCCGTGGTGCACGCGAGCTGCGGCGAGCCGATGGAAGCGCTCGAGGCGCTGCAGCGCGCGATCAGTCTTGGGGGCTCGGACGGTGCGGTCGGCGCGTGGCTTCTGTACAACCTCCGTCGGTGCATGCAAGTGCTTACCACGGCGCCCTCTCCTCTCTCCCCACAGGTGCTGTCGGCGCGTGGCTTCTGTACAACCTACTCGCACACTATGACAGCGCGGCCGCGCACACGGCGGCCTCCGCCGCACAGCGTCACGCGGCGCGACGGGTGGCAGAGTTCCTGCGCGAGGCAGACTTTGAGGGAGCCAGTGGCGATCCGCCCGCCTCATGCGTCGCCGTGAGTGCCGCTACTGCCTCGTTGAGCGCCGTGGTGAGCGCATCCACGAGCGCCGAGGGGAGCGCCTCGGGAAGGTCGCCTGTGGGAAGATCGCCGACGGCTGTGCTGCTGCTGCATGAGCCACGGCGGGTGCTCACGCCTCTGGCGGCGCGCTACCTGTACGGTCGCGCGTGGCTCATATGCGGCGGCTGGTCCGAGTGCGTGCGCGAGCTGCGCGCGGTCCTCGAGCAGTCGCGCGCGCTCTCGCCCTTGCTCGCGTTTCTGCGCGTGTCTGAGACGGCGCTGCTGCGCCAGCTGGCTCTCGCGATGCTCTGCGATGGGCAAGCGCACGCGCTGCTCGAGCTGCTGCACATCTACGGCGTGCGGCACTCGGCTGCTCTCTCCGACCTCGTCGCCGATGCGCTCCTGTGTGAGTTTGAGCCCGCGCAGGCCCTCTCGGCCATCGAGTCGGCGCTCGAGACGCCGCGTGTGACGGCGCGTGTGACGACCGGGTTCGACACCAGCCACGCGCCGGCGGTCGCCCACACGCCGGCCGCCGCCCACGCGCCGACTGCGCCCCCGCCAAAGGCCTCGGCAGCAACCGACGCGGATTTGCGTCGCACCGAGCTTCGGCGGCGCAACAACCGCGCGTGCCTTCTCACGTGCATGGATCGCTTCGGCGAGGCGGAGGAGGAGCTCCTACAGTGCGTGCGGCTCGCGCCCACCGAATTGGCGCCCAATTTCAATCTGGCGCTGCTGCGCTGGCAGGTAGGCGAGAAGGATGCGGCGGCGGACGGCTGGCTTCGCTTCCGGCGGCAGCCGCTCGAGGCGCCGCCGAACTTTTACGAGGAGCTCGCGACGCGCTGGCAGCCGACCGGGATGCCGCCGCCACCCACCTCGCAGGTGAGCGGGCACGTCGATCCTCTTTCCGCGGCCACGCTGGACCGAGCCATGCTCCGCCACTGGGCTGCTTTCCGCAGCCGCAAGGCCATGGAGCTGCACTGGGGTCGCGCCAAGGATGGGCCCTGGCTGTGAGACGTCGCGCTCAAAGTGAGCTCAAAGTTGTGCTCATCCGCGCCAGATCGCGCAGAGTACTGACAAGTGAGAGCTGCGGGTCGTCATGGCATTAGTTGGGCCAGTGTCGCGGTAACATAGTCACGCGGTCTTCTTAAGACTTAGAGACGTCTAGCGGATGAGCGAGAGCGTGTACGGGTGATGTACCCCGAGGTACCCCCGTACTGGCGTACACTTGTGTTACACTAGTATAGCGGGCCTAGTGGCCTAGAGACAGACAGAGACACCCCACCGTCGCGGTTTCGTCCGGTGCGTCCGGCGTCTCGTCGGGGTCGGGCGATCTGCTCCGTGTGGCGCGGCGTGTCGGGTCGGTCGCCGCGGGCGGCGCCGCGCGGGGGCCCCCGCGGCGGCGCGCGGTCGCGGTTCCAGCTTCCACCGGTGCTGTGCGATATTCGCGTGTATGCGCTCCGCCGGACCGCGGGCGGCGTAACACGCGCACACGGATCGAGACACACGACAACGCTCTACACTTTCTCTACACTAGGTGGGTCGGAACAAGGCGAAAAGGGCGCATTCAAGCGAAACGCGAAAGCCCGAAAGGCGCATCCCCCGCGCGGAACCGAGCGAGCCGCGGGCGCTACTATTATTGCAAAGTGGTCGGGTGCCAATAATTGGCAGAGCCAGATCTGTGTTGGAGTGTTCTCAAAGGACCTGATGATGGTACTGCTGCTGCTGCGGCGGCGGTGGCGGCACCATCTGATGGAACTGCCTGGGCGCCGGCGCGCCGTGCGGCGATGCGGCGAACGCGGAGCCAGAGGCGTGCCCGTTGGTGTAGCCGCCGGGATGCCCCGCGTGCATGCAGGGCGACGCGCCGCCGTGGGGGGGGCCGTTGGTGTAGCCGCCGGAATGCCCCGCGTGCATGCAGGGCGGCGCGCCGCCGTGGGCGGCAGCTGCTCCATGCCAGGACGGCATGGGCGGCGGCAGCCCCATGCCAGGGCTCGCCCCATAGCCCGGGCTCGCCCCACAGCCCGGGCTCGCCCCACAGCCAGGGCTCGCCCCATAGCCCGGGCTCGCCCCATGCCAAGAATGCGAAGGTGGGCCGTCGCCGGAGGAGGGCGAGTCGAAAGGGGGCGGAGCCATCAGCGGCGGTATGTTCATCTGCGGCGGTATGTTCATGTGCGGTGGTACGTGCGGCGGTATGCTCATGTGCGGCGGCGGCGCCAAATGCGGAGCTGCGGAAAGCTGCAGCGCGTGCATCGCGTGCAGCTGCGACCCGATATGCGACCCGATGCTCTGCGTGAGGCGGGCCACCTCTCCAGACTTAACGAAGGGGTCCTCCTCCTCATACATCGAGTGTGCGGAGGGCAGAGGATACACTCGCTCTGGAAGCTGAGGTGCCAACGGCTGCAACCACGCGGCAGACGGGGTCGCCGCCGGCGAGGAGCGCCAATTCAACTTGCGCGCCTGCCAAAAGTGGACTGAGTCTTCCTGCTGCTGCCTGTCCGACGCGGACGCGAGGATTGCGGCTTGCAGCGTCGAACGCAGAGATTCCTCTTGCTGCACCTTTGCTGCCTTCTCCTCGAGTTGACGAACCTTGATCGTCCACTGCTCCTCGATGCGCTTCACCTCACCTGCCTTCTGCTGGCTCCACTCGCTTGCCTTCTGCTGCACCTGCTGCACCAGCTCGACCCTCTCGATCTCCTTCGCCTTCCACTGCTGGCGCTCTTGCTCGAAGGCCTGCCGCATCTTCTCGAGTTCGGCGCTCTTCGCCTCGAGCGCCTCGCGAAGCGCCTTCGCCTCGAGCGCCTCTTCCTCGAGTCGCTTCAGCTGCCTCCTATACTCTGCGTCAGACCTCTCTAATTTTCCGGTGGTACGCCGGAGCTGATCGAGCTCATCGCGGAGCTCAGTAGCCTCTAGCTTGATGGCCCTCTTCTCCTCCTCGATCACTATCAACTGCTCCTGCACCGCCTTGGAAGCCGGAGAAGCTCCTCCTGCAGAAGCTCGCGCTGCTTCTAGTTGCTCCTGCAGCTCCTGCACCTGCTGCTGAGCCTCGGCCTTCGCCTGCTCGACAGCCGCTGCCACGGCTGTCGAAATCGCCGCCTCGACGGCGGCCCCCCCGCCAGCAGCCGCGCGCGCTTCTGCTGCCTCTCGGGCGCGCTTCTCCTCGAGCAGCTTGCGCTCAAGCGCAATCTTCTCCTTGCCCTTCTTGCCTGCGCCCTCTACCGCCTTGACCATCTCCTTGTAGTCTACTTGGCCCGACTTGTCCTTGTCGAGCTTATCGAAGAGAGCGTTCATATGGGCGTCGCTCGCCGTGAAGCCAAGCGTCTTGAGTGCGGCGCGAAACTCCTTTTGGCTAATCGTACCCGAGGCATCCTCGTCCCACATCTCGAAGAGCGTCTTGAGCTTCTCGCCGTTGTCCATGATCACCTCCCGAAGGTTCTCGAGGTTGAGATGCTCGGTGCCGGCTCTTGGCATCTGACGACCGGTTTCGCTGCCCGCCGACGACGAGCCGCCCGTGCCAAGAGTGGCAGGAGATTCGGACATGTTCAAAACCATTGAAAATGTCTGAAGCTGACGTTTTTGTCGACAGGGATCGCCATTCATACTCGGGATTTCACTCGGGACATACAATTGTATTTGAGAAACGCACGCCTCCGAGGAGCTATTAGCACCCGACGTGCGACGAGGGGTGGTTTGGCCTCAGTGAGGGCAAGTCGGGTTACAGAGGAGGCCGCAGTCATCCTGCAGCTTCATGGTCTCGTCATCAAAGTACCATCGGTCGAACGCCGTCAAGTAGTTGATGCCCTTGATCAGCGTCGTCTCCCAGCCGTCGGTGTGAATGAAGCACGCCGGTGAGAAGACGCCGTTCGGATGGCCAACTGCCATCGAAGGGCTGAGAGCGACGCTCATGTTGTGGCTCCACTCGCCAAAGTAGTCGAGGACCGGAGCGCTCCAGAATGGGTCTTGGCTCGACGGCACCCAGTCGTGCGCCTCGAGCTGCACCTTGTCTGTCTGCGCCTCGATGATGAAGACGCGCGTCTCGATGTAAGGGAATGAGTAGTTGGATAGCATGCAACGCCAGGGCTCAATGGCTGCCGCGCAGCTCGCATCGACCGTGCTGTTCCACAGGCTGTAGTGGCCTGGCCAAGCGTCCTCGCGGAAGTCAGCGAGCGACGACGACGTGTGCCCAGGGCCGGTGTACGGCACCGCAAAGAAGTAGTAGCCCGCCAGAGGAGCACCAGTCACCTTCGCCTTTGGATACCGAGCGGCTAGCCAGTCGAGGTGCGGCCACACGCCGATGCCGCCCGCAGATTCACCCGTGAGGATGATGTCATGGGCGCCCGCGAGCCCGAGCGCATCGAGCGCGTCGAGCACGCCCTCGAGGACGTAGTGGCCCGAAAAGAAGTAGCCAAACGTCTCATCGCTCGCAGCAACACGCTGGCCAGTCCACAAGTCCTGAGAACAGTATGGGACGTACACGCGGTTCATTTGACGCAAGCGAGGGTTGGCCACGGCGTCGTCTTGCAGCAAAAACTTCAGCGTGGTGTTTTTGAGGAAGAAATTGGACGAGCCGAGTGCCGAGTGGATGTGCTTTTCGCAGTCGGCCTTGTCCACGCATTCCCCGCCTCCCTCCAGCTCAATGATCCACGAGCGCGAGCTTGCATTGGCGGCGTGGTAGTAGCCACCCGGAGTGCCGTCCATGCATTTTGCTAGCGGCACGTTGCTAGCGTTGAGGAGCGTGAGCAGTGCTGTCGTCGCTTCGACGAGCTCCATCTTGTGTGCCGCCCCAAGGTTGAGTTGGCTACTTTTCACAACGCGCAGGGAAGGGGTCACATCCGCGCTGCTTTGGTTTGAACAAAACGAGCATGGTTCGGTGTGCCCGAAACAGCTCACGATCCGTAACTGATACTATTGTAAAACAACGACCGATCGAGAGGTTGAAAAACGCCCTCCCCTCCCATGGGCGAATCCGATGGGCGCCAGCCAGGGGATGCCTTGTTCAGCGGGAAGGAAACAGGCGAGGAAGGACAAGTTACGGCGAACGGCCAGGGCACATCCGAGGCTAGCAGTAGCAGCAAGGCGAAAATGCGACCAGCGCCCCCTCACGGCAGCTTCAGGTACTACCAGCTGAAGCTGTGGACGCTGCTCGACGAACCGGGGTCGTCAGTCCTTGCGCAAGTGTGGTCGACGTTCATGATGATGATAATTTTGCTGTCGATCGGTTCGTTCACCATCGCCTCCGCTCCTGAGGATCGACATTTTGTCGATGTGTGGGTCAATGCCACGACCGATGAGGTCATCGAAGGCAGCAAAGTGTCGCCGCAGCCGCCAAACAGTTACCGCTCCTTTGGACACAGGCCGGTGCAGTCGCCGCTCGATGAGAACCGCACCCCATTCGGCGAGATCGAGACCTTCTGCATCATGGTCTTCACGGTCGAGTATATTCTGCGGCTCTTCACATCGCCGGCCGGGCCGGGCGTGCTGAAGTACTTGATCAACTTAGCGAACATCGTCGACTTCATCTCGATCATCCCGTGGTACATCGAGAGGTCGCTTCCAGGAGGCTCGCCCCAAGTGCTATCCGTGCTGCGCCTCATCCGGCTCACGCGCATCACACGCATATTTAAAATGTCCAAGAGCTTCCAGGGGATCATCATGCTACTGACCACGCTGCGCAAGTCGGCGACGGCGCTCCTGATGCTCTTCGCGTTCATGGGCGTCTTCTCGCTCCTGTTCGCGACGCTGATCTACACGTTCGAGATGGGCGAGTACGATGAGATTCGCAAGCAGTACGTGCGTCCCGACGGCTCGAGGTCGCCCTACGAGTCCATCCCGACCAGCATGTGGTGGACTATCGTCACGATGACCACCGTCGGCTACGGTGACCAGTTCCCCGTGACTGAGTTGGGCAAGCTGGTCGCGGTGTTCACCATGTTCTCAGGCCTCATTGTGCTCTCGTTACCCATCACCATCATCGGCGCCAACTTCGACTCCGAGTATCGCGAGTTTAAGAAAGCAAAGCAGGAGGAGCTTGAGCGCAAGCGGAGAGCGCGTAAGGCGCAGGAGGAGGCGGCCGAGGCGGCGCGGCGGGCGGCGGAGCAGCTCTCGCCCGACGGGCCGAAAAAGCGCTTGTCGGGTTTGGGCAGCCTGCTGCTACCAACGGCGCCGAGCACACCAAAAAAGGAAGGTGCGTCGGCCCAGCCGCCGACGCCGGGGTCGGTGGCGGCGAAAAAGGAGGAGGCGGAAAAGAAGGATCCCATCAAGATTATCCAGACGATCATCCACGAGTCCAACTACCAGCTGCTCGCGGAGATCGACGAGCTGCTCGAGCGCCACGAGAACAAGCTGCGTGCCCAGGTGAAGGACGTGCTGCGGAGGCACGCGGCTGGCATCGACGAGCGCCCCACGCCCCTCGACCCCAAGATCATAGTCCCGAAAGGCACATAAAGTCCCTCACAAACATCCCCCGGATAAACTCCGGGAGTCCAACGCATACTGGCATGAGATGGGCATGAGATGATGCTCCGCATTTGCCGATCGAGCATCCCATGGGATGGGTCGATACCGCCTCCGCCGTCACGTTGCGTGACTCGGTGCCTTGAGCCGTTGTCGTTCCGTTACCCGCGTTCGCGGTTCGGTTTTCGACATTTCAGCCGGCCTGGGTGACTTCTCCGTGCTACACTAAACAGTAGTATCGGGGTCATCTTTGGCACTTGGGGGGTCTCGGTAGTTATTCTTATTGGCAATGAGTTATTGGTAAAAATGGTCCTAATACGACGACTCCGGTCGCGGTCTCCGCACTGTGACGCCGATGCATCCGTTCGAGGTCAAGGGTACAACGCCGCTGTCCGCTGTCGGAGACGATGTGAGACGGATCAGTGCTGCTAGTTGTGGTTCCTTGCTCACGAGCGTCCGCCTGGGGTGATCGGCTTGAGCATTGGCGACGTGCCTTGCAGCGCCGTCGACGCGCTGCGCGAGGCCGCACGCCCCACTGGCGGCCTTGGGGGTTTGAGGCAAGGATCGGGATCACGGGCCTTAGGACGCGGATGCCTGGGCATGCTCGCATCGAGGGCGACGAGCTCAGGCGGCTCGCCGACGCCAAACCAGATGAGATCGGCCATCTGCCGGACCTCGACGTCTGTAGGCCTCAGCACCGGCGAGATCGGTTCGAAGGCCGCTCCCAGGTGCGTGCGCTCCGCCTCGAGCACACGCTCCGCAGCCCACATGCGGACCATCTCCTGTTTCGTGTGCCGCCGCTCGGGCGTGAACGAAGAGCAGAGGTACTTGCGCCGCGCGTACGCGGCGCGAGCGCCCGGTGCGGCGCTCCCCCCCGACGAAGGCGCACACGACGTCGCAGCAGCCACGGAGTGCGACGCGGGACTCGCGACGGCCACGCTCAGTCCGGTCTTTTCGGCTTTTTCGTGGTAGCGCGCCTGGATGACCCGTGCGGCCTCGGTCTGCTCGTTGAGCAGCGCAGCTGTATCCGCTTCCATGCGACGCCCGTGCTCGAGTGCCTCGGCAAAGCTGCGCAGCAGGAACGGGTCCGCGGCCGCATCGTCCACTGTCGAGGCGAGGCCCAAAAAGAATACGTCGAGGAGCATCTTGAGCAAGTAGTTGTGCGACCGCCACACGAATGGCTCAAATGGGCGGCGGCGCCGCCTTCGCCAGCGCACTATTGCTTCGACGACATCAACGCTCGCGAGTCGCAGCGCCTGCAGCTCTTGGGCCGATGCGCTGCGAACTGTTGACAGCAGCGTTGCATATGCAGGTAAGTCCACCGGATCCACTGGCACGGGGCCAATCGCCGACAGCAACAGCGCGTGTAGCCGGGAAAGGTGATACTCGCGCTCGCTGATTGCACGCAAAGCGACGCTCTCGAGAGTTGGAAGGTCTGGTACAGGCATCAGCAGAGTAGGACCTCCAAGGCCTGGTGCCAACTGCTCGAGGCGTTCGGACGACCGCGACATCAATGGAACCCCATCACGCACCCCAGAGCTGTGCCAAGGCACGAGCTTTCGTGTCGGTAGTAAGCTACTACTGGAGTTCCGTAGCGGAGGCAACGAGGCGCGAGCGACCGCCAAATCTGCTGCTGCGACTGGCATGAGGCTGAATGGAGGGCGTGGGCTCTGAAACGCAAGGGTCGGCCGGGAAACTTGGTAAGCACGCGTTGCGAACCGCTCCAGGAGACGATCGTTCTCGCACAGGGCATGTCGCGGCTCGCTGCGAGGGGAAACGCCTTGCGGCTGCGGCTGACGCCACCGGTGCAGCGACGGGCTCGCGCCTGCAGCTATTCGATGCCATGTGGATGTGGGATGCTCAATAGCCAAGTATGGCCAACGAGAGCACGTGGGTGGTGAGTCGCACATTCGCTGTGCCACTTGGTGCATGCGCGACACTTGCACCATGAGCGAATGCAGCCAGTGAGTGCGGCATCGAGACCGGGTGTGAAGGGCGCTTCCCGCCGCCGCCGCCTTATTCACTGGCGCTGAGAAACGTGAGGGTCACCCAAGGCCACAAGAAACAGCTCTCACTACTCGTGCAGCTGGCCGGGGCGATGCTGGTTTGCTCGTGCTCCTCGACCTGCACGTCCTTCAAGCGGGTGTTTGGCCAGATGGCGGTAGGGTGAGCATGCGTGCACGAACGAGCCTCTTTGCCGCGTGGGCTCAACTTGGTTGCGACCGAACTGTGCGACGCCGACAATTACTGGAACATTGTGTCTGCCGACCTCAAGAACGAGCCGTTTGCCATGTTCTGGGGCGCGCCACGCTCGCGGGCGCCTCGTCACCATTCTACCAAGCAGCGGACCAGTGGGATGCGCTGGCTTCCGAGCTGGGGTCTCACTACCGGCGTTGTCCCCGCTGGGCCATCTTCGTGCAGGGCGTTGGCCAGGGCCTTGGCCTGTGCAGGACGCAGCATGACCCAACCGCGCCGGGCACGCCTAGGGCATACCACCACCCTGTGTGATACACCCTCCGCACCAGGCCAGCAGGACATGTCTACTCCAACGAGGCAGGCATTTGGTAGGGTGAGAACCTATGGCGCGCGGCCGCACCTAAGGTACAAGTTGGTGAGCGGCGCCCGCACATCGGCAATAATCGGCGAGGTCGTGTACCGCCCCGCATACTTATACGCTAAACGGCCCCACGGACTGCGCCGCAAAAGCAATTCACCGCGGCCAGCTTTCCTTGATGACACTCAACATGCCTGGGATCTGGGACCGAACATGGGATTATCTTCAATCTTGCGAAGGCCGAAGCGGGGAATGGGCTTGGCCGTTGGCGGGATTCCCGGAATTGCTACCCCTAGCCCTACGGCGCGTAATTGGTAATACGCAAACGGCTGGTCCGAACGACGCCGGGCCGTCCGGAACGATTACTGAGGTTCCTTAGTCCTTAGACCGGTTACGTTTTTCGCCATTTCGCGAAAAGAACCAAGAACCAATTCTTGAATTGTCAATCGTTCTCGACACCGTGAAAGATGAAACTGACCACGCGTCGTCGGATACACGTATCACGTACCCATCGGCCCGCTGCGCGCTGGTAACGTCCAACGAGCTGCACACCCCCGTCGGCGTCGACGGTACCGCCTCCAATTAAAGCGTACAGCCGCGTCTAAATGCATCCACATGCATCCTCATGCACAACCACCTGTGATCGTCTCATGTGGTCTTCTCACCGCGACAGATCTTACCAAGCCTGCCGCTCCGCCTCGGGCCCTCATTGCACATGCTAATTTCGCCCCAAACTTGTAGCCCAATGCCGTTCGGCGTGCGTGCAGCTATCTTACTATCGACGTGCTTTGCTGACTATCGGCGCTCAATCCAAAAGATTGGGTGGCGGTTGTGCTGCTGCTGCTGCTGCTTGCGGCGGCGGTGTCGGCGCAACTGCCGCCACTGGTGCCCCTCTGGCCGCCGCACCCCATGCCCCCTTCGCTGCCATCGCTTTAGCTTTGCCAAAGTGCCAATCAGCAGCAGCTGAGACGCTCGTCCCTCCGGTCTGCTGCAGTGCAATTGTCGCTTGCTCGGCTGTCAAGCCAAGCTCGGCGAGCTGCTTCACCATGGCGTTGGTGTCCGGCAGCATCCACGGAAAGTGGGTGGGCGGCAACGCGCCCACCGCCGTGGATACCTCAGAGGAGGGCGCCGAGTAAGGCGAGGTCAGGCCATCTTCGCTGGCCGTCCGCACGCGGAATAGGTATGGGCCTCCGCGCGGCAGTTGCCGCAGGACCATGGTGGCACCCTTCCATGCATTCGCAGCGACGGCAAGGGCTGACCAAGGGCCCGCGCTGCCGTTTGCGCCACCTTGGCCGTTCGGAAGCACATCGGCTTGAGCGAGCTTCCAATTCATTAACGCGACTTTGGGGCCTCTGGCATACTTGGCAGCTGGGATCCACTGCACCTCGTAGTAGGTCGCAAAGGGCGGCAGCGGCTCGAGGAACACGTGTACCGAGCCGTCGGAGTTGGCGAAGGCTTGCGGAGGCGAGGTGGGCGTGAGGGCTGGCCAGATCGAGCTCGAGAAGTCGGACTTGCCGTTGTCCGCACCGATGGAGCGCACGCGCAACCAGTAGGCTGAGGCCGGCCGCAGTCCCCGCAGCCGCGCACGCGTGAGCGCGATGGTCCGCGAGCTCGATGAGGCCGTCCACCAATCCTCCTCCTCGTTTCGCCATTGGAGTTCATAGTGGTGCACGGCGCCTGCACTGTCGCCTGCCCACACAGGCAGCTGCCACTCGACGAGTAGCTCCGAGCCCTCGCACACGGGAAAGGGGATGGAGGGTGCGGGTGGCCTCGCTCGTGGCGGTCGGTCGGCCGGGGGCGAGGTATTGCCGACGTCGATGAAGCCGAAGGCAGAACCGCCACCGCCCAACGGCGACACCCGGGCGCTGCCGCCACCGCCATTGCTGCCATCCATAAAGCCGAAGCCCGAAACCAGCGGCGGTGACGAAACCAGCGGCGGTGCCGGCTCGGCGGCGGCGATGAAACCGAAGGCAGAGTCACCGACGGTGGTCGACGGTGACACAGGGGCGCTGCCGCCACCGCCATTGCCCCCAGCCATGAAACCGAAGGCAGAGTCGCTGAAGGCAGAGTCGGACGGTGGTGCCATAGGTAGATGCATGGGCACTGACGGCGGCGGCGTCAGCGGGCCAACGGTCAACTTAATGTCGCCGATGGCGTCGCAGAGCAAGTCAAATGCGTTGTCGGTGTTCATCACAGGCTTGCCGGCGACTGTGTACAGCCGCTCGCCCACCCTCAAGCCCGCCTTCTCAGCAGCCGAGTTGGCCTTGACCTCGCACACCACCACCACATCCGGGAGACTCCCCTGCTCGATATCGAGCCCAAGCCGGCTGCCCTGCATCGGCTTGTTCAGAGTGAGCTGCCGCTGCCAGGACGTCGCCGATCCTGCCGCTCCCGAAGACACCATAGGTGCCATCGACGACGGTGCCATCGTCATCCCCAAAGGCGGTACATTCATCGACATCCCCATCGGCGGTGTATTCATCGACATCCCCATCGGCGTATTCATCATTCCCATCGGCGGGGTAATCATCGACATCCCCATCGGCGGGGTATTCATCGACAGCCCCATCAGCGGTGCATCATCGATCATATCCATGAGGCTGCCTGATGATTGGCTACTGCTCCGCGTGCCCATCCCACCCGACGGAGTGAACCCCATGAGGTTGGGTGTTGGAGCACCGCCAGTCATTGGCGGTCGGCTGGACTGATGTGGGCTCGGCTCCGGATCCTCCGGCGGCTCATCCGCCACGGGTTCGCCCTCTTCCGCCTGGATGTCGGCCGTCGGCTTTGCAACGAGCTCGCGCAGGTCGGAATTCAATCCTAATGAGGCCGTTCGGACGAGGTCGGCCTCATCGCCGCCTCCCAGATCGCCGAGCAGGTCGGCCTCGGCGACCTGCTCGGTCTTTGGCTTGGCGCTCGCGCCGCCCCCGCTCCCCACTGCCGCCTTCGAGCTCTTGGGCATGTCGAACGGGTCCGCCGGCGCAGCCCCCATCATCTCCGGCCCCCATTTCGGTTTGGTGGGTGCGCCCGCGCCTGTGGCGCCTGAGGCCGACGCTTGCATAGTGACACCCTCGGCGTTGAGTCCCGCCTGCATGAGCCCTTCGGAGATGGCTGTGGCCCACTGACCCGCCACGAAGCCCGTTTCGGCGCTCAGCGTGAGCTTGAACATCGACTTGCCCATATTGAGCAAGTCTTTCCCGGCTCCAAATGCAGAGCTCTTCGTGTTTGGCGAGGTAGGCGGGTTGATGGTGAGCTCAAACTCCTGCTCTCCTGGCGTGTGGCGCAGCTGCACGGCGCCCGTCTCGAGCGTGATGAGCTGCTTCAGCTGGCGAAGCTGCGCGTCCGAGAAGAGGAGCAGCTTCGAGCGCCCCAGCAGCGCGAACACGCGAACACTCTGCTTGCCGTACATCAAGCTCGTGCTGCTTAGCTTTAGCCATGCCGTGAGCCGCGGCGGGGGCGGCATCAGGCGGTCGTCGGTGCGCAGCTTCGCACCGGCGCTGGTGAGCGTACGCAGCAGCAGCACGATTGTCCCGCGCTCTCCGACCGAGCGCGCGAGCAGGTGCACCTTCGTTTCCGTTTTGCTACTCTCCTCTCGGAATGCAAGCTTGACGCCGTTCGGCGGGTTGTCGTCCGCGTCCACGGAGCGCAGCGAGCTGAGCGGCCGCTGGTCGATGTTCTCGCCGTTACGCCAGCGTTCAACGCTAGCTTTTGGCAGCCCGTCCTCGAGGTTGAGCATCAGCACGGCCTCCTCACGCATGCCAAGGGTCTTGACGCCAAGCACGGGGAACATGTAGTTTGCATCCAGTTCGAGCTCGCGAAGCTGATCTGCCGTGAGATTTCCCTGGTCGAGGACGCAGCGCATGCGGAACATCGCATCGTACTGCTCCCGACGCGGCGTCTCCGAGAGGCATGCGTAGGACGAGTTGACGATCTGGAATTTGTCCTTGGCGGACTCGTCACCCGGGTTGCGGTCAGGGTGCAGCTTCAGGGACAGCTTGCGAAACGCCTTCTTGATGGCCTGCTCATCGGCGTCGAACGTGACGCCGAGCGCGTGGTAGAAGCCAAAAGTCACCTTTTCCATGGACCGGCGCGGGCAGCGCGCCCTCTGCTGGTGACGCGAACGCGCCCCTCTCGATGCGCGGGGTTTTTCACGTGTGTTTCGTCAGTGATGTAGCAGTGTGAAGGCCGGGTGAGTCACCACCACCGCACCCACCTCGGTTTGAAAAAATTTACTGTCTTTCCGTTCACAGGTGCGGCCGCCGAATTCATGTCACATAACGAAGTTCCCGACGTGCCCTCGCCGCGCACCCTACCATGGAGCGTGCACAACCGCAAAGAGCTCTACACTTGGCGTTCGTGCCATGAGAGCATGCGAATCGCTGCAGCCACCTACACACCAGCGGTCGAACAGCACAAGCCGCGACTGGTGCTCTTTGGCGACAGCATCACAGAGAGCTGGCGTGGGACGTCGTATTGCAAGACGATGCCACGCACTCGTGGCGTGCCGGGCGTGCTCAACAGTACTCTGGCGAAGCATTGGCCATCTCCGTTGCCACTTGCCATCTCAGCGGATTGCACGCAGCATCTCTTGTGGCGCTTGCAAGCAGGCGAATTCACACCACTTATGAAGAACGACCCGTGGCTCAACGTGAACCTCTTGATTGGTACCAACAATTTAGGCCACGGGCATTCCGTTGGTGACACCACGCGCGGCATTCTCGCCGTCGCAAGCTACCTTCTCAATGCGACGCGCACACGCCTGCTCATCAATGCGCTGCTTCCTCGTGGCGACAAGCGCAAGCGCAGGCATTCGCGCACTGCTTCCTCGGGAACGAGCCACTATACGGACGATGTGGTCGCAGTCAACTCGGCGCTCGAGAAGGCGGTGGCTTCCCATCTCCAAAGGCTCTATCCAAGCCGCGTCAGTTACGTGGACTGCGGCGCTCCGTTCTACACACAGTCACCCGCCAAGAAGAGCACCGCGGCAGACCTCGGCTTGGCTGCCGCTGCGTCCGGCGCGGGTCCGCAAGCTGGAATTGCCCCAGCTTCCACTCGGCCCGAGATTGTTCGCCGTGACCTGATGCCTGACCGTTTGCATCCGAATGCAGCAGGCCATGAACTCTGGGGTGCGTGTATCGTGCAAGCCTTGCACAACGTTGGTTGGGTATGACTATGAGTTCGTACACTGCGGTTCTGCGCGGGATCCCGGATCCGTTCGAACACCCGTAATAAAAATTCACGCAAGCCATATCATAAGACATAAGTGATTCGTGCTTGCGTAACCGGACATGCGATCAAGCGATCATGGTACGTTGCAATTGGGTAATTGGTATATCCAATTTGTGAACCCGAAGTGTGGTTTCACGCGCGCGGGATCTTGGCATGGGACCGTTGGCTCTTCATCATCGATCGATGCGGGTCACTCCGTGTACGACACCACATCTGTTGACATCAGAGATGTGGGCGCGGGTGCAGACACCCCGTCGACACCGTGGGGCGATCCCCTCGACTCAACGACCGGACTGGACTCACCGCGCGCGCAGCTCGGAGCGAATGCTTGACAGGTGAGATGACTGGAGATGACTTGACTACCCCGGCAAGACTTGACTTGACTTGACTTGCACTGCGACCTGGTCGCGCGCCTTTGTGTGGCAGAAAAATAATTCTGGGAGGGAGGGGGGAACACAGATAGAGGAACCGCGATGTCGTTCACTCTCTTCTCTGCCTACGTGCGCAGCGTCTGGCTCATCCAGGCCGTCAACCAACTGTACGGCGGCTCCACCGTCGGTGGTTTCTTTGCACAGACAAGCACGGTTCTACTGATCCTCGTTCTGCTCACCGCCTTCTCCAAGTCTCGTCAACTTTTCACACTCGTGACGCTCGTGCGACTTGCGCTGCGCATATCGTCGATGCCGATCATATTTGAGGTCGAATTGTGGGCGGTGCTCATGGACATCACCATTGTGGCGGCCGGCACAGATGTGGCGCGAGCTGCGCCCGCTATTCGGGCGCAGCTGATCACATTTTACGCTGGCGCGGCGTTCTGGAAGCTCAACACTAGCTTTCTCGATGCACGCACGTCGTGCGGCACGATCTTCTTTGCCCAACTCATCGCGGCGTATGCACCCCCGCTTGCTCAAAGCGCACAGGTCGCATTCTTGCTCAGCAAGCTTGCGCCCGGTGCCGCCCTCGCGGTTGAGTTGGCCATCCCGCTGCTGCTCGCAACACGCCGCCGAGCCGGCCTCGCTCTCGCCTTGGTCTTCCACCTCCTCGTCGTGCTCACGCCACCGCCGAACAATGCCGGTGGCTTTTCCGTGTGCGCCGCGCAATACCTCTTCTTCTTTGCGCCGGACGCGGTCGCGGCCGCTCTTTCTGAGACACGTGCCCTCAGCGTAACGGTGCTCGCTGCCCTCGCGGCTGTGATCGCCATCGCCGGACGCCTTGTTGGAGCTCATCCCTTCTTTTTTGACACGGCACCGACAGCATACTTTGCCCAATTCATCTTACTCTCGCGTGCGGTTGTCTTGATGCAACCGACGGTCACGGTTGACACGTCAGCAGGTGGCCAGAACGCGCTTCGTATGCGTGGACCGCTTGCCGTGGCGGCCGTCTACGCGTTTGGCTTGCCTATGCTCGGAGTCGTCGATCAGATGGCTCCCAACATGTTCAGCAACCAGCGCTTCCACGCCGGCTCCAACCACCTGCTCGTGCCCACTGGCCTGTTGCATGGGCTCCTTCCGAGCCAACTCAGCCGCGCGGCCTTTTCCACCATCCGCGTCACGTCAGTTACGTCCGAAAGGATGGCGGCGCAGTACCCGGCGGAAGTGACCGCTTCGATCAGTCCTGCCGCGCGCGCCCTCCTCGCCGCGGCGGGCCACACAGCGCGTCAGTGGAACCCAATGCTTGGGCGCGTCATCGGACTTGAGGCTGTGGCTGGACCCGCGGCCGACGCGCCCACCGCCGCCCTATACAGCGTGCCCGCCCTCGAGCTCCGGCGCCTCATCGGCGAGGCGCAGGCGAGAGGAGAGAGCTTCGAGCTCTCGTACACGCGCCTTTCGGTGGCCGTGCCGCCTGCATTGAAGGCCAACATCGAGGCGTGGCGACAGCGTGGGGCTGGTGTAGACGTTGTGTACCGGTGGGACGCGAAGGCCAGGACGGCGACGTGCTCGCTCGGGCGGGGACTTTTCCCCCCATCGTGCGCCGCCGATGAGGTCGCGCTGCTACCGCCGCCGCAGTGGCCAGTGAGTCTCATGCTATTTCAGCCTCTGCCAGTCCTGCTAGGAGAGAATTGGGATGAGGTGCACTGCTACGGGCCATGAGATCGTTGTCGTGTCCTAGCGAGTCGGTCGCGACTTGGACGACGCGATCGATGACGACGACCTCGTACGAGGTCTATACGAGGTCGAGCATTTGGAGCAAGCCCCATGCGCCATCATCCCCCGGCAGCCGAGCACCGCGTGGCGAGTGTGTGTCACAGAGAGCCTATTGTCAAAATACGTGTCTTTTCTGTTGCATGTCAAAGACTTGTCTTTTATGTTTACACGTACCGTAAAGGTCAGCTCAAAATGACCGGCGTTAGACCGACTGTCAAATTCGCGTCGTGTTGAACTATGAAGAAAACGGTTCGCTGAACTTCACAGCAGTCTTTTTCTGCGCGTCGAGGTGACCCGTCGCGGGCGCACCTGTGGACCTGAGCTTCACGAACGGCTGGCTGGCTTCCTTCATTTACTGTCACAGTGACAACCATGGAGATGCGCGATGCCCTCTCGCTGGACGAGCAGGACATTGCCGCGCGGCTGGCCAACTACTCGCGGAAACTCCAGTCGATTCGCAGGAATGATGGGCTTGTGTCAGAGGGCCTCACATCGGCTGCTTTGGAGAATACGCCCGCTGGGCGCCGGCGGCATGCGCGGCCCCTCTCGATCGCCGAGAATTACCGGTTTGCGGTACAGATCCAGCGGCTCGTGCAGAGCGTCAGCTTCACGCAGACCGTGCTCACAGCCGTGCTCACGGCAATGAGCAGCAGCGTGCTCGCGCTCTACATCCCCGGCTACGCCTTCGGATTCGCCGCCTCGTTCGCGCGCGTACAGCGCCAGCACGGCCTGTGCACGGTCTTCAACCTGGCCTACCTACTCTCGTCCCTCGGCTGCCCGCTCGCGCTCATCGTCGCGCTCGTGCAGGCCGGCTCGGCCACGAACCTCATCAATCAACTGCCTCGCCACTCAGTGTCGTCAAGCCTGATCGCCGCCGGCGTGGCCACGGGAATCGCGTCGGTCCTGGGCTCGATCCTCGCCGCGTACGTGATCGCGCGCCCGCTCCAGCTCTACCGGTACGAGAGCGTGGCTGGGAGCGAAGAGGCGGCTGATCAGGGCTCGGAGCGCACCGCAGGCAAGCGAGAGGGCATCGGCATAGAGGATCCGGCGGGGCACGCGGCGTCGGCGGTCGCGCCGATGGAGTCGTGGCTGGTCGCGGGAGAGCCTGGGCTACTGGCCGACGCGCACGCGGTGGGCAGCCTAGTCCCACCTCCCCAAGAACGAAAGCTGAAGCCCCTCGTCTTTTTCAAGGTCAATAAGCAGCTGCCGCCGCCGCCGTCCAGCGCCGCTGCCGCCTCGAGCCTGGATGGGGCGCCCGGTGGCGCCGCCGGCGGCACCCTGCCCGTACTGCCGAAGCCGCCAAGTGCTCTCCGCTCGCGCTCGAGCTTGGAACCGAATGCCGCCGACCCCAGCGCCGCCGCATCTGGCGTCCTGACGAGCGACGAGCTACCAGATCGAGTGTCAGGGACGAACTATTTCGAGCTTGCCTCGCCGCTGCCGGCGGCCGTTGCCGAGGAGGCAGCGGGCGCGGAGGCGGCGCCAGGTTCGACCGGCAAGGGCGACCGCGCTGCTGGCATTGCCGCTGCTGCTGCTGGCGGCATGCCTGCATTAGTCGAAGGCGCGAAGAAGGCTGTGGCAGGCGGCGGGGAGGAAGAGGAGGAGTGGGGAGAGGGCGAGGAGGACGACGATGGCGAGGAGGAGGAGGAGGAGGAGGGGGAGGAGGAGGGGGGGGAGGAGGAGGACGTGGCGGAGGAGGGTGGAGTTGTGGAGGAGGAGGGTGGAGCCTGGGCACCTATGAAACGGTTGCGCCAGGGCATCGCCTCCGCCGCCGACAACGCTCGCACTCTGACGATGCAGGCCTCCGAGTTGGCCGTGCAAGGCCAGATGTTGACGGGCCTGAGCGCCGAGGAGCTCTTCGATCGTGCCAAGCAGTTCAACAAGGAGGGCAAGTTCAAGAAGGCATGCGAGTGCATCGAGGCTGCGATCAAGTTGCAGCCAAAGATCTCGATGGCGCTGTCCGCGGCCAATCTGCGGCTCAAGCTCGGAGATCACCATCTCGCCATCGAGGCCTACCGCGGCGTGATCGCCCTTAAGGGGCAGGACCCTCCGGTAGGCCCGACGGAGCGGGAGCTCGAGATGGCTGAGCGCAAGCTCGTCGAGGCGATAGAGCTCGCACGGCAGCAGGAGCTCCACGTGAGCGCGCTCGGGCGCGACGCCGAGCCACAGTCCGCCAATTGGTACGCTGCCCAGCTGGATGAGCTCTCAGAGGATCTCTTCGCCGAGAGTGCGACGCTGTACGCCGAGCATGGCGTGGCGCTGCAGGACGGTCTCAAGGAAATGTCGCGTCACCTGCGCGCGAACCGCATCCTCGCGTGTGGGCAGGTGCTTCCCCTGCCCCCTCCACCCCGCCCCGACCCTCCATACCCGCCCCAACCCCGGATGACCCGCCCCACCCCCCCATTCTACCCGCCTCATCCCCCAAGTACCCGCCCTGCGAACTTGCGCTCCCGCCCCACCCCGAGGATAGTCTCCCCTACCACCTTCCCAACCCCACCTTTCTAATCGTACCCCTCTGCTGCGCCGGTCGCAGGTGCTTCGAGGCGTCGAGAAGCTCGTCACAAAGGCTTGCCTCACACCTCGTGACGAAACGGAGCAGGAGTGGCTCAAGAACATGCGCACGATGCTCAACATGATTCTGGTCTCGACGACCGAGGTGCAGATAGCCTTGCGCGAGCTGGACGAGCTGGGTAGTGGGGGCTGGCGACCTGCGTCTGAGGCACTCGGGCTTCGCACTCAGTGGCGACCGGACGAGGATGGGTCCCTATGGGTACGCATCGACGGCGAACTCTCAGGTGCCTCCCTTTTGCATGCATCGGCGGTGGCACACGAAGCCGAGCTCTGGCCTAAATGGATGCCCTTCTGCGGAGCCGCCGAGGTGCTCACGCATATCTCTCCGTATGAGCGCACCACGTACGTGCAGTTCGACCTGACGCCCATGATGAAGCGCGGCGCTCTCATCCACTGGTCCATTTCCGACTCTCTACAAGAGCGCCAGTCCATCTTGCTGCTCGGCGCGTCGCTCGGGGACGCGGCACCTGTGGAAGTCCCAGCGAGCGCGGAGGGCATCAAGCTCGCGTCGTTCAAGTGCATCAAGGTTCTCATCCACCCCCTCACGAAAACATCGTGCAGGGTCAGGTGGGTCAGTCATGTCGACCTCAAAGCGGGCAGCCTGCCGCAGACGCTCGTCTCGATGGTGACCAACAAGGTGGCCGGTTCGCTGCTGAGCACGCTCATGCGCGAGGCGCAGAAGGCGACCCAATCACTGGCCGATGCAAATGCGATCTACGCCGGAGGCGCTGGAAGCACACCTGACGTGCGTCGTATCTCTAGCGGCGCCGCGCCCACCGCTGACAACGTCTACCTGCGACGCATCCAGGACGATCCCTCCTTCTACGGGCCGATGGCCGCCATCATCGACAACTACTTTGAGATTTTTGGCGAGGGAGGCGGCTCGGACGACTCGCCAGCGACTCGCCAGTGATGCAGTGAGGCGCCGACGGCGCCGGGCTGAGATGCATCTGCCATCTGCCTCCTCTGAGTCTGGACGTCTCTGGGTGCGCTCGTGTCCGCGTCATTTTGTCCGCGCCGCCGTCGGTGGCCGTCGTAAATACACTAAAGCCCATTTGCACGATCACTTAGCGAACACTGAATAGTACACCGAATACTATTTATACAGGCTCGATGCATCAGGATCATCATTTCGTTTGAAAGAGACGCGCGACGGCCGACGCGGTGCCGCGCCGCCGCCGCCGCGCGGCGTGACAGTCGCGCGTCTCGTGTGCGCGGCGCGCTGAGGGACGGCGCATGCGGGTTCTGATTGATGATACCTGCGATGCGGTGCCGCGTCGCAGAAGTACCGCATGCACGGATGAATCGGCGCGCCACGCTCTCGTCGGCCGCGCACGGCCCACACATTTCCGTTAGAAGTAGAAGCGTTGTGTGGCCTGGATCTGGAGCCGGCAGATTGGGCATGTCTCGAGCTTACGCGAGCACTTCCGGCAGAGGCACGCATGTCCGCACGGGATGAGCACCACTTGAATGGGCTTATCGAGGCACACGCAGCACGTACGTCGCTGCATGCTCGCGTCTCCGCCGGCGGTGCCCGCTCCTGTCAACGAGTTCTCGCCAGCCGTCGTCCGGTTGTCGGTGGTGCCGCGTGTCGAGAACGGCCGTGCAGCTGCAGCGGCGGCGCTAGTCGCCTCACGAAGCAGAGGGTCGCGCGGCGCCCGCTGCATCTCCTCGTCCGCGCCGTCATCCTGGCAACGGAAACCCCACGCGATGAAGAGCACGAGCAATGTGCCGACGGTCAGGATGACTGCGAGCCAGACCGTTGGCGGCACCTGCTGCATGCAGCTCGGCGGCTTACTGAAGCCGGCGTCGCAAGTACATTCGGCCTCGCCCGTGCGATTATTGCAAGAGCAGTGCGACGCGCAAAAGTACATGTTGGCGACTGAGTCATAGCCGCAGCAGATTCCGTTGGTGGAGCAGAACTGGCTCTCACAGAAGATGGGGGCGTTGATGTTGTAATTTTCAACCAGACCAACAGATGCGTTGGCTGCGAGACTCTGCAGCCCCGCGACGGCGAGGTTGTCACCGGCACCTGAGCCAGTACCGACGGCTGTCATAGGCTTCCGTACGGGTTGACGGTCTTGGTCGGAGCAGCCGCGCGGTAGAGGAAGACGAAGACTTGACGAAGTCTTCACCGCACGTAAGTCATGTCAAGTCAAGTCAAGCTCTCATACATTGTATCACAGAAGTGTCCATGTAAAAGGAACGGGTCGGGGTGCGCTGCTTTTCACAAAAACACCCACAAAGAACCGCGTGCCGCCTTTTTTTCCACACTCCGGTCGAGCCGAGAAGGGCAACGCGGTTTCTGTTACCTGTTCTCGCGAGGACCTGTGTGCTGCGCTGGCCAGGAGGCCAGCACCACAAAATGGCACTACGGCAGTCTGTGCCAGCAATTCTGAAATTTCCCAAGCGATCTGCGGACATCGGCAACATCAAGGCATAGCGTACGGCACGTGTCGAGCCCTGTTCTCGACCCACTTCTGCCTTCAACAAGACCAGACAACCAACTCACCTGCTGAGCAGCTGCCTCTCTGCGAGCAAGTTCTTGATGGCGAGCGCCGTCGCAGAAGAGGTGGCGACCATCGGTGACACCTGGACTCTCGGGCTCGTCCATCCGGCCTGTTGCAGCGCATGCATCCGCTTGGCTTCCTCCTCGAGCCGTGCGCGCACACTCAGCAGGCGCGCCTTGACGTCTGCGAGCGCCGGCCGCGTCGTCCGCTCGAGCTGTTCGCTCGAATGCTCGAAACGTGTCTTGGCCTCGGCGGTAAAGTTGGCGGTCTCTTGTTGCAGAGACTCGAGCACCCTACGCGTGGCGTCAAGCTCCACGCGCGCGAGAGCATTGGCCGCATGCAATCGCTTCGCATCGGCGACTGCGTTCGCCGCATCGCTGCGCGTCGCCGCGCGCGCTGTCGCGGCCGCTAGTGCATCTGCTTGCATCTGCCGAGATTGCGCCTGGAGCTCCGCCAATTGGGCGAGCCGTTGGCCATCTGCCTGCTGCAGCTCGAGGCGCAAGTCGGCGAGGGCCACCTCCATCGAGCCTAGCTCTTGCCGCTTGCGCCGCCCTTCGTCGACCAGTGACGCGAGGCTGGCCTTGGCCTCGCCACACTGCTCGAGAAGGCGTGCGAGCTTCGCCTCCTGAGCGAGCACCTGATGAGGGGGGCAATCAAGGGTAATGAGTGGCCATCAGAGGGGAATCACAGTGCGAGCTTCGCCTCCTGAGCGAGCACCTGATGAGGGGGGCA
>Ga0180439_100148_pt1 | contig 38347 bp, 26 predicted proteins | sample ChrtobMetaP5_0mM_FD_119744 | JGI IMG/M metagenome (GOLD analysis project Ga0180439, IMG submission 119744) | Chrysochromulina tobin associated microbial communities from unialgal haptophyte culture, Seattle, Washington, USA - P5_0mM MetaG | ecosystem: Host-associated > Algae > Haptophytes >...
CGGGCGCCAGCGGCCGCACAAGAAGCTGCCAATGTTGATCGAGCATGAATGGCGTCGCAAAGGAGCGCGCCAGGCCAGAGATGCAAAATGCCACTCGCGGCGCGGTCGAGGTGGCTGCGTCACATTCTTTCGCCGCGGCATCGCCCGAGGCGCGGAGGCGGCGAGCCCACATGAACAACTGTGCAAGGTACAATTGTACTGAGTTTCACACCGCCGCTGCTGTCACGAATGATTCACTAGTCTGCCCTGAAAATTGCATGCATTCCGCCTGCCTTGGCTTTGCATGCGTGGACCCCGCTCTTTCTGTCAGTCACGGGGAGTTTCATGTTTTCAAGTGCAGTTTATTAGTACTCTTTTCCTTTGAAGCCGGCTGCGACGCAGCCGCAGACCACCCCACAATAAAATTCCTTGAACTGTGACTGTATATTAGCTGCCGCCTGTGCGCAGCGCCCCCCCCTGACTCCCGGTCGCCGGTCCCATTTAAAGCCTCCTCCCTGGAACCCTGGCTGTTGGTCCTATCCAATAAGGGATGGGCTCACTACAGTCACACGCCATTCACACAGCGGTGCATGTGCCGCTCGGATACATACGCGTGGGACGTCACACCACGGCGCATGTGCCGCTCGGGGACACGCGCGTGGGAGGGATGCATGGAACGGCATGGGATTGTATGGGATGACCCAGGACGCGTCAGCTTCCAAGTAGTACTCGCAACTGATTGCATCGATCACAGCACAGACTCGGGAGAGCCCACGTACGCTCGCGATCCGCTCTTTGGATCGGCCCACGTCTGCACACCGCCGGCCGCTCCATACACGGCCGGGTTGCCCTCATTGAGCGCAGCGAGCGCCGTCCACGATCCCCCGCGTGCGCCACGTTGATTCTCGATGAGTCCGGCTCCGTAGAGTCCGGCGAGGCCTAAGTACGGGGTTTTGGGGCAGGGTTAGGATGATGCTGTGTAGAGGTAAGGTTAGGGTTAGGGGAGCACGTGAGCCACAAGCCCACAACCGCTCACCTAAGTCGAGTGGGTGATGGGTTACGAGCTCGAGGAGCGGCTCACGCGTGATGAGGACCGATTGATACTTGCGTAGCAAGGCGGGGTACTCGTTGCGCGCCGTGCCGGGCAGAAGGTACTCCACTTGGCGCATCGCCCGCAGACCCCGCACTGGCAGCCAGCCCCGCTGCAGCGGAGACGGCACAGGGTTGCGATCGCGACCTCGCCAGTCGAGCAACTCGCGGTTCGTATGCACGTTGATGCGAAAGATGCTGCAGTTGGGGGGGGGAGAGGGTTAGGGTGAGAGTTAGGGTGAGGGCGAGGGTGAGGGTGAGGCTGAGGCTGAGGCTGAGGGTTTGGGTCAGGCTTATAGAGGTTCACAGTGCCATCTCAGGTGCCATGCATGGAACCATGCATGGAGAGGCCATCCGAAAGGTGTCAGTGGTGTCACACCTATGGCACTCAGGCGAATGGTGTGAATAGAAGTGCTTATGACAAGAACTGTGAAATGCAGAAGGGTATTGCTCACCTGTAATTGAGCTCGTGCTGCATCTGCCACAGGTCATCGGCGTCCCCAAACCGCGGCCCGTGGGCGGAGGGTCGGCTGCTCGCGTACCTCTTGCAGTAGTAGGCCGTCAGAGCGCTGCTGGCTACCGACGTGCCGTTCTCGCAGTGTGCGAAGCCGAGCGCGTCATCGCCGAGCTCGATTAGGATTGATTGCACGCGTGTCTCATCACGTCGAACCATACCCACCACCGTGTGCAGCAGCGCCCCTTCGATCGAGTCCACGTCGATCTTGAGCAGGTCCACGCGACGGCCGCGCAGGAGCTGCTCCAACGGCATCGTCGGCACTTTCCAGTTCCGGAGGCGCCGCTGCTCGGCCAGGCCGATGTCGCAAGGTGCATACGCGCTGGAGAAGGTGAGCTCGCTCGGATCTGAAGCTGAGCTCGCTTGCATCACCATTCGCCAGCTGTAAGGGATTCCATCCCTAGGAACCGCGGGTTTTGCGGGTGCTGCAGTGATGGCGACCTGCCGCAGCTTCACCTGCCCTTCAGGGAAATGGTTCAATGCGATTGATGTGTTTATCGCATCGACGTAGAATGGCGTAGGCTCAGCGCAGTCGACGTGCGCACCGAGCGCGGCCGCGTGCATTGCAAAGTAGCCGATGTTACAGCCCACGTCCACGTAGAGGCAGTTGCGAGTGTCGCAGCCCTCCAGCAGCGAGGACAGCACTTCGGCTGTGTCATCCTCTGGCTCTGAGCAGCCAGGCCCCTTCCGCTCGCGCACGACTGCCATCTTGGACGTTCTGGACAAAAGAGCGCAGTGCTCAGCCAGCGTTCCGGTCGGACATGCCACGTGGAATGGCCGCCCCGGCCAACGAGGCTGTTCAACGGTGGCGTTCAGCCTCGTCGACGGCATGTGATAGATCAACAACTGAGTGATGAAGATGAACGAAGTGCACAAAGTCAAAGGAAGTAATCATATTCCATATGAACAGATTTTGCATGCGGATGTAACATCTTTATCGAACACAAAACAGAAAACTGAGAACTGACACGACGCTGAATCGTGACGGTCCGGCCATAGCCGCATAGGGCAATAGCTCGAATACTTTGGCAAGACATCCAGATCCGCCAAGTTCGAAAGCCGCAGCGATCGAACCTGATACAGCATCCACACCACATGTGAGCACAGGCGCGCTGCGGTGCACGGGCGAGATTGCGTGGCCGTGAACGCACGGCCGCAGTGACCAGGAGAGTTCCGGTTCGGGCTCAGATGTGAATGTACAACGTCAGAAGGCGGCCGCGGCGGCATCGGCAACTTGAGCGTTGAGTGATTTGGCGTACGGCGAGTTCTGCAGCAGCCTTTGTGCCGGATCAAACTTGCCAATGCGGCTCGCTCGTGGAGAGGCCAGCGGGCCTGCGGCCGCCACCATCGGTGGCGGCGGGAGGGGCAACGACCGCGAGGGCGGCGCGGCATTTCCATTGAGCAAGGTCTGAACGAGAGGATCCACAGTCGAATTCGCGCCCTTGGGCGGTTCGAGCGTCTCAGCGAGGAGGCGATCGAGGCGACGCGAGGCGGCGGTGGCCTTGGGGCCGCTCAGCATGGGCCCGACAGACGCCGCCTCGGCTGCCTCCGCGTCGGCCAACTCGCGTGCCATGTTCGATGGAGCACTCATCGAGTCCAACCCTTCTGCCTCACGCTGGAGCCGGAACTGCTCGAAGGACGCCTCCTCCTTTGCTCGGAAGAGCCGATTCATCGCATAGACCTGCGCGCGGAAGATCTCGCGCTCCTCGCGCGCGTGGAACGTCTCCTCGCGCTTATGCTCGCGCCGCGCGTGCCGCTCCTTTTCTTGCTGCTGCTGCTGCTGCCACACCGTGGCCGCCTTGCGCGCCTTGGCGTCGTCGAGGTCATAATCCCGTTGCCCCTCCCGCGGGCGCGCCAGACGCGCCACGATCGCCGCATCGCGCTCGTCGCCGCTGTCCGCGCCAAGGTCTCTTTCCCCTGGCCCACCCCACGTGCGGTTGAGTCCGTGATTCAACAGCAGAGCCATCTTCGCGTCGGCAATCTGCAAGTCGGCGTCGGTCGTGCCGCTCGAGGATGAGCGCCCACCGCAGCGCTCGCCCGGCGGGCCGCTCTTCCTGCTGCCAGCGGCGGACCCCCCGTCGGCACCGCTGCGGGCGCTCACGTCTTTGCTCTTTCTCGCTACGGAGGGCCATCCCGCGCACGCGGACTTACTGATGAGGCTGCTTGCCGTGCGGTATGGCTTGAGCTTGTCCTCCTCAGAGATCGGGTCCGGATACATGAGATCGCGCCCGTGCCGCGGGCTGCTCGGACGCGGGCGCGGGGGTGGCGAGGAGGGCTGCGCCGTCTCGGGCGCCTCGTCGTACTCCGCGCCGCGCGATCGCTTGAACTCCCCATACGCGCTCGCGTCCCGAGCGGCCATGAGCTTGTTGATCGCGTAGACCTGCGAGCGCCACACTTCGCGCTCCTCCTCCTTCGTGCGGATCTCCTCCTTACGCGACTCCCTCCCCTTGACGCTCTCCGCGGCCTCCGCCTCCGCTTGAAGCCTCGCGCGCGCCACCTCGTCCGACGCCGCCCGCAGCCTCTTTTGGATCGCAGCCTCTTTCGCCTGTGCTTCCCGCCCCTTCGACTCTTCGAACTCGGCCATCTCGCGATCGTGACGCGCCTCGATGGCGTCAATTTCGCTGCGGCGCGCGGCCACGAAGACGCGGAACGCCCCATCGTCGCGCGCCGCCATGAGCGTGTTGATCGCGTAAACCTCCGCTCGCCTCTGCTCGGCCGCCTCCTTGAGGTCGCGCGACTTCTGCTCCATTTTGTTGGCGCGCGTCTTGGCCTCGGTCAAGCGCTGTCGCTCCTCGGCCTGCTGTTGCTCGCGCTGCTCGCGCTGCTCACGCAGTCGACGCACCGCGCGCAGCCGCAGCTGCTCGATCGCATCCGCGTCCATCACGCCGCCAGCTCCGGCTCCGCCGCTGCTGCTGGTGCGCAGGTGCGCTGCAGGCCCGCCTGTCAGAAGGCCCTCCGCTGCCACGGCGGCGCTGCTGCTGCTGCTGCTTGCACCGGCGCTTGAGCCGGCGCTGCCAGGCCCCGCGGGCCGGCGCAGCGCCTCGGGAGGTGCGCGCGCCACCAACTTGCCTGCGAGGCTGCGGCCAAGAGCCAGAGGAGCTCCAGGAGGACTGATCTGTCCCGACGCTGATGACGAAGAGGAGCTGCCGGTGGCGTCATCGCCATACACGGGGCGGCCGGCTCCATGATGTGACGTCCCTGTGGCGCTGAATATGAGCAGTGGCCGCGTGGCTGCCACACCTCGCACGTCCATGTTGAGCGAATGGCTCGTCAGCGAAGGCCGGCCCTGCTTCGTCGGAAGGGTCGGGAGCTTCGGTGGCTCCAGCTGTACAGGACGTACTAATAAGGGCTTCGCGCTCCCCGTGAGGCCGAGGCCCAAGCCGTCCATCGTTGCGATCAGCAGGGGACTGGGGTTGAAGAGTTGAACGTCGAAGGAATGCCAACTCTCGGCCGCACTTCATTCATGGACACACCTCACGGCACATTCACGCGTTGGAGGTCGACCCGGGGTCAGCCTGACCTTGTCGTTCGTCCTGAGTAGACCAATTCTCTTTTTTGCAGCCCGTTCACAGATCGCATGACTTTCACGCTCCTCGGCTCCAGGCCTCCAAGGCAGCCTCCAACCGGAGCTTGACCGACGACGGCTGACGTTCATGCCGGTGACCGCCGCGGAGCTGACGGAGCTGCTCACCGGCAGCTCGCTCGTGCCAGAGCACGTCGAGGTCGTCGATACGAGCGACGGTTGCGGCTCTAAGTTTGAGGCCATTGTCGTAAGCGCAGCCTTCGACGGCATGGGGTTGCTCGACCGCCAGCGTGCGGTGAATGACGTGATAGCCGAACCGATGAAGGCCATCCACGCCTTTAGCATGAAGACATGGACGCCCAAGCAGTACGAGGCCAAACAACAAACGAGCAGCTGACCGACCGACTGATGGAGCGCTCCTATGATACTCGTTTTGTGGTCGTTTGTGTTACGACACACGTGCCATGCACCAGCGGCATCGATGACCAAGTGCTTAGCGCCGTCGATAAGAAAGGTCTGGTTGCCAAAGGCAAAGCAGTATTCGCCCGCTTTGTTGACAAGCTGCAAGTGGAAAATTGCTACAAAGCAAGAGGTGCTGCCGAGGACGGTACGGTAACAGATCAGGAAGCCTAACCTGGGAGTTGTTGAGTGAGTTACTTACGGTGGACCGATCATCCGTGATCTCGTGTGATCGAAATTCCACGAAAATGACCAAAGACGAGCGCTCCCTTCAAAGCGTCCACAATGTCGTTCTTTGGAAAGATGTTCTCGTCCGCACCCCTCGGATCCTCGCAGGACGAGAACGCCTCGGCCAACGCGTCTTCACCCGGAGGTCCGTTCCGCATGCTCAAGAGCCGCAAGGCAACGCGCAGCAGTCCGTACGGCGGCGGCCGGCAGCACAGCAAGCTTGACTCTTCGAACTACAAGGAGAGCATGCTTGGAGGGGATGAGGATGCCTCCGACTCGTGGGTGGCCGAAAAGCACGTCGGCCTCAAGATTGATCGGTCTTCCAAGGAGCCCAAGCATGGGATCAAGTTGCAGACGCACCCCACACTCGGCGTGATCGTGTCGGGCCTGAACCCGACCGGCCAGGCAGCGCGCAACGGCCTGAACGTGGGCGATCAGCTGCGCGCCATCGACGGCGAGGAGGTCAAATCGCACGTGGCGGCCATGCAGATCCTCGACATGGCGGCAGAGGGGCGGCGGCTCACGCTGACGGCGTCGGGCTCAACGCGTGCGGTGACGCTCGACAAGACCAAGGGCGATCTTGGCATGACGTGCTCCAACCTGGCGCACACGACGCGCGGCGTGCTGCTCAAGCGCATCCGAAGGGGCTCGCTGGCCGATGCGGCGGCAATCTACTGCGGCGACACGATCATCGCAGTGAACGAGCAGCTCGTGGATTCGCATGAACAGGCGGTGTCGCTCATGAATGAGTGCCTCGGCGAGGTGCGCCTCGTGCTCTGGGGCCAGTCGACTGAGGTCACCCTCGGCAAGCTCGGTGTCGACATGCCCCTCGGGATCACCGTCGTGGACCAGGATCGTGTAGGGCGGCCAGGTGTCAAGGTGCAATAAAGCCACTGATCGCCAACGGTTGTCGTCACTGATTGCCACTGATTGCCACTGATTGCCACGCATTGAACCCTGCTCGTACATCGCAGGTGGAGAAAGTAGTCACCCACGGACTTGTGTTCAAGGCTGGGATTTCGGTAGGCGACACGCTCCTGAGCGTCGATGGCGTGATCTGCATCAACCATGTGCAGGCCGTTGCGCTCCTGACCCGCAAGGACCCGAACACGGGCCTTCCGCTGAGTGAGACCAAGGTGGGCGGTGACCTGATCGATTCCAACCTCAAGGTGGTCTTCATGAACAAGTACAACCACTGAGGCTCAGGCTGAGGGAAGTTCAGAGGGGAGAAGAAGAGGCGCCGCTTGCGCGTGGTCGTGGTGACAAGACCGCTGCGCGCCGCTACATGTATGAGCCGTGCCCGTGGCACGTTTGACGGTCTGTGCCACTGTGTGCTGTCCGCGGGACGAGGTGCGAAACTGCGGCTGGGGGCAGGGAGGGCGGTCGAGGAGGGCGGGGTCCTGGGAGGGCATGAGGATGCGATCGCGATCGCAGTCGGGCATGCAGATTCGATACAATTGGGAGAGTTCGGCAATTCACACTGCAAATTCACACCTCGCTTCGGGCTGCAGACGTCTCCCCTCGACGCTCGGCTTCGACTCTGCACGTGCCCAGGAAAGCGTTGCGTGCGACTGGCCGCGCAAATGCGCCGGCTATTCATGCACGCGCGGCAGGGCTCTGCGCGTCTCGCCTCCCGTCTCGGCAGCGCAGCGGCGCAGCCGACGAAGCGCACGCCAGCCGTGGGCTTTGGCATCGAGACGCCGCTCCTGCTTGTCTTCTCCGGAGTGGTGGCTACATCCGTCATGCGCTCGTTAGCGCAGCGCCATGTGTCGGACGCTTCGTTCTCCTCTAGTGCGCCCGCCGAGCACGAGGCGTCCAAGGAGGAGGAGGAGCCGTCCGTGACGACAGGTGCGCACCTGGAGGACCGCTACGAGGTGGGCGACGTCATCGGCTGCGGGCACTTTGCGACCGTGAGGCGTGGCGTAAACCGCGAGAGCGGCGAGGCCGTCGCGATCAAGACGATTGCGAAGAGTCGCACCGACGCGAGCACCATCCGGCGCGAGATCGCCATCCAGCGCATGGTGGGCTCACATGAGAACATGGTCGGGCTGCGCGACGTCTTCGAGACGGAGAGTGAGTGGATAATCGTGATGGAGCTCGTGACGGGCGGCGAGCTCTTCGAGCGGCTCGTGACACAGGGGCCCTACTCTGAGAAGGAGGCCTCGCGCCTCATGCGCCAGCTCGCGCAGGGCGTCGCGTGGCTGCACCTGAATGGGATCTGCCATCGCGATCTCAAGCCCGAGAACCTCCTCCTGTCGGAGCCCGACGGGGCCACGGGCGAAGTGACGGTGAAGATCTGCGACTTCGGGCTCTCGGTGGCGCTCAAAGAGGAGGACGGCGACACCCTCCAGGAGAAGCAGGGCACCTGGGCCTACTGGGCGCCTGAGATGTTTGCGACGCATGGATACGGCAAGCAAGTCGATTTGTGGTCGCTCGGCGTGATCATGTACATCCTTCTCGCAGGGCAGCACCCCTTCGATGCCCCCGGCCGCACGGACGCGCAGATGCGCCAGAACATCCAAGCGGGCCAGCTCTCGTTTGCTCACGAGCAATGGACCGCCGTTTCGGAGGAGGCGAAACAGCTCATTCGGGCGCTGTTGCGCCATGAGCCCAGGGAACGCATGTCCTCCGAGATGCTGCTCACGCAAGCGTGGATTAAGGGGACGGGCGTGTCGGAGGTGCCCATCCGCGGCTCGGATACGAACCTGAAGGAGTACCAGCGCATGCGCAAGAAGTGGTCCACTGCGCTCGTCGCCTCGATGCACAAGCAGGCGGTCATTCGCAAGAGGCTTTCCGACCGTCGAGTGCCGCCGCCGCTGCCAACGCTGCCACACAGTGTGCCCGTTGAGGAGGCAGACGCGAACGTCGAGGCGCGTGAGCTGCTCGCGGATGCGTTTCAGGTCTTCGATCCGGAGGGGAAGGGCTACGTGGCGGCCACCGATCTCGCCGGGGTGATCCAACGGCTGGGGCAGCAGATGACGCCTGCCGAGGTCTCGCACATGGTGTCTGCCATGGATGAAGGCGGGAGTGGCAAGATTTACTATCAGCAGTACCTGAACATGGCGGCGACCACGATCAAGGAGAAGGAGACCCTCTTTCGCGAAGGGGACGTCATCTTCCGCGAAGGAGATCCGTCCGACTTCTTCTATCTGATCACGAGTGGGCGTGTGCGGCGCCTCACGAGGCCACCGCCCGAGCGCTTCGAAGCCTTCGTCGCAGCCGAGGAGGAGCTCGGCGCGGGCGACTATTTTGGCACCTCGGCCATCCTGGGCAGCGGCGAGCGCAAGCGCCACTCGACGATGATCGCCATGACCGAAGTTCGCGTGGTGCGCCTCGGCAGGGACGATTTCGAGCCCGAGCACGCGGTCGGCGACGATCGCTCCTCTTCTGACCCGGAGCACGTGCGCCGCCGTATGACGTCGAGCACGCACGTCGTGCCCGGCAGCGCCGGCAGCCCGAGCAGTAGCATGAGCGGTAGCAGCGCTAGCGGCAGCAGCAGAGGCGGCAGCAGCACTAGCAGCGCTAGCAGCACTAGCAGCACTAGCGGTACTAGCAGCACTAGCAGCACTAGCAGCAGCAGTAGGAGTGGGCTGGCCACGGCCGCGGGAGTGGGCTCTGCAGGAGGGGAGAGGGGGGGCAGTAGGAATGGGCTGGCCACGGCCGCGGCCTCAGCAGCGCCCCTCATACCCAACCCCGCCGCCGGCAGCAGCGGCGCCAACCGAGACGGCGGCAGAAGCAGCGCTGACGGCGATAGCGCCCATCGTGATCCCCATCACACACCCGAGAACTCGCTCATGCCGCCACGGCGGCCGACGGCGAATGCGAGCCGCTCGGTGCTTCGCTCCCTCCGCTTCATTCGCATGATGAGCAACAACGAGCAGCGACGGTATGCCAAGGGGGAGCATCTATTCAGGGAAGGGGAGGACGCTCGTCACATGTTCATCATCACGAGCGGGCGCGTGCAGGTTGCCTGTGAGGGCAAGGACGGGCGCCGATACACCATCGGGCAGCGCGGCGCGGGCGAGTGCTGCGGTGAGACCTCATGCCTCTCGAGGTCGACACGCAACTCGACCGTCACGTGTGTCAGTGACGAAGGGTGCGAGTGCATGTGCATCCGACGCGAGGACTTCCTCGCTCTCGTGCGTGGCTCGTGGGACGTGGCACAGGACTTGGTAGCCGTCTCCGAGCGACATAAGAAGGAGAAGGCACGACGCGTCAACTTCCTGCGCACGCGCGACGAGGTCGACGGCGAGGATGATGACTTCTGAGCAATGAGTGAGCAGCTCGTCAGCGCAAAGGTGATGGCATCTGAGAAAGGAGCCCTCAGCTGACGGCGCAAGACGCATCGAATGCAAAACGAAATCTATCCTTCATATGCAGGACAGTCGAGCAGGATGCACAGTCATACAGGCCGCCACCCCCACATGTGTGATGTGAGAGGTCGAATCGTGCCGTGCCAATGCGAACGGAGATTGCAGATTCTGAGATGACGCGGCGTGATAGATCATTGCATTGATCCTCCACGCTGTTCATAGTACGCAGAGGCCACGCCACGCGCGGCACACGCGGTTCGTCGGTCCAGACGGTCGACGCCCGGGCCCGCGCCGGTAGCGCGTTTTATCCGGCGGCTGTCGGCGACGGCCGGTCGGCCGATTCGCGATTGATTTTAGGCGAGATTCAGGTAATAGTCCCACGCACATGCGCGTGTATAAGATCATGATCATGACATGATGACCGTGAGGCACAAAGCCTGATTCGGCCTGGCACATCACCTTGGAACTTAAAACGGGCCCTTACTCGCTGACCGTCACCCAGGGAAAGCGAATAGGTGCTGTGCCGGGCCGGAGGCAAGACCGGGCTCAGGCTCATCTCGGCTACGCGCGGAGGGACGCGCGGAGGGACGCCATCTTGAGGGATGCCTCGTCGACCGGCTCCGCGTACCGGGGCAGCGCCGAGGTGAAGAGGTCGTACTCGCCGACAAAATCGACTCCCCCTTCACGCATGGTGACGCTCACCGCGTCGGACACGCGCCGCGGCCGCGTGGCCTTGAGGTGAGCGAGGAGTACTGGCAGGCCTGTTAGGTAGAGCTGGAGCTGCTCGTGATCGAGCGGGTTATCGGCGATGCCGAGCAGCGTGAGCGTGTTCGAGAGCTTGTACAGCTCGTGCGGTAGCCTCGTGATTTGATTGCGGTCCAGATAGATCTTCTTGATGCGCGTCATCTGGGTCACCTCGCCAGGCAGCTCGGTCAGCTTATTCTCCGCGAGGTCGAGGAACTCGACATGCGTGAGCTGGAAAATCTCGATTGGCGCCGCAAGCAGCTTCTGCTTACGCAGGCTAAGAACGTTCGTCTCGAGGCAGTGCTCGAGCCGGAGGGAATAGGCTACGATGGTTTCGGTGCCGTCGCCGATGGCGCGGAGCTCTCGCGCAAGCGCCGCCTCCTGCGACATGATCTTGTCGCTCTCGATGCGCGACTGCGCGGCGACCTTGTTGTACTCCACCGCAATGTCCGACTCGCGGATCGGCCGCTCCTGCTCGATCTTCTTGAGCGCCACCACCGCGTCGTACACGAGCTCAATACGCGTGAGCTCCTTGAGCGTCTCAAGGTACATGTGCGTCCCCTCTTTCTGCAGCTCGAGCTCGCGCTTCTTGGAGCGCAGCAGCCCCGGGCACGAGCACTCCCATACGTTGAGCAGCCCCGGCCGCGCCATGATCTTGGATAGGATGTCGGTCGCAGTCCGGTATGCCTCCTCCTGCACGCGCGACACTGTGAGGAGCTGCTTGTAGTACGCATTTGTCTCGCGCGTGTTGGCCTCGATTTGCTTCCAGTGCTCTGAAGCCTGCAGCATCAGCTCGCCCGTACGCCGGCAATATCGTGCGATCGAGCCCTCGTGCGTAAACATCGGCAGCAGCTCCTGTGAGCTGCTGCCGTAGTTGATCCTTTTCACCGCTACTTTGAGGCCGATGGCCTCGGCGCGCTTCGGGTCGAGGCCGGGCACAGGGTGCGCACCCCACTTGACCAGTAATGCGTCTGCTTCCCTCGCGCGTGCGCGCCAGTCGTCTACCACAACCTCCTTTTTCTCCGGCATCGCGCCTGTAGACGGAACAGTAGTGGCGGAGCGCTCGGGGTCGTAACCGCGGAAGCGGCGTTCTGATTCAAAAGTTGCTGGGGATTGCAAAGAACACGGCACCGATGCAATAGTTCCCGGCAGTTCTTGGTGGGGCGGTGTTCGCATCGCCCATATTTCCATATTTGGAGGCGAACTTGTGTCGAATCAAGCCCAGGCGACGGCTAAGTCGGCCACACCACGGACTTGAAGGCGCGGATGCTCCGTGCCATTCTCTTGTTCCTGCTGCTCATTGCAATCCTGTGCATACAATTCCAGCACTCAATCCTGTACGCACAGGGTGAAGTCACCCTCATATTGCAGCAGGTGCCGGATGAGGTTGCGAAGACCGTTCATGCTGTGGTGCAGGATGTGACGAGCGCGCCTGACAGCTCTAGCAGTAGCGGTGGCGGTGGCGATGGCACCGCCTTGACGGCGAAAGAGAAGAGGCGTGCAGCAAAGTTGGTGGCAAAGGCGGCAGCAAAGGCGGCGGCGATTGAGGCTGCAACCGCCAACACAAACGGGGGCAAGCAAGCCACGCCGCAAGAGGTCGGCGCAGCCGCGCCCGAATGCGCGGCACCACGGAAGCCGTATCACGTTGTACTGACGGCCGCGTCAGGGACCTACCAAGAGTGGCAGTCCCGCATCGCATACTATCACTACAAGAAGCTCAAGGCGGAGAACCCGTGCTCGGACCTCGGTGGTTTCACACGGCTGCTGAACACGCCGGGGGCGCGACCTGATGGGTTGATGGACGAGATTCCCACGGTGCTGGTTGCCCAGCTCTCCAACGGAAACTGCGACTCGTGTGATCACGGGTTCATCGTCATGAACCGACCGTGGGGCGTACGCCAGCTCCTGAAGCTTCCGCACTTTGCCAAGATCCCCGAGGAGTACATCTTGCTCATGGAGACGGACCATCTCTTCTTGAAGGTGCTGCCCAATTTTGCGACTCCGAGCGTGCCCGTAGGATTCGGGTTCTACTACATGACGTACAAGTATGATCCCGCGAAGCTCAAGCCGGTCATCAGCAAGTACTTCGACCCAGATCAAGTCGATCCAGTCGGGCCGTCGCCGGTGATCATTCACAAGAAGCAGCTCCTGCAGCTCACGGAGCCGTGGTGGCAGCTTTGCCTCACCCTCAAGCGCGACCCCGCGGCGAACCGGGACTTTGGGTGGGTGCTCGAGATGTGGGGCTGGGCCCTCGCCTCCGCGAAGGCGGGCGTCAGGCACAAGGTCCTCGCTGAGTTCCAGGCGGAGCCCGGCGGGATGGGCATCGACAGGATCGATAAGTACTACCTGTACCACTACACGTTTGACCTCGACACGGGCGATGGCTGGCAGTGGTCCAAGCGCCAATTAATGATGGGCTATCCGACCGTCTTGAAACCACCAGCGTACGTGATGAAACGCGGTCCGACTCACTCAACCCGCAGATTTGTCGAGATGATGAATGAGGCGATCGAGAAGATATCGCCTTGGAAACCTCTCAGACCAAAAATGCGTTTGCCGTAGCGCCATTTCATTTATAAGAAACCAGGTGTGGTCTGTCAACACCCACGGAAACCAGAACGTGACGCTGCGGACCTGAAATAACAAGGAAAGGAATCGAATAAAGAAATCCGGTCCCCCGCGTGCACAAAATACATAGCAGCAACCACGACTACCAAGCAGGCGCTCGCTCTCGCGAGCACCATAATGGCAAGTGCTCTCAGCTCTTTTGGACTGCGTCAAACAGCAAGTGATGCGGCTGTGCGTGGCCGGCTACTGCTGCCGCCGCCGCCGCCGCCGTCGCTGCTGCTGCTGCTGCTAGTGCTGCTGCTGCTGCTGCTGCTGCTGCTGCTGCTGCTGCTGCTGCTGCTGCTGCTGCTGCTGCTGCTGCTGCTACTGCTGCTGCTGCTGCTGGGCATCATGCTGCTGGCGCTCCTGCCAGCCCTCCTGCTGCCAGTGCCGCTGCTGCCACGCACCGACACACGGGAGAGCGACACGGTGTGGCCATGCCACGGCGCGGAGCTCTGCAGTAGCTCGCGCAGGGTGGCCAACGGCAGCACACCGGCGTCCGCAGGAGCGGTCGGCCTCGGGGCCTGTGAATGTGAATGGACGGGAGCGGTCGGCCTCGGGGCCTGTGAATGTGAATGGACTGGAGGCCTCGAGGCCTGTGGTCCATGCGACGCTGAGGTGAGCCGCACAGCGACCACCACGATGCCACGATGCAAGAGCTCATCCGGTTTGTCAGTCGGATTGAGTACAAGGAGCATCGGCGGCGGCTCAACGGACGGAGCGTCGGCTGCGCAGGGCGTCGCGGCCGCCGGCACCGGTGCTCCGTCGGCGGCCGACTGCGCACTGCGCGCCTGCTCGAGGCGCATCTCTCGCGACCACGGCACGGTGCCGTCGCCACGCAGCGCAGCGACGTCGATGTTGACCGTCGACAGCTGCGGGAGCATGTCCCCCGCGACATCGCGTACGAGCTGCTGCACCTGCTCGAAGAGCACGTTGAAGGGGCGCGCGCGGAAGATCCAGCCGATGGAGATGGTCAGGGCCAGCTCGAGGATCTGCCGGCACAGCGCGTGCCACAGCCACGCTTGCCCGCCCACGTTGGCGGCCGCGAGTGCGAAGAGAGTAATGTCGAGGCCGAAATAAATGGAGGCGAAGACGAGGAGCCAGGCGAACATTGAGTACTTGGTGAAGGCGGGCGTGGTGGTCGCATCGATGTTGAAGGAGCGCAGCGCGAGCAGCTGCGCCTTGAGCACACGCAGGTTCGTGATCACCGCCGAGAGCACCACGACAAGCAGCCCAAACCACACGAGCAGCTGTGGGATGGCAGAGAGCAAGCCGCCGATGGACAGCTGGATGGTGACTGTGGCGTAGAGCAGCAAGACCACCGTGCCGCAGAGGGCGATTTCGTTCTGTGCGAGGTCGTTGCGGGTGATTCGCCAGCCCTTGGCGACCATGAGCAAGCAGACGACAAAAACCGGCTCGCGCAAGATCACGAGCACAACCCAGGCGGCGGATACGAGCTGCTGGTAGCCCAGGTCCCACGGACACATCTCGTAGTAACAGATCGATAGCAGCGAGAATACGGCAGACAAGGCAGGGATGCACCAGAGCATGTGGTGCAGCTCGTGCGCGTGCTGTCGGTGTACAAAATAGATGTCGTGCGACCACCAGACGAGGAACACTAGCCAGATAGGAAGCGCGGCGGCGTAGACGTACGGCGAGTTCTGGTTGGCCTCGCAGAAGGCTAGTACGTCAAGGCGTGCCTGGTCGATTGAGCTACTATTCGCGCTCGAGCTGTTCGCGACGCTCATAATCTTACTGTACAGACCCGCCACTACACCATACGCGACACCCGAGCACGTGGGGAATGTTTTGGCACCTCAATGTATCGGATACATGTACATGTAAGATTGCCCGACGACTACTTTCCCAGACCGTTCAGCGTCTTGCGTTCAGCGTTCATTTTTCGCTCGTGGATCGCGTTGTCTCGGTCGGCCTGCAGTTGTGGCGCAGTGCCATGTCGACTGAGGACGACCTCGCCATCAGCGACTCCATCGTCAATGACTATGACACATACGAGGATTACCTCGATAGCCAGATCACGCCGACGGACATCTACTACCTCGAGGATGAGGACCTAGCGCGGCAGCTGGTGGAGCTCGGGTACCGCGGCAGCGGTGAGACGCTCAAGCGCGACGAGTTTCTCGCACGCAAAAAGGCCGCCGAGCAGGCGCGGCTCAATAAGCTGCGCGCGACGCCGAAGCCGCTCGCGTCCGCCTTTAAGGATGTGACAGGATTCCCCTTTCTGGCGTCGCTCGCGGAGCGCGAGGAGATGGTGCGCAACGGCAAGCTCACAACAATCATCTTCATCCGCGATAAAAATGTGCCAAGGGTCAGGAGGTCTCGGGCTACATAGACTACGCGCACCGGCTCAAAACAGAGAACTTTGAGCCCTACTTTGAGCGGAAGAAGAAGCTCATGCCGACGATGACGGACTTGAGCTTCTACAACTGGGAGACGCAGACGTCGACGTCGAATGCGACGCCCAACTTCCAGGTCATCGCTGACAACGAGGCTGGCTTGCTCTTCAAGAACAAGCGCGACCGCAAGGTCATCAACGTCGATCCGAAAGCGCGGCCAGGCGACAACTCGCGGAGGATTGAGCTGCACACTCATGAGTACACGCAGGTCGTGCTCTACGACCACGTCACACGGCGGAAGACCTAGCGGTGGCCACATCGAGCGAGCATGATCAAGGTGCGGTTTCTGTTCCAACAGCTATGTGCGGGTGTGCGGTGCGGCGCGGCGACCGTGCGGTTCGATGCGGGGCAACGGCGTGCGTGCGCCCGCCTCCTGTCGCGTGTTGGCCGGCACGGGCTGCCGCGCCGCGCGCGCTCGCTGCCCTCGCGGACACCACAGTCCCCAAATGCAGCAATCGCATGTGCGTTAACGTGTGCAGCAACGCGTATGAGATCTATCTAGGGACTCAGTGTTACTGCATGCTGAGATTTACAACACACTCCTGATTCCTGAGCTTAAATTCAAAATTGCTGCTGCTGGAACCTGGGACCTGGGAGCGTGTCGGCGCGTGACCGACGGCCGGCACGTACCGCCGAGCGAACCGAGGACGCTGCGGTGCACGACGAGTGCTCGCAATCAGCAGATGCTCAGCACAGAGAGCTCAAACAGTGGCGGGACCCAGCCGCGGCGCACGGCCACGAGTGCGCGTGACGACGTGCACGGTGCACCGTCGCTCGGCCAGTCCGCACTTGCAAGGTTCCGCCGAATGAAGCAGATGCCCGACATGCGACCGTGGAATCGCGCGTGCGTGATCACGCGACGTGCATCATGCCGCACACGTACGCCATGGCGGCGCTCCAGCCTCCAGAGGCCCGCGAGCGTAGAGGCCTGCACCGCAGAGAACACTGGAGCCTCCCCAAGCATAGGAATGGGTACGGCGCGATCTCCTCTCGAGATCGCGTGGCACGCACCTTGGACTGCCAAATTGGATCGCCCATGGCCCATGCATGCATTTGCGAACGCTCTGTGCGCGCTCGAGACTCACGGCACCGGGCTGTCTGCATCTACCTTCTTGCCGCCTTTCTTGGCAAGCGGGCTGTCTGCACCACCCTTCTTGCCGCCATGAGGGCTGCCTGCATCACTCCTCTTGCCAACCGGACTGTCTGCATCACTCTTTTTACCATGCGGGCTGTCTGCACCACTCCTCTTGCCAAGCGGGCTGTCTGCATCACTCTTTTTACCATGCGGGCTGTCTTCATCACTCTTCTTACCATGCGGGCTGTCTGCAGACACAGCCGGCTGTCCGCCTCCGTGGTGCTTGCCGCCGCCGCCGTGCTTGCCGTCGCCGCCGTGCTTGCCGTCGGCGCCGAGGCCAGCGTGCTTGCCTTCGGTGCCGAGGCCAGCGTGCTTCCCTGGCTTGGGCTCTTTTGCATGTGGCGATGGCCTGGGCGCGCTGCTCCCGCCGCCCATAGAGTACGTGATCACGGCTATAAGGCACAGGAGCACACTGCCGTAGATGAATAAGCGACGGCCACGCGGCGGCTTCTTGTTGTTGGACGTGCCAAGCAAGCCGCCCTGCTCCTCCGCGTCGAGCGACGCCAGCCGGTGGTTGGCCGGCGTCACGCTGATGCCTGAGGTCGACGCCGAGTCGAGGTTGGAAATGATGAGCCGCGCATGTACCGGCTTCAGGCCGGCGACACTCACCAGATTCTGCATTGACGCCTCGCCGAGCAGCTCGAGCGTGGTCAGACCGGCTGCGGCAAGCTGCGTGCTGCAATGTTCGAGGCCGACGCTGCGTAGAAACGTGCCGACCTCGTCGCCGCCGTCGGTCGCGGGCACGCGAAATTCACCTGCGTAGTCCTCCTTGGTCCCAAGATTGCTGATGATGAGCTTTGCATGCACAGGACGCACTCCCGAGTCGACCAGCTCCTCGTACTGCGCGCCCCGTAATGCCTCCATGGAGGTGTAGAAGCCATTGTGCACGACCGCCTGGATGCAAGACTCGAGCCCAATCTCCGCCAGGAAGGCCTCCACTTCCGCGGTGCCCGACATTGTGGAATTGCACAGATCATTGCACAGGAATCTTTCAACAGGAGGTTCCCTGAGTTACGAGCACCTACCTGCGAGGAAAGTAGAGAGGGCTTGCAGGGGGTTTTCTCGCTGACGTGGTGCATGCCTCAGCGACATTGACATCTCTTGCGCGAGCTCCCACAGGGGAAGGTCAATGGCGGCGACCCGAATGGCTTTCTTCTATCTCGCGCTGTGCTCCGTGGCCGATGCGCTGCGAATGCACGCCCCCGCTCACGGCAGGCATGGCAGTCTCCGCCGCACCAGCAGCATCACCTCTCCGGGCTTTTTCATGAGTGAATCCAACGAAGAGATCGCAGCGCTGGAAGCTCGCCTATCCGAGCTCAAGCGTGCCAAAGAGCAGAAGCGCCAGGAATCTGAAGCGGCCGAGCGACAAATCGGAAATTCTGCCAGCGGAAGCAAGTCTGTTGTCAGTACCACTGCTGCTGACGTCGACACTGCCTTCGACTTTGCCACACTCTCAAGCCGGAAAAAGGTGGCGGTCGTGAAGTCCGAAACGCCAGACGAGTTTCTCAGCGAAGCTTGGAAAGAGCAAGATGCTGAGCAGGCTGGCATCAACATTGGTTCCATTTTAGCCGGCATCGCGCTCGTGATTGGGTTCATCGCGTTCGCTCAGGTGCCTATTGGCCAGAACATTGATCAGGCAACCTATGGTGGTGTGACACCGCCGCCGCCGTCTCCAGACGAGATCCGCAAGCTGTACGAAGGTGGCGCGTAAGCTCAGGTTGCCGCGGAATTCAATGCTGCGAGCGGAATGGCCGCGGCCAGTGTCCTGTACTTTTGTTTTTACAAATACATGTTGTCATGTGCGTCAAGGCGTTCTTAAGGCGTCCGGCCTTAGCTCGGCCCGCGCCGCGGCGGTCCGCGGTGCGAGACGGGAGACGCATAACCGTAAGGCCTGACGCGAGAGCGACTACGGTACGGACCTACGGAGGCGAACTGCATGGTCCGTGGAATTGTTAACGGGATTTTGTCCAAAACGACTCTCCTGAAAGCGCTTAGGGAGTGACTCGACTTGACTTGACTAGACTAGGCCCATAAGCCATATTCGAAGCCCGCTCCGCCCGGCCCGAGCGGCCCCGAGAAGCGAGCGGAGGGAGAAAGCCGAGTTGCGCTACCGCGCGCCAGCAGCGCGAGCGGCAATTGGCGAGCGGGGGCTGGATCCGAGGCCCCTGTCCGGGGACTGGATCGTTGATCTTGGGAACTGTCGCGCTCACCAGCTCACTTTTGTGTAGTTTGGTGAACCACAATCACCAACCAAGCGACCAAGTTTACTCAAATCGTCAAAAGTGTTGTGGGCTTGTGGCGAAGCAACCCGCCCCGACCGCCTTTTCGAGTATTTCGAGTTTTCGTGGATTCCGCGCGCCCCCCGGGAGCGGGGTTCGTCAAGAGCGCTGGCTTAACATTCTGCTTACACATGTACAGTAGTGTACTTTGACTCGATTTTTGAGCGCGAACACTCGACCGGGCTGGCGAAGTGCGGCGAACGTTTCATTGCGAAACTCCGCGCCATCGACTTACCCTTCCGCTCGGTCGGTCACATCGAGCGCGCGCGGTACAAGAAGCTTGTACTCGTAGGCGATGCGGGCCGTGAGTCCTCGGAGGATAGACCCACCCTCCTTGGGTTCATTTGACTACTTCACCTCGCCGCCTCCGGCGATCGCGTCCCGCAACCTCTTGATGGAGTACGCGTCTCCTGAAGAAAAGCGCCAGAGTCGTGGCTCCAATCGAAAACCTAAGAGGCCTGAGCCACAGCTCTTCCATACCGTGCGTAAGTCTCCGCCGCCGCCACCACCACCAAAGCAGCAACCGCCGCTGCCACCGCCGAGCGAGCCAGAGCCTGAGGCAGTAGCAGGACCATCCGAGCACGAGCTCATCATGGAAAGGATCGGTGGAATTATCCAGCCGTGGGAGGAACCCGGAGGAATGCCTGGTGATGTCTGGTTTGACGTCGACAAGCTGAAAAGTCACGTCGGCGATATGCTCAGTAAGACGCAGCAGCTCGCCACAAAGCGCAATGTCGCCCTCGAGTCGGTCAACGAGGCCATTTCATCTGCGCTTAGCGATGAGGAGGCAGATGAGGAGGAACCTTCTGTGGACCCAGAGCTCGCAAAGCGCATAGAAACGACTGTTGCTGAGAGCGCCTCTGAAGACCTCGTAGAACCTGCCGCAAAGCACAAGACGCGGAGCACGGATCGCATCAGAGAGGTGCGCACCGAGGAGAAAAAGCTGTATGGCAAAATCAATAAGCGGATGGGCCAGCTCGGGCGCGAGGTTGAGGAGAAAGAATCGGAGATCCAGAAGGAGAAGCAAAAGGCCACGGCCATGGAGGAAGAGCTTGTGAAGAAGGCTCAGAAGCTCAATGAAACCGCGGCACGCCTTGGCACAGCTGAAGAGGCCAAGAAAACAGCGAATGAGAAGATCAAGGAGCTGGAGACAGAGGTCCGGGAGCTCAAGAAAGAGCTCGCCAAGCCGCCTCCGGTGCCACCGATGACGAAGGAGGAGGCGGACAAGCTGCGTGCCGACGTCAGCGCGTTTCGCAGGGCCAAAGATAAGGCTGAAGAAGATCTGATACTGCGCAACGAGGAGCTCCAGGCATCAGCCCAAGAGATCGCTCTCTTGAACGAGCGAATCGCCAAAATGAACGCCGAGAAGAAGGCCCAGTCACGCGACGCTGAGATAGCCATGGAGCGTTTGCGAGCGGAGCACAAACTCGATGTCGATAAGTACGAACTTGAAAGAGGTGCTCTGAAAAAGAACCTCCAAGTCGCAGAAAAGCTCGCCCTCGACACGCAGCTTGCATTAGAGAGCGTCGAGGAGGATGCGTATCGAGCGAGACAGACCGCCACCGCCGAGCTTTATGAGGCTGAAATGAGGATCGACAACCTAACGGAACGCTTACGCAAATCTCAAGACGCTCTTGAGAAGGCAAAGAGCTCGCTCGAGGAAGCAGTGCCGAGGGAGGAGGTGGACAACATGCGCGCCGATCTCGAAGGGCTCGTAAAGGAGGCTCAGAACAAGGCAGATGCGGCTAAACTTGAGCTTGATGTAGCCCGAAAAGAGCTGGCAGATCTGCAATTGAGGCTGTCGAAGGCGGAGAAACGCGCTGAAAATGCCGAATCACGTGCCACGGATGCCGAATCGCGTGCGAACGATGCCGAAAAGCGGGCAGCGGCCGCGGAGGAGCTTATCCGCCCGGCGCTAGAGAGGGCGGCTCGGGCAGAAAGTTTGGTCGCAGGGGCGCAGGCAGAAAGAGACGCCGCTCTCGCAGCAGCTGAAGAGTCCAAGGCAGCAGAGGCGAGGGCTCGGGAAGCGGAGAAACAAGCCAACAAGTTCATGGACCAAGCCTCTGCCAGTGAAAAAGAAGCCCAACGAAGAGAAAATGATGCCCAACGAGCGATAGCAGCTGCAAGGGATGCTGAAGAGCGCGCGAATTCTAGATCTGCGTCACCAATGCTGGCGGTTCAGGAGCCGGGCTCGCCTAAGCCCACTTCTCAGAGGGGCTCGCCACTGGCTCGCCGCAATTCCGGTGACCTCGCCCCAAATTCCGGTGATTCATCCGGCGCTGCCAATCACGAGGAGCGTGTTCCCGTGCCTAGTGGCGAAGCTACCGATCCCGCGCCTGGTGGTGAAGCTACCGATGCCAACCCATCCGAGCTCAAGGGGTTCAAAGACACCTCCGGTGCGGCTAGTCGCAGCGGTAGTCGGCCCTCCACCCGAGGTGAGCCAGGTGGCAACGGGGCAGGAGGTGCACCAAGTCTCGCTGGGAGCCGTCCTTACACCCCGGGTGACGCCCTACAACCCGACAATGCCGCCGCAGCTGCCCCAGCGGCGTTCGCTATCCTCGACGAGGTCTGCTTGACCTCCCGCGGCCTGGAGCTGACTGACCACCAGCTTCTCACGAACGCGGCTGATCTGGCGCTCAAGCGGGCAGCTGAAACTCAGACAAGCACCCTCCCCAGCCGCCCGTACACCCCGGGTCAATATGCTGCAACCCAGACTAGCAAAGCTGCCAGCACAGCGGCTAGCCGACCATTCACCCCAGGTGACACAAATTCTACAGCAGCGATGAGCAGTGCCCTTGCATCTTTGGAGGCACGACTCGAGGATATGAGAGCCAACTACGAGAATGAAATGCAAGCGTTACGCGACAAAGCCGCCCTCGAGATAAAGGAGATGCGCGATAGATCCTCTCTTGAGATGAGGGAGCTTCGTGAAAAGGCTACCAATGAGCTCCATCAGATGAGTGCTACGATGGAGAAGGAGAAGCGGGAACTGACTGACAAGTTTGAGAATTTCTCCTGCCCGATCTGCGAGAACATTGAGCTCCACGCCGCTGCTGGTGGTGCGGTTGACGATGACCCCGACTCGCTCCACTCCCATGGAGCCGCGCGAGCTAGAGAGGAGCGAGTCAAAGAGATTGCGAGGAAGCGTGCCGAAAACGATCAGGCAAAGATCAAGGAGCTTCAGAAACGTCGGGATGAGCTCTCCCAAGACTTGCTAGAGGCCAGAGCTAAACTACGGTCAACAAAAGAAGGCAATGATATGATCACGTCGGAGCTAGAGACGTGGAAGGACAAATGCACATCCCTCGAGCAGGAGCACGCAGCAGCCATCAAGAAGATGCAAGCAGAAGCTCGACTGAACAAAACGACGAGAAAACCTGTGATGGTTTCGGTGGACGATGTCGAGGGAGCCCGTAACGCCGTACGCGCAGCTTGCTTCGAAGCGGAGGTGACCTCGATGGAGAAGGATCTCTCGGTGTTGACCTTCAAATGCAAGACGCTAACGGTTGAGAAAACCAGTGGCGTGAAAGAAGTTAAGCAACTCGCATCGGAGAAAGAAGCGCTGCTTCTTCTACGCGAGAGCCTACGCGAGAGCATAAAGGACTACGCCGAGCGTGAGGCCAAGGCCCTCGAGATGAACGCCTCACTGACGAAGGAGGTTGAGGCTCTGCGTCAGCAACACAATGAATATCAAGAGGGAAGGGACAAGCGTGACCAAGAGCTTTTGATGAAAGAGACGGAGAACTCTAGTAAGGCTAGAAGAGCCCTTGCAAAGAAATTAGCTGATGCCGAAGAGGAGCTTGCAGAAGTCAAGCGCCTGAACGCAGAGCTGCTCGGGCAGGGCCCGGCAGCAGGGTGTCGGCAGGTTGAGGCACCGGAGGGAGCGCTCGTCGCTAAGCTGGCATCTGAAGAACGCCTCACGCTCGCATTGAAGAAGGAGCGAGATGAGCTGAATGCCCAGGTGGACTCTCTTCAAGAAACACTCTCGGCTGCACGGATGGACGCACTTGCTGCTGCAGAGAAGACAAAGGTGAGGGACACCGAGAAGGCTGCACTGCTGTCTGAGATGGATGCGTTCAAGCTAGCATCGGAAGAGCGATTCGAAACAAAGCTGAAGGCGATGGCCATGCTGCGTGAAGCGTCCGAGGCACGATGCAAGCAGCTGGAGGCGGACTTGGCAGAGAAGACAACTCTTTTGAGGCGAGAGTCAGCAAGCCGACGTGCGAGGGCCATTGCCCAAGCGTTCACCAAGAACCTCGCAGCAGAGATGGAGAAGAAGAGGGAACTTGTCAAGCCAGGTGGCCCTTCGCCAGAGCTAGTGGCCATCATGGAGCTGAAGATGAAGTCTGCTGAGGAGACAGCAAAGCAAGGTCAGACCGAGGGCCAGCTGGCAAAGCTGAAGTCAGACATTGAGAAATATCAGGCATCCGTCGTTGACCTTGAGAGGATTACCCAAGCGCAGCTTGAGCGTATCTCGAAACTGACGGACGAGAACAGCGCAAACGAGCAGCGTGCTGCCGAGTTGAAGCAGGCTCTCGCAAATATGACCGAAGCTTTAGAAAAGAACGGCCAGGTCGCTCAAAAAGCTATGAACGACCTGCAAGTGAGCACAAAAGCGCAAGTGCGAGCTGCCGCCGAACAGGCTCAAACTCGAGCTCAAGGTCTCTATGAGGAGTACCGAAAGCGCGCAGCCACTGCAGAGAACGCCCTGATCGAGCTCCAGAAGACGGCAGAAAGTAAGGTAGCCACCCTGGAGCGCGATCTTAAAAAGATGAAGGTGAGACTGGAGTCAGCCGAAGCGTCGACCACGTACGGTGGGAAGCGAGCCACCATCGTCTCCGGCCCCGTTCTGCCCAAAGAATACGAGGGCCTCCGCGGTGCATTGCAGCAGCTTGAGGAGGCAGCAATCAACTTGATGGATACGCATCAAGCACAAGGCCTCTCGGCCTTGCTGAGTCAAGCAAGTAGCGGGTTGAACGCTGATACCAGCAACGAAGAACTCGTGGAGACAGACGCACGTCGAGTGGCAGAATTGGCGGAGGCCCTTGGTACGCTTTTGCTGCCGTCCAGCACAGAGACAGAACAGCTGGCGAGGGCCCGATGGCTCCGCCGGGAGGCAAGTCGTGGCTCGACGCCGTCTTCCAAAGGTCGACAGGAGCAAGGGAGCCGAGTCTCGACTCCAGGACGCGAGTCGAAGATACGCGAATTTTCGCTGAATGATGTTGCGCCGCTTCCATCGCAACACCGCGACAAGACGCCGCCGCGTCAGTCAACGGACAGCCTCGCCAGTCGGCACATCAGCCCCAGCTCGACGCCGTCGCGTGGCACTCGTGTATCGACGCCTTTGCTTCAGCAGAGGCACGATCCATCGCATGCTGCACCCGAGCATGTAATCACGAGCAAGAATCCGGAAGCCGGCGCTCCGACCCCTGCACGACTGTCTCCAGTCAGGAGCGAGCCGGAGAGCAGCTCTCCGGCGAGCCGCAGAGGCGCAGAGCCGGAGCAGACGACACGGTCGCCCGCTATGGTGCCGGTCTCTGCGGCGCTGGAGAACGCAGGGGCACCAGCCGCCGGTGTAGCTGCGGTGGAAGGCCGCTCTAGTGCGCGCAGCCAATTCGACAAACACCGTCAATCGCATGATCATCAATCAGCCCCAGGACTGACGTTTGCTGACGGTGTCTCACCGTGGGGCAGTGGAGAACAGCTCGGCGTGCGAGGCAGCCGTGGAGAAGAAGGTGAGCGGCTGCCACGGCTGCGCGACGAGGATCGTCGACCTGCAACGACATCTGGTCCTATGGACTCAGTCTACGCTGTGCGTCCGTCGCTATCAAGAGGCACGGTGTACCATCCTCACTACTCCTCGTCGGTTGTACCGCTCAGCCGTCATCGCGAAACGCGCTCGAAGGGTTTCCTCACGCCAGTGCATCGAACGCAGTCGGTGCCTTATCTCGGGCAAGGCCAGCAACGGTCTGGCCGTCTGATGGATTTGCGACCACAGAACGACGACAAAAATGAGGTGGTGCGTGCGTCGCCGACGCGAAACGTGCGCGATAAATGGCTCGCGCATGGCATCGCTGATACTGAGCCTGATATGGATTCGTGCACCGTTGCGCCTCCCCCTGGGGCTCGGCCGATCAGTCAGCCGCCGATGTCACGTGCGGCGAGGAGCACAATCAGCCCCCAAAGGTCGCCAAGGATCTCGGGCTCGTTCTGGGCTGAAGAAATTCCAGCGCTCTCCCTTACTGCTGCGATTCCAGCGATGACTCTGCAGTCGCTATCGGAAGAGGCGCAGTCGCTTGCTGTGCGGGCTCTGTATACTCGCGCCGCGGCAGATTTAGACGAACTTGCTTTGAAGCTGTCCGAGCTTAAAGGAGTTCTCGATGAGGAAACGGAGCCATTACTCTGCGCAGCAATCAAGCAGGCAGGTCTTCAGACGAACCAGACCGAGCAGGGACCCGTTGCCTTGCTGTCGGCGCCCAGTACGCTCGATATCGTTGAGCTGCTATCCGCGTTGAGCACTCAAGTGACTTTCGGCGTCTCCCAGCAGCTTCCGACGTCCGCTGAAGGATCAGGAGAATCGGCTAAGAATTCAGGGCCAGGCGCTATCGGCTCGCGCTTCCGTCGTGAAATCGCGCTGTTGCGACGGACGATGGACGTACGAGAGAAAGAGCAGCCGGACGCTCCAATCACCCCACGCCTTGCTGAGATGGCTCAGGCACTTATTCGGCGTGAGGAGCTCACTCAGCGAAAGAAGGAGGTGCTCCGTATGCAACGGGCTCGAAGTCAGGCTGATCTTACGCGTGTGCGTGGAGAGCCCAAGTCTCACAAGGGCCCAAAGGACCAAATCTACCAAGCGGTGAAGCGCATGGAAGAGGAGGACATGGCGCAGTCTCAGTCCTGGGAATACAGACGCCTGTGCATCAAGCAGCAGCAGAGCGAGTTGCTTCAATTGACCTCACCGTTGATCCGCATCTCACGCCCGTGATCGATGAGGCTCTCTGCCCACAGCCGCGGCTGGCGCTCCTCGAGCGGCCTACTTCAGGACAGCCCCAATTGTTTATGCCCTTATCATCAGCGCGTCTTCTGGTACTCAGAGTGAGCGGGTGTTGCATCTCCATCTGGCATGGATCGTCTTGCGGTCTTGGGCCACGTGTCGTCGCCGTACAAACGGGTACTATAGCTCTAGGACAAAACGTTTTGTACATTGTACTCGTACTCTCAAGGAACCTTTCAATGCCGTGCATGCCCTAACAATGACCATCGCCGCGAATTACAGTCGTTATCGGAAGTGTTCTCGTCACGGAAAGAGTGACTACTTGAGTAGTACGTGAGTAACATAAGACGTCGCACACGGAGTGCGCAGAGAGCCGCAACAGGCCCGAGCAGCCCCCGAGCCCCGACTCACCGGACTCACGCCTGAGGAAAGAAAGCGCGCTTGCGGGAAGCGATCGCTATGCCTCAGGGGAAGCGAGCGCGCGCCCGATTAGGAAATCGGGGCGCTGTGCCACGCTCCGGGGGCCACAAGGGGCCAGGACCACACACAGGGGGCACGCACTAACACATGACGGTAGGGACCGTCTGGCGGGCATGAGCCCGATCACGGCCGAGTAGGCCGCAATTGTTTCATGAATTACAGGGCTGACTCAGATATTTCCTTCGGACGGCTCAACTTTAGAACTGAACATTCAAAACATGTACCGGTAAAATGTCACCGGGGGAGCCGGGACAAACATGTACCGGTATCGCTCGGCGCCCGAGGGCCGAGCCGCCGCGTGCGTCGCGTGCGTGCGTGCGGACGATGAGATGGTTGCTACTGATGCTCGCGCCTCGCTCCTCTGCCGGCGATTCAAATTTTATGGAGATGGCCAGCGGAGACGACCCATTGGCCACAGACGTTCCCAGTAATCGCGATCTGCCTTGGGCTCCTGCTGGGATTCCTGGACGCCTCGATGACAATCTGCATGGCATGAATGAGCATGTGCGTGATGCTCGCCTGAACATTACGGCGCTCGTGATTGCAGCATCCGTTCAACGATTTGAACGAGCAGCCAGCGAAATTAGAAAGTCGGACATTCGGTCAACCGTTTGGATACCTGCTGTCTTCCTCAATGAGACCAATTACACGTTGTGTGGAGGCGGTGGAAATGGGCTGCGTCATGCAATGAGGAACGCGTGGACTTTGATCGCGAGCACAGGTGTTGCCATGGCCGTCTTTGAAGATGATGTTGCATACGCGGGTAGTGGGCACAACGAATCAGTGTCAAACTTCGTCGTGACGTCGTGCTTGGAGTCCAATCAACGATGTGACCTAGCGTACTTAGGAGAGTGGAACAATTTCTTTACCACGCACGCCATCTTTATCTTACCTCATACTGCTCAATGGCTCCTCGATCTGACCGATAGTTGCTATCCGTTTGGCGTGCAGATTGACCAAGGGATGCATTCAAGATGCGTGCACAGACCAGGAAAGCCGCGGTGGAATTGTATTCATCCTCCACCTTTCAGGATCCCAGGCACCTTTGGCCAGGGCTTCTTTGTGCAGGACAGACGAAATGTTCCGTCGAGCTTGCACAGTGCCGGCAATCGGCCGATTGCTTGACGTGTACGGGCCCGCTTGCGATGATCACCACTATCGAGCGTCCGTACTATACGATTCGAATCGCGATGGATCCGATCGGATGAGAAAGTAGATACTTTGACTTTTTGAGAATCCATAACTACACGTACCCCAAGTGGAGTATGTCCGATGTCGCGCGCGCTCGCACAGATCGGATCGGATCTCCGCAGAGGATCTCAAGCCACATCTCAATCTCGTCACTGATCAGTCATGAGCACCTCGGAAGGGCCTCACACCCTCGGCGTGCGACGGATTGGTCATCTCTGTAGATGCCGAGTTACTCTCAGGAGCCATGGCTGCCGAGTTGCGCTGAGACCGTGATGACACACAGCGCGTGCCGCAGTCACCACAACGTGTAGTTTGGGGCGCGGCCACGTCTTCACTTTCTATCACCCTTCTTATCAGACGACTTGGCCGCAGCAACGGCCGCCTCGTTCATCTCCATGTCAAAGCCACCACCAATGTCGCTGTCGTCCATGGCCGCCTCCGCTCTCGCTTTGGACCATTTGTTGGACTTGTTGCCCTTGGCAGCTCGGCGTCTGACGAGCATGAAGAGCGCTCCCAGCGCCACGAGACCCAGAAGGACGACGGCCAGATAGAGACTGCCTCGGGTCGAAAAAAAGGAGGGTGGCAAGGGTGGACGTGATGGAGGGTACGGCGGCGGTGGTGGACGCGGACGGCACTGAGGGAACAACGGCTGTGCATCGGCCACCGAGTTGCCAACCACGCCTTGGCTTGCATCGGATACATTCCGCGTGACGTGCTCGAAGAACCGCCACGTCACCGCGGCTGCCCATGCCGGCCAATCGTGCGCAAAGTTGCCCGTGCATAGCACCAGCTCGACGCCGTCGGCACACGATGCCCGCAGACGGCATCGGCCGTCGTTGAAGTCGTCTGTCGCATTTCGACGAGCGAGGCGAATGCCGTCAAGCCACGGAAGTGCGGAGCGCGGGCTCTCGGAGATCGGCTGGGGATGTGCGTACGCCTCATACAAGCTGTACCACGTGCTTGTCCCGTTCTGGCATCCACCGAGCGTGGAGGTGGTCACGGCAGCAAGGGCATCGTCGGCGGACGTGTATCGATAGGCGCCATCTGTTGCGGGCGAGCCGTCAAATGGAATGACGTGATCGTTGCCTGCGTGGATATGGATGAGGTTGAATGGCCGTGGCGGCGTGCACATATAGCCCACGTGGGGCACGCCGCAGTTCGTCGCGAAGGCGGCGAAGAGCCCCGGCGGCCCATGCAGCGCCACTTCCCAGGTCATCATGCCACCGTTAGAGCACCCGGCTAGGAAGATGCGTTGTCGGTCGATGCCTAAGTCAGAGGCCAGCAGAAACTGCGCCAACTGTGTGATGAACCCGACGTCATCGGTGCATGAGCACCACGCGCACGGTGAACACGCGCCGTGACACGTTTCGCGGAAGCACGTTGTACTTCGTGATGTTGCATCACACAGGTCTTCCCCCCCACTCGAGCATCCTCCAGCATTCCAAGAGCTCGTGCCTGCGGCAGGGCTGACCTGGTTGCGTCCGATCACTCCTTGCGGCCAAGCCACATGGAAGCACGCGGCCTCTGCTTCGTCCGTCCAGCGATCAGCACCAGCACGCCAGGCATAAGGTGAGGCCACTTGTGCGCCTGCGTACTCGCCTGCCCTGTCGCCCCAGCCATGCAGCATGATCACAAGCGGCCGAAGGCCGTCGGTAGTCGTCCGGCAGCATGGCGTGTGCAGCCAGTATTCGCGAGATAGCAACGTATGTTGCGTGGTCCGACAGGGATTGGAGAGGTTGCCCATGGTTTCCGTTTTCCCTCCTTTCTCATCGTGAACAGCGTGAATGACCCGGGTTCACACCGCCTCCGATCGCGTGTGAACGTGAGGGGAGGGAACTTTGCTGTTCTTGCTGTAACTTGATCTCTCTACGGCGGCGTCCGTGGATGCTGGATCTCAAACCCACACCTCGCCTCGTCTGTACGGTCGTCTGCACAAGGGCGTCTGCAACGGTCGTCTGTGTGTGTGTGTGCTATAAACCCATAATCAACATGAATCATGAGTCGACCTACTTTTACATGTTAATGAACATGTAGTCGACCTGCTTTTACATGCATAATTATGGCACACCACACACACACAGGTCGACCTGCTTTACATGTAAGTACGACAATCCCTCGATCCCTCGCTCTCACGGCCAGCTGAACCAGAAAAACACCCTGAGAGGAGCGCGTGCATGTTGCATGTTCAGTGTTGTCCTCCGGGTGCGGGGTGGGATGTTGTATCCACAGGTAAGATATGTGTAACTAGAGTACTACCACACACAAAAACGAGTACTGAGTCGTTACTTTGGAGTCGAGAGACGCATAAGCCGAGAGCCACTGGCAAAAGAGAGAGAAAAGAGAGCGTGAGTAGATTCACCAGGGCTTGCCCGGTCGGTGTCTTCCCAGCTCTCCCGCCGTGCACAGCCCGAAACGGCGCATGCCCCAATCGAGCCGACAAAAGTACTTTCCGTGCTCGAGGCCAAGCTCGAGCTGCCCCCTGACGTCCTCGAGGTCGATACCGAGGCCGAGTGTGCCATTTGTCCGCGGGCGGGGCCGCGCGGGCCTTCGGGGCGACGAGTACGGCGACGAGGCCTCGGTGTCGATGAGCAGCGGCAAGCCCGAGCGCCATGCCGAGCGCTCGCCGCCGCCGCCGCCGCGCTGCGCCCCACGTAGGCCGTGTAGCGTGAAGAGTAGCGTGCCAATATTCGACGCAGACGAGGCCATCACCAACGGCGTGTTCGCGAGGCTCCAAATGGCCGCCCACAACAGCGCGCCCAGGTCGACCTCGGAGGTGGCCAGCGTGCCTGATGAGGGATGCAATCAGAGGTTCATCATTAAGGTCATCAGATTATCATCAGATGCAATCAGATGTGACGCGCACTCAGACGTCTCGTGCAATCAGTGTGCAATCCCACAGCGTACCCGAGAAGAGCGCCGCCACGTGGGCCGCAGCAGAGCTTGCCACGTGGCCCGCAGCAGAGCTCTCGCTCAACCTCAGGATGCGCGGCACCGCGCGCGAGGTGCCCGATACGGCGTCAGGTGTGCCCGATGCGGCGTTCGGTGCGCGGCTCAGAAGGACGAGCGGGCGGCAGGCCGGTAGGGCAGGCATTCCTCCGGTCGCCGGCAGGCCGCACGGCGGCCATCGCTCGAGCGCACGAACGACGGCCAACGCCACATCCTCGGTGTGAATGAGGTAGCCGGGATGGGTCGAGTTGCCGGTGGAGCGACGCGTCGTGATGAGCGTCGGCACCTCCGACGGCATCTCCGACGAGCTCGCAACAATCTCGTTTCGGTCGAGATTTGGGTCGACCGGCGCCGCGCGCCGAGAAGGACTGATACCGGTCACCACGCGGTGGCGTCCGCTCCTGTTCGTCGCTGCCGTCATCGCCGGCAGCTCGAGTGCCGTGACTCGAAGGTGAGGCAGCAGGGCGGCGAGGTCGTGCGCCAGTTGTGGGTCGTCCGAGAGGAGCAGCACACTCTCCAGCCGATGGCGCCACGCCTGGCGCGCCACTTGGCGAGCGATCGAGGAGGCAGGCGGCAGACTGATCGCCTCGTGGCCATGCGCGCTCAGCTTGTCGCCACGCCGAACGTGCAGACCGAGCCCGGCGCGTGTCTCGGCGCCGAGCGCCTGTGCGAGCGCCGCACACCGCTGTGCGAGCCACTCGTTCGGTGTGAACAGTAGCTGAGCCGCCTCAGTCGCGATCAGGTACGGATGCACAAGCCTGAGCTGGGACGCGGCCGCAGCCTGCATGGCAGCAGTACTTGAGGTCCACGGCGCGTTCGGGCCCTCGTCTACGTTACGACTGCTGCTCTTACAGAGACTCTCGATTGGCACAAACAGGCAAGCGGCGCCGGTGCTCCCTTGCCCGTGGACGCGGCAGCGCTTCGAGTCAACAAAGCGCTGCGGGCTCACCCGATCCTGAGTGAAGGGCACAAAGTGCATGCGACTTGCGCTCGTGGCGGTGCCATTGAGCAAGTTGGCCACCATCACAGTGAGCATCGTGTTGGCTTGCGAGCCGAACGCACCTTTGGCCCACGAGACGCGGTTGGCGGACACCCGGCAACCCAGACCCGCACAGCACGTCACGTCACGGACCAATCGGCGGACATGCGCTCGAGCGCTTGGGTCGAGAGCCGTCGGCGACGGTGGCGTGCTTTCCATCGCGTTGCGAAATGAGTAACGGGCATACATAAAACATGTACGCAATGAACCGATGCATGCCGAGTGCTCGAATTTGGTTGGCGTGGGAGAAGTCCTCGTAGGGCAATCGAGCTTTTTTGGATACACACTAAAACCGTGCGAATATGTACGTCGATCCGCGTGACTTCACCGCCAGCGCCACCCCCGGGCGGAGTAAGCGGGCCAGGAGCAGGCCAGGAGGCCGGGCCTGTACATGTACACTACGGGTAGGAGCCAAATTGCCTCGTGGCCGATGGCCGGGCCCATTACACATTCGTAACGTGGTGACCCGAACGCGATGGGCGCGTACATGTACTTACAGGTGGTGGTGAGACCATACAGTAGGGTACGGTCTGCAGTGATGCAGCACACTAACTGAGTACACCCCCCTTAGTGCTTAGAGAGAAAAAAGGGTTTTCATTCGTATCTGATACTACTGGTGTTGCTAGAGGAAGGTTCTGTACTTCGCAAAGCTTAAACTAGTACTATCTAATTTTTCTGCAGCGTTGAGTGTTCGAAGCCGTTCGACTTCGCGCTCTACCGCTAGTGTCTAGATGTGCGTTCGCGGGGCGCCCGTCGGATCCGAAGCGGCGACCGTAAAGGTGGATCTCTAGGGGTTCCTGTTCCATACTGCTATGAGTAGGAATCCTATGTCTGCGCCCACGAAACCCGCCGACTAGGGACCGACGCCTCTGACGACGCCTCAAATCCACTCGCCGCCAGGAACTCGAGCAGCGCGTGCACGAAGCGGCGCTCGGTGCCGGTCGCGCACCGCTGCACGACGCTCTGGTGCGTGCCCTCGAGCACAAGTTCTCGGCGGACCGCGCCAAACTCCCGTGCCCGCTCCATTCCGGCCGTTTCGCGCGTCGTACCGAGCGCGAACGCCCGTTCGAAAAAGTCCGCACGCGTCGTCGCGAGCACGAGGAGCGTGGGGCAGTCGAGCTGTGGAAGGGGCGTCCCCTCTTCGAATGCGCGCGCCAGGTGTTGCCTCATCATCAGGTCCTGGTGTTGATAGACTAGTACGCGCCGACCGAGCGCGACGACGGCCTCGATGGTGTCTGCCATCAGCCCCGCGCCCACCAGCCGCTGCGCCGCGCGGGGGATGAGCTCGGCGTCGGGCCAGATCGCAATCTCGTCGGCCAGGGCGTCAAAGGTGCTGCGGACCCCACCGCCGCCATCGTCACCCTCGGGCGGTTGGCGCCACGCGCCGTACCGAGCGCCAAGCCGCGCGCCGTCCCGGGCGCTACCCTGGACGCCGACTTGAGCGCCGTCTTGAGCGCCGTCTTGAGCGCCGGCCGCCGCCGCGTCGAGCATCGTGGCGAGCAGCGCATGCACCGCCTCGCGCGCCGTACTGGGCGCCAGGCTGGGAGCGCGGCCCACGGTGGGCGGGTTCGGGTCGAGGAGTACAAGCCGCCGACACGGCGCGCCGATCTGCTGCGCCACGAGCGCGATCTGGTGGGCCATGTACCCTCCCCAACTGCCACCGATGAGGTCAAAGTAGCCTTCGCCGTGCGCGCCCGGTACGGCGCCCGTCAGATGGTCCAAGGGATCGACGGAGGGCCGGCCGCCCGCGACGGCGCCTGCGCCCGGTACGGCGCCCGTCAGATGGTCCAAGGGATCGACGGAGGGCTGGCCGCTCGCGACGGCGCCCGTCAGATGGTCCAAAAAGGGATCGACGGAGGGCCGGCCGCCCGCGACGGCGCCTGCGCGGCAGCACGCCTGCTTGATGGCCTCCGCGTACAGGCGAGCCAGCCCGCCGAGCGACTGCGCGTATGATTCTGGCGCGCCGCCGGTGTACAGGGTGTTGTGCTCGCAGTAGTACATGGCCGTCGTCGGGATCAAGGGCACGAGCGCCGCGAACACGGCACCAGTGCCCAGCAGCATCGGTGCACCAATGAGCGGAGGCCGGCCGCTGCCGACGAGATGGGGCGTGACGCACACGAGGCAATCCGCGACGCGCGCGCTGCTGCCGCCGCGGCGGCTGCTGCTGCCGACGACTCTGCCGCCACCGCCGCTCAAGACGGCGCTCAAGCTGCTGCTGCTGCCGCTGCTCATCACGGCGCTCCAGCCGCCCCCTCCCCCCTCCCCCCTCCCCCCTGCCCCCTCCGAAGGCCCATCGGGAGTGCGGCCGGCTCGAGCGTTGCGCTCATCACGGCGCATGCGTACCAGCAGTGACGCGAGGGAGGCTGCTGTGGGATACTCGAAGAGGATCGTGGGCGGGAGCGCCGTCGTGGGCGCGAGCGCCGTCGTGGGCGGGAGCGCCGTCGTGGGCGGGAGCGCCGTCGTGGGCGCGAGCGCCGTCGTGGGCGCGAGCGCCGTCGTGGGCGCGAGCGCTTGCAATCTCGCGCTCGGCGAGCTCGCGAGCGCTTGCAATCTCGAGCTGAGCTCAATCGACGCGAGAGAGTCGATGCCGGCCTCCACCAGAGGCGTGTCCGCCGAGATTGCACTCTCAGCCAGGGGCGTGCCCGCGGCGGCGCTCCCGAATCGTCGGCAGAGGCGCCGGACGATGCGTAGCACCGCGCCTTCGAGATCGGCATCTGCGACCTCGAGATCGGCATCCGCGACCTCGAGATCGGCATCTGCGACCTCGAGATCGGCATCTGCGCGCCACGGCGCGTTCGGTGGCGTCGTGCTGAGCGTCGTGCGGGGGCAGATTCCGCTTCGAGATTCCCTCGGTGGACGTGGCATCGTGATGAGCGAATCCCTAGTAGGACGTTCCGGCGGCTGCATCATGTGCGCCACTTCGAGGTCCAGAACTCGCAGCGCATCCTCGAAGGGGTACGGGATGCTCGGGACGGCGCCCGGGGCTGAGTGGCAGGCCCTCGACGAGAGGAGCTGCCGTTGGAGTTCGAACCACTGGCGCCGGTTGCATTCGAGGTACTCCTCTGCCCGCCATCCCGCATGGCATGCCTCCGTGACGCTCTGCACGTGGCTGCGCAGCTCAGCTCGTATCTCCGGATCGGACGCGGCGGCTTGCAGCAGCGCGTCGGTGGCGTCGCTCGCGCTCACGTGGTTGATGCGCACTCTTTGGAGCGTCGTCCCGGGCGTCATCACGCTCGCTACCGGCACGCCGCCTTGGCGCCAGAACCTCGTGATCATCTTCGCCGCCCAGTTGACGCCGTTGACGTGACCGATGAGAGGCAGCCCGCTCGCCCGAGCATCCAAATATGGTTCGACCATGACCCATGTGCCGCGCCCTACCATGCCGTCCGCCCCCATCCATGCCCGGCCGAAGAGGCGCTCGTTGCCTTCGTTGACCTCGAAGCCGACGCACTTGCACACAATGTCCGCCAGGTGGAAGCTGCCGCGGTCGGTCTCGATGCCGTCGGGACGGAAGCGTCGAGTGAGCGCGACCTCACTGTGAACGAGGCCAAGGTGATGGGCGAGAAAGTACATGTCGGACACGCTCACCGAATGCCCGTCCGGTCGGAAGCGCCCTTTGCGCCAGCACTCGGGCGGGCTGGCACCGGCAGCTTGATAGGCGCGCTGCCACTGCGCGATCACCATCCCACTGCCCTGCTTATGGTGGTCAAAGTCGGCTGTGAATGGTCGGACCAGATTGACGTAATCGAGGATCGCGGGGCACACGAGCCCATGGCGCCGCACGAGGAACGTCACGTGGGCAGCGCCATGCTCCAAGGCCGTGCGGCACTGCTCGATGGCGTACGGCCCGTGGCCGATGATGACGACGCGAGCGTTGGCCCACGGGAGGCCCACATTGTCGCCGCTCAGCCCGCGCACGACCGGCCCACCAAACGATCGCTCCCCTTCAAACGTGAGCTGGCGAGGCGGGCCGAGTCGGCGGTTGGTGCAGAGCAGTGCGAGCCGGTGCGCCGTCAGCGCGAAGCGCTCGGGGGACGTGTCCGCGCCTCGGCTCCGCCAGCCGCCGACGCAGACGGCGGCTTCGTCGTCGCGAGCGCGGCGCACGACCGTGACGTTCGCTCGCAGGTGCAGCTGAGCCTCGAGCTCGTACTCGACGATGAGCCGGCGGATGTCGTCGATGATCTCGTGGAAGAACGAGTGGTCCGTGTTCGGACGCTCCCGCGACACCTACCGGTATGCAAGAGGCCATCAGTGCCAACCATGTGAGCGATTTCCGTTGAGGAGACTCGCGGGCACTCAGGAATCATCAGAGAGCCATCAGAGGGCCATCAGAGGGCCATCAGAGGGCCATCAGAGGGTCATCAGAGGGTCATTAGAGGGTCATCAGAGACGCTATCAGAGAGGCCACCAAAGGGCCTTCGAAGAGCGTGCAGGTGCCCGGAGTGCACCTGCATGCGGTACGCGGGTTCCGTCGAGTTCACTCGGGAGTGAGGATTGCCGAAGGCGCGCCAAACTCCACCAACGGAGGGCCTCGCCTCGAGGATGGCTGCCTGCACCCCCGCGCGGCGGAGGGCAGCGGCCATGCTTAGCCCGGTGATCCCGGCGCCGATGATCACAGCTTCGCAGCTTGTGGGGAACTGGGCGACGGGGCGTGCGGCCGCGACGGCTGCATCGAGGGCGCAGACGGCAGCATGGGCTGCGTGCACGCGCTCCGTTGTGCTCAGATGACGGGTGAGCTGCGCATTGCTCTGTGTGGCCACCAGCACGTGGTGCACCTCGCTGATCATGCTGGTGGACCAGCCCTCAAACTGGGCAGTTGCATGCGGGGGGGACGAAGGGAGGATGCACCCGACAGAGCACTGAGCACTGGACGAGGGAGCCCTGAGCACCATCGCGACGCTCGCGAGGTACTCCTCGAGCGAGATGCGCACCATGCCCGCACGAGACGCCATCATGTCAGAAGCGAGCGCCCCTATCCCTTGCTGAGCCACATTCGCCATCTGGAGGCTCGAGATGGCAAGCCCCGCCGACCGACCGATCGCACCAACGGCATCGAGGTACGAATTGGCAGCCGAGTAGGCCCCGGTGCCCCGGTACACAGCGGCGATCGCGAGCGCCGCGAGGGACGAAAGCAGCAGCCTGGCCTCGAGGCAGAGCTGCCGGCTGGCCTGATCGAGCAGGTGAGCCCCTCGTGGCTTGGGTCCCCACAGATGGTCCCTGAGCACGGCAGGCGCGGCGGCAGAGCCGAGGAGGGCCGAACCGAAGGCACTGGCGGCGTGAATGAAGCTCGACGGCTGTGAACAGCGACGAAGCGTCGCACAGACGTCCGCCACGTCGCTCACGTCGGCGGCGCAGATGTGCACGACAGTGCCCCCTTGAGATTGCAGCGAGCTCAGCTGCGCCTCGAGGCCCTGTCCGGTCCGAGCCACCTGCGCACTCCGAGCACCGTACTGGGCACCACGAGCGGCGAGCAGCACGTGTGCTGCCCCTTGCTGCACAAGCAGTCTTGCCGCAGCCAGCCCGAGGCCGCCGAGGCCTCCCGAGATGACGTAACTCTGGCCGAACGAGCCCGAAGAGGCGCGGCTACCCGCCGTGCATGCAATCGGGAGTGCTCTGCGCAGCCGAGCGACTTGAGGGTGATAGCCGAAGCATGCGAGCTCCGACTCACCCGCAACGGTGCTCGTCAGCGCTACGAGTGAGCTTGGGTGAAAGCCCAGCCCGACGTCTGCCGTGATGACGCGGAACGGAGTGGCGTGCTCGTGACGAAACACACGCATCAAGCCCCAAGCGCCGCCGTGGGCGCAGTCCGCCAGAGCGCGAGATGCATGCAAGCTGGGGGCGGCCTGCACGCTGCGTGTCAGCACCAACAGTGCCATCTCGCAGCGGAGGTTCTCGTAGGAAAGTAACCGTACGGCTACATGAAGCAGCAGGATGGCGCCCTCAACGGAAGGTGCCGAAGTTTCGTGACCGGTGAGAACCACGGCCACAGCGCGCCACGCACCGAGGCGCAGCGGCGATGGCGCAGCCGCCGCGCTGCCTCTCCACCCCGTATGTAGCAGCAGCAGCGGAGGTGCACTGGAGGAGGTGCTCACCAGAAGGGGGCTATGGGCCATCGCCCAGCAAGTGGCATAGGTGCTGATGCGAGCGTCTCCCGCTCCAATTGCAACTCCAATCAAGGGAGGCGGCCGCCAATGAAACGCGCGCCGAAACTGTAACGGTCGAGGTCGCGATGAATGGTATGGGGGCTGGAAGGGCGGAGGGGATGGAGGAGCGTTCATGTGCAGCAGAACGTGCGCGATCGTGCCGCTGAAGCCGAACGAGCTCACCCCGCGCGCGCCTGTGCACGCGCTCCGCACCTCCTGCGTTGGCAGCGCCAGCCGATCGCACAATGAGCCGAGCCGCGCCCTCAC
>Ga0180439_100234_pt1 | contig 33209 bp, 30 predicted proteins | sample ChrtobMetaP5_0mM_FD_119744 | JGI IMG/M metagenome (GOLD analysis project Ga0180439, IMG submission 119744) | Chrysochromulina tobin associated microbial communities from unialgal haptophyte culture, Seattle, Washington, USA - P5_0mM MetaG | ecosystem: Host-associated > Algae > Haptophytes >...
CTAACTCCACGTCTGCGGAATGCGCCGCCTTCTCGAGCGCGAGAGGCAGCTCTCCCATGCGCAGGAGGAGGGGCACCTGCTGGGCCGGCCGAGGCTCCTGCTCGAGCACACATCAAGGGAGGTCAAGGGAGGTCAAGGGAGGTCAAGGGAGGTCAAGGGAGGTCAAGGGAGGTCATCAGAGGTCATCAGAGGTCATCAGAGGTCATATGAGGTCATATGAGGTCATATGAGGTCATATGAGGTCATCAGAGGTCATCAGAGGCTCCTGCTCGAGCACACATGATGGAAAGGCGCTCGCGTCTTTGAAACCATCACTCGCAATCACTGAGGTCATCAATGAGGTCATCACGGGCCATCAGCGCGCCTGCTCGAGCAGCTTATGAAGGAGGCAATCAGAGGTCATCCGAGGTCATCCGAGGCCATCAGCGCACCTGCTCGAGCAGCTTATGAAGGAGGCAATCAGAGGCATCCGAGGTCATCCGAGGCCATCAGCGCACCTGCTCGAGCAGCATCGTGGCAAGGCGCTGCCGACCGACCCGATGTGCCTCCGCCGCAATCTCCGCCACGCAAGGCTTCGCAGCCGCCGAGGATCCCATTGTGAGCCGGGTGCGCAGCTTCTCGAGCAGCGCCTCGTCCGAAACCGTCGCATCGGCCTCGCGGATCTTGGCACAGCTCCAGTGGTACACGACAGACCCCTGCGGCGGCAATCAGTGGCAATCAGTGGCAGTCAGTGGCAATCAGTGGCAATCAGTGGCAATCAGAGAGGCACTCCGTGGGACTCATCAGCACTCATCAGCACTCATCAGCACTCAGCAGCACTCAGAGGCACTCAGAGGCACTCAGAGGCACTCAGAGGCACTCAGAGGCACTCAGTGGTACTCAGTGGGGCATGCGCACCTGCATCGCTGGCAGCCCGAGGAATTCAGCCAGCCGCCACGCAAGCAAATACTCGTGGCGAGCGAGGAGCCGAGAGAGCATCGCGGGAGCTCCGAGGCTGTGGAATGGTGCATGCAATGAGAATGAATAGCGCTCCAGAGGCAATCAAGAGGCTGTGGAATGGTGCATGCAATGAGGTTGAATAGCGCTCCAGAGGCAATCAAGAGGAGCCATCGGCCCCCATTAAGGGCGCTCACCTGTGGTATTGCGCCCACGTGAGCGGCATGCCCACGCGCGGCGCGCGTAGCTGATTGAGCACACGCAGCGTGCCGCAGGTCTGATGGAGCAGATCCTTGTCGACGCCCTTGGGTACATAACTGCATGCCATGCATTCGGCAATCAGCATGCAATCAGAATGCTTGTCGACGCCCTTGGGTACATGACTGCATGCCATGCAATCAGGCGCACTCCATCGCACTTCATTGCACTTCATCGCGCAATCAGAGTCCATCGCAAACAAAGACGCAATCAGAGACGCAATCAGAGACGCAATCAGAGATGCAATCAGTGGGCCCTCCGAGGCGCAATCAGTGAGCCATCAGTGAGCACGCACGTCTTGCCAAACGAGGCGGCGCGAAGCAGCGTCTTCTGGTCCGAGATGGCAATCTCGTGCTGTGCCGCCTGTATGCAGCCGAGGACGGCCGGTGCAAGTTCGCCGCCGATGAGCGATTGAAGCAGCTCGTCGGCGCGCGCAGACTCGGCCTCAAAGGCGAGAGCCGCCTCGAAGAGCCTCGCCGAGGGCGAGAGGGAGCCCGGCAGGTAGATGGACTCGGTCGGCTCAGGCACACGCTGAATGCAAAGGCGAGCACCGAGAGGAGATCGGAGGTCATCCGAGGTGCAGGGAGAGAGGATGCGCAATCAGTCATCAGCTTGCACTCAGAGGTGCCCATCAGCATGCTCATCAGCATGCACTCAGGATGCTCACTCACCTGGAGCAGCTCGACGGACTCGCGGGAGAGGATGCGCACGCCGTCCACCTCAGTATGGAGCAGCGGAGGCGACGCGTACGAGTACTTGACTGAATCGCCAAAAGGTCCGACCATGAGGAGCAGGCGCTCCCAAGGCAGCAGCAACGAGTCTGCGCCGCACCAGACGAGTTGTCGAGGCGGCCGGGGGGATTGCGTGTTGAGCTCGGACAGGTTGCGCGAAAAGTCGGATGCGAGCACGAGCAGCTTGCCGCTCGCCGCGAAGGCCGCGATGAACTTGCCATTGGGCGACGGCGCCAGCCGCAAGAAGGGGCCCGACGCGAGCAGCTGATCATGAGCGTCGCGCTCGTCGATGACGAGGATCGTGCGCGAGGCGGTGGCGAGGAGCACCTCGGGGCAGCGCGGCGGCGCGCGCGGCCCCTCGAGCCCCGCCGCGGCGGACGCCGCCGACGCCGTGTTGGGCGCGAGGCCGCGCTCGAGCACGGCCATCGCCGTCGGCGGCGACGCGAGTCGTGGGTCCGCGAGCGGCACGATCGTGCGTCGCTCGCGCTCATACGAGAGCAGCGCAAAGAGGCGGAAGGCCGACGTGAGCACGACGAAGCCGTCGGTGAAGAGCTCGCACTGCAGCACGCGCTGCCCCTCGCACGCCTCCGCGAGCGAGAAGTCGGCCACGCGCACGCCACGCAGGTTCCAGAGCATGACGCGCGAGCTCTCGAGGACGCAGACGAGCTCGACGTTGGGCGTCCACCCGAGGGCGCGCACGCGTCCAAAATCCCACTCCCACGCGTTGATGAGCTCGCCCGCGCCGGTGAAGATCTGCAGCCGCGAGGCCGGCGCTGTGCCGTCGCCCGCAAGCAGCGCGATCGGACCACCGCAGGACATGACGGCGCTCATGCACTTGCTGAGCTCGCATGTGAGAGTGTCGGCCCAGCGCATCTTGCATAGCTCGCGCTTCGAGTAGCAGCAGTCGCGGTCGCCGAATTTGAGCCGCGACCACGAGTCGGCCTGTGTGGCTGCCATGCTGCGACCGCGTTGTGCTTCTCGGCTCGCCCGCGCCGCGCGGGCCAAACTTGACGTGTGAATGCGATTCGCATGTTTCCCCTCCCCCTCCTCGTGCGCCGGAAGCGAAGCATTTCACCGCACCGGGCGAGCCGCGAGCGGGTTTCATGCGGCGATTGAAGATGTATCGTTTCGGCGCTTCGGGGGTGCTCCATGAGTCCATGACTCCAACGTTGAATGTATAGAAACAGTGACAATCAACTTGATAAAATCCTTGTATCACTCTATCACATCCTGAAGTATTCCTAGTTTGAAGGGCGCTCTGCCTCTTTCAATACAATCGTCGCCATTTGAGCTGCTCGCGGCATTGTGGCTTGCCGCGCAGCAGGTGCATGTCCCGTGTAGTCAGGCTCTTGCCGTCGTCGGAGAGCGCAAATTCCTGCACAATAGTGGTGCCGACGAGCTTCGGGTCCGAGGCCGACTTGATATAGTGCTCCAAGAGGGGCTGTGAGCCGTGAGGCGGCGACGCGGAGGGCACTCCGGTGTGAAGCCACCAGCGACCCGAGTAGCCCGTGTAGTGCATCTGAGCATCATGGACCTGCGTGTACATCTGACCGTCGGGCTGGTAAACGAGGAGGCCCGACACCCGCGTCGGAGTCGCCTGGCTGCCGCCGACGGCAGGCAGCTGCTCACTCTGCCGCAGCTCCGTTTCTGTGGTCAGATATTTGCGCAGTGTCTTGAGCGAGCCGCCTTCGCTGCTGCCGCGCCGATGGTAACGTTCAATTATGCGTGTCTTCTCCTCATCCGAAAGTTGCACTGCGCTCGACGACGACGCTTCCGACGGTCCTGCTGCATCGTCTGCAATGAGCTCGAAAGCGCCACACACCGCGGGCGTGGTCGTCGAGGACATGGCGTGGTTGAGCTTGAGCCCCGCGGCGATGCCGACAGCGGCACCAGCTATGAGGCGCCTTCTGGTGAGTAGCATTCGTTCAGCCTGATAGCTGATTGGCTCGCCCGAAGAATATCCGGCCCCAAAACCGCGGTTTGCGTTGCTCGCGCAAAACAGGGAAGACCCGAGAAAGGCCGATCGCGACGCGGTCGGGCGGTTCCGGGAAGAGCCGCTGTCGCGGGCACTCCGAAAAGTTCAGAAGAATTCACACCGGCAGCGAGCGCACAATTTGGCGCGCGAGGTCTCGTGAGCCGCTGGCGCTACAGATGCGCGCCAGGTTATGGACGGCCTCGCGGCCGAGGTCAGAGGCGGCGCTGTCGGCACCCGTGGCGGCACGGTGTGCGGTGATCTCGATGACGCGCTCGTAAGCCGAGACTGCGAGGTGGCCGAGCCCAAGGTGATGGTACGCGCGCCCCGTATTGTACGTCGCCTCCTGCTCCTCTCGAAGCGTCGCAATCAGCGGCAATCAGCGGCACTCGGAGGCACTCAGACGCACTCAGACGCACTCAGAGAAGCACTCAGAGAAGCACTCAGAGACGCACTCGGACGCCCTCAGCGCACCTGCTCCTCCCTAAGCTTCGAGTAGGCGGCGAGCCATCCGAACGCGAGCAGCACGGACTGCCCACGCGCCTTATTGGCACGCGACATGACCAGCTGCATCTGGGCGACGGAGATGCAGAGCAGCAGCAGCGGCTCGGTCGGGAAGCGCATGTGCAGCCGCGCGTACTCCGCCATCGCGATCTTAAAGGAGCGAGAGAGTAAGCAGTGGTGCGCCACCCCGGCGGCGATGAGGGCGGACGAAGGGTCCCGCATCAAGAGGCGCAGCAGCCATCGCTCGTCGTATCCGCGCTGGCGTGCACGGCCCGCAACGGAAGCGAAGAGTCCCCAGCCCAAGTCGGCGGTGGTGCCCGGGTTGTGCGCGGACGAGAGGCAGAGGGAGCGCAGCTGCTGGTGTGCAATGTCCCACTCGGCGCATCCATACGCGGCACGCACGCACGTGAGGCGAAGGAGCACGATCTCGTCGGCGCTCACGCCGGCGTAGTGCTCGGTCCGGTGGAGCGCGCACAGGCGCACGTCCTCGAGCAGCCGCGCGAGGAGTGAGCACGCCAGCCCGTGCCGGCCGAGCGCCACGAGCGAGCAACCGAGCGCATTGACCAAGCGCACGCGCCTATTGACACCTAGATCGTCCTCGAGCGCCCGCGAGATCGTCCCAGATCGTCCCAGATCGTCCTCGAGCGCCCGCGAGATCGTCCCAGATCGTCCCAGATCGTCCTCGAGCGCCCGCGAGGTCGTGGCGGCGGCGGCGCTCGCGCCGGGCTCAATCGCAGAGAGTGCACTCGTGCGTCCACTACCATCCTCCAGCCGCCGCCGCTTATCCAAGGGCGGCTCACCGTCGCCCGACACGGCGCTCTGCTCGTCGGGTCGCGTCCTCTTGAGCGCTGCTTGGCTGCAGAGCCTCTCAATGGGCAGGAGAAGGCGCACCTGCCGCCATCGCGTCGTGTCGTGGTGGGCTTACTCGATCATGAAATAACTCCGGGGCACTCTGTGGGAATCCGTGCGGCAATCAAGGCAAATCCATCAACGCACCGCGTCGTCGTGGGCACCGCTCGCGGCGAGGGCGATGCCGGCGATCACGGCCAGTCGCACGTCCACACGATCGTCGATCAGAGCCGCCACAGCCATCGCGTCGTCGTAGCCACCACCGCTGCTGCCACTCCCATCGCCCTCGCCGCCGCCGCCGCCGCCGCCGCCGGCACAGCCGCCGCTGCCGCCGCTGGGGTGGCTACGGGGCGGCAGCTGCACGCCGCGCGCGCGCAGCGAGGAGGCGTGATGGGATGCGAGGCCAAGAGGGTGGGCGAGGTGGCGCGCGATAAAGGGGAGAGCGCCCCGAGGCTCGCCATGGGAAGCGTACAGGTTGGCGATCCCGAGGGTCGCGACGAGTGAATGAGGTGCCCGCTCAAACGAGCGCGCGAACGCCTCCGTGCTCTCTACCGGTCGGCCGAGCGCAATCAAGCACTCTCCAATGCGCATATCGACCGTCTCTCTGTACAGCTCGGAGGTGCGCAATCGGCGGTCATCCTTGGTCATCATTGGTCATCAGTGGCCATCAGTCGCATCAGTACACTCAGTCGCATCAGTAGTCATCAGTCGCATCAGTAGTCATCAGTCGCATCAGTAGTCATCAGGCGCATCAGTGGCACTCAGTCGTACTCACCTGTACAGCTCCGAGTTGCGCAGCGCATGCAGCAGCGGGAGCGCCTGGCTCCATTGCTGCAGGTGGAAGTAGCACAGCGCAATCTCGTAGAGGAGATCGGCGAGATTGCCCGTGCGTTCGGGGTGACGAAGCACGCGGCCCCACAGCTGCTCGGCCGTCGGCAGGTCACCCATGTACGCGTGGCACACGCCCTCTTTCACGCTGAGCTCAACCGGCCACGCCGCTGCCGCCCCTGCCCCGGAGGTGCCACCGCCTCTGCCAACGCCGCCGGCGCCGCTGCCGCTGTTGCCGCTGTTGCCGCTGTTGCAGCTGCTGCCGCTGTTGCCGCTGCTGCCGGGCACGTGGGCAGTCCCCACAGCCTCGGGCGCGTGGGCAGTCCCCACAGCCTCGGGCGCGGTGGAGAGTCCATCCGCCAACTCGGGCGCCGCTGCTTCACTGTCGCCAGCTACGCCGGCCCTCGCGCGGCACTGCTGCACGCGTGCGAGCGCCTCGCGGAAGCGGCCCCCTTCGATCAGCAGTTCCAAGAGCATGTTTAGGGCGTGAAGGTCGACGCCGCCACCGCCGGCCACGCTGCCACCGCCGGCCACGCCGCCGCCGCCGCCGCCGCCGCCGCCGCCGCCGCCGCCGCCGCCGCCGCCGCCGCCGCCGCCGCTGCCGCTGCCACTGCCACCACCAGTGCTGCCGCCGCAAGCGCCGCCGCTCATTTGCGAGGGTGTCGCGGGTGTGAGCAGCGCCTCGAGCAGGTGGATCGCCTTACCCACGTGCCCTAGCCGGTGGTACGAGCGAACCAGCCGACGGACGACGTGCGTGTCATCGGGCCGATTGCGCAGCAGCGGCAACAGCGCCCTGGCTGCCTTGCGGTGCTCGCCCGTCTCGCTCAGCAGCAGCGCGTGCTCCCACTGCGCGTCCTGATCATCGGGATTGAGCGCGAGCACGCGCTGCAGGCAGTAGATGCACTGCTGCACCTCGCCGTGCTGCTTTGCAAGCTGTGCGAGCTGCTCCCACTGGTGCACGTCGCGCTTCGAGAGGTGCGCGGCCATCATGAAGAGCTTAAGCGCTTTGGTCACCTGGCCCGTCTCCTCGTAGATGAGGCCGAGCGTCTGGTACGCGTGCGGCAGGCCGGGCGCCACGCGCACGACCTCGAGCAGCAGCTGGATGGCCTGCTGGAACTCGCGGTAGGCGTACTTCATGGTTGCCTCGCCGATCATGCGCTGCACGTGCGGGTCAGCCTTGGTGGTTGACATGGCCGATCAGGGCGCAGTGAGGTTGCGACTGCCCTCGCATTTCCTCGGTGTGAAATGGTTCATGATGGTTGTGAAATGGCTTATCTCCACAGTTCAACCTTCACCCCTTAGCCGAGGTAAGTAGAAAGACCAGCCACACGGTTCTGAAATTTCAACATTACTTGTAACAATCTTGGTTTCTTGCATTTACGGCCAGACGTGTACAACTGTGTGAGACCATGAGACGCGATACAGAGTATTACGGTGGCCCGGTATCCTGGCGTGCATCCGGGTACGACTTGAAATGACTAAATCCAAAAGTGAGCTCGGATGCCGAGTTGCCGCAGCGTGCCCATGGTCCTCATCGCTTCCTCCACAGTGACCGTCCTCTGATCCTTCTGGTTCGTCCCATGCAACGTGCAAGATTGCTTATCGTTGAGAAAGTCATCTTTCACACGAGCGGGAAACTCATAGTAGAGCTCATCGATCAGCGTATGCAGCTCTGGCTCATTCAAAATGCGCTCAAGGATGCGCAGCTCGACGTCGGTGGTGTCAATGTCCAATTTGAGCACCACGAAATCCTCGGGGCGCGCAGTGCGCTTGAGGATTCCCAACGCTGACTGGTCTGTTGCGTCCACCTTCCCAGGCTGGAAAGAGATCCCGGAGCGCAGCCTCTCCGGCACGAGCGCCATCCACACGCTCTCGTTGTGCCAACCCGCGTCAAAGCCCCAGATGTGGTCAAAAGTAATGCAGTGCCTCTCATAAAGCGAACGAAAAAAGGGAATCGACGGCCCCAAGCCTTGCAAAGCTCGTGTATGGTTGTACCGCATCCTGAGTTCGTTCTCTATCCACTCACTCAAAGGCTCACCTGCCTTCCAAGATTCATCTCGCCTCTCTTTGGCAAGCGATATGAATTGATGATTGCTCCGTCGATATGCACCACATCCGAGGTCGAAGAGCAGCCGTTGCCGAAAAGAACGACGGCACAACGTATCGGAGTTGCAATGGTTGCTAGGGAGAAGGTAGTCGACACCATACTTGTTCCTGATATTGTTCCTGATCTCGGTTGGATATCGTCGCCTCGGGCAGATGCAATCGGAGTGCGGGTGGCGCAATGAACCATGGAGTGGCTCGATTGGCTCAATGCAACCAGCTTGCTGCGACTCAAAGCGAGAGAGGACAGAGAGGTGCTCGCTGCGAGGAGGATCAGCTCTTAGGGATGGCGTCCAGCTTCGATTCGTTGCATTCAGCCAAGTCTTGATGTCAGTTGAGTTGGATTGGACATAAATAAGTGCGCAGTGATTCGTGGTGATCTTGGCCCATTGCACCTCGATGGCTGCGGGCAAGCACAAAGAACAACCGGAGGTTTCATGAGGTGCTGTGATCGAACTGAGTTTGTGAAAGGGTTAGTTGAATCAGGTGCGTGGTTTGGAATTATTCTTTAAAATGGAAGGGAAAGCGACAAAAGATAAAACGTGCAGCATATCGCCTTCCCGCGTGGTCCCCCACCGCAGTACTACCGATACTCGAGGCAGCTTAACTTCGCTGTTCGGATGGGAAGCGGTGACCCTGCCTGATGTGGCCGCACGTGGTAACCAAGGGTGAAAAGTCATTTATAAAGCATCTACTTTTTGCAATGCACTTCCTTCTTTCACAAGTCCCTCCACCGCCGCGATGTAGCCTCCTGCCCACATCAGAGCGGTCTTTTGCAGTGTCGCCCCAGACCGAAATCCAGCATCAAGAGCTGCACCTCCAGAGAGCCCCCCCTTCGAAATCCTCGTCGCCTTTGCATAGGCACTTCGCCATTCTGAGAGCAGTGCGCCTCGCGGCGAGACCCCGCGCGTCGCCGTCGCTGTTTGCGCTCTCGTCGCCGCTCGCGCCGCGCCGCCTCACCTTCTCCAAGACCGACCGCCTCCTCGAGTACCAGAAGTGGTACATGTCGCTCCCCTCGACTGCCGATGCGAGCGCGGTCAACGAGACGCTCTGGCCGCCGCGAGACAAGCAGGCGCGCCGGCTGTGGCACGAGCTGCAGCGGTTCAAGAAGCAGCAGATGGGCGGCGCCAAGAGCCACATCCTCGACTTGCCGCCGCAGAGCAGCTACCTGCGCGCGTGCACGCACCACTACGCCAAGCTCCTCGGCCTCGCCACCGAGACGCAGGCCAGCGGCAACGGGCGTGCTGTGCGCGTCACCTTCGACGCGGCGACGGCCGGCAGCGCGCTCGGAGAGCTCGAGTTCTCCGCCGCCGCCCTGAGAAAGCGCAAGGACCCGCCGGACGCGCAGCCCGACGATAACGCCGACGACGACGGCGAGAAGGCCGACGGCGCATCACCGCGCCCCGAGGACGGGTCGAGCGGCGGCGCTGGCACGAGCGGCGGCGCTGGCACGAGCGGCGGCGCTGGCACGAGCGGCGGCGCTGGCACGAGCGGCGGCGCTGGCACGAGCGGCGGCGCTGGCACGAGCGGCGGCGCTGGCGTGAGCGGCGGCGGCGAGGGCGCGCCCGCGTCTTCATCGGACGCGTCGGACGCGGCGCTCGAGCGCCATCGGCTGAAGAAGGCGTTCACCTCGCGCATCTCCAAGTGCGTCAAGACCAACGACACGGCTGCAGCGACGGCCGCGTGGCGAGAGCTCGTCGCGAGCGGGATCGCGCCGCCGACGGACGTGTGCTCCACGCTACTGCACATCTACGCGTCGGCGCCGCAGCCGCTGCTCGCAGAGGCTCTCGAGGTCTTCGTCGCCGCCCAGAAGCAGGCCGCGCCCGCAGAGCCGATGTGGAGTGGCATCATCAAGCTGCACTGCGCGGCGGGCGACCCAACAGCGGGCCTCGCACGCATCGAGGAGATGATCGCCGCGGGCGTCGCGCCGCGGCTGCGCTCCTTTTCGCCCATCATCAGCGCGGCGTGCGAGGCGCGAGATCATGAGCTCGCCGAGCGCTGTGTCGAGCTCGTCGAGGCGCGTGCAACCGAGTATAATCTCGCACTATCTCCATCGGAGCACGTGGAGCTGCTCCGGCTCGCGCTGTACCGGGCGGCGGCGACGGCGGCGGTGACGGCGGCGACGGCGGCGACGGCGGCGACGGCGGCGAGCTCGCGAGCTGCGGCGCCCGCGACTCAAGCGACGTTCGACGTAAATGGTGGCGGCGCTCCGGCCGGAGTGCTCGAGGCGGCGCTTCGCCGGATGATGGTCGATGCGCCGCAGCTCGCGCCGAGCCACGTGGAGCGTGTCCTCGAGTCCTTTCGGGAGTACGGGCCGCAAGCGCGCTGGGTGGCGGTGCCCTGCGCCACAGACGCGCGCGGCGAGTGCTCGTACAGCGGGGTGACGCTCGCGCCGGCGCTCATTGACGAAGCCGAGCGCGCCGAGCTTCGGCGTCTCATTCCACAGCTCGTGGGCGCACGGATCAAGGCGACCGAGTTCGCCAAGTTTGCCCAGTGGATCGAGCGCGAGCTCGTACGTGCCGGGCCGTTCGACTACGTGCTCGACGGCGCCAACATTGGCTTCTTTGGCTGCTCCAAGGTCGAAAAGGCGCGTCGGCTCGCCAAGGCAGCGAGCGCCGTTGTGAGCGCCGGGGCCCACCCACCCTCGATCGAAGCGACGGCGGAGGCGACGGCGGAGGCCCACGCGAGCAGCGGCGGCGGCAAGGGCGGCGGCCGCGGCGGCGGCAAGGGCGGCGGCCGCTTCGAGGGCAAGGGAGGCGGCGGCGCTGGCGCTGGCGCCCACACAGGCAGCACCTTGAACCACCATCAAATCGACTGGCTGCTCGAGCACGTACGTCGCGCGTCGCCTGATGCGCGCGTCCTGCTGGTGCTACACACTTCCCACACGGCGGCCGACTCCCTCGCCCCCGCGGCGGCGGCGATCGTGCACCGGTGGCGCGCCGATGGTGTCTTATTCGAAACGCCGGCGGGCATGAACGACGACTGGTACTGGCTCCATGCCGCCGTCGCGTCGGGTCCGGGGTGCAAGGTCGTCTCAAACGACGAGATGCGTGACCACACATTTGGCCTGATGGACTCGCGTGTGTTTGCAAAGTGGCGCGAGCGGCACGTGGTCCACTTTGACATCCCGGGCGGCACGACGGCCGCGGCCGCGGGCCTCAAGCCTGCGCTGCTGCCGCCGCTGCCATACTCGCATGTGATGCAGGAGCATCCGAGCGGCTGCTGGCACGTGCCATGCGCAGAGCAGCACCCGAACGGCTGGGTATGCGTCCAGCGCCGGGAGGACCTCCTGTGACCCGACCGTCTCAGCCACAGCCGGGTGGAGTGAACGGTGAAGCGATTCCACCGATATGATTCGGAACGTAGTTGGTGGGTGCTGGGTGTGAGGCTTGTACTCGTACTACGTATATACTTCTCCGCTTCCGACCCAAAACGAAGGAAAGGAGTAACACAGCGCGGGAATAGCACGCTTCCAGTTCCAGTGAGTTGCGACTTGTCTTCCGCGCGGCTTTGCGACGCGAACCGAACTGGACGCTACGCCCCGCCGCGAGGACACGACACCACAGTGCAGCGGCACCCGCAACAGCAGTCAGCAGCACACTGCCCATCGCACACCGCATCCCACGGCGCGGACGGGTTCTCTAACCCACGTAGATGCGGCACTGGCCGCTGAGGTCTGTCCCTGTGACGCTACCTCGGCTCCTAAACAATCAACAGCGCCGCGTCTCATCTTCTCATCTCGCCCTCGACGTCCGCGGACTAATTGCAGCGTCTAATCGCTATCTAATCGAGGGCGCCACCGGGTGGCGGCAGCAAAGCTCCAGCTTTAGGTGGCGGCGGCGGCAGCAAAGCTCCAGCTTTAGGTGGCGGCGGCGGCGGCGGCAAAGCTCCAGCTTTAGGTGGCGGCGGCGGCGGCAAAGCTCCAGCTTTAGGTGGCGGCGGCGGCGGCAAAGCTCCAGCTTTCGGTGGCGGCGGCGGCGGCAAAGCTCCAGCTTTAGGTGGCGGCGAGGCTACAAAGTCGCCGAAATCGTCGTCGTCGTCCTCGAGGATGCCTGTGCCTGGAGGCTGCGATCCTGCACTGAAAGCGCCAAAGGCGTCTTTTGGCACGCCCCCCTCCATTGTGGTCGGTTGGGGCGTCACGCCGCCCTCCGATGGGGTTGTTTCTGGCGTCTGTGAGGTCTGCTTGGCCGCGCCTGACACGCTCTGCACCGGCTTCGGTTCGTCAAATGCGTCGAACGCCGGGAACTCGTAGCTGCCGCCCTCGACGAACAGCGCCTCTTCGCTCTTCACTGACGAACCTTTGACGAACAGCGCCTCGTCACTCCTCTTGGCGGACGCAGCGGGGGCGAGTCGCACGCGCACCACAGCACCAAAAGCGGCGGGATCCTCGTCGTCGTCGTCCTTGCCGTCGTCGTCCTCGGCCTCCACCGTGGCAGCTGCAGCTGCTGCCGGCGCAACGGTAATGGAGAGGAGGACCAACCTCGAGATGGTGCCCGCATCGGCGCCGTCGGGCAGACCGTCCAAGGGGGCCTTAAAGTCGACGTCGAACTCGGCAAACGCTGCATCAAAGGTGGCGGTGGCGGCGGCGGATGATGATGAGGATGGTTCGGGCGATGGCTCCTGAGGTGTTGTCATCGTCGTCGTCGGCGGCGGCGGTGTCGGCGGCGGCGGTGTCGGCGGCGGCTGCGATGCCTGCGTCGGCGCGGGGCTCGATGCAGGGTCGGCCAACGCGGCGCGCAGCTTGCGCACCGCGGCCAGCACGTCGGCAGCCGACGGGCGAAGGGTAGGGTCGGGGGCGAGAAGCGCACGGATGAGCCTCTGCACACTGGAAGGGTGGGACGGAGTAACTGGGATGGTGTACGCCGCATTCAGGATTTGGAGCGAGGACGAGTCCTTGAACGGGTGGTCGATGTAGCAGAGCGAATAAAGGATGCAGCCGAGAGCCCATACGTCCACCTTCTCGCCCACCTCTTGATTGCGGTACAGGTCGACCATCTCGGGCGCGCGGTACCTGATAAGATGGAGGCCATCAAAGGTCATCACAGAGCCACACAGAGCCCATCAAAAGGCGCTGGGAGCATCTCGGGCGCGCGGCTTACATGAGGGTTGAGTACTTGTGTATGCGCTCTTCCTCGATAGCAGCCTCTTTGCGAGTGCGCGTCGCGCTGAGCTTCGTAGTGACCGCCGAGCCAAAGTCGCACAGGACGTACCGCCCATCGGCCGTGCCCAGCACATTCTCGAGCTTCAGATCGCGATGGGTCACGGGCGGCGAGAGTGCATGCATGTGCGCAATCGAGGCCACTGCCTCCTCAAAGATCGCGAGGACGCGCAGAATGGGCAGCGGCTCGCGCTTGTCGAAGGCCCCGCTCTTGCCTTTCTGGTACAGCAGGTCGATCAGGCTGCCATTCGGGCACATCTCGAGCAGCATCCAGTACTCGGTGGCGTTGCGGACCGTGGGAGATGGCCGATTCATCGTACCGTACATTTGCACGAAGCCCCGATGACCGGCGAGCTGCTGCAACACACGCATCTCCATCTCGGCAATCTGGCGTGTGTCCGCATCTTGAGCAAGCACCTTTTTCACGGCAAATTGCCTGGCGCCCGACACTTCTTTGGCCGCGTAGACGTAAGAATAGCCACCTTCGGCAAGCTGCCTTGTTGTCGCAACAGTTATGCCCGAGCCCTCGAAGACTATCTTCTCGGCATCGAATCCGCTCGTTAGTTTCTTGAGGTAACTGAACATGACGCTGACAACGCTCTGTGCCACAGCCACCGTGTACTCGAAACCGCGGGTGCACGCACTGCGGGTGCTACCCAAGCAACTACCGCAGAGCACAGAGAGGAGTGCAAGTTCGCGATCCGCACAGGCGGCACAGGGTTTATGTGTGAATGTGATTGAGAGACTGATTGGGTCGAAAGTTGCGAGCGATAAATCACAGAGACATTCACATTCACACATACACACACGGCGGGAACCGCACGGGGGCGGTCTAGATTTAAGATTACAAGATAAGCAAGAAGGGTCCAAGTCCAAGCGTCCAACATGCTTACAGTGAGCTTGAAGCTCATGTGGCGGGTGCGGCGAGAAGAATGGTTGTGCAACACATGTCGTTAGGCAGTTTCTCAGTCAGTCAGTTTACAGTTACATGTCGCGGACCCCGCCCCCCGCGCTCACCACGCTCGCGGCCGTCTCACCGGATACTCATTAACTCAAAGTACGTACGCGACGGCTCCGCGCGAGACCCTCCGCGTCCTCCTATTGTGAATCCTGGGCTGGGTAAGTGGGTTGGAACTTCATGCTTGGCTGGTTCACAGTGAGAGCTGCGGCCCCTTCCTGATCTAGACAAATACCTGTACGCCGCCTGCACGTGGGGCGCCGCCGCGTCCTCCACTGCCGCGGCCTCCTCTGCCGGCCGCAGCCGGAGTGCTCAGCGGAGTCACACGTCGCCCACTAGCCGCCCCTACCCCGGGCCCGCCGCCGCCAGCGACGAGCTCTGCAAGTTGCGGCACCGTCCTTGGCGACTGCGCTGAGAGTGAAGAGTCGCGAGCTGCTCTGCCTGTGGGCTGCTGCACGGAAGGGTCGAGCGTGGTGCGTCGTATGCGGCTATGGAGCTCGCGGTAGTCGATCTGGCCTGAGCCGTCCGTGTCGAGCACGGCGAAGATGGCGTCCACCGTCGAGCTGGGTGCCGCGGGCACACCGAGCGTGTGCACCGCCGCGCGCCACTCGGTCGCGTCGATGAACCCGCTGCCATCCGTGTCGATCTTGCGGAAGAGGTCAATGGAGCGATCGAGAGATTGAGCCATGCGCGTCTTGATTTGGCTGAGGAGAGTCTTGAGGGCGTCGACCGGTAAGTCGTGAGCTCGAGCGACCGTGTGCACGTTGCGCTCCTCGACTAGATCGTCCTCTTCACGCTCAAGCTGGTCCAAATTAGGCATACGTTCTATTAAAGGCATTGGCCGCAGAGGGCGTTTGCGCGCCTCAAAGGCTTGCAGAGGTGCCGCGGCAGATGGTGCATCGGATGGTGCAGCGGCAGGTCGTCCTGCTGCACGGGTGTTGCGGCTGGGGACGACGCCGGCTGCGCGCGGGGCGGCGCTTGGGCCGGCGGCCGAGCACGGCGTCTGGCGCGGCGGTTGGCGCGCCTTGGGCACCGGCGTTGGAAGCGCCTTCTCAGTCATCATCTCGGCCTTCACCCCGTTTCTCTCCACCATGAGCATCAGCTCAGCCTTCGCCTCGTTGGACACGGCGCGCTCATACTCGATGAACGTAATCTTGCTCGTTCCGTCGCTCGTTGGGCCCGGCAGCCTACCGGTCTCTTCGAGCTTGCGTACGAGCGCGACCACCTCTCGAAAGCCCTTGGACTCTGCCTGACCCAGGAGCGCCTCGAGTTCACCGTCGGCCTTGAGCGCCGTGCCGAGCTCCTTCCGGTCGATGGAGCCGCTGCCGTCCGTATTCATCATGTCGAAGATCACGCGCACGCGGCTCGTGGCATCCGCAACGGCCCGAAGGCCCTCGGCCTGCACCTCCGCCGGACTCTTGGGCGCCGTCTCTGCCGCCGCCGTCCCTGCCTCCGCCGTCCCTGCCGCCGCCGTCCCTGCCGCCGCCGTCCCTGCCGCCGCCGTCCCTGCCGCCGCCGTCCCTGCCGCCGCCGTCCCTGCCGCCGCCGTCCCTGCCGCCTTTTCAAGCGCGGCCTTCTCGGCCGCTGCCTTCTGGGGTACGTCTTTCTTCACGTCTTTCTTCTCGGTAGCCTCAAGCGCCGTGGCCCCCGCCCTCTCGGCTTCCGTGAGCGGCGATCGCGGTGGCAAACCGCGCTGTGGCGAGCGTGAGGCCACGTCAGAGGCAACGGACTTGCCGTACCCGCCGTGCTCGAGGTCGTCTGAGCGCCCACCTTGCGCGCCGAGCAGCCCCTGAGCCTCCTCAGCCTTCGGCGAGCACCGAGCGCAGCAAGGGCAGCACTTGCACAGGAGCCGCAGGAGCAGCAGCAGCAGCAGCCGCAGCGGCCACATGCCCACGCTCGCACGCAGCAAGCACAGGAGCAGGAGCAGAGCGCCCACGACGGCGCTCGCATACTCGAGGCTCGTGTGCGAGACCCACCATGCCTCGGCGCTCGAGACGCTCGGGACGACGCTCTTTGTCTGATCGTGCGTGAGGACCACAGCCAGCCGTTCCACAGCCAGCCGTTCCACAGCCAGCCGTTCGGGACGACGTGGTGGCATCGGTGGCGGCGGCGACGGTGGCGATGGCGGCGGCGGCGGCGGCGGCGACGGTGGCGATGGCGGCGGCGGTGGCGGCGGCGACGGGGGTGATGGCGGTGGCGGTGGCGGCGGCGGCGGCGGTGGCGGCGGCGGCGGTGGCGGTGGCGGTGGCGAGGGTGCCGGTGATGGTGATGGCGATAGCGGTGGTGGCTTTGGCAGCGGTGGCAGCATCGGCGTTGAGAGTGGTGGCGGTGATGGTGATGGCGGCGTTGGCGAGGGTGGTGGCGGTGATGGCCGTGGCGGTGATGGTGATGGCGGTGGCGGTGATGGTGATGGCGGTGGCGGTGATGGTGATGGCGGTGGCGGTGATGGTGATGGCGGCGACGGCGAGGGTGGTGGCGGTGATGGTGATAGCGGTGGCGGCGGCTGTAGCAGGGAGGGCGGCAGCAGCATCGGCGACGTGAGCTTGACCACGACGGGTGATGTAGGAGGTAGCGGAGGCCAAAGAGGTGTGGGAGACGATGGAGGTGGCGGGGCCGGTCGCGGTGGCGAGGGCGGCGGCTGCCCCGGCGGTGGAGATGGCGAAGGAGGTGGCGGGGCCGGTGGCGGTGGCGAGGGCGGCGGCTGCCTCGGCGGTGGAGATGGCGAAGGAGGTGGCGGGGCCGGTGGCGGTGGCGAGGGCGGCGGCTGCATCGGCGGTGGTGGTGAGGGCATCGGAGGTGGCGGCGGCATCGGAGGCGGCGTCGATGGCGGTTCCGGTGGCGGCAGCGGCGGCTCTGGCATCATCGGCGGTGAGGGTGGTGAAGCCATGAAAACGCTGGTCGTGGCGGCGATGTAAATGGCAGCTGCGAGGCACGAAAAGCAGCACAGGCCCCAACGCTGAGTGGTAGTGAACTTGAACTTCAGATTGAAGCCGCCGCACTTGATGCTACATGTGTCGTCCTGTTCGACGTCCCACTGCTGCAACCCAGCCTTACCACGTTGGCGAACTGCATCAATTGTCGATTGGAACAAGGCTCCTTGGACGCGGGTGCGCGAGCTCATCACACCTGTCCGTCGCAAGCTTTGAAGCTTTTCAATTGCTAGCTCTTGCTCCTCATCCTGCTCGAACTCTTTCTCTAGCATAGCTAGACGATGAGCGTCTTCCTGAGCCTGCTGGGCTCGCGCACGAGTGGCAGGGCTGAAGAAGCCAGTCGATTCGGGCGACCGACCAGCAGGGCTGAAGAAGCCAGTCGATTCGGGCGACCGACCAGCAGGGCTGAAGAAGCCAGTCGATTCGGGAAGATCCTGAGAGTCGGGCAAAGAGTAGGCCAAATCTTCCGAGGGTAGACCGAAGGTTACGTTCTTGGAGCGCTGGCTGGCCACTCCAAGTGAGCCACGACGATTCAATGGAGAGCCCGATCTATTGCTTCTGGTCTCAGAGATGTTCCCGACGAGGCTTTTCGAACCTCGCTGGCTAGCAACTCCAGGTACACTCTCCATCGCGCTCTCCTCCGGCGTCCTATTGCTGCAGCCGGCTGCAGGGGACTCAAATGCTAGTTGAGTCCAAATGTGCGCTCACCATGGCGCTCTGAAGTCTTCTTCTCCAAATTGGAACACGTCAGGTCGGCCCTTCAGTTCAGTTCAGTTCAGAAAGAAAGACTGTACAGTAACTGTAGTTGGATTGGCCAAAAAAAACCCACTATGGACCGGAGAATCCCCCACGGCTAGCGCCGCGACCCGACATCCCGACCAGCTGCGCGAGATTTTGACCCGTGTCCCGCCTTGGGCCGGGGTTGGGGGAGAGTAGGGTTTCACAACTACTCAGTTTTACAGGTAGGTAGCCAATTACCCTATGGTGTGTCAACATGGTGGACCACGGACAACCACTAGCGTAAATATCTTTCAACCATTCAATCGCCCCCGGCACGAGTAGAGCGCCACACAAGGGCGAAGGGGCGCCGCACCTCCTTTCTTACGAGCTCGCTCCGCTCACTCACTCACCGGTCATGGATGCATGGTGCATCCGCATGCCAAGACCGAAGACGAGAGCCGTCCGATCTCCGATGCAGCCCTAGACGTGTTGCATGCCAGGGTGAAACCAAGCGCTCAACGTCCAAGTACGACCTACTCCAAGTACAAGTACCAAGCACCAAGCACGTCCAAGTACCAAGCTCATCCCACGAGCACGACCTACCCACGACCGACTACCAAGCGCTCAGCGCAGCGCTTAACCCAGAAAAGCCTCACTCAGCCCCACCCTGATGCTCAGCCCAATTGGTAGGTAGCTCGGTCAGTTACTAATCTCTCTCTCTCTCCCATGCTCAGCCCAAGCCCCCACGCTTTTGCCGCCCACGATGGCGCATGCAACCAAAGTTCCCGAGCGCCACGGGGAGTGCCAACAAGCAAGTCGAGGTCGCCGTTGAGAAGCGAGCGCGCCATGGCGATTCCCCATGCTCAGCCCAGCTCCACCGCTTCGCTCATCGCTGCGCCGCCCAAGTGCACGACCTCGAGGATGCGGCGCCGGTGGAGCAGCTTGATGATCGGAGGGAAGTCCCCCTGCTCGAGCTGACTCAGGTCCGGCGGCGCGTCCACCCCCAGCTCCTTGAGCGCGATGGCGTAGTGGGCTGCGTCGCCAGGCGCTATGTGGCAATCGCTCGTCAGCCAGTCCTCGAGCGACGTCCTTCCGGGCAACTTGCTCGAGGCTCTTCGGGGCGCGCTGCTCGTCAACGTACGTAAGTGAGACGCTAGTGGGGCGCCTTCGCCGCCTTTGCCGCCGCCGCCGCTGCCGCCGCGTGGCGAGCCGCCGCTGCGTGGGGAGCTGCTGGAGATGGCATCTGCGTGGGGAGATGGCATCTGAGTGGCGCCGCGTGGCGAGCCGCCGCTGCGTGGGGAGCTGCTGCTGCTGGCCGCAGTAGCGACCCTGGCTTTCGCCGCGAAGCGTCTCATTGTCTCGGTGGCCTTCTCCTTTTCCTGTTGGCGCAACCAGCGGTCGTGTGGGGTATCGGGCAAGCACTGGTACACGGCCAAATCGCGACGCAGGATCTGGCCGTGTAGAGTCAGGTCACGGTACTTGTGAGCCACGGGCCGCTTGGGTGGTAGAGCCTTGCGACTCGGCAGGGCACCGAGCGTGGGGCTAAAGGTGCCGTCAATCTGGTACTCCCCTGGTCCAGGCGTGGCCAGTGTTGGCATGGCCGATTGCTGCTGTAGCAATTCGGGAGTGCCCACTCCGCAGAAAGTGAGACTGCCCCCACTTCCGCGGCTGACAGCTTCCGCACCGAACCACAAGTCATGTCGAGCCGAGGTGTTGTGCGGCGTCGTGCCCGGCTCGCGCGTCGCCAGCTGCAGCACCGCGCCCGCGCTCGTAGGCGAGGCATGAGGCGAGGTGGGGGTCCATGGCGGGGAAGCGGGCCTTGTGATGTCCACCATGTACGAAGCGAAGGACGGTGGCGGCGGCTCTGGAATCCCACGGTAGTAGGGCGACTGCATGGCGGCGAGCTCGAGCACACGCGCCGGCACACGCACCGAGCCCTCAGCGGACTCTCGAGCAGCATTCAGTGGCGCGCGAGTCGGAGCAGAGGGAGAGCCGCCAGCATCATCCTCGTGCGCGTCTGACCAGAGCATCCCAACTGGCTTGTGGCTCGCCGCCGCGATCGCCTCCGCGGCCTTTTGGCCCACCGCCGCGTCACGCTGCTCACGGAGCTCATCCCGCAGTCGTTGCTTGTGTCTCTCGGCCGTCAGCTGGTGAGGCTGCAGCGACACCACGCGCGCCGCCTCGCGCGCAGCTTGGCGCTGCTTTTGCTCGCTCGCAGCGCGGTGCAGCCGCTCGCTCGCCGCATCGCCAACGGATTTCCTCCTGCTGCCATCTTCCTCCTCTTCCTCCTGCCATAGCTGCAACTGCTTCTCGAGCGAGCGTTGAGGCGACATGAGCTGTGCCAAGGCCGATGGAGAGGGCGACCCCCCGAGGGAAGACGCCGAAGGGGATGACCGGAGCGATGAGCAGCAGCTGACGCGGGTGGCAACGAGCAGCTGCTGCCGGCGCGTGGCGGCGGCGGCGGCGGCTGCAGCCTTCTCCTTCAAGGTCGCAATGTCGGCTGCAGCCTTCTCCTTCAATGCCGCAATGTCAGCTGCAGCCTTCTCCTCGAATGCCGCCATCTCCGCGGCTGCCTTCTCCTCCAACGCCGCCTTTTCAGCAGCTGCCCCCCTTTCGAGCGCCGCCTTTTCGGCTGCTGCCTTCTGCTCGATTGCCGCCTTCTCAGCTACCACATCCTCCAACGCTTTCTCGAAGGCCGCCCTCTCGGCTGCCGCCTCCTCCTCCATTGTCGCCTTCTCCGCGGCTGCCTTCTCTTCCATCGCCGCCCTCTCCGCTGCGGCCTTCTGCTCCATCGCCGCCCTCTCGGCTGCGGCCTTCTTCTCGATGGCTGCCTTCTCGGCTGTTGCGTTATCCAACGCTTTCTCGAAGGCCGCCCTCTCGGCTGCGGCCTTCATCTCCATCGCAGCCCTCTCGGCTGCTGCCTCTCCCTCCATGGCCGCCTTCTCGGCTGCCGCCTTCTGATCGAACGCCGCCTTCTCGGCCGCTGCCTTCTCAACGAACGCCGCCCTCTCGGCCGCTGCCCTCTTCTCAATCACCGCCTTCTCGGCTGCTGCCTTATGCTCCATCGCCGCCCTGTCAGCCGCTGCCCTCTTCTCAGCCTTCTCAGCAGCAGCTTCCTGCTCCATCGCCGCCCTCACGGCCGCTGCTTTTTGCTCCATCGCCACCCTTTCAGCTGCAGCAGCTCGTGCATCAGCCGCCCTCTCGGCCGCTGCTTTCAGCTCCATAGCCACCCTCTCCGCTGCTGCAGCTCGTGCCTCGGCCGCCAGGCGCGCGGCCTCCACCTTCTTTGCCGCTAGCTTTGCCGCCAGCGCCTCAGCCTCCGCTGCTGCGGCTGCCTCGGCTGCCAGCCGCGCGGCCTCCACCCTCTCCGCCGCCAGCCGCTTAACTTCCGCCTCCGCTGCTGCCTCTGCCGCGGCCCGCTCGATTTCCGCCAACCATTCGGCCTCCCTCTTCTCGGCCGCGAGAAGTTCAGCCAGCACCTCAGCCGAACGCTTCGCCTCCGCTGCCGCGGCTGCCTCTGCCGCCAGCCGCGCCGCCACCCGCTCAATTTCCGCCATCCATTCGGCCTCCCGTTCCGCTGCCGCCAGCAGCTCCGCCTTCTCCGCCTTCTCCGCCGCCAGCCGCTTTCGCAGCAGCTGGCTGGCTTCCGCGGCTGCAGCTGCCTCGGCTGCCAGCCGCTCGGCCTCCACCCTCTCCGCCGCCAGCCGCTCCGTGTCTGCCACTGCGGTTGCCTCGGCTGCCAACCGCTCGGCCTCCACCCTCTCTGCCGCCAGCCAAAAAGCCTTCGCCTCTGCAGCACCGTGATGATCGCTGTTGGCCATGGCCGCGGGTGGGACATCACAAGTTATGACATCACAAGTCGTGGCCGCCTCCTCTTCGTTGTTCTGTGCGGTCTTCTTCTTCTTCTTCCTCTTCCTCTTCTTCTTCGCCCCGGCTGCGCCCCCCGCTGGAGCTTCCCCACCGCCGTCCTCGTCGTCTGTTGCGTCCGTGACGAGAGCGGCTTCTCCTGCCAACGAGTCGCCGCCCGATGGTGCAGAGTCTGGAGTGCCGTCAGCCCAGAGTCCATCAGCAATGAGATCATCGGCCGTCGGAACGAACGGGCTGGCAGCATCGCCCAAAGGTGGAGTGTATGGGGTGTCATCCAGAGCGGGCTCGGCAGCGACGTCTCCGGCCAATGCGTCGCCCAAGGGTGGAGAGCCCGGAGTGCTGTACAGAACAGACGTGAGAACGAAGGCGCTGGCAGAGGGGAGAGGCTGAGCAGCGCGCTGAAGCAGCGCCTCGAGCATGTCGCGGCCTGCTCCCTCAGGGACTTTCAAATCGCGCGCCCGCAGCTCCGCGCGCATCTGCGCCGTCGTCATGTGCTGCACTTCCAATGTCTGGGCAGCAACGATTGGTTCGCAGGAGTGCTTTACCGCCGAATCAAGCACTGCCTTGAAGAAGGACTGAAATTCGCGGACTTGAAGCGCACCGCTTTTGTTCTTGTCACACAAGAAGAGGAGTTTCTTGATCTTTGCGTCGGGCGGCATCTGCAGGTGGAAGTCGCGGGCAATCTTCATTACCAATACATGCGCCTCGTTGGTGTCGATGCATGTTGAGCCGTCAACGTCCAACTCTGCAAACGCAGTCTTGGCGACGGCAGCCAGTGCCTCCTTGTCATCTAGGAGACTCTTCGCCCAAACCAATGCGGCAGCGCGCTGCTCCTCGGAGACGTGGTCCATTCAGGCGGTCCTATCGCGTCAGTCGCGGTCCACCAGGTCCCTTGAAAATGCGTTTCTTTTCTCTGGAAAGTGTGTTTCATCATATGTTGCGATGCATGCAGAAAGGATGTCTGAAGTCTGAGGAGATCTGATGTGCACACATGCATTCCCCTGCTGCTGCGCAGCCCACACACGACAAAACCCATGTCACTCATCCCCAACCCAACGGCGCCCTCGCCAATGGAATCGGTGCTCTTGACGGCGCTCAACCCGAGAGCGCACGACATCGAGGGACATCGAGGATTCGCGGCGCCGTCGCGGCGCCGTCGCGGCGCCGTCGCGGCACCGGTGCTCATGACGGCGCGCCGCCCAAGTGCACGACCTCGAGGATGCGGCGCCGGTGGAGCAGCTTGACGATCGGAGGGAAGTCCCCCTGCTCGAGCTGACTCAGGTCCGACGGCGCGTCCACCCCCAGCTCCTTGAGCGCGATGGCGTAGTGGGCTGCGTCGCCAGGCGCTATGTGGCAATCGCTCGTCAGCCAGTCCTCGAGCGACGCCTTGGGCCCGGCGAGATCGCGCTGTTTTGAGCGCATCGGAGAGGCGGCCAGGGCCGCGGCGGGCACCCTATACAACGGATTGTCCTGATGTGCCCGCTTCACCTTCGAAGGTGCCTTGGCCCGCGGCGTGCTGTCGCCGGCGGCGGCGGTGGCGCCGACGGCGGTGGCGCCGACGACGACGCCGGCGGCGGCGGCGGCGGCGGCGGCGGCGGCGGCGGCGGCGGCGGCGGCGCGCTCTGCCCTAGCTTTCGCCGCGAAGCGTCTCATTGTCTCGGTGGCCTTCTCCTTGGCCTGTTGGCGCATCCAGCGGTCGTGTGGCGTATCGGGCAAGCACTGGCACGCGATCAGGTCTTTTCCGAGGAGCGTCTGCCCATAGTACGTTGGGTCGCGATACTGTTGCGCGACTGGACGCTTGGCTGTGGGTGCCTTGCACGTAGGCTGGGCGCCCAGAGTGGGGACAAAGGTGCCCTCGCGGTCGTACTCCCCTGGCCCAGGAGTGGGCAGCGTTGGCATGGCGAATGGTTGACGGCGCGACTCGGACATGACGAGACTACTCGGCGTGAGGCTGCCGCCGCTGCCGCGACTGGCTGCATCCGCGCCGAGCCATAGGTCTGGCCGTTGGGAGCCCACGCCAAAGGCATGGGTGCGCGGCGACGCGTCCTTCTCCGCGCGCTGCTCCCAAGCGTGCCCGAGGGACGGCGTGCCATGGGGCCACGAGGACGCTTCGTGCGCCGCCTGCTGCCGGGTCGCGGCGGTCTGTGCCGAGGCCGCGCGCGCACTCCCTCCCGCGCGCGTCGCCGCCGCCGCCGCCGACTCCTTGGCCGCTTCGAGCTTCTGCGCTGCGGGCGAGCGTCCGGGATACCGCTCGCCGCGGTAATAGGGCGACTGCATAGCCGCCAGCTGAAGCACGCGCGGCGGACACTCGATGCGCGCTCGGGCCGAACTTGGTGGACCGTCCATAATAGGCAACTCACGCGGAGGTGATGATGCGCGCCATTGTGGCTCATATGAGGGGTCATAGACAGGGGAGGCCTCGGCGTGGGCCTTGACCTTCGCCGCGTGGCTCCAAGGCCGTTCGTCGACGGAGGCCTGCGCCTTGTGGCTCGCAGCTTCGTCGCGCCTTTGCCGCAGCTCATCGCGCAGACGCTCCTTGAGCAGCGTGGCCGTGAGCTGCACCGGCTGCAGTGCCACCCCGCGCTCCACCTTGCGCGCCGCTTGCCGCGCCTGGCGCTCGATTGCAGCGTGGTGTAGTCGTTCGCTCGCCGCTGGCCCATTCAGCTTCTGCTTGTGCTCGAGGGCTGCCTCGTGCGCTAGCCATGCCGCGTGCGCCGTCGAGTCGTGAGGCGAGCGCAGACCGGGGCCAAGCTCGCCGATCTGTATCTCGAGATGGGCGCCAGCGGCTCGCCAGGGAGACTGCTGCTGTGAAGGCTGCTGTGAAGGGCTGGCGTCGTCGTCGGACGCGAACGGATTCCAATAGCCGAGCTCCGCGGATGGACTGCCGCGCTGACGGCCGCTGGTGGCGGTCGGATGTAGCAGCGAGCGGTGCGCTGGGACCATCGGCGCCGAGGACGAGGGGGAGAGGGTCGTCCCGGAGCGGAGTGATGAGCAGCAGCTGCCGCTACGGCGCGTGGGGAGGGGCCGGCTCGGGCGCGAAGCTCCAATCGGAGAGAAGCCCAGGCCGTGGATCGGATCCGTCTCCTCAGAAGTGTACACGGGTGTGAGCGCCTCCGTGTCCGGTGTGAACAGCGCTGGTGGCGGTGGCACGATGTCCCCCCCACCTCGAATGCGATCACGTCGTTCGACCGCCCAGCTGATGACGTCTTCAATCGGGACCATCCCGCTGCCCGCCACATCTATCTCCGCAAAGGCCGCGATGGCCGCCTCAGCGCCACTGACCGCATGCGCGCCCCACGACTCGAACGCGCGCGCCGCCCGCCGAAACTCAGCGATGCTCACGCGCTGCCCAGGCTCCCAGCCGCCCGCGGTCTCCAGAATCTCAAGGATCTCCAGTCGCGCGCGGAGCCGCTGCAGCAAGTTCCACCACTCGGCGCCGCGCGCGACTCGCGTGCCGAAGCTCAGCGCGGCAGCTCGGAAGGCGAGGTCCAGAGCAGGTGGATCGGCTATGCGCATGCGAACGTAATCGAGCCGTGTGAAGAGGCTCATCAACGCGCCCTCGACCTCCCCCATGGCGCACGAGCCCGCCTCGGCCGCGTCGGCGGCGACAAAGAGAGCGTCAGCTGCGTCGGCGGTCGCTGGCAGACAGCGTGAGAGCGCGAGCCACGTCGGCGGTCGCATCGAAGGCGGCGGCGTCGGTGCTTCCGCCGCGTGCGACTCGTCAGGCAGCCACGCGTTGCCGCTAGGCTGCGCCAGCAGATCGGCAAAGTTACCTGCGGCGGCTTTGGTGAGGGCAAAGGTCACTGCCGAGGCCACGGGGGAGAGAGCTACAGGCTTCTTCTTTTCTGCAGCCAGCAGCTCCGCCAGCGCCTCAGCCTCAGCTGCTGCGGCTGCCTCGGCTGCCAGCCGCGCGGCCTCCGCCTTCTCTACCGCCAGTCGCTTCGCCTCCGCGGCTGCAGCTGCCTCGGCCGCCAGCCGCGCGGCCTCCGCCCTCTCTGCCGCCAGTCGCTCCGTTTCTGCCACTGCGGCTGCCTCTGCCGCCAGCCGCTCGGCCTCCGCCCTCTCTGCCGCCAGTCGCTCCGTTTCTGCCACTGCGGCTGCCTCTGCCGCCAGCCGCTCGGCCTCCGCCCTCTCTGCCGCCAGTCGCTCCATTTCTGCCACTGCGGCTGCCTCGGCCGCCAGCCGCGCGGCCTCCGCCTTCTCTGCCGCCAGTCGCTTCGCCTCCGCGGCTGCAGCTGCCTCGGCTGCCAGCCGCTCGGCCTCCGCCCTCTCTGCCGCCAGTCGCTCCATTTCTGCCACTGCGGCTGCCTCTGCCGCCAGCCGCTCGGCCTCCGCCTTCTCTACCGCCAGTCGCTTCGCCTCCGCGGCTGCAGCTGCCTCGGCCGCCAGCCGCTCGGCCTCCGCCCTCTCTGCCGCCAGTCGCTCCGTTTCTGCCACTGCGGCTGCCTCTGCCGCCAGCCGCGCGGCCTCCGCCTTCTCTGCCGCCAGTCGCTCCGCGTCCGCGTCCGCAGCGGCTGCCTCTGCCGCTGCGGCTGCCGCTGCCGCTGCCTCTGCCTCTGCCGCTGTCGCTCGTCGCTCCGCCTCCAACTTCTCCGCTGCCAGTCGCTGCGCCTCCGCCTCTGCAGCACTGTGATGATCGTTGTTGGCCGCGGTCGGGGATGGCGAGTCGGGAGGGAAAGTCACATCGGGAACGAACGCATTGGCAGAGCGAGTTACGACCACGACTCCCTCTGCCTGGAGTAGCGCCTCAAGAACTTCGCGGCCCGCCCCCTCGGCGATGGCCACGTTACGGCTGCGTAGCTCCGCGCGCATCTGCGCCGTCGTCATGTGTTGCAACTGCAGTTGCACATCCGCGGGGGCAGCGACGGCCGTGGAGACGTGCTTTACCACCGACTCGAGGATCGCCTTGAAGAAAGACTGAAACTCACCGTCATGGAACGCGCCGTCCTTGTCCTTGTCGCACAGAAACACGAGCTTCTTGATCTTCTCGACGGGCGGCAGCTTGAGATCGAAGTAGCTTGAAACCTTCTGCACGAGCGCAATCGCCTCATCGGTCGAGATGGTGTCACGCTCAGCGAACAAATTCTTGGCGTAGGCGATGCGCGCCTCCTTGTCATCAAGGAGGCCCTGCGCCCAAGCCACCGCGGCTGAGCGCTCCGCCTCGGAGTTGTGTTCCATTGTCGGAGCCTGCCCCAAACATACCGTAACCTCATGTTTCCTTGAGAAAGTTCGTTGAATCGGTCCCACACACGTCGCGTTCCCATGCGCGTCCCGCTGGCACGGCTGGGCGGGATCAAATCCCGATCCCGCCAGGGATCCCCCACAGGATTCCCTCTGTCGCGCTGAGCCCCACAGATCACAGCACTCAATGCAGTCACTGTGCGTCGCCGTGTATGTGAGTGATTGAAGCTTTTCTGGGAGTTTTCAGTTTACGAACGACAGTATGAAGCGGATCATCCTGTGCACTACAGTCACCTCATCGCGTCAAAACATGCGCACCACACGCACAATCCGATCAAGATCGTCGAGCTGCAGAGACTTCATCTGTGTACCGAGCAGATGTAGGTTTCGCCGCCTTGATCGCTCTAGATCAGAAGCTTCTCAACCTTGTCCTTGAGTTGCTGGATCTGGTTCTTGAGCTGAGAGCCTTCGTTGGTAGTCACTGAGCAGGCAATCACAGGGCGCGACACGCCGCAGGAGCGGCCGAGCGCCTGCTTGTTGGGCACGAAGACGTAGGGCACGTTCTTGTCCTCGCAGAGCAGGGGCAGGTGCAGCAGGATCTCGAGCGGCTCGGCATCTGCCGCCATGATGATCATCTCGGCGATACCACGGTTGAGCGTCTTTGTCGCTGTGCAGCAAAAGAAAAGGGCGACCGAGAGGAGCCACGCGTGAGCGATGCGTGCGCAGGCAGCAGGGGGCCGTGCGGTCTGCTGCCGCGAGCGCACGCAGCGACCGCGTGCTGTGCAGTGTGCTGCTGATGCTGCTGCGCGCACCCTCGTTCGCGCCCTTTTTGAGCTGCTTGTAGTTGGCAGCTTGCTGGACGATGTCGAGGATCGTGACCGACAGGTTGGCGTCCGCGAGCGGGAAGGCCTTGGGGTTCGGAGCGTCCGCCTGTGCGCGCACGAGAGGGGTGGCACCGGGCGACAAAGGTGAGAGCTCGCGAGATGGTGAGCGGTGGCGGTGGGCGTGCGGTCCATTTTGCTCGCGTCACACCATTGCCCACGTCGCGCGTCGCCCGATAGCGCCGAAATGGGCGCATGTTAAGTCGCACCTTCATCGGACCACAATGTGAAGCGTGGGTTGGCAGTACATGTACCGGCTCCCCCCGGTGTCTTTTTACGGTTCTCGATGCGGATCACGGCTCGAAGCATGCATAAATTTCTTTGAGATCGTCAGAATGATTTTGGGGATCGTCTGATGAGAGTGGCGAGGAAAGAGCGATATAATTGGGAGCGCAAGCCGTCCGCGCCGCGGCTCGACGATGGCCACCATATTGCCCGACCTCGCGCGCTTCTTCGAGCCACGCGTGGCGCGCGCCACCCGTGAGCTCGCGCGCTGTCTTGCCACCGTCGACGAAGATGCTTCGTACAGCCTCTACGAGGAGGCTGCAGGCCGCGGCGACCCAGTGGCCCTGCGCGTGCTCGGCATGGAGGCCTACCGACGAGGCGAGCTATGCGCCAGTCGCGACTGGCTCTTCAAGTCTATAGCGGTGGGTGAAGACCGAGGCGAGGACCCGATTGCCTTCAACAACCTCGCGGTCATGCTCTTCGAAGGTCTTGGCGGCGCTCGAGATCCTCAAGCCGCACGCACGCTGCTCAAAGTAGCTGCAGGACACGGCTCGGCGCCAGCACTGTGCAACTACGCTTGCGCACTCTATCAGGGCGACGGCGGCCCGGTGGATTTGGAATTGGCGCGCCTCTACTTTCTCCGCGCAGCGGTCGCTCACAACGACCCGATCGGGTCGACCAACTTTGCACACATGCTCCTCAGGGGCGAGGGTCGTTCGCGGCGGGCAGATGACGTAGTGGACAAGGAGGAGTTGAAGAGGGACGCATCGCGTGCTCGCGAGCTCCTGCAACGCGCCGCGTGCCAGGAAGCCTTTCTACCAGGTCTGGCGTCACTGCGTCGCGCGAGGGAGGCAGCAGCGGCCAAGAATGGCAGTTGGGAGCTCCGCTGCCTGGACGCGTGGAGTCACATGCTCCACGGCGGTGACGAGACCGGCGAGTACCTGAACCGCTGCGGCGTGGTGCCGCTCTCGACCTCGGTGCTGGCGAGCGATGCGCGGCACGTGAGAGCGGCAAGCATGGAGGCCCTGGAGCAGTTAGAGCCGCTGGCAGCGGAGACGGACGCCGCGGCCAGTGCAGCGGCAGGGGAAGCAGGGCCGCCTCGTCAGTGGGACCTCAACGGCCGTCGAGTACTGCCCTCGTCGGCCGAACCGTCGGCTGGCGTCGAGGGAGGCGATGGCTCTGCTGTGGGATCTGCAGCTTCTGCCTCCCCGACCGCAGCGCAGCCGACCTTGCGCTCGGCTCCTTCAACGACTACGGCTCCCAAGCAGAGCTCCGCGTCATCGCCTGTCACGGTACCGGACCCGTATCGTGCCTCTGTGGAATCGGCTGTGGAACCTCACTCCCTCGTCGCTGGCATGCATGCCTCTGTGGAACCTTCCTTCCTCGTCGCAGCCACTGTGGGACCCGATTCCCGCGTCCTCGCGTGCGGCGCAAACGGCGCGGCCGACTTTGGCGAGCTATGGGTTGGTCAGCTGAGAGCTCTGCGCCAGCGGGATGCTGTGGTGACCGCGATGGTGCAGCTCGGCATCGTCGCCGCTCAGGGGCTTGACGGCGCGCGCAGCCTCGTCGTCGCACGGCAGTGGTTCTCAAAGGCCGCCGCTCAAGGTCACCCCACGGGTCTGATGGTCGTCGCGCGTATGTGCATGGTCGGTCTAGGTGGTGAAGTAGACCTACGCGGCGCGCGCGCCGCATTCGGGCAGGCGGCGATGCTCGGGATAGTCGAGGCGATGCGCAAGTTCGCAGACATGTGCGCAGCAGGCCTAGGCGGGCATGTGAACCTCAAGAGTGCACGCCTCTGGCGCGCCGCGGCGGCAGAGCTGGGCGACGTTGGCTGCATGGTGAGCTTCGGCGCGATGCTCCGTGCTGGCGAGGGCGGCGAGGTCGATCTCGATGAGTCGCGCCGATGGTTCCTCGCCGCGGCGGTGAAGGGCGACGCTCTCGCGCAGTGCCATGTGGCCTTCATGATGCACATGGGCGAAGGGGGGCCCAAGAACCTCGTCGTGGCGCGCGCATGGTACCGAAAGAGTGCCACGCAGCCGGGACCGCACCGTGCCGTCGCGCAGACTGCTCTGGGCAGCATGTTCAATGACGGTGAGGGCGGCCCCCGTGACGCCAAGGCTGCGCGCTTGTGGTTTACAAGGGCCGCCGTCCTCGGACAGCCTCAAGCGCAACAGATGCTGGGGATCATGCTCTTCATGGGCGAGGGCGGGCGCGAGGACCGCGACAAGGCACGTGTTTGGCTCGCACTTTCGGCCGAGGCGAGGGGCGCCTCCCAGTACTGGCATGAGCAGCAGTCGGGTCGTGGGTCGATGCTGCCGCTTGGCCCTCGCCAAGGCTTCCCGTGCATGGAGGCGGGCATCGAGGCGCGCCGCACGCAGTCGGTTCGAAAGGAAGCGCCCGACGGGACGATCCTTGAGAGAGGGGACGTGGCCGAGGGCTACGACGAGGGAGAGCAACTGGCAATGGAGACGGTGCAGGCGGAGGTGGGGTCGTACCAGGCGTGAGCTCATTCTCATGAGCGCTCCCGAGACGCGAAAACGCGAGACGCTACAAAATGTGGTGTAAATGTATATAGTATATTCATCCTTTTTGAGCAGATCGAGATTGAGCGGTTTGTCCGAACGACTAACACCTTTGTGACTACATCCTGTGACGGCGTAGAGCGTCGCATCGGTCAGACGTTTCATCTTTGCTGAACTTGTTGCGAGTTGCATGTTTTACCGGTACCGAAGTCCGCACAGAGGGGTCCTGAGGGTATGTCCGTCCTAAATCTGCTCGGGTTGCAGGACGAATGCAAGACGGCGATCGTTTCGCCGTTGCTCACGTGGAGACAGAACGATAAATGGTATCTGCGTCGGCCTGGCACTGCTATAGAGCATGCGAGGCAGCATCCTCGGACCGCGAAGTATGAGGGGGCGACCTGGCCGCAGCGGCTGCGAGCCGAGACGAGCCGATCTTCAATGCCTGAGGGTTTCTGCTTTGCCCTTGCCCACTCTTGGCCGATGCCGACTGAAGAAGCTAGACGTATGCAATTAACGGGCCGAAGCATCCGTCCAGTCGGAAGAGGAAGGAGGCATTCGCTTGGGACCGTTCCTTGCACTGAGCGTGCTCCGCCCGCACTGATTGGCGCACGTGGAGAGAGCGGTACATTCGGCTCACCGTCGTCGCCGCCTCGAGGCACAGAACCCCTATCTGACTTGCCACCACGTTTCGAGCCAAAAGCTACCAGTCAGCTGCCTTCGCTCACGTGGACGCCATGGACGCCTTCGCCCACTTGGACTGAGGAGCGCTTGCTGAATCTGCTGGTCTCACCTCTCCCCCAGCAAACTCCGTCTGTGAGGCCGAGGAGCTCCGAACAGAAACCGACGATGGTACAGACCCTTCCGGCTGATGAAGCACCGTGCACAAGTCTCACGAATCCTACGCCACAACCGCTTCTCGCGCCGCCATCACACCTTCCACAAGATGCACAGCACCCAGAGCACCCAGAGCAACCAGAGCATTCGGAGCCACCAGATCGGCATCAGCAACTGCAGCATGAGCAACCGCGGTATTCACAGCAGCCACAGCAACCACAGCAGACAGAGCAACTGCAGCTCGAGCGACCACAGCAGCAAACACAGGAGACAGAGCAACTGCAGCACGAGCAGCAGCAGCAGCAGGTCAAGGCACTGTGGTAGATGCAGCAACTGAGCCTCTCCGCGCCATGTCTCAAGGAGCAAGCGCTGCCGCGGACTATCGACGAGTGCACTCACGTCCGAACGCCTACGAGCAGAGCTCACATGTCGATAATCCAACAGCAGGGCCGCGGATTCATGCGCGGAAGCCAACTGGCATCGCCGCCACACCTTCATCTTCAGCGAGCAGCGAGACAGCGACCCAGCACTGGCCAGACGAAGCTCGGCCCACGAGCAGCCAAGAGAGGCGACCAATAATGGAGCGTGAGCGGCGAGTTCAAGTACCTCTCCGACTGACTATTACCAGGCCGCCGACTGTAGTGAGGGAGGAGGCGAGCATGTCGGCCAAACCCGAGGACGCGGCGTTAGAGGCGCAGCAGGCAGTCAGGCACAGCGACAATGCTTCAGGGCCTCCGATGGCTCCGACGCTAGCGTCCGCCGATGCCACCGCTACCTCATCACGAGCGGGTCGAGGGCTCCGCAATACCCCTGCGTCGGCGCCGCGAGCCCCGCGCTCCTCCGGTGCTCTGATGGCACATCACACATTCCCACGATGTAGCGCCCGCTTGAGTGCCCACGGCTGAGTATAGTTTCGTAGGGGTCGAATGGACGAGTACGCCCCATGAGCGGAAGGTCACCGTACATATGTATGCGCCGCCGAGCGAAGTTACTGTAGTAGCGAGTCCTCGAGCCGGTGCCGCGAAATCGAGTTTGGACACACACGGTCGGGTCGAACCGCCGGTCCGCCGCCGAAACCGCGAGGACGCATCCGGTCTCGCCGCGGCCCGCGCTGTGTGCGGTCGCCAGCGTAGATCTCCTCGCCTAGCCGGGGTGACAAGCGTCAACCGTCAAGCTCAAGGGTCTGGGACACACAGCCATGCTGGGAGTTAAATAAGCTGGGAGCCCCTAGCGCCTAGCCAGGGTGTAGTTAGGCGGGTGGATGTGGGGACACAATACATCAGAGTGTCTCAGCTAATAAGTCTCATCTATCCTTCGACTGACGGGGACCGCTAGAGACGCTCGCGGGGGGCACTGCGTCGCGGTTCCTGATTGGACCCTGGACGCTGCCGACGGAGCACGTCGGAATCGCACCGTGCGACTGCCCCTCGCACACGACTGCTCGCGAACGCTAAAGATTGGATGGGCATGAACTCCTCCTTCGGCTGTACTCTCCTTCTGCTGTACTCTCCTTCTGCTGTACTCTCCTACTCTCGTCTCTGCACTGTGCTTGGAGGTTCCACTATGGACCCTTCCAAATAAGAGAGCGATGCCGTCGGACGCACGGGTTTCGAGCGCTGCCGTCGTACTCTTGTCGAGCGGTGCCGTTGGGCGGCTGCGAGTGAGCCGAGGCACGCCATGCTAGCTAGACCGTGCTGCTTGGAATCCACAGCAGCAGGTCCTGCTCCGTTGCCTCGAGGCAGGCGTGCATGC
>Ga0180439_100246_pt1 | contig 32356 bp, 18 predicted proteins | sample ChrtobMetaP5_0mM_FD_119744 | JGI IMG/M metagenome (GOLD analysis project Ga0180439, IMG submission 119744) | Chrysochromulina tobin associated microbial communities from unialgal haptophyte culture, Seattle, Washington, USA - P5_0mM MetaG | ecosystem: Host-associated > Algae > Haptophytes >...
CTCCACAGGTGCGCTCAGCACGCCCAGCTGCCGACAAGGCTCCCCCGCTGCATGCAAATGCTCACCACAGCGCCCTCTCTCCACAGGTGCGCTCAGCACGCCCAGCTGCCGACAAGGCTCCCCGTGCTCAGCCTACAGCAAGCCCAGCCACTCGAGCTCACTGCGTCGCACCCGGCGCTGCAGTCCCTCCTGATTGCCCAGGCAATCAGCCTGAGCTCCCTGATCGGCCATGTACCCAAGGTGCTGCCCCCCGGCCGCGTCGCGCCTGCGTGGCATTGGGGACCCAACTGGGAAGGGACCCTCGCGCTCGGTACGGCGCTCGGGCGACCCTTTGCCGAGGGGCTGTTGCGACTTTGCCAGGTGGAGCGGGGCTGCCTGCACGCCGAGCGCTGTACGCTCGAGCTGCCCGCGAGCTACCGGCCGACGGCCCTTCGAGCACTCGCGATGATGCTGAGTGCGTGCGTCATCGGCCGACTGAGCGACAACCGGCTGAGTGATGCCGACGTGTCCGTCCTCGCGCTGCCACTGCTCGCACCCGATTGCGAGCTCGTGTCGCTCGACCTGCGAGCCAATGCCTTTGGCGCCGTCGGCGCTCGCGCGCTCGCCACGGCGCTTCTCTCGAATAAGACCCTCGAGGAGCTGCGCATCGACAGTGAGTTTGCCCTCCCGGTCTGTAGCCTCAAGGGTCTTCACAGGGGCTCCTCCATCTCCCTCAACCTCTCCGCCCAGGGCCTTGGGATCGCCTCGGTGGCCATCATCAGCGCCCTCGTCGCTCACAACACGTGCCTGCTCGACCTGAGCCTGACTGGTAATTGGCGCATCGGCGCCGAGGGCGGCGCGCTCATGGCGGAGTGCCTCGAGTCGAATCGCACCCTTCGGACGCTCGACATGTTTGGGTGCAAGCTGGGCGACGAGGGCGTGAGGCCGCTGCTCCGCGTACTCATGACGAAACCCGGTCAGTGTACCCTGCACTCCCTCGAGCTCGGCCAGAACGGTGTGTCGGTCGCTGTGGAAGTGGAGCTCAGCACAGCGCTCAAGTACCATCTCGTCGCGCTCGGCCTCCGGGCGCACCGTCGGGTGACATTTGGCGTCGTGCCGAGCAGCCCCCGGCACGACCTCAGCCCCAGCCGTGGTGGTACGACCACTCGTGGTGGTACGACCACCGTCACGACCACCACCGTAACGACCATCAGCACGCCGGTGCGCCGGGCCGCGCCCGGCTTTGACAGCAAGTGCTGCCGGTGCTCTCGCGTCATGTGCGGGGTGTGAGAGCCGGAGAGCCGCGATGCGCGCTGCGGTGTGAGAACCTCGATGCGGGGTTTGAGATCTCTCTAGAGATGGGGGGAAACGGCCGATCCCTTAAGGAACAAGGTCATGGCGTCCGATCCCTTCGTACAGTATATAACGCCAGGGTCCCCCCCCGCCGCGCAACCTCGTTAGACGTCGTCGTATGTGTGAGGTTTGCCGAAAGGCGTGTGTTACTTAATACGGCTTCGGCATGGGCTTCGGCTACTTACTAAACACTTCAAACGTTACGGATGGCCGCGCTCCTGCTGGAGGCAGCTGCGTACTAGCGACTGGGCACGCCCGAAGGTTCACATTCGCAAAGGAAATTGTCCGCACCCTGCGCGGTGGTGCTCATCACGTCATCCTCGCCTTCGACGAAGCCTTCGGATCCAACTCGTCAACCTTCTTCACCTTCCTCCTCCTCCTCCTCCTCCTCCTCCTCCTCCTCCTCCTCGCCTTCCTCCTCCTCGCTCTCGACACTCTCTCCTCCTCCTTCTTGGACTGCTGCTCTCTTCGCAAGCTCCTGATCCAACCACTCCGCTGCCAACCTCGCAACTGGCGGCTCAACCGTGTGGGATACAGTGTCCGAGGCAGTCAAGGCGACGGCCACTGCCGCGCCCTTGAGTGTTCGCTCAAAAGCGGTGCGATCGAGCCCATACGCAAGCACTCTGGAGACCAATGCATCCTTCAAACCCGCCGCTTCGTTGCCATACTTCAACTCACCCTGCGTGTTGCGACGGTATGCCAGTTGATAGCATGCGGCAAGGAGTTCCCATGCGCGCGCCCTGCAGCTTGCTGGCCAGAGTGAATGAGACGCCGCATGCCACGGCATGCAAGCGGCAGCTACCGACTGAGCGGCCTCGTACCCGGCCGTCCCTGGCCCGCGCTGCAATCTGCATAAGGCACGTGATTGAAGGAATGCGTCCTGCACTCGGCCACCCGCGCGAAGCAGGGCCTTGCATTGCGAGGCAGAAAGGAGCTCGAGATAGTGCAACGGCGACGTATGGTCGCGTGTGCGGCGAAGCCAACGGCAGACAGTAGGGTAGCCAACGGACACTTGAATGGCTGATGGAGCACCGGCCAGCTCTCGAGTGGCACCATGCAAACACAGCTCTTGCACGTTGAGAAGATGGCCACGACTTGCCGCTAGGAGCAGCGGCGTGTCGCCGATGCCATCTGTTTGGTCGATGTCGGCGCCCGCTTGCAGAAGGAACCGAATGCAGCGGACATAGTTGCGCTCTGAGTTGGCATGATCGGGGGGCATTTTCATAGCAGCGGCATGCAAGGGCGTTGCTCCATCTGCATCCAACGCCACCAGGCTCGCCGCCGAACCGAGCTCATGCAGCGCATGCAAGCAGCGCTCGTGGCCGTGTATAGCAGCGATATGCGCGGGCATTCTTCCATCTGCATCCGCTGTCAACAGGCTGGCTGCTGCCCCAAGCTCACGCAGCGCATGCAAGCAGCGCACGTGGCCTCGCATAGCAGCCCATATTGCGGGCGTCCATCCTTTTGCATCTGCCGCCGACAGGCTGGCCGCCGCCCCCAGCTCATGCAGCGTATGCAAGCAGATCTCATGGCCGTAAATAGCAGCCTCGTGCGCGGGCGTCAATCCGTTTGCATCTGCCGCCGACAGGCTGGCCGCCCCCCCGAGCTCATGCAGCACACGCAAGCAGCTCTCGCGGCCGTGCATAGCAGCCCAGATTGCGGGCGTCCATCCTTTTGCATCGACCGCCGACAGGCTGGCCGCCGCCCCGAGCTCATGCAGCGCATGCAAGCAGCTCCCGTGTCCAAGCATTGCAGCAATATGCGCGGGCTTTATTCCACCTGCATCCGCCGCCGACAGACTGGCCGCCGCCCCGAGCTTATGCAGCGCTCGCAAGCAGCTCTCGTTGCCAAGCATAACAGCGTAATATGCGGGCGTCTTTCCTTCTGCATCCGCCGCCGACAGGCTGGCCGCCGCCCCGAGCTCATGCAGCGCATGCAAGCAGCTCTCGCGGCCGTGCAAAGCAGCAATGTGCGCAGGCGTCTTTCCTTCTGCATTCGCCGCCGGCAGGCTGGCCACCGCCCCGAGTACATGCAGCGCATGCAAGCAACTCTCATGGCCTTTCAAAGCAGCCCATATTGCGGGCGTCTTTCCTTCTGCATCCGCCGCTGACAGGCTGGCCGCTGCCCCGAGCTCATGCAGCGCATGCAAGCAGCGCACGTGGCCTTGCAGTGCTGCCCATATTGCGGGCGTCATTCCTTCTGCATCGACCGCCGACAGGCTGGCCGCTGCCCCGAGCTCATGCAGCGCATGCAAGCAGCTCTCGCGGCCAAGCTTAGCAGCGAAATGTGCGGGCGTCTTTCCACCTGCATCTGCTGCCGACAGGCTGGCCGCTGCCCCGAGCTCATGCAGCGCACGCAAGCAGCTCTCGTGGCCTTGCAAAGCAGCCCAGATTGCGGGCGTCCTTCCTTCTGCATCCGCCGCCGACAGGCTGGCCGCTGCCCCGAGCTCATGCAGCGCACGCAAGCAGCTCTCGTGGCCTTGCAAAGCAGCCCAGATTGCGGGCGTCCATCCTTTTGCATCGACCGCCGACAGGCTGGCCGCCGCCCCAAGCTCATGCAGCACCTGCAAGCATCTCTCTCGGCCAAGAATTGCGGCAATATGCGCGGGCGTCTTTCCTTCTGCATCCGCCGCCGACAGGCTTGCCGCCGAACCGAGCTCATGCAGCGCTCGCAAGCAGCTCTCGTTGCCAAGCTTAGCAGCCAAGTGCGCGGGCGTCTTTCCTTCTGCATCCGCCGCCGACAGGCTGGCCGCGGCCCCGAGCTCATGCAGCGCATGCAAGCAGCTCTCGTGGCCGTGCAAAGCAGCAATGTGCGCGGGCGTCTTTCCTTCTGCATCCACCGCCATGAGGTTGGCAAGCGCCAGACCGCGAAGACTGTCGTCATTTCCTTGATATGCAGCATCGTGTGCAGGACCCAACACATCTTCCATGGCTGCCCTGATGCGGTTGCCCGGGCTGAGCGTGCCGCTTTCGTGTGAGAGAGGGCGATGTCATGCGATGTCCGATTTTGCCTTCTAAGGTAGGGCGCGAAGGCGCCGTATTGGTTGATCGTGGGGAAGCCGCTGGTGTACGCGGCTTGGCCAGAGGCACCCCTGCCCCGTGTTGGGAAATATTTTTGTCTCTAAAGCGTATTAAAACTCGTTGCAGTCGGTTCATCTGATCGTGCACGAGTTTTAATTAAAAATCCAAACAGCAGCGTAGCTCCGTAGGTGAGCGTTCTAACGATTTATAACCGCCGGGTTCGTATACCGGCCGCGCTTTCACATCCAAAACACGTGTGTGCATACCACGCATGCATGCCGCAAACGGTGGGAGCTGGGGCGGGGGAGGGGGGCGGGGGAGTGGGGCGGTGTGCTCTCCTACCTGCTGCTGGCGGGGGCTGGCCTCGTTTTCGGCCCGGCCTCAACATGAACATCCAACGTGTGCGTGTGTTGCGGTACGCCCGCTGCCCCCTCGCTTGATCGTCTCATCTGCCCTCCTCCGCCTCCTCTACACCTTCTCCTTCTCCTCGTCTGCTCAGCCTCAGCGGCGCCGCCACCCAACACGGCGCCCTTCCGAGGTCGCCCAACACGGCGCCCTGCAGCGGTCGCCCAACACGGCGCCCTCACGAGGCCGCCCAGCACTGGACGACGCCCTGTTGGGATGCCCGGGAGGACGCCAAAATGGCTCGTTGGGCGGCCTGTTGGGCGGCCTGTTGGGCGGCCTGTTGGGCAGCCTGTTGGCCCGCCTGAGCGGCGGCGGCGGCGGCGGCGGCCTGCGCACGCGTCTTTTGCATCAGTGCCTCCTCGCGCTCCGCCTCCTTGGCAGCGATCAAGTGGCGCGAGGCCAGATGCGCATGCAGCGCGCCGAGCTCCCGCCGCAACCCTCGCTCCCGCAGGCCACGGCTGTCGAGTGAAGCCTCAACGGCGCGGCAAGCCCCCTCGCCCACGTAGCGCAGCCAGCCGAGCGCCGCGGGCGCGCCGCTCCCTGTGCCGCTCAGTACGGCGCTCCCCGCTGCCGGCGTGACGTCGTCATCATCGTCATCATCGGACACGTCATCCTGGATGCCAAAGCTCACGACGGTGCCTGGTTTCGGCGGCAGCGTGCGCAGCACGTGTCGCACGTCCTGCGTGCGCGGCTGCAGCCAGACGACGTACCCATGCCCCGCCGTCGCGGCCGCCGTGTGTGCTCGGGACAGCGCTCGCTCAAAGATGTGCGCGGGCAACGGCGCTGGCGCTGCTCCGCTCTCTTCCTTGACGGGTAGGGACGGCTGCCGATCAAGAGGACCGCCCGACGCAGTGCGTTCCAAAGGCGGTGGCGGCGGCGGGCGCACCGTCGGTACATCAAGCTCGAGGGCCCAGTGACGCCGCCCATACCTATCGACGCCGAGCGCCTCCGTTCGCACGCACCCCTCTTGCTTCACCGCCTCCTTGCGCCGCGTCGCCACCTCGAGCTCGGCCGCCGCACGCTCGATCTCAAACAGCGCCTTGGTCGCATCGCGCACCTCCGAGACCATCCACCGGCCGCCCTTGGCGCCACTCACCATGTCCACCGCGCCGTCGCCCTCCAGTGCCGCCAGGCGCGCCGCAGCGAGCGCCGTGCTGAGCGCATCGGCGGTTGGGGCCTGCAAGGCCGCCGTGAGCTGTGCGAGGGCCGCTTGCCGGGCGGGCGGCAGGACGTCGCGCCGGCGGCGCATCTCGTCGCGCCGTGCATTCGAGTGCGCGAGCGCATGGGCGCTCAGCTCGCGCCCGTTCTCATCGATGCCACTCGCTTGCAACTCGAGCTGCATGCAGAGCTCAGCCTCGGTCGAGCGCAAGTCCGCGAGGGGGAGCAGCGTGAGGCTCATCTTGCCCACGTACGGCGCGAGGCTCCCTCCTGGCACCCCCGGATAGCGGAAGAGGCTCTGCTCGCAATCGAGCATGCGCTGCACCTCGGCCGTCACCGCCGCATCGGTCACGTCCACGTCGGCGCCCAACTCGGCGCCCTGCGAGGTCGCGCCCCCCTCCTTGAGCAACCATTGGCGCACTGCGCTTTTCAGGTCATCCTTGTTGTCCTTCTGCTTCCGGCGCGCCTCCTTGTCCTCCTTTTCGAACCCGTCGAGCAGTGCCAACGTGCGCTCATGCACCTCCAAGATCGCCTTGCCAGCCGCCTCCGTGTCCGTCGCTTGCTCCACCAGGTACGCGAGGAGCGCCAGCCGCTGAGGCGCACTCAGGTGCGAGAAGCTCTCGGCGCCCTCGGCCGACGGCCGTTGGAGCAGCGCGAGCGCCGCCTCGTGAGCTCCGAGCGCGAGATCGCTCGCGTCCCGCCCGAGGCCCGCGCCCACCACGGCGCCCATGCCCACCACGGCGCCCGACATCGCGCGCGCCGTGGGGGTAGAGGAAGGCCCGGGCGTGCCGAACCCGCCGAACCCGCCGAACCCGCCGAACCCACCGCTTCCGCCGCTCGCGCCGCTCGCGCCGCCGCCGGCCGCGCGCGCCGCATCGTCGTGCGCGGTCATCCGCAGCACGGCCGCGGCCGTAAGCATGGGCCACGAGAGGCTCGTCACGTCCGCGGGGGCGGGGCGGAGGGCTCGCCGACCTGTGGGGAGGGGGGGCGCCGTGGTGAGCACTTGCATGCAGGGCGTCACCGTGGGGCGGAGGGCTCGCCGACCTGTGATGAGGGAGGCAATCAGAGCTCGGGGCGGGGGGCTCGCCGACCTGTGATGAGGGAGGCAATCAGAGCTCGGGGCGGGGGGCTCGCCGACCTGTGATGAGGGAGGCAATCAGAGCTCGGGGCGGGGGGCTCGCCGACCAGGCTGGAGCTGGTCGGAGAGGAGCGGGTAGCCGAGCTGGTACTTGACCGAAGTGAGGTCCACCTCCTCCGTCGACATGTCGTCGTATACGAGCGAGTGGCCGCCCTGCTTGCCGCCGCCGTCCGCCTCGGTCGCGCTGACTACTTCACGCCAGCCGACCACCTGAGCACCGAACCAGCCACCACGACCGCCGAGCTCGTTCTGCTCGCTCCCCGACCAAAAGACAAAGACGCGCCAGCCGACGAGGATGGACGGGTTGGCAGCGACGCTGGCTCGCACGCTCAGTGCATCCTCGGCCGCGCGCGCGTCGACGGCAGCTGAGAGGCTCGCGTACACGTTCTTCGACGGCCCGAGGAATTCGTCCACGACGTTGCCGCCGCGCCCGCCGCCTCCACCGCGTCCGCTGCCGCTGCTGCCCTCAGCGTCGATGTCGGCGGCAGGCAGCTTGGCAAACTCGAGCCGTCGGACGCGCCACCCTTCTGCGGCGGCCCCCTCCCATAGCAGGCTGTCCACCTCGACATCTGAGGAGAGCAACGCCATCTGGGTCGCCCCTGTCGGGAGGGAGGCCGCCTCGCCCTCGACCTCCATCGCCTCGGCCACCGGCGCGCTGCTCGACGCGCCGCCCGCCGTGCTGCCGGCCACGCCGCCACCACCGCCAGCCGCATCCCCGGCCGCCCCGTCGACCTCGTGCCCAACGCCCGCCTCCTCGCCTTCCTCGTCCTCAGCGCCCTCCTCGTCGACCTCAGCCAGCGCCGCCTCGGCCGCGGCCGCCGCCGCCGCCGCCGCGTCCTCATCCTCCTCCTCCTCCTCCTCCTCGAGCTCGGCGAGCGCCGCGCCCACCTCGGCGCCCTCCTCCCCCTGGCCCTTGTGGTGGGGTGGTGTGGTGGCTTCACCCTCCCGGTGCGGATCCGGCGCCTGCATTGCCTCGAGCGTCCACATCTCGGGCTTGTACCGGCGCACCTGCGCGGCCAGCCAGAGAGCCGCAAACTTGGTCGTACCCGCGGCGTTCCCCTTGAAATACCGGAGCGCACGCGCAAGGTACTTTTTGACCTCGAGGTCCTTGGCCGCCCTCTGCGCGTACTCGACGGCCTCCTTTATCGGGAAGCCCGTGTTGGTTCGCATCGGCGTGATCGTCTCGATGATGGCGACCCAGCTGCGTGTGACTGAGGGCGGCTCGTTCCCCTTGAGCACCGCCTCCAGATTACACTTGACGATCGGCTTCGCGTCCATCTCCCACCATTTCTTCTTGCCGCCGCCGCCGCCGCCGCCGCCGCCGCCGCCCTCGGCACCGCCCTTTTTGGCGCCAATCTTCTTAGGCAAGGCTTTGCTCCGTTCAACGGACGTGGTCGCCGGGTTGGGCCACCACGTCTTCGCACGCTCGTCCGCCAAGATGAGTGTGAGCAACGCCTGGCAGAGCTCGCAGAGCCGCGCGGGTGGCTCGACCCCATGCGCCGTCGTGAGCTCATGCAGCAGGTCGTACACGGAGCTGTACGAGGGCAGCTGCAGGCTCGTCGATCTCACCGCGCGCAGAAAGTCCGCCACCGCGAGCAGCTCGCCAACGTCCGCAGGCGCGATCGGGCTCAGGTCGACTGCGAGCGCCTCCGGCCGAGGCGGCAGCGGCGGCTCGGCCGGCTCTTCGAAAGGAAGCCTATCGTCGGTGATGGGATAACGCTGAGCGGCGAGCATGGCGGCACGCTCCTCGGCCTTGCGCTTCGCCTCGGCCGCCTCTTTGGCCGCCCGCTTCGCCTCAACCGCCGCCAGCCGTTTCGCCTCAGCCGCCGCCGCCTTCTCCGCCGCGGTCATCACCTTGGCCTTGGCCTCCACACCCTTGGCCTCCGCCCCCTTGCCCTCGCGCTTGGCGGGAGCGGCCTCCAGTTCAAAATGGCGCGCGATCTCGGCGCGAGATCGGAAGCGCTTGCCCTGCGTACGTGGGGGCAGGGTGGGGCGGGTGAGGGCTGTGAATAGGAATAGGCTCAACACTGGCCTGCAGGGCTGTGCGCGCGAGGGCTGTGCGCACGATGGCGCCGCGCTCCCGACGGCGCCGCGCTCCCGCTCACCTGCGTGTTGAAGAAGTACGAGTCATAGGTGCCTGCAGTGGCGCCCTCCTTGCGGAATTCGGTCTTGGTGTACCAGCCAGAGATCATCTCTGCCGAGCCGCCGCAGTCCTCGAGATACTCCGCCAGCGACGCGAGGAGCTTCACGGAGCGCTCGGAAGAGTCCGCATCGGCGGGGTCGAAGGAGGTACGCGGCTTCTTGGACGGCTTCTCGGCGGAAGCGGAGGCGGCTGCGGTGCCGACACGACGCGAGCGCGCCGAGCGGGTGAGCACAAGGTGGTGGCGCGAGGGACAGGGACGGGCTGGGAGGGGCTGCGCCTGCCGTCATCAGAGGTCATCAGAGGTCATCAGAGGCAATCAGAGGTCATCAGAAGGGCTGGGAAGGGCTGCGCCTGCCGCAGGCCCAGTACGCCGCTGCCGCAGCGGTCACGAGCTCCGGTGGCGAGCAGCGCCGTCATCAGAGGTCATCATAGGCAATCAGAGGTCAGCAATCAGCGGTCACGAGCTCCGGTGGCGAGCAGCGGTAGCGGGCTGCGGCGACGCGCTGTCAGTCCTCGTCGTGGGCGGCTGCGGCGCGCGCGCACCTCCTCCGCCCTCCGACTTGCGCTTCAGCTTCTGCTTCGCGCTCGCCGCGCCGCCGCCGCCGCCCTCGTCGAGCGGCTCGATGCCGCGTGCGCGGCCTAAAGTTTGCTCAAAGGCCCGCAGGCACGCGCGCGCGGCGATGTGTATATGGTGGTCGGGCTTCCAGTTATACTGCACGGCGTTCGTGAAGATGCGCCGCATCTCCGCCGCGAAATCGATGTATCCCTCGAACTGGCCCTCGCTGAGCTTGGCGCGTACCGTCGCATAGTCTGTCGGCTCGGCGATCACGTCGAGGTAGTCAGGCACGGCGGCGACGGGCACGGGATTGCGAAAAAACTTCGCGTCGCTGCGCAGCGCCATCACGTCGAGCACGGCGAGGCACCGCTCGAGCTCCGAGCCCTCGGTGAGCCGCGCCTCGGCCGCCTTGAGCTTGGACGCGGCCGCGCTCTCCTTATTCTTGCCCTTCAGCATATAGGACTCCTGCTCGTCGGAGAAGCGCTTCATCTCCTTGCGCTCGCGACCCGACGAGGTGATGGCCGAGGACAGGCTGCTCATCGGCAGTTTGTGCATCGGAGGCATTGGCGCGATGCACTTCACGGCGGGGTGGCCAACTTGCCCTCTTCTGCCTCGCGTCCCAGTCCAGGCTCGTGTGAACCCTTTTTTTCTCACGTCCAGCCAGGACGTTTCATTTCCGAAAGATTAGCACGAGCAAACCAGACGAGATCGATTGAAGGATATATTCAGTCAAACGGTTCACAGTAACAGTGCCGTAGCACCGGTTGTCCTTGTCGCGTCTGTCGTGTTAACGTTCACGCACAGACACAGTGTTCAACACACAGACCTTTTCCGGAACGTTGCGGGATCTGTGTCCCCCGCGACCGTGAGGTAGCGACGCGTCTGATCCTTATACAGTACTTTTTTCAAACCTGCACGTCCTACATGGGCGTCGGTTTCGAAAAGACGGATTGATGATCGCCGCTAAACAATCCCGTCAAGTTTGAGCGCGCTCTCGCTGTCTCCCCCCTCGCATTTCTGAGACCTCACGGCATCGTGCAAAATCTCGGCTTGATGCTGTTTATCAGGGAGGAGCGGCTGCTTGTCCGGCTGCGCCAGCTCGCGCGGCCCGTCGCCGCCGGCTCCCGCGGCCTCTCGACGCGCAACCCGCCGTCGCTTTCGCGCTTCCCGAAGCCGCAAGGGCTGTACGACGCCGCGCGCGAGGTCGATTCATGCGGCGTTGGCATGGTCGCGCACTTAAAGGGCCAGGCGAGCCACTCGATCGTGAGTGACGCGAACGTGATGCTCGTGCGCATGGCGCACCGCGGCGGCTGCGGCTGCGATCCCGCCTCGGGCGACGGCGCCGGCATCCTAACCGGCATGCCCGATGGCTTCCTGCGCAAGGCGGTCAAAGCCGAGCTGGGCATCACGCTGCCGCCGGCGGGCGAGTACGCGGCGGGCAACATCTTCTTCCCCAAGGACCCGGCCGCCATTGCGGCGTGCAAGGGCATCGTCGAGTCCCAGATGCGCGCCCAGGGCCTTGGGCTCATCGGCTGGCGGCCGCTGCCCGTCGACAACTCGGAGCTCGGCCCGACGTCGTTGGAGAGCGAGCCGCACTCGGAGATGCTGCTGGTGTCGCCGAAGGCGGGCCTGTCGAGCGCCGACTTCAACCGCGAGCTCTATCGTCTCCACAAGCTCGCCACCAAGGCCGTCCACGCCGAGCCGTCCCACGAGGACTTTTACGTGAACAGCCTCTCGACCTCCACGATCGTGTACAAGGGGCAGCTGACGCCCGAGCAGGTGTGGGGCTACTTCAAGGACCTGCAGTCGCCGGACTATGCGAGCCACCTGGCGCTCGTGCACTCGCGCTTCTCGACCAACACCTTCCCGTCGTGGGCGCGCGCACAGCCCTTCCGCTCGCTCTGCCACAACGGGGAGATCAACACGCTGCGCGGCAACAAGAACATGATGCGCTCGCGGGAGGCGGCCCTCGTGTCGCCGTACTTTGGCGCTCAACTCGACGCGCTCAAGCCGATCTGCTCGGACGACACGTCGGACAGCGGCAACTACGACGCGGTCGCTGAGCTGCTCGTCCACGCGGGCACGCGCCCGATCCACGAGGCGGTGATGATGATGACCCCGGAGGCGTGGCGTTACAAGCCCGGCCAATCGGAGGAGAAGCGCGCATTCTACGAGTTCATGTCGGCGCAGATGGAGCCGTGGGACGGGCCGGCGATGATGGCCTTCACCGACGGGCGCTACGTGGGCGCGTGCCTCGACCGTAACGGGCTGCGCCCCTCGCGCTACTACGTGACGCACGATGATCGAGTGCTCCTGTCGTCGGAGGTGGGCGTGCTGATCGACGAGCCCGAGGCCAACATCGCGATCAAGGCGCGCCTCGAGCCTGGCAAGATGTTCCTGATCGACTTTGACCAGCAGCGCATCATCCCCGACGCCGAGCTCAAGCAGAAAGTCTCGACGCAGCAGCCATACGCCCAATGGATGAAGAACGCGCCGCGCCGTCTCGACGCGTGGCAGGCCGAGGCGGCCGCGGCCGGCGTCACACCCGAGCCGCCCCCGCCGAGGGAGGAGCTCAACTCACACCTCTCCATGTTCGGGTTCACCAAGGAGGGCGTCGACGTGCTGATCGCGGCGATGGTCGCGGGCAAGGAGGGCCTCGGCTCGATGGGCGTGGACACGCCTCTCGCCGTCCTCTCTCAGCAGCCCAAGCCGCCCTCGCACTACTTCAAGCAGCTCTTCGCCCAGGTGACCAACCCCCCGATCGATCCAATCCGCGAGGAGGTGGTCATGTCGCTCGTGTGCCCCGTCGGCCCGGAGCAGAACTTACTCGACGCGAGCGAGGCCCATGCGGCGCGCCTCTTTTTGCCCCACCCCGTGCTCTCTCCCAAGGAGATGGCCGCGATCAAGTCGCACGCCCACCGCGGCTGGAAGGCGGTCACACTGGATGCGTCGCTGCCGGTGGCCGAGGCGGCCGCGGCGCCCGACGCGCTCGAGCGCGCGATCGAGACGCTCTGCGTGCAGGCCGAGGCGGCCGTGCGTTCGGGTGGCGCACCCCTGCTCGTCATCTCGCACCGCAATGCCGGGCGCGACCGTCTGCCGATCCCGTCGCTCCTCGCGACGGGCGCCGTGCACCAGCATCTGATCCGGACGCAGGCCCGCACCCAGACTGGCCTCATCGTCGAGTCGGGCGATGCGCTCGAGCCGCATGACTTCTGCACTCTCGTCGGGTACGGCGCGGACGGCGTGTGCCCCTTTGGCGCGTACGCGGCCGTCGGCGCCTTCCACGGCGACCCGAGCCTCGTCGAGGAGGAGCTTCTCGAGACTTACCGGTACTCGGCAGGCAAGGCGATGCTCAAGGTGATGGCCAAGATCGGGATCTCGACGGTGCAGAGCTACAAGGGCGCGCAGATCTTCGAGGCAGTCGGGCTCGGGCCCGAGGTCATGGAGACGTGCTTCGCGGGCACGCCCTCGCGCCTGCGTGGGATCGGCTTCGAGCACTTCCAGCACGACCTGTTGCGCCAGCACGCGTGGGCATGGCCCAAGGATTCGGTGAGCGACGTGATGCTTCCCAATCCGGGCGACTACCACTACCGCGACGGCCTGAACAACCCGCGCGCCGAGAAGCACTACAACACACCTCAGGGCATGGCGGCGCTGCAGCTCGCCGCGCGCACCAACAGCCGAAAGGCGTACGAGGACTACGTGCGCGGGATGGCCGAGACCGTCAAGGAGACGTCGCTGCGTGGGCTGCTCACCTTCCGCGACGACCTGGCGCCGATTGACATTTCCGAGGTCGAGTCCGCGCAGCAGATCGTGAAGCGCTTCTGCACGGGCGCGATGTCGCTCGGCTCGATCTCCATTGAGACCCATGAGACGCTCGCCATCGCGATGAACCACTTGGGCGGCAAGTCCAACACGGGAGAAGGCGGCGAGGACCCGAAGCGCTTTCTCGACAACCGGCGCTCGTCGATCAAGCAGATCGCGTCGGGTCGCTTCGGAGTCACCGCCGAGTACCTCACCAACGCGGACGAGTTGCAGATTAAGATGGCGCAGGGTGCCAAGCCCGGCGAGGGAGGCGAGCTGCCGGGGTACAAGGTGACGAAGCTGATCGCCAAGACGCGCGGCACGACGCGCGGGGTCGGTCTGATCTCGCCGCCGCCGCACCACGACATCTACTCGATCGAGGACCTCGCGCAGCTCATCCACGACCTCAAGTCCGCAAACCGGACCGCGCGCGTCTCGACGAAGCTCGTGTCGGAGGTTGGCGTGGGCGTCGTCGCGGCGGGGGTCGCCAAGGCGAAGTCGGACCACATCGTCGTCTCGGGCGGCGATGGCGGCACCGGCGCGGCCGCGTGGACGGGCGTCAAGCATGCGGGCTTGCCCTGGGAGCTCGGGCTGGCCGAGGCCCACCAGACGCTCGTGCTCAACAAGCTGCGCTCGCGCATCGTGCTCCAAAGCGATGGGCAGCTCAAGTTTGGTCGCGACGTCGTGATCGCCGCCATGCTCGGCGCCGAGGAGTTTGGCTTCGCGACCACGCCGCTGATCGCGCTCGGGTGCATCATGATGCGCAAGTGCCACCTGAACACGTGCCCGGTGGGCATCGCAACCCAGGACCCTGAGCTGCGCGCCAAGTTCGCAGGCAAGCCCGAGCACGTGATCAACTTCTTCTTCCTGATGGCGGAGGAGATGCGCGGCTACATGGCTAAACTGGGCATGCGCTCGATCGAAGAGATGGTCGGCCGTTCGGATTTACTCCGCGTCGATGAGAGCACTCTCACCGACAAGACGCGCACTCTGGATCTCGGTCCGATCCTGACGCCCGCGGCGGCGCTCGCGCCGGGCGAGCCGCAGGTCAACACCATGAAGCAGGACCACTTCTCGCCCGATGCGACCGGCCTGCAGCCCTACCCGGCTGAGATCTCGCCCGAGGGCCACAACCTGCTCGATGACGTGCTCATCCAGCGCGCGGCGCGGACGCTCAAGGACGGTACGCCAATGGTGACGGAGATGCCGATCAACAACCGCAACCGCTCCGTGGGCGCGATGCTCTCGAATGCCCTGACGAAGGTGCATCCGCAGGGCCTGCCCGAGGACTCGATCGTCGTCAAGATGACCGGGCACACGGGCCAGTCGTTTGGGTTCACGCTTCAGAAGGGCGTCACCTTCCACGTCAAGGGCGACGCGAACGACGGCTGCGGCAAGGGCCTTTCGGGTGGTGTGATTTCCATCTCGCCGGGCGACGAGGTGATCGCCTCCGGCCTGGTACCCGAGGAGCACGTCATCCTGGGCAACTGTGCGCTGTACGGTGCCACGAGCGGCCGCGCCTTTTTCCGTGGCAAGGCGGGCGAACGCTTCTGCGTGCGTAACTCGGGCGCATGGACGGTGGTCGAGGGCATGGGCGACCACGGGTGTGAGTACATGACGGGCGGGCGCGTCGTGTGTCTCGGCTCGACGGGCATCAACTTTGGTGCGGGCATGTCGGGCGGCATCGCATACGTCCTCGACCCGACGGGCAGCTTCGGCCCGAATGTGAACACGGGCATGGTGGAGCTTGAGCGGATTGAGACGGCGCAGGAGGCCGAGGAGGTACGCGCCTTGCTCGCCGAGCACGCTGCCAAGACAGGCTCGACGGTCGCCGCGGGAGTGCTCGCCAACTTCGAGTCCACGCTGCCGCACTTCGTCAAGGTGATGCCGACGGACTACAAGCGTGTGATCGGCGAGCAACTCGCTGAAGAGCTCGCGAATGCCGCCGCCGCCGCTGTCCAGCCGAGGGCGGTCGCGCAGTGAGAGACTCCCCCGAGGACCGCTCTCTGCTATATTTTCCATGCACCCCTCATGTGGCAGAGCGTGCGCGTCGACGGGGGGTGGACATGTGATTTGTGATGCTGGGACTGAGTACGGATGCGCGGTGGTGTGTGTGGCAGGTGACAGTGCACTATACTCGTCATGACTCGTGGGCTCCCGTCACACACAGTCAGCGTCAGTACTTGTACTTGTACATGTAGCTGGACCAGGGTTGGGGTACTGACTGACTTTGTGTGTGACTCCGGAGCACGATCGAACAGTTTCGGTAGCGTCCGTTACTTCTGCACGTTACACTTCGCGAGTTTCCGAAGGCGATCGGTCCTGTCCGAGCGGCCACCTTCTCGGCCACCGCCTTCTCGGCGGCCTTCTCGGCTGCGATCTTCTCCGCCGCCGCCTTCTCGGCTGCCACCTTCGAGCCCGTGCATGGGCATCCTGGACCTCTTTACGCAGGTCGTAGAGCCCTCCTCGTCCTCAGACGAGGAGGCCGAGGACGAGCCACCAACACCAGCGGACGTATGGCCGGGCCTCTTGAGCGGCCAACAGCTGCGGAAGCTGAGCGGCGGCAGCGTAGCTCTGTCAATGGCGCGTCCTGGTGGGCTCTCCGCGTCGCTCGGCGGCTCACACACTCCGCGGAGTGTCATCCCAAGGCCCACATGCTCAAACTGCCGCGTCCCGATGAACCTTTGCCATTGTTCGGCCAGCGAATGCTCAGTCTGCCGCGGCTCCAAGGAGCTGTGCACGTGCACTGCAGCTCGTGCAGCCAAGCCTCCTCTAGCTGCCATCACCGTGCCGGCGCCGATCGAAGGCGGGAGGGCTTGGCAGGCGTACGGGATCGAGATCCGAGATCCCTACGGAGCCACCGATCTCGGGATCGAGATACGAGATCCCTACGGAGCCACCGATCTCAGCGGAGCCTCAAGTCCTCGGCAGCAGCCACCCACGGCAGCGGATGCTGAGCCACCACGGAGGAGTCGAGGCTCGGAGAGGCCTCTAGCGCCGGTGGGCACCCGCAGTCCTCAACAGGCCCCGCCAACATCAATGAGCCGCTCACACCCTGGCGAGGCATGCAAGCGTAAGCTCGAGGCGATCGTGCGCAAGCCGGGCGAGCTGTGGGGAACGCCGGGCGAGCGAGAGGACGAGGAGAGTCTCCTCGCGACGACTGAGAGCCCCGTGGAGAGCCGAATTGAGCCTATTGAGCCTATTGAGCCGCCGAAGGCGGGTGTGGCTTTAGAGCTCGCGTGCCCTTTGACGCGCCCCACGATCCCGTCCCACGAGATCCCGGAGGCTGAGCCAGCCGGTCGCCGAGCTGTGGGGAATGCCCGAGCTGTGGGGACTGCCCGAGCTGTGGGGAATGCCCGAGCTGTGGGGAATGCTCGAGCGCCAATGGCACTCGTCCCAGTCGCGCTGGGCATCGTGGCTCCAGGCAAAGGAAGCGTCGTGCTGGGCATCGACGCTCCAGGCCAAGGAGCGGCTGCAGGGCGACCTGGTGCGCTGAGCGCCTCCGTCACCGACATCGCCGCGAGCGCAGTGCTGGCACAGCGCCCTGCGTCCGCCTCCGACCTCGCACGGAGCTTCCGAAATGGCCATCTCCCCCTCGCACGGAGCTTCGGGAACGTAGAGGGTCCATGCTCCCCCCCTCCGCTCAAGATTACGGCGGGCTTCAGCTCGGCGGTGTCGCGCCTGCGTGCTGCCAGGGCTGCTATCGAGGCGAAGAGAGAGCGCTTGTCGGGGATAGGGGCGCTGCCTCCTCCGTTGCCGCCGAAACCAACGCTCCGCCCCACCGACTTCCGCGACTGGCAGCACAACACGTCCTTTTTTCGCGACGGGCACGCGACGTGGGGCTGCGTCGCCAATCGGATCCTCTTTCACGCCGCGCGCGCCGCGATGCTCGACCCCCGACCCCACACGCAGCACCGGCCACGACCGTTGCGAGTCTGGAGCTGCGGCTGCTCCAGTGGCGAAGAGCTATTCACAGTGCGGCTCGCGTATGAACAGTGGGTGTTGCCGACCTTTGTGGCGGCCTACGGGCACGCTCCCGCCTTCAGCGGCGTAGGCACCGACCGAAGCGCGAAGATTCTGGAGACGGCGCAAGACGAGGGAAGCGTCTACTTGGCGGCCGAGCTCGCGGAGGTACCAGCGTACGCACGACACTGCTTCCAGGAGGTTCCCAAAGAGGGTCCTGCGACTCCGGGCTCACCCTCCCGCGCCGCCTCGTCTGTGAATGTGAATGCAAATGGTTTGTTCTCGGGCGGCGGCGGCGGCGGCAGCGGCGGCAGCGGCGGCAGCGCAGCAGGCACCGAGGCGAGGGCAGAGGCAGCGCGGCGGGACCTCGGCCGGGAGGCTCGCTTCACGATGGCGTCGTCGGTGCGCCGTGACCTTGAATGGTGGGTGGAGGACACGTGCGCTGAGAGCGAGGCCGGCGAGGTTCGTCAGAGCGAGGTTCGTCAGAGCGAGGTTCGTCAGAGCGAGGTTCGTCAGAGCGAGGCCGGGGGCGCCCTCGCCGGGGGCGCCCGAGCCGGGGGCGCCCGACACGGCGGGAACGGGAGCTCACCGCACGCGACGACGCTGTACGACTTGATCCTGTGCCGCTACTCCATCTTCCTCTACGCCGCGGACCATGGCGGAGGCGTCGGTGCTCGCCGGGCGGTGACCGCGATGGCGAGTCGGCTGACTCCCAATGGAGTCCTTCTCCTCGGGGCGAGCGATAAGATGCCCAATTACGCGTCCGAACTTCTCGAGCCGATCCCCGCTGCTGAGCTCGCCATCGAGCTCGGGGAGTACGCGTGGTTCGAGCGGGCGCCTCGGCCGATCAATGCGTGGCGTCGCAAGGTGGCGACGCGAAACGGCGCAGCAGTGACGCCACCGCCCGCGAACTCGCCAATCAACGCAAGCAACGCAAGCAACGCAATCAACGCGAACTCGCCAATCGCAGTGCGGCCCGGGCTCGTCTCGACAGGGAGCGCCGTGACGAGCGCCCTGCTCGCCGCAGACAGCGTCAGCTCTTTTCGGCACGCGCTTGGCCTGCGCCCGATGCCCGAGAAGGCGTGCGTCACGATGCGAGCCGCCGCCGCGCAGCACTACGGGCTGCGCGCGGCCGCTGGCATGGCGGCCGCCAAAAAGGGTGGTGCGTCTCGGACGTCCACGTCGGACCGTGGCGGGCCGTCCCAAAGCCAAACCTCGGTTGTGTGAGTGATCGGCGTGTGTCTCGCGAGATGCAGACGTTCCTTCCACAACTAGAAGTTGGCGTTTGACAATTTTATCTGTTTCTGTGGGACGTTCTTTCACATTTTGAGAGTCGATCTAGATGGTCGTTTGTTTTTTTTTCATCACTGCGTTTCACATGAACATGAAGGATAATATCCTCGTAAATCCCCATGATCTCATTTCTTCTTCTCATCACGATTAGCTAGATGATTTCTTCTCAGAAACCCCCTTTTTTTGGATTCCTTCCGAGCCGGCATGGAGAAAAATGGTGAGTGTCTTCGAGACGGCAGCATGCGCGGCAGCGGCGAGCCGGTTGATTGGGACCCAGACGAGCACAGCGCGCTCGACGGCCCACTACTCCGACCACATCTGACAGCGGAAGAGGCGAACGAAGCAGCCAAGGCTGAGGGCATCGTGTTGCTCCGCTCGAAGAATGAAACTGGCTTCCGCGGTGTGAGCCGCAATCGGCGCAAGTTCAAGGCAGAAGTCAGCGATCGTGGTTATCGGCACAACCTGGGCAACTTCGCCGTGGCTGAGCACGCGGCACTCGTGTACGCACGGTACCTCGCGGCGGAGCGTTTGCTCGGTGCTTCTCAGCTCGCTCACAACGGGCACCATGGCCACTCGAACGACGTGCATCCGATGCTCGCGGACGGGAACGGCATCCGGAGCCGCAAGCGTGTAGCCATGCATCGGCGCTCGCGCGCTTCGCAAGAGGACAGCGACCCCGACGACAGCGACGGGGACGTGAGCCCTGCCAGCTACGGGAGGAGCCTCACGAGCCGGGCGGCACTCTCGTACGGCATGCTCGCAGGCGGCAACGGGCACCCGACGCCGCCCAAGGCCCTGAGCGTGGGCTCGTTCGTGTGGGCGCGCGTCCCTGGGATGCCTGCATGGCCTGCACGAGTCGTCGACGTTGAGCGTGCCGCCGCACGCCCCAAACTCATCACGCCACACGTCACATCGCTGCAAGAGCCCAGCTACCGCTGTGCGGTCGAGTTCGTCGGCACGGGTGACGAGGCGGCGTTGCCGATGAGCTCGCTGATGCCGTACATACCGCATGCAAACTGCGAGCTGCGCTCGCCTACTGTGTGGGGAAACGAGCCAAGTGGAGCGCCGCGTTGGGCTGTTCTGCACCAGGCCTTCCGCTATGCGTTGGAAGCAGCTGATGCTGCCTATGAGTACCAAGGAGGCGCCCCAGCGCCCGCCGACGCGCTCGCCGCCGCGCCCGCCGACGCCGCCGACGCCGCCGACGCAGCCGCCACCGACGCAGCCGACGCCGCCGCGCTCGCCGCCGACGCACTCGCCGCGCTCGCCACCATGCCTGGTGCCACGCGCGCGCGCCGACCGCCGCCGCAGCCAACGGCGCCTCCGTCTTCGTCGCAACATCCACCAGCGGCGAATGGCTATGGCGAGCGCGGCGTAGCCAAACTAGGCAGTCAGCGCACCCCGGTGGTCCACGATGCACCCAGAACAACGCTTTCATCCGAGGTGGAGATGGGGGACTCCGTAGCAGCGACGGCGGCTTCGGTGGCAGTGGCGGCCGTGGAGGCGGCGGCGGAGGCCCTGGAGGCGGCGGCGGAGGCGGCGCGCGCGGCGGCCGACGACGAGGGCATTCCACTCGTGCGTTCGTCGCACACCGCCGCCGCTGCCGCCACCGCCACAGCGCTGTCGCCGCCGCCGACGCCGCCACTGCAGTCCCACTTCTCGTCGCCCCCCATGCAATCGATTCCTGAATCGCAGCTGCTCTCGCAGCATCCGCTGAAGCTGCTCTCGCAGCAGGCACGCCAAGCGCACCAAGCGCACCAGCCGCAGCAGCACACACAGGAGTGGGGCCAGCAGGCGAAGCAGTTGCAGCAGGCGCAGCAGGCGCAGCTCCACCGGGCGCAGCTCCCGCAGCAGCCGCAGCCGCAGCAGCAGCAGCAGCAGCAGCAGCACTACCAGCAGCACTACCAGCAGCACTACCAGCAGCACTACCAGCAGCACCAGCAGCACCAGCAGCACCAGCAGCCGCCGCAGCAGCCGCAGCAGCAGCCGCAGCAGCCGCAGTACCAGCAGCCGCAGACACAGCTGCAGTACCAGCAGCCGCAAACACAGCCGCAGTACCAGCAGCAGTACCAGCAGCACCAGCAGCAGTACCAGCAGCAGTACCACCAGCCGCAGCCGCAGCCGCAGCAGCAGCAGCCGCAGTACCAGCAGCAGCAGCTGCAGCCGCAGTACCAGCATCAGCAACAACACTACCAGCATCATCATCAGCAGCAGCAGCAGCAACAGCAGCAGCAGCAACAGCAGCAGCAGCAGCAGCAACAGCAGCAGCAGCAGCAGCAGCAGCAGCAGCAGCAGCAGCAGTACCAGTGCCAGTACCAGCAGCAGCAGCAGCAGCAGCAGCAGCAGCAGCAGCAGCAGGCCGCCCAGGACCCCGGATGGCCGCAGTCCACGTGGACTCAACCAGGTTCGATGCATGCAGGTTCGATGCATGCACACCAAGGCTCGATGGGTATGGGCGGCGCCCCTGTAGGTAGTCTGGGCGGTCGGGTCGGTGGCCCTGGGGGCATGGTCGGTGGCCCTGGGGGCATGGTCGGTAGCCCTGGGGGCATGGTCTGTAGCCCTGGGGGCATGGTCTGTGGCCCTTTGATGATCGGCCCTGCCCCTATGAGCGGTCCTGTTCTCGGTCCGATGAGCGGCTCCAAGAGCGGCGCGATGAGTGGCCCCGTGTGTGCCCCGGTCGGCATGCCAGCGGGTGTGCCTTTCGGGTACGAGGGTTCGGACTCGTGGGGCGCCGTCGCGGGCGGTCTCTGGCCGTGCGGAGCGCCGCCTTCGAAGAGCTGTGAACAGCAGGCGTGGGAGGAGCAGCTCAAGGTGCAGCCGCCGCTGCGCCCACGCCATCGTGGGCTCTCCTTTGGACCTGGAGACAAGGTCCACACGAGCAAGTCGGATCCTCTGACCGGTCGACCCATGTTTCGATGCAACGGCATGAGTGGGCAGTGCCGCGAGTGTCGTCCCCTAACGGAGAGTGGCGCGTGGGCGAAGCACAATCTCACCCAAGAGGAGCTCACAGCGCTGGGGCTGGGCGCCAAGCGCTACTGTGGGGAATGTAAGATCCCGATCTCGTCCCCAGAGATCTCTGGCAGCCGAGGCGACTGTGGGGAATGTAAGATCCCGATCTCAGGCAGCCGAGGCGACGCGAGTCGAGCGGACGCGGGTGGTGGCGCTCAGGATGGCGCTTCGCCCGGAAAGGACGTCGAGTTGAACGGCGAGAAGCCCGGGGATGATATCTCCGGGGACGAGATCGACACGTGCAAGGTGGCATCATGAAAAGCAAGGTGGCATCATGGGCGCGCGCGGACCAGCGGAGGGACTGAGGCAAGGTCCGAGGGAGGCGCTAGTGCAACTGATGGCGGCGGCAGAGGGAGGCGCTAGTGCAACTGATGGCGGCGGCAGCGCAGCGGCAGCCCTGGCGTGGTCTGAACCGTCGGCGATACGTTGGCGACCCTGCACGTCCCGTCGGACTGCGAGATCGCATATCGGAACGGTTCAACTGCGATGATCATGCATATCTTACACCATGGGAAAATGACTGCACGATTCAGACTTTGCACTTTCTTCCACCATACTACAGAGGCATGCAAACCGGAGAAGTAGAGAGAGAGAGAGAGAGAGAGAGAAGAGAGGGGTACGTTGCATGGTTGCAACCAGACACGTCGCACACGAGTGCGGTGACACTCGAGTGAGGAAACCGGGGTTTACTAGGTCGCCCGCTGGAGCACTACTTTACGTAACAACGCATGCTAAGGGCGGGTTTCGTGCGGTCCTTCGTCCTACTCCTAGCGCGTCAACCGGCAAGCGTGACTCACGTCACTGTGAGTGTGGCCGCCCGACTTATTGCGTATCGCGACGCCGAGGGTCCGGACGACTAGCGTGGCGTGTGCAGCCTTGGGGTGCCGTGCACTCTGCACACAGGGTCACTCTGCGGCAGTGCTCCTCGGCGCAAAAAGAAAAACTTATCACGTGAACGCCGGCGTATCACACCACCTCACCTCGGCATCGCCAGCTCAGCGCCACACGCGGCACAGCGCCGCCCGAAAACACTACCTCCTGTACACCATCCACCTCCAGTGGTGTTCCTGATCGTTCCTCAGATCATCCGCTCCAGCGCGATCCCCTCCGAACAAGCATTTCTCACCGCTTTTCTGCCTCTATGCACTTTGGGAATAGTGCACTCTCTGCAAAGCGAGCTCCACGCACGCTTCGTTTCCCGTCGGCGTTGCACCCGCTCACCTGTCGGGGCCTTGGAAGTTTCTTGGAAGTAGCCTCTCGTCTCCACTCCGTCCTCGCCGCTCCGTCATGTCCAGTTCCACAAGACATGCTCGTTGCGTCCATGATGTGCACGTAAGTCCATGCCCGTGCATGTTCGGTTCGAGCTCGTGCCCGGTCTCTTCTCGGGCGACCTATTCAGTATTCTCTTGATCCTGTATCTTGACCGTACGATCGGTATGAGCGTCGCCATGAGCGTCCCGTGGTGACGACCCTTCTCTTCGAGTGAAGACCTCTCTCAGAAGCGACGCGAGAGCAGCGCCGAGGGAGGCACCGGAGGCACCAAAAGGGGCGGCTGAGGCGGCAGAGGCGGCAGAGGCGCCAAGCCGGCAGCGCCGGCAGCGCTGCCGGCGCTGCCAGAGCCGCCGAAGCCGCCACCAAAGCCGCCGCCACTGCCGCCACCGCCGCCGCCGTCCATTCCGCCGCCGTCCATTCCGCCGCCGCCGAGTCCGCCGTTGAAGCCGCAGCTGCCGGCGAGAGGGTGGAGCTGATCTGCGGAATAGCGAAGGTCGTGCAGCAGCATCCGTGGCGCCGGCAGCTCCTTGATGAGGCGCAGCCGCTCCGCGGCCACCGCCGAGAGCCCCGCCACCCCCTCCGCCGACAGCCCGGCTACAGCCGCTGCCGAGCGACCCGCCGTGCTACCGAGCGCCGACGACGGCTGCGGAAGGATGCCGGAGGCGTACGCAATCTCCGAGCAATAATTGAGTGGCAGGAGCGAACGGGCGGGCGGAGCTTGCGCGGCGAGGGTGGCGTTGTAGGCGGCCGTGAAGGCGGGCGAAGAGCATGAAGCACCTCCGCCGCCGCCGCTGCCGCCGCCGCTGCTGTCGCAGTGGCCGCCGCCGCCACGTTCGCCGCCGCCGCGTCCGCCGCCGCCGCGTCCGCCGCCGCCGCGTCCGCCGCTTCGTCCGGCGACGGCGCTACTGCCGGCTGCGGTGCCAGTGCCAGCACTAGCGCCGGCGCCGGCGCCGGCGCCTCCGCGGCCAACGCCACCGCAGCCACCGCAGCCGGCGCCGGCTCCGGCAGCGGCCCTGGTGGCGGCGCTCCCATGTTCGTCGCGAGAGATCTTGGGGCCAAGGAATCCGCAGAGCACGGAGGCAGCTTGGTTGACATTCTGCCACTCGTGATCGAGAAGGTCGGCGCCCGAGAGGGCGCCCACGTGCTCGATCGTGCGCTCGTGCGCTTGCGCGAGCCGCTGCATCGAACCGCCGCCAATGGTGGCTGCACGCTTGGCGTTCGCGGCGGCCGCGGCAGCGGCGATGCCTGCATGGTGCTCAGCGATCGCGGCGGCACCTGCGCCTACGGGTGGGGGCGGCGGGGCGTACACCGAGGCACGGGCGGTGGCGAGGTGTGCGTTGAAACGATGCGGATCGAGAAGACGTTCGATGAGTCGACCCGCCCATGCGCCGTCACCCTCCTTGTCGACGCTGCCGCCGCCGCCGTCATCGCTCGTAATGCCGCCGCCGCCGCTCGTGACGCCGCTGACGCCGCCACCGCTGTGGCCGCCGCCGCTGACGCAAGCGGCGTCGGCGGCGGCCGCTGCCGCACTGCCGCCGGGCGCGTCGCCTCCACTGGTGTTGCGAGCGCTGGCGAGGAGCGGCCCAGCGCCCGGCAGGGGCAGCGGCGGGTAAGGCGAGGGGGCGCGCTCACCCAACCGGAGGGGCGGCACGTACGGTGAAGCGTAGGGCGAGCCCGCGGGAGAGGCTCCCGGCCCACGGCCCACGGCTACGTTGGCAGCGGCAGACGAAAGAAGAGCAGCCGCTTGCGCCGCGTCCTCACGGCACGTCGAGGCGGCCATCTGGCGCAATTGACGAAGCAGCGTGGGAGGCTCGACTTCGAGGGAGCTGTGAAGCTTGCCGGTGTGAAGCCGGTGCGTCCAGAGCGCCTCGAGTATGTCGAGACGCTCGGCGGAGCCTCCAGCAGGGCGGCCGAGCAGCCCGCGGACTAGCGGCAACGAGCCGCCGCCGCCGCCGCCGCCGCCGCCGCCGCCGCCGCCGCCGCCGCCGCCGCCGCTGTCGCCCAAGGCAAGGGCGGGCGGCAGGCTGGGGGCGAACGAGGCGGCGGCGGCGGGCGACGGGCCCGCGGCAGAACTTGGGGCGCTCCCCGACAAGAACATCGAGGACGGCGGCGCAGCTAGCGAGGCGACGGCGCCAGCTGACGTGCGCGGAGGCGCCAAGAGGAGCGTTCGTGGCTCTGTGGCCTCGTTGCCGAGCGCGGCCGCAGCCAGACGTAGAGCCGAGAGCGGCGAGGGGCTATCTCCGAGGGAGATCGGAACGGAGATCGGGCGGAGCTCGGGCGTCGTCCATGCGGAGAGCGCGCCCGTCGCGGGCTGCGGATGCGGCGCCTTGGCGCGCGACGCCACGAGCTTGTGCGGATGCCTCGCGCGGACACGCCGGTAGCACGAGGGGCACAGCTCATACCCGATGCACACGCGGCAGGTGAACCACAAGTGAGCCTCTGAGGGGTGGCGCATCGCACGGCACTCGTCGCACCAGGCTCGGAAGGGCTCAGCGGTTTCCGCGACGACCTGGTGGGTCTTCGGCTCGTTGGCGCGGCGCGCGTAGCGCGAGCGGCCCTCGAGCACCGCCGCCGCGTGCTCCGCCTCCGCCGCCGCCTTGCGGACGCGCGCGAGCAGCTGATCCACGAGCTGACGCAGTCGAGCTTTGGGCGTGGTGCCCTTCGTGGCGGTCCCGAAACGACCGAGCAAGGCGCGTAGCTCGCTTGCGTTCATCTGCTCCACATCGCTCTCGCGCGGCAGCATCGCGAGCGTCATCGGCGTGCCACCCCCAGGCTCGTGACCGCGCGCGCCCGACGTCGCGTCCTCCTCGTCCTCGTCCTCGTCCGCGTCCGCGTCCGCGTCCTCGCGCCCCTCTCCCATCTCCACGTCGTCAGCCGGAGCATCCGGCTCAAGCGCACCCGTGCCCGCAGCCGCACCGCGCCCGCCGCCGCGTGCACCCTCACGCGGCGCGTGCGCCCGCTTCACTTCGGCCACGGACGCGCGCGCCTCGGTTCGCGCCCTCTTCGACGATGGGCGCGCCACGGCTGTGCCGCCGGCCGTGTCACCAACGGCCTTCTTCTCGCGCGCGGGCGCGGGACCGCCCGCCCGAGCAGCCGCGGCGCTCACCCGGGCGGCGCTCGCCCGGGCGGCGCTCGCCGCAGCGACGGCAGCGCGTCGGTTGCTCGGCGTCGGCACGGAGCACAGGCCCGCGTGGTACGAAGGCAGCGTGCATCCCTGTATACCGCACACGAGGCGACGACCGGGCGAGGAGTCGTCTTCTTCGTCGTCGTCGTCGTCCTCCTCCTCGTCGTCGTCCTCCTCGTCGTCTTCGTCGTCGTCGTCCTTCTCGTCGTCGTCGCCGCTCTCGTCGCCCTCGCGCTCCCCAGAAGCGGCGGCACTGGCGCGGCCACCAGCATCATCGGCACCCTTGCTAGTGGCCAGCTCGGACGCGAGGGGCGTATCTTCGGCGCACTCGCCACAGGCGTCGCGGCCATCGGCCTGGGGGGCGCGGGGTGAGCCCACGGACGAGTTTTCGGCTCGATCGCTTGTCAGGCGCGGCACCACCACATTCCCGGGAAGGCTCGTCGGAGAGTGCTGCGGCGAGGACGCGACGCCTCGGGTGCGGCTGCCAAGGTCGGGAGCACGGCAGATGCCCGCGTGGTAAGGGGGCAGGGGACAGCCGTTGATACCGCACACCGACATCGACGGCGCCGCTCCTGCAGCGTGAGCGAGAAATCGGCGACCGACTTCGTCCCGACCGGTGGGAATCGACCGGGGGGCGGTCGGGTGTCCAGAGAGTGTCGGGATTCGCCGAGATGCGAGTCTCGTCGCGTTGCCCCGCGTTCAGATGTTATTTTTTGAGCGCTACCAGTCAATTTACGCATGGCGCGTCCGCGATCGGCAGGAAGTTCGGCACCCTCCGGTTTCCTCGGGGGTCGGGGCGGCCTCGGCGGCAACGACCGCCATTACGCCATTTGAAGCTGAACCCGTACCAACGTGCAACGAGCCCGGGGGCCGCGAGGCCTTTCTTGTTTACAGTCCTCTACTCGTCTCTCCTTCAGTTAATCAGTCTATACATGTATACGAGGAAGTCCGAGATTGTCCAATATAATGTTTCGTCAACTCCCCGGCGCCAGGCTCGCTTATAGAGATAGACGGCCCAGGGGCTCGGTTAGATCTCGGATGACCGACGACCGATCAGCTCATAGGGCGCGCCGGTAGGCGCTCTGCTGATTGATGGCTTCGAGTCGCGCTTGGAGGATCGCGTTCGCCTCGTGCAAGCGCGCGGCGCAGGTAGGCGGCGCCATCGCGAGCGCGTCCGTCTCGTGCATCGTCTCGTGCATCGCCGGTGTGGCCTGAGGAGTGCCCCCCCCCTGAGGTGTGGCCGGGCGAGTGGGGGCGGGTGTGGGGGCGGGTGTGGGGGCGGGTGTGGAGGCGGGTGTGGCCGGGACTGGCGCTCGGTACGGCGCTCGCAGAGGAAGGAGGCTCCTGGAAGGCGCCGTCGTGGGCGCGAGCGGCGGTGGTGGAGGCATCGGAGCGAGCGATGCGGGCGAGGGGTTCGTCGGAGCGAGGGCCGAACCCAAAGCACGGGCGCCATCGTGGGCGCCATGAGCCCCCGAAGGAGTGGGATAGGGTGTGGGATAGGGTGTGGGATACGGTGTGGGAGCTGCGCCTGGGCCCACGATCACGCCTGCGCCTTCGCCGGCAGCGTCCCCGAGGGGAAGCGCGCCGCTCGGGACGGCGCCTCCAAAGCCAAGCGCGCCGCTCGGGACGGCGCCTCCAAAGCCAAGCACGCCGCTCGGGACGGCGCCTCCAAAGCCAAGCACGCCGCTCGGGACGGCGCCTCCAAAGCCAAGCACGCCGCTCGGGAACGTGCGCACGATCGCGTCTGCCCGTCGCGCCGCCGCGAGCGCTTGCTTGAGGGTGCTCATCTCATGCTGCAGCGTGTCGTTCGAATGAGAGAGGCGCTCGATCACCTGATGAGGGAGGCAATCAGCATGCACTCATCTCATGCTGCAGCGCGTGTCGTTCGATTCAGAGTCGAATGAGAGGGGCGCTCGGTACGGCGCTCGGTCACCTCGTTCTTCTGCTCGAGCTGCGCGCCCAAGACGGCGCGATCGGCCTCGTGTGAGGCACAGCTCGCCTCAAGCCTCTCGTCCGCCTGGGCACTGACCATCGCGCACAACGCCTCGCCCTCCTCCATCAAGCGTCGGCGCTCCGCCTCCATCTCGGCGCGCATCTCGGCTTGCATGCTGATGGCCTCCTCCATCAAGCGACGGCGCTCCGCCTCCATCTCGGCGCGCCACCACGCCGCCTCATGCTCGCGCTGCGCGGTGAGCGGGAGCACGACCGCGTCGTGCCGGGCGGCCTGCCACGTCAGCCGCTGCTCAAGCTCGCGCGATCTCGTCTCACTCGCGCCCAGTTCAATTTGGAGCAGCGCAATCTCGAGCGCAGCTCGGCCGCTGAGCGCTGCGTCGCCGCTCTGCTCGCGCTCCTCCGCCGCCGCCGCCGCGATCGCCTCCATCTCGCGCACCTGATGAGGGAGGCAATCAGCGTGCACTCAGAGCGCTGTGGTGGGCGGCGATCGCCTCCATCTCGCGCACCTGGAACGCCGCCGTCGCCAGCTGCTGCCGTAGGGCGCGGCTCACTTGCGCCGCCTCGGCCGCCTCCATACGCGCTGTGCTGAGCGCGGCCTCGGCCACGGCGCGCTCCGTCAGAGCGCTGTGGTGGGCGGCGCGCGCCTCTTCTTCCGCAGCGCGCACCTGATGAGGGAGGCAATCAGCATGCACTCAGCGAGGCACTCTGAGAATAGCCCGTCCACCCCGAGGCGCGCCCCACCTGAATGAGGGAGGCAATCAGCATGCACTCAGCGCACCTCCGCTTGCAGAGCATCAAGCATCGCCGCGCCATCACGCCGATGCGCAAGCTCCCTCGCCTCATCCTCGCGTCGACGGCCCTCGTCGGCCACGCGCTGTACCGAGCGCTCCATTGCTCGCTCATGCCTCTCCTGCTGCAGCGCGAGCTCCGCCGCGCCCGCCTCGGCGTTGGCCGCGCCCGCCTCCACGCGCATCGCCTCCACAGCGGCCTCGGCGACGCGCACACGTCCCTCGAGAGCCCCCCGCGCCTCGGCCGCCTCCTGATGAGGGAGGTCATCAGCATGCAATCAGACTCAATTAGGCTGATGGGGTGAAGCTCCTGATGAGGGAGGCCATCAGCAGGCACTCAGCACACGACCCTCGAGAGTCCCCCGCGCCTCGGCCGCCTCAGAGCAGGCACTCAGAGGCACTCGGAGGCACTCAGTGGGCACTCAGTGGGCACTTAGAGTGGGCACTCAGTGGGCACTTAGTGGGCACTCCGAGGCCCTCCGAGGCACTCAGTGGCGATCCCCAGAGAGTGGGCTCCTTGAGCGCCGTACTGAGCGCCTCGCGCGGCAAACAATGGCAACCTCAATCGCAATCCATCGCAATCCATCGCAATCCATCGCAATCCATCGCAACCCATCGCAATCCAGCGCACCTGGAGCGCCGTACTGAGCTCGGCCTTCGAGCTGCCCATCTGCGCCTGGGTCGCCTCGAGCTGCTGCAGCGCCTGCGCCAGCTGCGCCTGCGCGCGAGCTTGGGAGCTCAGTACGGCGCGAGCTTGGGAGCGAGGTCATCAATAGGTCATCAATAGGTCATCAATAGGTCATCAATAGGTCATCAAGAGGTCATTAACGAGACTCACCTGCGCGCGAGCTTGGGAGCGTGCTGCCTTGTCGCTCGCGCCGACGAGCCTCAATCGCTCCGCCTCCGCCTCGGCCGCCGCCTCCGCCGCCGCCTTCTCGGCCTCGGCCAGCCGCCGCTTGAGCCCCTCGCTCGCCTTCTCGGCCGCCTTCTTGCTCTGTCGTGCCTCCGCGAGACCGCTCGTCAAGAGGCAATTAACGAGACTCATCAAGAGGTCATCAAGAGGCAATTAACGAGACTCATCAAGAGGTCATCAAGAGGCAATTAACGAGACTCACCTGTCGTGCCTCCGCGAGACCGCTCGTCAAGAGGCAATTAACGAGACTCATCAAGAGGTCATCAAGAGGCAATTAACGAGACTCACCTGTCGTGCCTCCGCGAGACCGCTCGCCGCAGCGCCCTCCGCCGCACGCTGTCGCGCCAGCGCCGCTTCGAGCGCCCGATCCAACGCTTGCGCACGAGCGCCCTCCGCCGCCGTCGCCGCCGTCGCCTCGGCGAGCGCCGTCTCGAGAGCCTGCACTTGCGCCTGCGCACGCGCCGTCTCGAGCGCATGTACCCGCGCCGTCTCGAGCGCATGTACACGCGCCGTCTCGAGTGCGCCCGAGACGGCGCTCTCAGCCTCGGCGATCGCCGCTGCCCAAGCGCACCCTTCTGCCGCCGCGCGCGCCGCCACCTCCGCCTGCGCCCGCGCGCTCAGTTGCATTTGGTCTCGGGCTTCGGCGACGGCCCCCGCACACGCATGCAGCGCGGCGCGCACCTGATGAGGGGGGCAGTCAGCATGCACTCAGCGAATGCAGCGCGGTTGCGCACCTGGCAGGCAGGCAGGCAGGCAGACAGCAGCTAGAGGCCATATGAAGAGGGCAGGCGGGTGGATGCCAGGCAACTCGCAACCAAAGGTCCGGCGGGTAGATGTCCGTAGGTATACGTAGGTAGTGTAGGTAGCGGCCCCTCAGTGGCCATGGGCCGCAACCGCGCATGCATTCGCTGAGTGCATGCTGATTGCCCCCCTCATCAGGTAGCGGCCCCTCAGTGGCCATGGGCGAGGCAGGCGATTGGGTGAGGCGCTCAAAAGGCCTGTGAGAGCGCCGTACTGAGCGCGCACCGTCCACCTGGCGGCACGCGCGCGCTGTGATCGCTGCAGCCGAAGCACGGCGCGCTCCTCTGCCTGCGCCGCCGCGACCGCCGCCTGCACCGCCCCAGCGAGCCGCGCCGCCACGAGCGAGGGCAGCGCAGCGGCGTGCTGCTGCTCACACGTCAGCTTGGCCGCGAGCACGGCCGCATCGAGCTCAAGCTTGGCGCGCGCCGCCATCGCCTGCAGCGACGCCTCGCGCTCGAGGTCCTTATCTCGCACGATCTCGCGCTCGAGCTTGCGGAGTGACTCGTCCCACTTGCGCGCGAGCGCCGCGTGGAGCGCCGCGTCGGGCACCTGCATGCACGGAGCGAGGCCATCGGTCGCCATCAGCCGCACTCACAGGCAATCAGGCGCACTCAGGCGCACTCAGTGGCGTGAGCGTGTGAGCGCCGTGTCGGGCACCGAGGGCGTGCGACGCCAGCTGCTGCCCTCAGCCGTGGCCGCCGCCGCCGCCGACAACGACGACGACGAGCAGTCGAACGGCGCCGCGAGCGCCGCTGCCGTCGCCGCCGCCTCCCACTCAGCCTCGACGAGGTCACGATGGGCGGAGAGGTTTCCATACGACTCCCGCAGCGACTCGATAGCGACGACCGAGCGTGAGCGCGCGACCTCTGCCTCGTCCAGAAGGGTGTGCGGCGGCGCGAACGAGGCCGCCCTCAGCCGCAAAATCTCCGCCTCGTCGCGCTCCGCCTCGTCGCGAAGGTGCCTCAGCTGCAGCTCGCGGTCAGTGAGCACCTGCTGCATGCCGCGCTGCAGGCCAACGAGGTGCGCGTGCGACGCCTCGAGCGCGGAGAGTTCACCGGCGAGCGCATGGCACGCGGCGGCGTGCTGAGGCTGCGGAAGCGGCAAGGCCGATGGGCCCATGCGCCTCTCCTCATCGGGCTCGCCGCTGTCGTCGTGGGTGCTGCCGAGCGCCACGATGACGCCGTTGCACTGCTCGACAAAGGCGCCGAGATCGGCCTCGGAAGGTGCACCGCACACGAGTGTTGGCGCAATCTCACACATGCCGTTGAGGTGCTCGACGAGGCGGCGAATGGCAGTCGGCGTCATCGAAGCTCGGGCCGGTAGGCGGCCGGGATGCCGTGCGTCCTGGTTTTGAGGCTGATCGTGAGAAAGAAAAGGGTTCACACGAGTCATTGGACTCTGCTGGCGTGAGGCATGCGCGGAGTGCTCGGCCCTTTTAACCCACTGCCACTGCGTGCTCATAGTGTCTTAGATACAGGTCAAGATACAGGCAACAGGTCTCATCCCCAACTACAGAGATCATGTTGGGACGAGCCCCGGCGGGTTGTCTTCAACTCTTCAACACAAATGAACGAATTCGCGAAATATGACATATGTACATACATCTCACATGTATGTGAACCCCGTGGGAATTTCGTTACATGTAGAGTACGATGAGGCGATATGACGCTAATCTAGATTGATAAAA
>Ga0180439_100270_pt1 | contig 31606 bp, 18 predicted proteins | sample ChrtobMetaP5_0mM_FD_119744 | JGI IMG/M metagenome (GOLD analysis project Ga0180439, IMG submission 119744) | Chrysochromulina tobin associated microbial communities from unialgal haptophyte culture, Seattle, Washington, USA - P5_0mM MetaG | ecosystem: Host-associated > Algae > Haptophytes >...
CTCCCGTACCCTGTACTGGTATAGGGGGGACTAGGAGCCCGGCCCATGGCCGGCTCCCGTGTGGGGCTGTTTGATAACCTCAACATCCCTATTCACAGAGATGCGCAGCACAGAGAAGACCGGGAACCGGACGCCAACACACGGGTGGCGCGGGGGGTCCGCGTCTGGCACCCATCGACCACACCTCGCGGAATCGACTTTCGTGTCCACTTGAAACTCGAACCTAGCTGCAGACCGACGCGGCGCGGATTCCGCGCGTTCCGCAAATCGCATCTGTGGCGCGCACGTTAATGGCACATCGCGCAACCGACTAATACGGAGTCCCACGCGCTGCGTACCCACGGGAGTGTCTCGGCCCCGTCAGGTTGCCACTACATCATCTCATTTGCCAAGGAGGGCAGCGCGCGCGGCGTCTCCAATGTCGGCCGCGAACGCACCGAGGTCCGCCTCCTTGACATTCTTGTTCTGCCGAGTCGCACCAAACGCAGTAGCGAACAGATCCTCAACGCCCTTGGAGTACGCAACGCCAGAGTCGCCAAAGATGCCGTTGTTCATCTCGAGCCCGGTCCTCGGGAGAGCATCCGCAATTGCTTTTTGGTTCTGCGCCTCGCAGTATCCCTTGGCCTTGTCCGTCCTGTATCCACTGCAGTCCTTTGTGGGAACTGCAGCGGTCACATCGGTCCGCAGCACGTCGGCACTGCCGATCGGGCCCGCGTCCGCACAGTAAGTGTCGCATTGTGACTTGCAATAGCCCTCATTGCCGGGGGCGATTGCGTCACACTCCTTGAAGCAGGCCTTGTCGCATGGCACAGCCTCCGGAGTGGCAGTTGCCGCCAGCGCGTGCGGTGCCGGCCCAAAGGCAACAGCGCACGAGACCATGACGGCAGCCGCAGTAGCTGCAGGTGATGGTAACGGTGGGAGTGATAGCGAAGGGACGCGTAGCGAGGCCACAGTAGATGCCAGAACAACGAGCGACAGACGCTGCGACATGGCAAGCGGTGCAATCACGAGATCGAATCGGAGATTGCACCAGCGGGGCGTCGTCCTCGGGCACCCGACCTTCTGAGAGCCATATCAAACGGGGGTGTATACACTTGCGAAGTGAGTGGGAACTTTCTTTTTTTGAAGTAGTCAAGTCAAGTCAACTTGACTTGAAGTACAAGTACATGTCCTCGCGCACGCCTTATTGCGGTTCCTGGGCAGACTTGCGCACTTCACTCCGTTTCGAGACCGCGACCGCGTACGGTTCCACAACGGTTCATTCTTGTCGTCAACTCGCCGCGGCGACGATGTACTTTCGCCTTCGGCGCTTCGGCGCATACATTCCAAACTTGCGGCGATTTGCAGTCATCCCGGGAGAATGCGTCTAAAAATACCCTTTTTGGGAAATTGGTCACGTCATTTCGAGAATCGACGAGGCCGACCACGATTCCTGATGAGCCAATTTATCCTTGGACAGGACGGTTCTGGTGCCGACGGCTCGTAGCCGCAGTTGCCTTGTTGCTGCTCATGGGCCAAGGCTCATCAAGCCCGGCTCCTTCTTCCGAGCGACCAGCCGAGGAGCAGGATCAGCTCGACAACCTGATCGCGTATGTCAGGCAGCTCCCCTCCGTTGGCTCCTCCAGGCTGTGCTCCTTGGGCAGCGCATCTGACCCACCTGCTGCACCCCCTGCCGCTGCCTACGCGCCGCCTGCTGGCAGCGATTGCTGGAGCCGCGCGCCTGCGTTTGGCCCCAGGCATGCGATTGGGATGCTGAGCGGTGACCTCGCCCAGCGAGCCGCCACGCCGTCTGGGCAGACCGCCTCTGCGCTGCTGCCAGGTTTTCCATGCAACAAACCGGCTTCAGCGCCAATCCCAATTGTACGCCTGTCTGAGTGGTCGTCGCGCGACATCGACCTGGCGAGCCGCGAGCTAGAATTCTCGCATACGGCTGCCGGGAACCACCCCATCGGCTTGCTGTCGACGGAGTCGTCTCCAAGTCGTCCGCGACGTCTCCCAGAGCCACGTACAAGTGAGGCACGCGCAAGCTTCGAGGTCGTCATCGCTTGCGCAGCGTCCCGTCGCAGCGGCAGGAGCAGCGCTCTCGATGGCAGTAGCACGCACGGCAGCAGCAGCGCCCGCGGCTGGAGCTTCCCGCGCTCTGCGCCATCGGGCAGCCGCGGAAGCTCGTCCTTGCGCCACTCGACGCCGCCGCCTGCACCTCGCTGCAAGCCGTCGGCGGCGCCCGTGGCGATGCTTCCCAGGCTCGAGCTGCCGCCGCCGTCGCCAGCTAATACGTCTCTCTCCTCGTCGCCGCTCTCCTCCACGGGCGTCTCGCTCATCTCGTCCACACCGCCGGAGTCACGCGTCGTTCAAGTTGGCTTCCATGTGGGCTTCCACGTGGGCGGACGCAGCGAGTCGCCAGGCGCTGGCTCCTGCCTTTCATGGGCCGACAGGGAGGTGAGCTCCGCCGCAGCCCTCCGCTATGGCGCTCGAGTGCGCTCGAGCTGAGAGGCGTGGCGACACTGGCACCCCTCGCACTGTCGACACCAGCTGCAGACCTGTCTCTGCACCATCCGCCCCTGGCTCCGCCGCAACCACCTGTCTTTGCCATCGGTTGCTGCTGTGCCACTTGTACAACTATGCTCCTTCCTTGCGGCCCGCGCGTCTCGCCTAGAGACTGCACGCGCATCAAGGCAGGCGATAACCGCTACCACACTTGTGTAAACCTGCATGTTGACAGCATGAGCCGCGAGAACTCCCGAGCACACATGTGTCGTGCTATATCAGCCATCGCGCCGCCGCCCCGCCGCTGCGCGAGGCTTATCTCGTATTTAAATTTTGAGTATCCATGTAGCTATACTCATGGTCGAAATCTTTCACTGTTGGCCTGACTCGTCCGTCCGACACGCCACGCCACGCCTTGCAATTGGCCACGCCGGCCGCGCTCCGGCCCGCGCGCCCGCCCCGGCGCCGCCCGGCCGGCCCGCCGCGCCGATCGTACCAACGAGCTCCAACCTGCGATTCCACCGTGCGGCCCCGGCGGCCGGCGGGTCTGCGGGCCGCGCGGGACGAGCGGCGCAGCGGGGGACGGCCGGAGGCGCGCGCCTCCGGGACGGGCTAGGGCGAGCCGGCAGAAGGCGCAGTTAGAGCCGGCAGTTTACCCGGTCGCGACTCGACCAGCGCCCGCTCGCGCCCGGCTCGCGTGCTCCGTACCTCCGTTCTCTCGGCTCACCGTCAGTTTCGACATCATGTTACACATGCACATTGCAGCTTTGGCCGACAGATACGGAATTTACGGCGCTCTCAAACAACGTGCCCAGTCTCATTGTGGATTAACTCCGCATGCTCGCTCGCACCCGCCGCCACGAGCAGCTCCGCAACCGCATCGTGATCGGCGCGGCGCGCTGCCCAGAGCGGCGACGTCTTGGTCGTAGTCAGCTCAGTGACGGTGACGGCGAGTGCGTCAATGTCCGCCTTAGCCGCGAGCAGGATGCTCACGATGGCCGTGTGGCCTTTCTCAGCGGCAAGGTAAAGCGGAAACTTCTCATGGCTCTCGTTGAGATTCGTTGAGATGCTCGTGTGGCCTTCGACCCGCAGCGGCGCATGCGGATCGGCCCTCTGAGACAGCAGTAGCTGTAAGCACTCGACGCTACCCACGGCGCAAGCGGCGTGCAGCGGGCGGATGCCATGCTCACCGCACGCATCGGCGGCGGCCTTGGCTCTCAGCAGCAGTGCCACGCACTGTGGAGAGGAGGCCTCACACGCCAGGTGCACCGCCGAGCTACCGAGCCGTGTGAGCTCGTCAGGCTGCGCACGCGCGCCGAGCAAGCACGCGACGGCCTCGTATGAGCCGGCCTTGCAAGCCCAGTGCAGCGGCGACGAGCCCTTCGCATCCTGGATCGCCACGTCGGCCCGTGCAGCAAGCAGTGCGCCGACAGCCATTGCGCGCGCATGCTCGCACGCCGTGTGCAGCGGTGTGCGACCGGAGCGCTCGCCCGCGATGCCCACGTCCGCCCGTGCCGCAAGGAGAGTGGACAGCGCCATCAGAGCTCCCTGCCCTGCGGCAATATGGAGCGGCGTGAGCTCAGCAGCTGCCTTCTGGTCCAGCGACGCGCCCGCGCCGAGCAGCTCGGAGATGCACCCAGCATGGTCACCCGCAGCTGCGAGGTGCAGCGCGGTAAGGCCGGAGGCCTCCGCGTCTACGTCGTTGGCGGCGCTCGCCTTTTGCTCATCACCATACTGAGCGAGGATACGACGGAGGCAGTCAAGCCGCCCGTACATGGCCGCCAAGTGCAGCGGAATCTTACCCGTCGCATCGCGCGCGGCCACCTGCGCACCACCCGCGAGCAGTGCGTCGACGCACGGCGCGTGCCCGCTGAGCACTGCCCAGTGCAGAGCGACGCGTCCACTCGAGTCGACAAGGTCTGCATCTGCGCCGGCGCCCAGTAATCCTGTGAGCATATCCACGTCGCCCATCCGAGCGGCCACCGTGAGCGCCGCACACTCAATCGTTTCCTGCTCCTCAGCTGCATCTGTCGGCGCTGGCGCGCTCGCGCCGCGCTCGGCGGCGGAGGCGGGCAAGATGGCCACACCCGTCGGGCTGGGTAGCACGGGCGCCGTCACACATCCAAACGCATCGACGTTCACTCCACGCGAGAGGAGATTGCGCATGAGCGGCAGGTCACCCTCGGATGCAGCCTTGAGCAGCGCCTCACCCGCCATATCCAGAGGCCCCGAGATGCCGTTGACGTCCTCGTTCGTGCGATCGAATCGCGATGCCTCGTCGGCGCTCAACTCGCCACATGCGCGGATGATCACCCTCTCCAAAGGTCGATCGTCCTTATCGATGCTCAGGTTCTCAATGCGCCGTAGCAACGCCCAACCCGCAACTAAACGGCCGAAGGCGACGTGCTTGCCGTCGCAGACCGAGACGGCGGCGAGCGTCAGGAAGAATTGGCACCCGTTGGTGTTGGCTCCCTGGTTCGCCATCGAGAGCACGCCCGGGCGTGCGTGCGGGATGGCAAACGACTCGTCCTCAAATAACTCTCCTCCCTCTAGCCCGCTCACAGAGCCGGTGCCGTCGCCCGCCACTACGTCGCCCCCTTGTACAATGAAGCCCTTGGCCACGCGGTGGAAGGGCGAGCCCTGGTACCGGTACGCTGGCCGGCTGCCGTCGGGCGCGGGCGCGGTTCCCCGGAGGAGCGCTCGGAAGTTGGCCGTGGTCTTGGGTACAAGGTCGTCGAAGAGTTGCAACGTGAGCCGGCCGGCGTCGCGTCCCTCAATGCTGAGCTCGAGATAGCAGTGCGTGCGCTTCGTCACGTCGGGTACACGCAGCTTGGGCGGCATGGGCAGCGACGCCGGCGCCATCAGGCACGTCACCGGCGCGCTCGCGTCGAGATAATATCCGAGGCCCTCCGCACCAAACTTGAAGTGATAGCCTGCCCTGAAGCCATGGAAGCCCGCCGACGCGGGCACGTATGCGGGTAGTGGGCCCGCAACGGCGGCGGTCGGGGCTGGCGCCGCTGCGTTACCATCGACAGCATCCGTGATGGCGCCGCCGACCTCCAATGTATCGGCGGCTGGGGGTGGCGGCAGCGGCGGTGGTGCTGCGGGCGCGAGGGCCATGGCCTCCGCGAGAAGCTTGCGAACGTCGCGGTCGGCCGGCGTGAGTGTGGCGGCGGCCGAGAGGTCCTCAACTGCCGCGGCGGGCTGGCTCAGCTTGAGCCGCGCGGCGCCGCGTCTGTAGAGTGCCTTGGCGCTCGACGCGTCGAGCGCCAGCACCGACGAGCACACGCCCTCGACCGTCGCCCACTCTTCGAGCTTGAGCCGGCACAGCGCCTCGTTGAGCAGGCACGCGACGCGCAGCTTGAGTGCTTCATCGCTCTGAGCCGTGCAAGAGGTATGCGCGGCCACGCCCTCGGCGAGGCTCGCAGCGTCCGAAAAGGCCTCCGCGGCGTCGGCGTGCTCGTTGCGGCGTAGGCACTCAAGGCCCTGAGCCTTTGCAGATAGAGCAGCAGCAAGCTCGGACGGTTTGCCAGTCTCGTCGGCTTGTATTGCATCTGACTTGGCTTTCTCGACCTTCTGTTCCATGCGCTTCTCCGCCGCCGCGCGCTCCATCAACGCCGCGCCGATCTCAGAGGCCGCAATGCCCGCCTCGCGGCCCTGCTTCGCATACTCGGCCATCGTGAGCTCTCCGGCGGCGAATGCAGCACGGAGTGCATCCTGATGAATGCGGTACGCGTCACGGGACGCGCGTTCTTTCTCGCGTCGCCGCGCATCGCTCTGCGCGACCGACGCGCGCTCGCGCAGGCCGTCCTCGTCGAAAGCAGCGTCCGGCATCGCGGCGCCCGCCACGAGCGGACCCCCTGCTTGCTGCTGTGAAACACATGTATGAAAGATGAAGCGCAAACGCGCACACTCTCCGGCTTGGGGTACTCTATCGCAATAAGAGCGGCCGTCTTGCTTGCCCGCGTCACCCCTCCCCACAACCCCACGTTGACCCCCTCCAGTTGAAAGAGAAGAAAGACGGTTTCCGGTTCTACATTTGATCGAACAAAGCGACCCGTGGGTCTTCGACAGCTACAGGTATTGGATTAGTATTGGATGCCGTGTAGAATCACGGTACGCCGGCAAGGGGTATAAACAATGTATCCTTCAATCCTTGGTGTCGTCTTAGTGTCGTCTGCTTCACGTCTGCTTACTGTTAGTCGCAGTGTTAGTCGTCCACGGCGGCCAATTTGTTAATTGTTCTTCGTGTTATTGATTTATTGTACCCTTTTCCTGTGAACAGTGGGGCGACGCATTGGCGGCCCACTAACGGCACACTATTTGATCTGAGGTACATCTGGAACCGTTTCTTGGATCTCCCTGAAATGTGCACATCTCCCTGCATCTCGAGTATAGGATTTCAGATTTCACTTTAATATTCCGCCGGACGCGGACCGCCACGGAGGTGCGCACAGTTCCACAGATACATTGCCGTCACAGTGCGAAAGGTCTCGCGGACCACTTCGGACCGACCGCCACGGGGTTGCCTACTTGCCTTGTGCTTGTCGATTGTGGGGAAACGCGATGATACACGATGATCTGTTGGCACCCGGGGCGGGGGGGGGCACGGACTCAAATAACGGACCCATACGCGCAATGGCATTCGCCTTACGCGCTATCTAGGGGGAAGGGGCCCTCCGCTCACGCTCGGCTGGACCGCACATCCATGGGTGGAAGTACCCCCCTAACCAGCTCTTGTACGTATACGTACATGAGCAAATGTGCGCGACTAGCGAGTAGGAACCCAAGACCTCAGACCGCAAGACCTCCTGCTGCTTTCCTCTCTCGACGCGACTCGACTCACTGCAATTGACTCTCTGACAGGGCGTTCGGGCCCAAGGTGATCATCTGGGTCCAAAGAGCAGATCAGCTGAAATGCCGTTGCTCACGCCCGTGAGTCTCTCCTTTCGCTGGATGGCCAACATCGCCTGACTCATCGATTCTTGCATTTGTCGCTCCACCAAAACACGCAGTCGTCTCTCGAAGGCTGTGACCGGCCTGCGGCCTGCGGACTGAGCGCGTAATGTTCGGACTGATGCGACGCGATCAGCCATCACCTGCTCGTAGTCCCGGTGCAGACTGCTCGTACTCGCAGAAAACGGGCGCATTCCCGGGCCGACTGGACGGTTGTTACGAGCAACGCTCCACGAATATTCTGTCTGCGTGCGAATTCCCAACTGGCGATCAAGCTCACGGTAGTCAATGCTGCCACCACGATCGGCGTCGATTTTATCAAAGAGTGCGTCCAGTGCTGCCTTGTGCGCCACAACACCCAGTGTGAGAACCGCCTCACGAAATTCGTTGCGATCAATGGTCCCGCTGTTGTTTGCGTCAAAGGCAAGGAAGGTGTCAATGATGCGATTCTTGTTCTTGGCCATGACAGCTCGCAGTTGTCCGAGAACTCCGTCGACCTGAGCTTTCATCTCCGGCGTGAGCGTCGGTGGAGCTGGCTTTGGTGGGGGTCTCGCTTTCAACTCTGCCCACCAGTGGGGTTCACGGCCCTCCCGCCACCTTTGGTAGGTCGGTAGCCCGTCCATGCTACTAGGGGCACCAAGGCAGCGTATTGCTGGCTTCCCTTCCACGTGCATTTCCCATGACCACGCTGGAGGTCGACAGTCTAAACCAGACCGCAATGTAGGTTGTGAGAGCGAGCGTAGTGGATGAGCAAGGCCAGTGTGCTTGCACAGGTTAGCCATTGTTGCGTCAGTTTCAAAGTGCCACACGAGTACGGGACGTCATTCGGTTGTTTCAATTTTTTCATGCTCGGAAGGAACGTTTCAGCGTCCTGACCAGACTTTGCGTCGAAAAGGATCACACTGGTTGAAGCAGAGTCAGTTTATGTCGCTTTCAAACCTACTTGGTGACGCAATCGGTCACTGCAAACTTGAAAACCCCCGTTTGGGATTCCTCTCAAGTGAGGGCTCTCGACATCGAACAAACGCCCTCCCCCAGTGCAGCGCGGCGCGTGCGTGCGTGTGCGTGCCGCGAATCTGCATAAAGCGTCGATCTCGAACCTATGCCGGCGGACACGTCTTCGGCATCACTAGACGAGATTGATCGTGGCGTCCTACGTCGTTTCGACGTCACGCGAAAGCTGGGCAAGGGCGCGTATGGCATCGTTTGGCAGGCCACAGACCGCAAGTCCAAGCAGAAGGTGGCTCTGAAGAAGAGCTTCGACGCCTTCCAGAACTCGACGGACGCGCAGCGCACGTACCGTGAGGTGAATATTTGCCGCATGCTCCATCCTCACGAGAATATCATCGGGTTGCTGCTCGTGCTCAAGGCGGACAATGACCGCGATCTGTACATGATCTTTGACTACATGGACACAGACTTGCACGCCGCGATCCGTGCAGAGATCTTGGAAGAGGTGCACAAGCAGTACATCACCTGGCAGTTGTTCCGTGCGCTCAAGTACATGCACTCGGCCGGGCTCGTGCACCGCGACATCAAGCCGGCCAATCTACTGCTCGACGGGGACTGTCTAATGAAGGTGTGTGCCGCGCATCACTGACTGTTTTGCCGCTCGCGTCCGTTTACGACCGCGACCTTGACTCGCGCTGCCCCCTCGGCAGGTGTGCGACTTTGGCTTGGCGAGGACCGTTGGTACCATCAGAGAACGAGTGATGGGGCACCATCATCATCACGGGAATGACGTCGACTCGGAAGCAGTCATGACCGACTACATCGCGACACGCTGGTTCCGCCCGCCCGAGATCCTATGCGGCTCGCAGTCGTACGACTTCTCGACGGACATGTGGGCGGCCGGCTGCGTGCTGGCCGAGATGTACAAGGGAAAGACATGCTTTTCGGGCACGAACACCCTCGGGCAACTCGACCAGGTGAGAGCATCTGATGACCACTGATGACCACTGATGACCCACTGATGACCACTGATGACCACTGATGACCACTGATGACCCACTGATGACCACTGATGACCACTCACAATTCGACAATGGATGTGATGACCACTGATGACCGCTGATGATCACTCACAATTCGACAATGGATGTGATGCAGATCTTTTTGCTCCTCGGCTGGCCCTCGGAGGAGGCCATTGCCAATCTTCACTCGCCGTTTACGCGGAGCATGCTCGAAGCGTGCGGCGGCGAGCCGAGCCCCGAGAAGCAGGCAGCAGCATGGGCCGAGCTCGCGAGCATAATCTCAAACGAGCTCGCTGTCGACCTGCTCAAGCGGCTGCTCGTGGTCGACCCATGCGCCCGTCTCAGCGCGAGCAGCGCGCTCGAGCATGAGTACGTGGCACCTTTCCACGATCCACCCAAGGAGACCTCAGCCAGCTTCATTGCTGAGCTCAAGATTGACGACAACGTCAAGAAGACGACCGCTAATTACCGAGAGGAGCTCTACGCAACCCTGCTGCCGCAGGAGAAGGACAAGGCCTATCGTGACAGGAGCACTCCTGGCAAAAACGCACCGGACTATCGGCGCACGAGCGTAGTTGCATGAGCATGAGCCAGCGAGAGGCCGGAGCAGGTGAGCATGAGAGCAAGTGAAAGGCCGGAGTCAGCAGACCATCCCTCTCGGGCAAGGCCGCCACGGCGCAGGCGGCTGGCACGTGCACCCTTCTCAGAGGTGGCCGTGCGCAGGTGTGGTGCCTCGCGCGCGGCCCATATATAAATGGCATGGACGTAGAATGAGCGTGTGAGCGAGAGCGAGGAGGATGAGAGGCGGCGCAGAGAGTGGCGTGGGAGATCGAGAGGGAGATCGAGGGGAGGTTTGGTGCTCGCCACAGCGCTTGTCACCGCGCTCGCAACAGCGCTCGTCATAGAGGCGCGGCGTCACTCTCATCGAAGCGAGATGAGACCTCGGGGAGGTAGCGCTCGCCATAGAGGCGCGGCGTCACCGCTCATCGAGGAAAAGGACAGGCAAGCGATGCATGCAGGACACACGTGCGGTGCGTCGCGGAGCCGATCTGCGATCAGGTAAGTGGTGCCTTCCCTATGCGCGCGGCCACGGTGGACCGCGCCGTCCGAGAAGCGGGTGCGGCCGTGTCCCACCCCCGCCCGTACCCCGCCCGAGATGCGCGCGCGCCGCGCGGCGGCTGCGCATGCCCGTGATTCGGCCTGTGTGCCTCGATCTCGACGAAGAGTACCGGGACGACGACCACGATACGTCCGCGGCGGGATCGGTAGAGACTAGAGTCACGACGACATCATGGACGACATGGACTCGTGGCATGACGAGCGGCGCGGAGACGTGTCACGAAAGAGTCTCGCGAGTCCGCGGGTCGCAGGCGTGCTAGAGTCACATATGTACGGTATAGCATGTGCTCGGGGGACCGAGCGATAGGCCGCCGCGGGTGGAGCCGCGGCAGCGGGGGTGCACGCCGGCTTTCCTGTTCACGACCACGGTCCCGGAACGAGTAATATTTTTCTACTAAAACTAATTCGTCTATCATGATTTTTCGCATGGACCTTTTAGGACCTTTAACCTTTTGCTTTTCGTCGGACCCAGTCCCAGAAAGCGACATCTAGGCGAGAGCGCACCGCCGGGCCCTCAGACCTACTGTGGGCACATGATAGACACATCACACCGTGCGTTGTATTAAGACGCGTTTTGGCCTTATTGGGCAATCTATGGTATGCCAATGGGGCCGTTGGGGGCGGGGTCCATAAGATGTCCGGACTGCCGTGGGGAGTCCATCAACACTACGGAAACAGCAAACGATGACGGTGATAGGACGTGGTGGAGTCCTAACCCTTACCCTAACCCTATCCCAAGGTTTCGAGGAAAAGAGTCGCCGGTGGGGGCATTCACAGCCAATGTTTACAGTGCCTGTGGCGGAGGAAGCAAAACGCGCATGAGACTCACTATCCGAGAAGCGCCGGCGCACGTGACCGCGCCGACGCATCGCAGCATTGTGCGCTCGCCAGTCGGCGCCGTCCCCATAGCGGTGCTGCTGGCCTTCGCTAGTGTCGACGAGCCACCCATCGCATATCTTGCAGTGGCTCCCCACGCGGCTCAGTTGGCATCATCCTCGTCCTCCTCAGTAACCTTTGCTGGATGTGCAAGCTGTTTGCGATTGCCGCCAGAGCCCAACCCATACCGGCACGTAGCTGGACTTGAACTGCTACGGTATGCCACCAGGAATCTCGAGTGCATGCGGGCGAGTGGACCTCTGTTCGCGGAGCCCAACTCAATGGCCGACGTGGAGGAGCTGACACACATGGGCTTCACACCGGCCGTCGCGCGCGACGACACGGAGCTGCCACTGCTTGCGTTCATCTCGCGGCGGCCGCTCTCGGAGCTCGCCGCCGCGGACGGCAGCCACGCAGCCCTTCGCGTCTCCAACATCCGTGCTTCGGTCCAGTTTTGGTCGCTGCTCCACTTTGTGCCCATTCGCACCTTCAGTACGTCGGGAGCCCGTGCCACCTGGCTGAGCGCACCATGGACGCCGCTGTCTATCGAGCTCATTGAGGTCCCCAGCCACATGCTCACAGGCGTGCCACTACCTTCGGAGAACGCCCTTGGCCTCGCGCACGTATCCATCGACGTCACGAGCCTCGGGCTTAGCTGTGTGAGCACGATCGAGGTGCTGCAGAGGCGCTCGAAGGCGCTCTTCGGCCGCACGCTGCGCGTGCTCACGCCGCCGCATCAGCAGATGATGGGCGATCTCGTCGCCGAGGTTGCCCTCGTGCGCGCGCCAGACGGTGTGCAGCTCGAGCTAGTCCATCGGCTTGGGCGGCTCGCCACCCAACCTGAGGACGACTGGATGCTCGACGAGTCCAAATTGCCACCGGCCCCCGTGAAGCCGACGGGTGACTGCGCCCAGCAGGCCAGCTGACGCTAAGCGCGTCGAGGCCACTCGCTTCGATGCGACGCGCAGCTGTTGCGGATCATTCGATGAGAGGCTGATGAGCGGGCTGTGAGAGGCTGATGAGCGCTTAACGCCCACCTCCATGGGAGCGACGTATCAGCTCGCGCGGCTCCCGAACATCCACCGAACATCTTCGACATGACGGCAGTGTGCTCACGTGGCAGAGCATTGGGCAGTTCCAATGTGCCAGGCACGCTGCTCGAGAGACACCCTCCCACCGCACGTTCGCGCAGACGGACCGGGTGTTAGTAACCCGGGATGTGTACTTACGCACTAGATGGAATTAATAGTTTCGTCTGGACGTCTCGGCCGCCCTCGCGCGGTGCGGGGGCAGACGCTCGGGCCGGCGCACCGGCGCACCGCGGCACGGACGGCACGAGGACGCAGCGCGGGCCCGCGCCGCCGCGGGCGGCGACGCCAGCCGCGCGCGCGCGATCAAAATAAGAATTTCGGACGGCGGCATCAACACACACCTGTGCACTCGGCTCCGCGCTCAGGCGCTCTCCACTCGTCATCTACTCCGCCGTCCTCCATCCTCGTCGCAGTCTCTGGCTCAACCGCATGTGGGTTTCCATGCGATCTGGATGTGATCTCGACGACTCGACAGACCTAGATCCCTTTGTGTGCTGCTGCTGCTGCTGCTGCTGCTCACTGCTGTGCTGCTGAGCTCCTCCATCGGCACCGCGCGTGCCGCCTCTCTAACGCCTACGCCGCCGCCTCGGCCGCACCGCCGGTTCGAAAGCGGAAAGCGCGCATGCGCACCGCCATTGCGAGCGCCGCCCGCGGCCGAGGCCATCGACTCATCTCGACTCATCTCGAGGGCTCGGCTCATCTGACCTGGAGCACGCCGGCGGCGATGAGCTTCTGGAGCTTGGCGCTGATGACCGGGTCTTGCATCGCCGCCTGCGCCTTTTTGGGGTCCGTTTGCATCTCGCCGAGGATGGAGCGCATCTGCGCGTCGCCGAGGATGGCTTGAATCTCCGGATCGGCCATCGCGCGCGCTTGCCGCTCCTTATCGACCTCGCCGCTGCTGGCCTGCATGTTGATGGTCGCAACGACGTTGTCGAGACCCGCCTTGGCCTCAGCATTATCGGGCTCGAGCTTGAGGATCATGTTGTACGCGTCCATAGCCTTGTGGTACTCCTTGAGGAAGAAGTGCACGCCGGCCTTGCGGCTCCACCCCTTCACGAAGGTGGGCTCCATGGAGATGGAGGTCTCCGCATCCTTGAGCGCGAGCTGCCACTCCATGAGCTTCTGATAGCACGCCGCGCGGTTGGAGTAGGGCACGTGGTCCTTCGGGTTGCGCTTCATCGCCTCCGTGTACTTGGCGATCGCCTCGGGAAACTTGCCCGCCTTGAAGAGCTCGTTGCCTTCCGCACGCGCCGCCTCGGCGAGCTCCGGGTTGATGTACGCATGGGTCTCGAGCTCCTTGAGCTTCTTCTGCAGCGCCTTGAGCTTCTTCTCGATCTCGTCGGTACGGTCCTCCATAAGTGAATCCTCGAAGGCTTTGACTGCCTCGGGCAGCTTCTGCAGCTTCTCGTACGCGTTGCCCATGCGCGCGAACGCCTTGGCTACGATCTTGTAGTCGGCGCGTGCCGACCGGCCCACCTCGATGGCCTTCTTGCACTGTGTGATGCACTCGTCGTACAGCTTCTGCTCGAAGCGCACGGCGGAGAGATTGTTGTAGTACGTCATCTCCTCCGGTAGCTCCGCGATCGCCGCCTCGTAGTGCGTGATCGCCTCCTCAAACTTCTTCGCTTTGTACGCGTCGTTACCTTTCAGCTTGTGCGCCTCGGCCGCCGCCTTCTTGGCCTTGGTCGCCTTCTCCTCTTCAGTGAGCTCGACCTCGGGCTCGGGCTCCGGTGCGGGCGCGGGCGCCTTGCGAGAGGGCGGTGGCGTCGGCGCCGCCGACGAGGAGGCGCCAAAGCCATCGCCCATCGAGTCGGGCGTCATGATGTTGACGCCCATCAGAACGCCCATCACCTGCAATATGCGCGGGTCGTTCATGTGCATCGAGATCGAGTCGGGGTTGCGCTGGATCTGCTGGATCTTCATCATGAAGCTTGGATCGGCCAGGAAGGAGGCCGTCTGCGGGTTAGATGCGATCTTCGAGATCACGTCTGGCGCGCCGAAGATGTTGGCGAGGCCGCCAAGGCCACCCGCGCCCTTGTCCCGCTCTGCCTCCTTCTTTGCGTCCGCGAGACCCTTGGTCAGCATCGCCAGCCCGGGCTCCACGGTGAGGCCCTTTTCGTACGCGGCGATCGCCGCGTCGTACTGGCCGAGGCCGTGCAGCGCGGCGCCCTTGCGGCCGTAGCCCTTGCCCCAGTCCGGTTGCATCTCGACGCACTTGGTCGCGTCTTTGAGCGCCTCCTCCCACTTGCCTATGCCGCCGTACGCGGCCGAGCGGTTGGAGTACAGTACGTGCGTCGCGCCCAGATCGATCGCCTTCGTGTAGTGCTCGATCGCCTCCGCGAACCTGCCTGCCTGGAAGGCTTCCGTGCCTTTCGCTTTGGCCTCTTCCGCCATCTGCAAAGCAGTCAAAGTCTCTTGTGCGTCCGTGCTGGCGTGAAAGCCCTGCGTGCGAGAGCGCGCGCGCAGAGGTGAGCTTTGCGCGCCTGGCAACGATTTGCTGCGAAGTGGGTATGCTCTTGCTCGCAGTGCAGCGACTCATCTGGCTCGCCTCGCGCTCAAATGAACAGAGCAGCACTGGTTAGCTCTGCTGCAGCCGCAGCTGACGCAGAGAGTAGAGGCAGAGCAGTGTGCACAACAGGTTCAGGAAGCCGAGCCTGTCCATCGCGACGCTCACCTTTGTGAACGAGGCTTCGGGACGTCGAACGCGTTCTTTTTCAAGAATGAGACAAACAAAACATGAAAGGTCCAAAAGGCACGATGAGTCGCCCCGGTGCGCGCCGCGATGATCAAGAGGAAGACGTTGTGGATACATGTAAGTTCAGTTCAGTACATGTAAGGGCTCGGGGCTATCCAGCTACAAGTATGCCTGTATGCCACGCACCGCGCCCTTCGATACAATTCACATCGCGTCGGTGGGCGCCCCTAAGGAGGCGGATGCGCGACCGCCAGTGAATTTTTAAGGGACTAGACTAGACTTGACTTGGCTTGTCTTGTGTTGAGGACTTTTGAAAGGAACGCGTTCGATGTCGTACATCACCGAAGAGCAGCGGGCACGCATAAGCGCCAATTATGAGGCCGCTATGCGCAAGCGTGCGGAGCGCGAGCAGCAGAACCAGCTCCAACCCCACGCGACGAGCACGCTCGCCAACGTGGCACCATCGATGAGCAACACCTTCGCACAGTTCGCTTTTGGTGCACCACCGCAGCATCAGCAGCAACCGCAGCCGCAGCAGCAGGGCTGGCAAACGGCGGCGAGCTATCGGCCGACAGGGGTAGCAGCACAGCCTCCGTTTCACCAGCGCCAAACGCCAATTTCTCAACCAGCGCCGCCTCCACCTCAACTGCCACCACACCAACAGCAGGCACCGTCGCAGGCTCGGCTGCCGGCATCGGCAGCTCAGATGCCAGCACGACCGCAGATGCCGCCGCACGCGCCGCCGCACGCGCCGCCGCACGCGCCGCCGCACGCGCCACCGCCTCAGAGCATGCCACCACCGCCGCCACCTCCACAGCTTGTGCCTCTTGGAGCTGCGGCGCCTCGCAGCCTGGTGAGCGACGACGAGGAGCCGGACGATGCGGCACTCGACGCTTGGCAGCCGTCCGAAAGACTCGGCGCCGGCCTCCCAGCTGCTGCCGCTGCTCCGCGGCCGAAGCAGGCGCCTGCACGCGACGTGAGCGTGCCCGTCTCCTTACCGGTCTCCCGCCCAAACCGTCGCTCACCCGCCGGGTCGGCGCTCGACACGGCGCGTAGATCTCCTGTCGACCCCTCATCGAGCGCCGTGTCGAGCGCATCCGGCCTAGGGAGGAGCGCCGTTCCGAGCGCCGTCTCGAGCGCGCCTCGCGGCCCACACGCCCGCACGGTGGCGAGCGCTCGAGACGGCGCTCGCTGCCAGAGCAACCCCTTCTCGCCCTATTGCGCGCACTTGTCGCCCGGGCTCGAGCAACTGCCCACCAGTAAGCAGGAGCTGTCTGAGGACTGCCCGGTGTGCGCGGAGACGTCGCTCCGGGCAGCGCTCGACAACGACGGTCTCGGGGCGCTCGACTGCTGCGACCACCTCTTCTGCCACGGCTGTCTGAAGCGTTGGGTGACCGAGTGCGCCAGCACGTGCCCGCTGTGCAACGGGCGCGCCACGACGCTCATCAGGCGGAGGCTCATCGGCGGCAAGATTGTGGAGGAGCACAAGCGCCTCGAAAGCACGGATGTCCGCGGCCGACTGGACGCGATGACCGCGGAGGAGATCGAGGCGTTGGTGGCTGAGGAGGAGGCGAACGACAACTGCCTCGAGTGTGGCGGCGGGCATGACGATCACCTTCTGCTGCTATGCGACAGCTGCAACGGGGGCTTCCACACGTTTTGTGTAGGCCTTGGACGGACTGTCCCGGACGGGGACTGGTACTGCCCGACTTGCTCGATCGTCTTCGTGCCCGAGGGACGCCGCCACCCGCCCCCACCCGCCCCCACCCGTCCCCACCCGTCCCCACCCGTCCCTACTCGGCATACGAGTGGGCGCGTGGCCGCGCAGCATGCGGCAAGTGCGGCGGCGCGGGCGGTCGCGCTCGACGAGCTGGGAAGCGATCTTGAGGACGAGGCGGCGGAGCTGCAGCAGTGGCAGAGGCAGCAGCAGAGGCAGCCGCAGCGGCAGCAGCAGCAGCAGCAGCGGCAGCGGCAGCAGCAGCGGCTGCAGCAGCGGCAGCAGCTCCCATCCGAGCGTGTGCAGACGACGGCGGGTAGTAGTGTGTCGAGCCGCACACATGCACGCGGGCGCGACGGGGGCGGCGGCAGCAGCAGCACTCGGCGTGGCCGTGGCGCGAGGCTCGACAGCTTTGCGCACCAGGGCAGACGCTGTGACGAGTGCGGCATGGAGCCCATCATCGGCCCGTGCTACGAACGGCGTCGGGATGGCATCACATTGTGCCTTGCGGACTACGAGGAGCTCGAGCTTCTTGAGCAGAGGAAGTTCAAACTCATCCCAACGCCTGGGGTAGCTTCGAGCCTCGCCGCTGGAGGCGGTGGGAGCCTCACCGATGGAGGTGGAGGCAGAGGCAGAGGCGTTGCACGCGCATCCAACGTCGTAAACGTCGAAGACGATGACGACGAGGAGGAGGACGAAGACGACGACGACGAAGACGAAGACGACGACGACGACGACGACGAAGACGACGAAGACGACGATGAAGACGACCTCTCCGACGACGAGGTCAAGGAGGTGCGGCCACCTCGTGACGCTCGCCGTCAGAGGCCATCAGAGCCCATCAGAGGCCATCAGAGGCCATCAAAGGAGGTGATGCTATCTCGTGGCGCACGCAAGGGAGCCCAGGATGCTCCACGTGGCGTGCCGGCTGCCCTAGGGGGGATCGACGGCTGGATCCGGCGGCCCCATGCGCCCAACACGGCGCCCGTCAACTTCCCAACACGACTTCCGGTGCCATCCGAGCTCGTGAATCGCAATGGCTCGCGCAGTGCCCCGCCAGCGGGTAAGGCGCCCGTGGTGCCCTCCTCATCCTCGTCGGATGGTGTGGAAGATTCACAACCGTCCGTCCGACCGAGCGATTCGATCTCTTCGATCTCGCGCTTCTTTGCCCCTGCCGCGCGGCAGCAAGGCGCCTCTGTCCCGCGGCAGCAAGGCCAGCACCCTGTGCAGGAGACAGCGCCGAAACGCAAAGGGAAGCAGCCCGCACCGGCACGTAAGAAGGCACACGTCGTCCTTGATGACGACACAGATGATGACTTTGCGAATTAACATGAGTCATCGCATATGTGTATCCATACATCGCGTGGCTCTATCTCACCAAATTCGCATATGTGTTTCCTAATTATTATTAGGACGAATTGTTATTATTAGGCAGCCAATCGCCTCCGGTTATTATTAGTGCGAGAATCATCAGTACGGTAGCCGAGTAGGAAACCACACGACGCTTCTCGCGGGGAGTTTGATGATAGGAGGCACCCAGGCACAGCAGCGGCGCGTGATTTAGATCTCTGCTGCGGGCACTATCAAGCCGTGACGGGCATGGCCGCGGCGAGCGCCTCAGGCGGCGACAACTTGGGCGGCCTAAAGAACAAACGCCGCAGGAAGGCCCAGAACATGATGATAGTTTCGAGTTTGCTGCTATTCAGCGCGTACTTGATAGTCTGCATTGCGGTCTTCGTGGAACTCGAAAAGACTGGCGCTTCAAAAAAACCGGATCTGCCGAAGGGCTGGACGCCGATCGACGCGGCCTACTTCACCATGGCATCTGTTTCTACAGTGGGCTACGGAGACTTGACGCCCGGAACGGGCGATAACTTCGTCGAGTCAAAGGTGGCTGCAGTCTTTGCGATTGTGATCGGTGTCATCTTCGTCTTCCCTCAAGTAACTGCTGTCATCTGTTTGATCACTGCTCCGATCACAAGAATGGGCCGCAAGCTCATGGCAAGGGCTTTCCCGGAAAGAGGCGTCGACCTTGATGCGAGTGGCGACGTCGACTTCTTGCAACCGCACACCCCGTTCGTCTTCTACGCGATGAATCTGACTCCGTCCGTCACGTTGAATGTGGTGGTCCAGCTTATCTCCGCCGCCATCTTCCACGCAATCGACCCGAGTAACTCGTATGGGCTCTGGTTCTATCATTGCATCCTCACGGCGACGACCGTCGGATATGGCGACGTCAATAACGTCACAGAGGGTGGCCGCCTGTGGAGCTGCTTCCACATCCTCATCAGCGTGGCCATGCTCGGCGAGGTCATCTCGACGATCGACAACCTGCGCAGGCAGCGTCAGATCACGCTTGAACGCAACCACATGTTCACGACGCGTCTGACCACGAAGATGCTTGACGGGCTGCACAATCACGTGGCCGCTTTCCGTCAGGAATCCACGAAGAAAGACGAAGAGGCTAGACCTAGCGGCCTCACGGAGCTCGAGTTCGCGCTCTGTATGATGCTTGAGCTCGGCGTCGTCAAAGCAGCGGATGTGACGCCTTTCATAAAGCAGTTCCGGCTGCTTGATGCCGATGGCAACGCGTATCTCGAGCACAGTGACATCTTGGTGTGTGAAAACAAGAGCCTCGCAGAGATCCAAGCTTCCGCTGCTCAACGCCGGAAAAGCTCCGACGTGCGGCAAGCCACCATCAACGCCCTCGCCGCGTCCGCCATGATCGCCTCAAATGTTTACCAATCCGTCACCAGCACCGCCACCTCCAATCTCACCAACTCTGACCGCGCCGCTGGCGCGCCATCTACCCAAACCTCCGCCGCCCAAGCCGATGTTGTCCAGTCCGTCACCACCGCCGACTCCATCCTCGCCAACACTGCCGCATCTACCCTAACCTCCGCCGCCCACGCCGTATCGCTGACCTCTGCTAACAAAGGATCACCCGGCTTCGCTTTAAGAGCGCCGCCACCCAGCACAGGGTTTCTGATGCGTCAAAAAGTGCGCGCAAGCAACCTGGCCGGGGAACCGGAGAGGGCCACCGCCGATGATATGCATGACAAGATTTGAGAGCGCGACAACCTCAACCGCGACTCCGCGATCACAGAGTTAGTGCACTCCATCGTTTACAATGAAACTTTGCGGTGGGCTGAAGGCGGGCCACCAAGGCGGTTACAAACAGATTCGAATACTAATTCGGATACTAATTCGGATTCATGGCCTCACCCCGAAGCCGAACCTGCCCGACCTTCGGTAACCCCGCCAAGGGGTGGTGTTTACGCGAGAAGCTGTCGAAGAAGCCCCCACCCTGCGCTGCGCGCGTTGACGAGACAGCTCACACTCCCTTCACTCGTGCCTTTTATGCACAACACGCGCCGCGCTGTTGACGTTTGTAGTACATGTAGAGCTGGTAGGTCCGGCCGTTGACGCCGAGGCGCTTATATTTCTAGTTTTTGGCGTAAACCGACAGCCTTCCCCCGGTGTTTTTGGACGGATGGAACTTCTTATCGTTCTTGAAAGGTTGCGTCTTAAGTTGCGTCTCCTACCCGCGCTGGAAGACTAAACAAGTCAACGTCAGAGACAGTGAGTCAAGTGACTCTGAGTCCAAGACTCCCCGGAGTTCCTTGCCCCGCGGGTCTGAACCCGTCCAAGGCTCCAGGGTTCCAGGGACCAGGGGTAGAACTGTGTGCTGGGAGAGACCGACCTCACTTGTAGCTGAAATTGAGTAGCCCGAGAACCCGAGCGAGCGAGTACTCAGTACTTGTGTTGACCGAGGGGTGCGGAGCCCCCGTCCTTTGAGACGGTGGCACTTACTCCCCCACCCCTTGTATCATGTTAGGGCGGGTCTAGGAGACCCCTCAACAAGCTATAAATTGTACAACGGGAGCGGGAGGTGTGGTGAGCGCGGGGGGACCGCGACGAAACTTACTGACTGACTGACAGTGGGAACACCCCGGTGTTTTTAAACTGAATCGTAAACGTCCTGTGTTGTTGTTTACGTGAGGTGTGAATTCATAACGAACGCCTGCGAAAAGTGCGCAACGGTCGGTCGAGACCGACAGAATGCCTGCGTTCGGGAACAAGGACTTTCTGGTCCACCGCGTCATCAAGCGCCTGCCGCCGGCACCGACGGTGGCGAACATCAGGCCGCTCGTGCGTCCACCGGCCTCCCACGCCGAAGCCTTCATTCACAGCGCCTACGTGATCCCAGCGCACATAGCGCCGTTGTTGGATTGCTTCACCGACGCGCCCGCTGATGCCAAAGACCACCTTGACTCGCTGGGCGTGCGCCCTGTGTGGCGCACAAACTACGGCGACTTGCCAACTAGAGAGGCGCAGGCCGTGTCTGCTGCCAAGGCACTAGCTCCGCGACTACGCTCGACCGCTGATGCGAGCGTGATAGTGCTCCTCTTCAGCGAAACTGCACCGGGCTTATCACGCACAGCTCGGGCCCGTGCGGCGCGGGCACAGGCTGCCTCGACCGAGCCGGGGCCGGAGGCAGTGCCGGCTGCGTCCGAAGCGGCGAGATCGTCGCTGCCCGCGAATGGCGGCACGCCACGGCTGCGACCGTCTCCATGCGTGATTCGGCCATTGAGTGCGGCCTCGTCGAGCGTGACCGACGCCGCCTCCCTCACCTACATGGCACCACTCTCGCGTCCGATGGCACTGCAGCCTCGGCGCAGCTTTGTGGAAGGCGGTGGTGGTGATGCCCAGGTGGATGAGTTGCCGCCTCATGAGGGGCGGTCCGACGGAACGGGCAGAGTGCTCGGTGAGGGCGGCCGGGCTGAGGGTATCGACGAGGATCAGGACGCTTTCGTGTCCGCTTTTGACGACGAGGACGCCTTCGACATCGATGAGCTCGACCCCGATGCGGCCGTCGCAGCGGTAGCCGCAGCTCGGAAGGCCATCCACTGCGTGTGGGGGCCGTCAAAGCTGCAATCGCAACACACGCTTCCCACGGCAGGTAACTGGGTTCGCCTCTCCGCTGGGCAGCAATACGCGGTGACAAGGACGCAGGAAACCGGCCGTCGGCGCGCCGCGAGCGCTGCCCACACGCAGGGCAGCTTTGGCAGCGAGCAGCGCCTGTCCGGCTCGTGCACGTGGGCCCACCAGACGACCTCGCAGCGGCTTGGGGGGATGCCCCAGGACCCGGCTGCAAATAGCGGGCGTGCTACCTCTTGCGGCGCTGCACCGCCGGGCTCCTTTTTGCCGCTCAAGGCTTGCATGAGCACTCTGCACGGGCGCGCTGGCAGTGCGCATTGATCAAATAATAGAACGGCCCACGCCGGGATGCATGTCGTGACTCGTGTGTAGATGTGAAGCCGGATGCCGGTTCCCGGTTCGGTTCCGTCGAGAACACAACGACCGTGAAACAAACCGCATAGGCGTCCTCTGTCAGAACGACCGCGGAGAAACCATCGCGGAACAACGACACGATAACCATAACGACACGACCGCCTCCGGCAGGCTCCGCTCGGCTGCGCTGCCACGTTCGGTTCCCTCTCGATTCACACCACGGCAATATCGCATGCATCAATGTGGCATGTCATGGACCCCGCGCCTCGAAAGGCCGCCCTTGCACGCTCGGGCCTCAGCACTGACCACTATAAGGCACCGGCCACCGCCCAGACCGCAACCCCTCACGCACCCCGCCCCCAGCTCACGCTGCGTTGGCATATGATACTGGGTAGCATACGCACCAGCCACGTTCACAGCCCGCCAGTCACGTTCCCAGCCCGCCAGTCACGCCTAGGCCATGATCCTCTCAGTGCGCCGTCTCAACTTCATCGATGCAAGCGCTCTTCGCCCCATTGCAGCCGCTGGGCCGTCCTCAGCGGCCGATTACTCGTCCAAGCCCACGTCATCGCCCAAGTCCGCGTCGAGCTCAGCGGCCGCGGCCGCCTCGTCTTCAGCCACGCCATCCGCTGCAACGGCGCCACCGGCCGCGATCGAAGCCTCAGGCTCGGCTCCCGTCACGGCGCCCTCAGCAGCATCCGTCACAACGCCCTCCGTCACAAACGCCGCCTTGCGCTTGCTTCCAACAAGGGGCTCGCCCGCGGTGGCCATCGTGTCGCCATCGTCCTCGGCCTGCACCTCAGGCTCCGCAGCCTCCGCGCCCTCGGCACCCTCCTCAACCGCCTCCTTCATCCCATCTTCCACCTCAGGCTCCGCGGCAGGCTCCGCCTCAGCCACCGAGCGCAGGCGCTTCGCCGGAGGCGCCTGCGCGCCGGAGGCGCCTCCGTCCGTCACGTTGAATGTGGTGGTCCAGCTCAGCGCAGGAGGCATCGCTCCCGCACCCTCGACAGCGACGGTCGGGACGAAGGCCGGTGCCGCAGGGCTGAAGGTGAAGACTGGCGCGGGCGCAAAAGCCGCATTCACCGGCGCGACAGCCGGCGCGATGGCCGGCGCGGCGACCGGCGCGGCGACCGGCGCAGCGGCCGGCGCGGGCGCGACGGCCGGCGCGGCGACCGGCGCAGCGGCCGGCGCGGGCGCAGCGGCTAGCGCTGCGGCCGGCGCGGCGACCGGCGCGGCGACCGGCGCGGCGGCCGGCGCGGCGGCTGTTGCGGCCTCGGCAGCGGAGGCTGCCGCACCCTTGGCGCCTCGCCCGCGAGACCGGCGTCCCGCCCGGCCACCCGCCCCCTTCTCGGGCACCGCGGCGGCCACGGGCGCAGCGCCCACAGGTGCCGCGGGCGCCGCGGGCGCCGCGGGCGCTGCGGGCGCCACGGGCGCCGCGGGCGCTGCGGGCGCCGCGGGCGCGGGTGCGGCGGCTGCAGGTGCTGCAGCGGCAGCGCTCGGTGTGGCCTCCGGAGTCGCTTCGCCTTGGGCTCCGGGGCTGGCGCCCGCTCCGGCCGCCTTGAGTGCCTCAAGAAGGTCATCACGCTCCTGGATGACCTTTTTGCGAGCGTCCAAGGCCTTCCGTATATTCGCATTGTACTTCGTGGCCATTTCCTCTGCGGCCGCCGTGAGTTCGGCCACGCGCGCCTCCAGGGCGTTGTTCGCCTCCGTCAGCCGCGCCGCCTCCTCCTTGGCCGCGCTCAGTGCGGCGCTCGTGCCCGCGCCCGCGCCCGCGTCGCGCGCGGCAGCGAGCTCCTCCTCGAGCTGTGCCTTGGCCGCGCGCTCCTCATCGAGCAGCTTATTCGCCTCAAGTTTTTCCGCCTTGAACTTGCCGCCCACTTCCCGCAGCTTCTTCTCGGTCTTCTTGATCTCTTCGAGCTCCTTCTCGGCGCTGTCCTTGGCCGCTTTAGCCGCGTCCGCCTCGGCGCGCGCGCCCTCGAGCAGCTTCTGCATCTCCTCCTTGGCGCGGTCGAGCTCCTTGTACGCCTCCTGCCCGACGCTCGTGGCCGTCTTGTCGAGCAGCTCGGAGTTCCGCCTCTGCCATGTCTGGCACGCGGCCCTCTCCTGCTCAAGCTGTGCGACGAGGGCCGCACGCGCGCTCTCGGCCGCTACAAGCTTCTGCTGCGTCGGCTCCATCTGCGCCTGGAGTGCCGCGAGGGCCTCGGTGGCAGCCCTGGCCTGCGCCTCCTTGGCCTCCTCGCGCGAGCGCATCATCGCGTTCGAGTCGCGCAGCAGGTTGAGCTCCCGCGCCGTCGCCATCGCATCGTCATGCGCCGCGGCCGCAGCCGCTTGAGGCTGCGTGCGCTGATACTCGGCGAGCGCCGCCTGACTGAGTGCATGCTGGCGTGTGACTGACTCGAGCGACTGCTTCAGGCGCGTCACCTCGAGAGTGAGCACCTCTGCGCGCTGTGACAGCACCCGCTTATCACGCTCAAGCAACGCGAGCAGCTCGGTGCCTGCACCGGCGGCGGCGCTGCCGCCCTCGCCGTCGGCGCCAGCGCCGCCGCCCACCGCGGCCTCCGCCGCCTCCGCCACGCGCCTCCCGCCCGAGGCAGATGCAGCAGTTGCAGCTTGGAGCTGTGCATGCAGCAGTGTCGTCTCACGCAGCGCGTTGGCGAGCAGCTCGTCTTGCTGCGCGAGCTGCGCGCTGAGCATGCCCTGCCGCTCTTCGAGTGAGACCTTCATGGCCAGATGCTGCGCGGTCGCCTCGGCAAGTAGTTCCTTGCCCTGCTCGTGTGCCGCTATGGCGCGCGCCTCGGCCTCCTTGGCCTTGCTGAGCGCCTGCATGTCCTCAGAGTGATGGAGCAGCTCCGTGCGGTACTTGGCCGCATTGCGCTCGCTCGCCTCCTCGGCCGCGCTCAGCTGCAGCTGCAGGCTCTGCGCCTTGGCCGCCTCCGCGGCCACGTGGCTCACCTTGTCCACCTCGGCCTGGCGCGCCGCCGCGAGCGCCTCCTCTGTCGTGCGCTGCGCGTCGGCGAGTTGCCGTCGGAGCTCCGCCGCCTCCTCCGCGCGCGCCGACTCAGCACGCAGCACCGTCGCCTTCTCCTCCTCGAGCACGCGCTTGGCCGTTTGCAGCTGCTCGATCTGCTTGTCAGTGGCCGCCTTGAGCTCGGCCGTGAGTGCCGCCTGCTCGTCGCGCTCCTTCTCGGTCGCCTCGGCAAGCAGTCGGTACTGCTGCGCGTGCCCCTTCTCGGCAGTGACCGTCTGCTCGAGCGACGCGATGGTGCGCCGCGCCGCGCTGAGCTCCTCGGCTAAGCCGCCGTCGGCGCCGCCGGTCGCGCCGCCTGAGGCCACCGCGCTCGCCCGCTGCTCTTGGAGCTCACGCGTCCGAAGCATCAGAGTCTCATTGAGCTGGCTGGTCGAAGCGAGCTGCCCCTCGAGCCGCGCCACCTCTTCGCGCGCCTTAGCCGCCGTCGCCTGCTCGTGGAGGGTCGAGATCGCGTCCAGTCAGGGGCCATCAGAAGAGGCAATCAAGAGGCAATTAACGACACTCACCTGCTCGGTGGCGGTCGCCTCGCGAGCGAGCGCGAGCTGCATGTCCGCCTCGCGCTTCGCATCAGCCGCGCGCTCACGCTCGCGCCCGAGCGATGCCTTCGCCTCGACCCACTCGGCGCGGAGGGCCTGTGCCTCACTCTGCAGCTTCTTCGACGCGTCACTCTCGGCCTGGCGCAAGCCCATATGCGCCTCCGACATTTGCTGCATCGTCTGCTGCAGCGAGACGTTGGACCGGATCTGCGCGTCGAGCTCGCTCGAGAGTCGCTTCTGCGCGTCGGCGAGCAACGCCTTCTCCTGACGCGCGAGCTCTGCAGCCGACGCGTGCTGCTTCGCCTCTGCCTTGGCGGCGTTGAGGTCCTCGGAGCGCTGCTTGAGGAGCGTCTGCAGCTCGATGAGCTGTGACGAGAGCGCTGCGAGGTCCCGGCGTGCGCGGGAGAGCTCCTCGCCCCCGGCGACGCGCGACTGCTCAAGCGTCTCCAGCCGGGTCTTGTACACCGTCGCGTGCCCCTCGAGCGAGGCCGCGTGCACACGAGCCTCCTGCTCCGCCTTGCGCGCCCGCTCACTCTCCTCGCGCAGCTTCGCCTCCGTCTGCGCCGAGTGCTGCTTCAAGTCCGCGAGCTCGTTCGCCTTCTTCTCGAGCGCCGCCTCCAGCTCTGCCACGTTGGCCTCAGCCATCGACGTGTCCGCTCCCGCCTCTGCCAGCGCCAACGTGCCCGTCGGGCTGCCTGCGACAGCGCCGCCCCCGGGCGCGCGCAGGCTGCGGTACAGATCGCGCTGGCTCGCGAGCTGGTCCATTTTCTGCTGCTGCAGGCGCGCCGTCTGGCGGAGGCTCTCCACCTCCGCGAGCGCCTCCGCCACGGCCGCGTCCTGTTGCTGCTCCTTGTCCGCCAGCTCGTCCTCATGCTGCTGCGAGAGGGCGCGCACCGTGCGCAGCAGCTTTGCATTCTGTTCGATGAGCTCGGAAATGTCGCGGAAGGGCACGAGGTGCTCCGAGATCACCGCGTCGGGTGTGAGCGGCCCGCCGCTCGCGACTGCGAGCCCGAATCCCGGCGAGGCAGCGCCAGCGCTCGCTCCCGTACCAAAGGTCGGCTGCATCGGCGCGCCACCGAGTGAGGCGCGGCGCGGCGTGGCGCCGCCCGCGCCGCCGACGCGCTGCTTCTGGTTCCTATCGAGCGCGAGGTTGAGCTGGAGCGTCTTGTCAGCGAGCTCGCGGTCGAGATCACTCAGCAGCTTTTCCTTCTTTTCGACGTCCGACTGCAGCGCGTCGCACCTCTCTTCGAGGGCGCCCCCCTCCGCGAGGGCCTTGTCAAGACGAAGCGCGAGCATCTGGGTCGATTGGAAGAGCAATCATAGGAGGTCGGTGGCATGAGGGGGGGGTCCAACCCTATGCAATCAGCGGCCATCAGTGGCAATTGGGTCGATTGGAAGAGCAATCATAGGGGGGGGTCCAGCCCTTTGCAATCAGCGGCCATCAGTGGCAATCACCTGGTTCGTTTGGAAGAGCTTTGCGTGATCGTTCCGGAGCTCGACGATGCGCGGCGCCTTGGCCTGCAGCTCGGTGTGGATGGCGCGCAGTGACTCGGCGTGCTCATCGCGATCCGAGATCGCCTGGCGCAGCCGCCGCTCCATCTCCGCGCATTTGGCGTAGAGCTGCGCCCTCGAATCGGTGGCGCTCGCGGGTGCCTCGCCGCCGGGCAGAGACTCGCCCAGCAGACGATGCGCCGCCGCGGCCTCCTCTATTGCCCCATCGGAGACCGGCGCCACGACGAGCGCGCCACCGGCGCTGCTCGCCGCCGCCGCACGCGCCTCGTCGGCCGCCCGTTGGGCGGCGCTAAGGGCAGCCTCGAGCTCAGCGGCCTTGGCGGCGGCTTCAACTGCGGATGCTCGGCTGGCGGCGAGGGACTCCATCGATGAGTGGAGGCGCTGCTGCAGCTCGAGGAGCCGACTCGTCTCCTGCGCGCCGCGGACAACGGGCGAGAGGAGGGCATGGGCGAACGTGAGAGACGAAAGGGAGAGAGACAAATGGTATGTGAGAGAGAGAGAGACACGAAGACACGAAATGGAGAGAGTGGGGGAGGGAGGGAGAGAGAGAGAGAGAGACGGGGAGAGAGAGGGGGGGAGAGGAAAGTAGCGGCGGTAGGGCGACAGGTGGCACGGGCAGAGACACCCCCGCACAATCGGGGGAAAGGGGGCGAAGGGCAGGCCGACGCCCCGCGTCCCACGGCGCCTCGTCCTGACCACCAAGCCGAGCGCCCGCGCACCTGCTCGAAATTGACGCGATACGTCTCCTTGAGCCGCTCGGACTCCTCAAGGTTTCGTTGAAGCGTGTAAACGTGGGCGGCGCTCTCGGAGCGCTCTGCCGTGTGCTGCGCCGTGAGCGTGTCGAGCTGCGACTGCAGCCCCGCCGCGAGCTGCTGCGCCTGCTTGAGCTGCGACGCGAGCATGGCGCGCTCCGCCGCCACCTCCGCGTGCATCGCCGAGGACGTGACCTGTGCCTCCGCCTTGCGCTCACGCACGGCTGTGAGCTCAGCGGTGAGCTGCTTCACAAACTGCTCGGCCTGCTCGGTGCGCTGGTTGGCGAGCTCGAGCTGGCCGAGCTGCGTGGACGCTTGCATCTTGGCCGCCATGGCCTCCGCCTCCTTCTCGACCGCACGCCGCTCGTGTGCTGCTGACGACGAGCGCGCTTGTGCGAGCGCCTCGCGGGCCGCGGTCACGTCGCTTTCGGCTGCCTCGAGCTGGCGGCTCATGCGCTCGTTGACCTCGACCATGCGGCGGCGCTCGTCCCCGCTCTCGTGCACTTGCTCCTGCGCGCGCACGATCTCGGCGCTCTTCTCACGCAGCTCGCGATTCAGACGAGCGACTTCTCCCGTCGCTGTGTCACGTGCCTGGACGATGCTGGCGTGCTCTGCGGCCATCTTGTCGTGCTGCGCGACCGCACGCTCATGCTCTGCGCGAAGCGTCGCCTGGCTCCGCTCGAGCTTGTGGTACTGCTGCTCGGAGTCGATCCGTTCCGCTGCCTGCTCCGCTTTGAGGCGATTGAGTTTGGCCACCACACTATTGAGCACGGCCTCTGCACGCGCCGCAAACTTTTCCGGGTCGCGCAGCAGCTCCGCCCGCTCGCTTGCCGAGATCGCGATTGATGTAGCGCCGGCGCCCGCTACCATAGGCAACGCGGAGAGTTACACGCGACTTGTGGAGCGCTTGTGAACGTTCACACGTGTTTGAATGACAAAGCAGCCTAGAGCACGACAACCCGGTCCCTGCTATTTTTAAGGCGGGTCTTAGCGGTACCATGCGGATGCAGAGAAATGTCTTGAAGCTAGAGATATGCACCAGGCAGCAGGCTTTATCCAGCTTTGTCCTTTGAACAGCAATTCAAGTCAAACACGACCAAAGTTTCGTACATTGTGTGAACTCACTCCCGAACGTTCCCGAGATCGCGATGGATGTAGCGCCGGCGCCCGCTGACCATGGGCAACGCCGGCGCCCGCTACCAACGCACACGGGACCACCCTGCGACTTCTGGTCGCTCACGTCAAAGGCAGGCAGGGCCGCGAGCTGGTCTTGCAACCCGACAGAGCAGCGCACTGTGGCCAAAAAAACGAGGCCTTGAACTTCTTCTGCAACACTTGGCCACTTGCCGATGCAGCTTCGCGCGAGGGATCATGAGGCTCATGAGCTCGTCCAAGAGATTCTCTCCTTTGTATGAGCCTGAGAGGCCCACTCCTGGCACAGAGCTAGAAAGCGCTCAGATGGCGCGGCTGCGCCTTTCCGTCCGTGCGACGTGCAACAGAGCACAAGGGCACGCACTCTAAACGCACTCTCGTAGGCTCCGATATGGCGAGCGATATGCTCAACACGCACGCCGACGGCACTTTGGCGTCATCTAGCACGCGCTGTGCGTCCTCAGCTAACACGTCCATTCTGTACGGGCCAGATGGCGCGTCGGACTCGCCGATGCCGCGGTTGTCAAACGTGATGATTTCACGCCTCGACCTGGTGGCCACAATCCGAGGCGCAGTGCCCCAGTCGTCCTTGCCGCAGGCGAAGCCGTGGATGAGCAGTAGAGGGGTGGCTTGGGGAATCACGACGCGAGGGTGTAGCGCTGCCACGCAATGTGCGGCATTCGGCCACTCTCTCTCATGATGTGGCGTCGGCCGACGCTCATCGCAACACGGAGGGTGAAACGTCGGTGAAACCGCGTCGCGCGAAAGTTTGCGGGGGACCTTGGGAAACGACCGCGGAAAAGGACTGCAGTGCGTGCACGTTAACCCGACAGACACGACAGGGCGTTTGCGAAAGAATCGACATTGTCAAAAAGCACAACATCCAAAGAAAGTGCCTCGCAACCAAAATTCGCTTCGCAGACCTATAATAAAGCGCGGGGCGCGTGCACAATAATGCTGGCGTCACCATCAGAACCGCTCGAGACACGACCGCCGCCAACATCTCCTCCGCTGCTTTTCCTCCTACCAGCTCCAGGCCAATCCTGGAGCCAATCTCAAACGCTATCGTCGTCAACTGCCGCTGCCTCTCTTGTCGCGGTGGTCACGGCTCCTCTTCCCTTCACGATGCTGATGCTCGTTCTTGCAAGCATAACAATGTTTGTTGGTCTCCAGAGCTTCGCGGCGCTTGCCGTCTCGGCCATCACATCGATCCCCGGGTCGACCCCCAAAGGCGCTATGGGGCGCGCGCGCATGCTGGCAGCCGCTTGTCTTTTAGCAACTGCATCGGCTACTGCCTTCTTTCCTGACGCGCCATTTCCGCCGGCGCCGCCGGCCGAATCGCCGGAACCTTCGCCACCACCACCACCCTGTCCGTTACCTCCTCCGCCAGAGCCACCTTACTCGCCTCCGCCACCCTTGCCACCACCTTACTCGCCTCCGCCACCCTGGCCACCACGCGTGCCGCCCTCGCCGCCGGCACCGCCCCTCCCGCCGCCCCCTCCAAGCGCACCACCCGCGTCACCGCCTCCACCACCTCCGTGGCCCGATCCGCCGGAGCCCTCGCCGCCGCCGTCACCGCCGCCCAAGCCACCCCCGCCGTCCACGCCACCCTCCCCGCCCTCGCCGCCGCCGTTGCCGCCACCGCCATCTCCTCCCCCTTCGCCACCGCCATCGCCGCCGCCCTCTCCTCCCCCATCACCCCCTCCATCACCGCCACCCTCTCCACCGCCCTCGCCGCCACCGTCTCCTCCTCCAGCACCACCGCCATCGCCGCCGCCCTCTCCTCCCCCATCACCCCCTCCTTCACCACCACCATATCCACCGCCCTCGCCACCACCGTCGCCTCCACCGTCACCACCGCCATCGCCGCCGCCCTCCCCTCCACCGTCCCAACCCCCATCACCACCTCCATTCCCCCCTCCCTCGCCGCCGCCCTCTCCACCGCCGTCACCGCCGCCGTCGCCTCCTCCATCACCACCGCCGTCGCCGCCGCCCTCACCACCGCCGCGTCCTCCACCATCACCACCGCCATCGCCGCCGCCCTTTCCTCCTCCATCCCCCCCTCCATCACCGCCACCCTCTCCACCGCCTTCGCCTCCACCATCGCCGCCACCATCTCCGCCGCCATCGCCGCCGCCGTCTCCGCCACCGTCTCCGCCTCCATCGCCACCGCCATCGCCGCCGCCCTCTCCTCCACCGTCCCCACCCCCGTCGCCACCTCCATCCCCCCCTCCCTCGCCGCCGCCCTCACCACCGCCGTCGCCGCCGCCGTCTCCTCCACCATCACCACCGCCTTCGCCACCACCATCGCCTCCACCAACTCCCCCTCCTTCACCACCACCATCTCCGCCACCGTCGCCACCACCGTCGCCTCCACCATCACCGCCACCATCTCCACCGCCTTCTCCTCCCCCATC
>Ga0180439_100293_pt1 | contig 30779 bp, 24 predicted proteins | sample ChrtobMetaP5_0mM_FD_119744 | JGI IMG/M metagenome (GOLD analysis project Ga0180439, IMG submission 119744) | Chrysochromulina tobin associated microbial communities from unialgal haptophyte culture, Seattle, Washington, USA - P5_0mM MetaG | ecosystem: Host-associated > Algae > Haptophytes >...
ACGCCCAGCGCGCTGCACGAACGGCCGTGCGAATACGCCGGGACAGTTCGGGCATGCTGAGGAGTGTGAGAGCGAGTGGAGCATGGACTGGGTCACGCGACGCAATACACGACATGTAGTCGGAAGGGGTGGAGTCCTATGTACATCCAAGAGTGTCTCATGGTGTCCCTTTCATCAGGGCAGATCAGGGTCTGCTCTGGGCTGTAAAAGAGACGAAAATGTAAACTTTTTACGGATTTACGGAATTTTGGGGGAACCGGGAGGAAGAGGGGGGTGGTGACGCCGATCTCCGAATCAAGTTACCGCCGGCTATACTCTCGTCTCTTGAACCCGGTATCTGAGAACGCGCACACACACGTTCTCTACTCCGGTTCGTGAAGTTGATGCACACACATTTCCCCCGTGAAGTGGCACCAGGCTCCTGTTCCCGACTCGTGGGTGTGAGGTCCTCTCTTACGCCCGCGGCGCGCGCCTCTGGCTCCACGCCTGGCGCTCTCCACACTGTGTGTGCTCCTCGGCCAGCACACACGTTCTGTACACGGGTGCATGAAGTCGTTGCACACACGTTTCCCCCGCGAAGTGGCACCAGGCACCGGTTCCCGACTCGTCGAGTCGCGTGGGTGTGAGGTCCTCTCTCACGCCCCGCGCGCGCCTCTGGCTCCTCGCCTCGCTCTCTGCACTCGTGCACTCGTGCTGCCACTGACAGCCGCCGATGGATCGATCCAAGGACAGAGGACAGATCCGATCCGGCCCGCCTCCCGAGTCCCTACCCGCCTTGCTCCGCTCCGCTCTCTCTGCCTCGTCTTCCTCGAGCTTTCTCTGGCCGTCTGATCGGCGCGCCTCTCGCATCGCTCAGCGCCGGCCTCCGTACGAGAGCGCCGACCCGCCGATCGAGCCGATCGAGCGGTGCACCGGCGTGCTTTGGCGCGAGCTGGTCGTTGGTGTCGTCAGGTGCGCCAGCGAGCCAAAGCGCGAGACGCTGCCACTTGCTGCGCCAAGGCCAAAGCCGCCTCCGCCCAAGCTCGGCATCGACCGGCCGAGGGGCGCGGGCGGACCGGAGGACGTATGGTGCGACGCGGGCGAGGCGTGCCGGCTGAGGCCGCCGCTGCCGAAGCCGCCGCCCATGCCGCCGCCCATGCCGCCGCCCATGCCACCGCCTCCGAGAGCGCGCGGCGGAACGCTATGCGAGCGCATGGGCGACGTGCGCGGGTTGCATGCAGGGTTGCAGAAGCCGCCGATGCCGTCGCAACGTTGGCGCGAGCTGCCGGCCGCTCCGTGCTCGGGCGAGGCGAGCGCGCTTGGGTGCTGCGGCGATTCGCTGCGCTTGCGCTTCCACTCGATCATGCGCTCCTGCAGCATCCGCACCTTGCGCGTCTCCTCAGTGTACTTGTCCTCGAGCAGCTGCAGCTCCTGCTTGAGCTCGTCGCCGCGCGCGTCGGCCTGCTGGACTCGCTGGCGCTCGGCCAGGAGCTCCTGCGCGAGGCCCTCGTGCGCGATCTTGAAGCTCTGCTTCTGCTCGTCCTTGTTCTTCTTGGCCTCCGACCACTTGAGAGCGAAGAAGTCGGAGCGTGTGCGCTCCTGCATGCTCCAGAAGTCGAGCGCCTTGGTCGCGAGCTCGATGACGACGTCCGGGTGAAGCCCGCAGAGAGACCGGGTATCCTCCTTGCTCACGCGGAACCGCGCCACCTGCATGCCGCTCTTCGAAGGCAGGTGCGAGCCGCAGCCGGGGCATGTGGACTGCTGGATGCGTGGGTCGCTCTCGTGCTTCATGCAGAAAGCGTGGTTGCACGACGTGACGATGTACGGCTCCTTGATCACCTCCCAGCACAGGTTGCACAGCGGATCGCCGTAATCAGTGTTCATGTCGGGCAGTCACGGAGCTCGTGTGCGAACGGCGCCCGAGCGAGCCGAGAGGCCGAAGTGAACTCCGAAGTGCCCCGAGCGGTCGGCGTGATGGTCTGCTCGCCCAGTGAGCCGCGGCTTCGTGAGCGCCCAGGGCGCCGCGGCTTCGTGAGCGCCCGGTGAGGCGCGGCCGCACGACTCGAACTTGTGGTAAGCACAAAACTGTCACTTGAACTGTAAATGAAGCTTGAACTCTCGTTTTACGGGTTTTTTACGTTACTTTTCAGTCCTTGCAGTTGCGGCGGGGGAGCCGGGTTCGGAGCCCGGGTGCCTGCGGCGCGCACCGCCATGTCCCCGATAGATCGGTAACGTAAGGCGTAAGCCGCTTTCATACAGGTTACCGCCCCACAGAGCGAGCGCACCCCTCGAGCCTCGTGCTTGCGTAGCTACTGAGGCTATACACGCTCGCCCTCTCCGAGCCGAGTGGGCGTGTACTAGCTGTGTGACTGAGTGAGTTCTCTCGGTCGCATGCCACATCACCGATGGCAACCAGCGCATTCCCCCCGCCGTGCATCCATGCATCTCTCTCTCGTCACGCGCGCTCCATTACTCTCCGTGGCAGGTGCAGCTGACGCGCTCGCTCAGTCGGTCGCCCTGAGCAAACCCTTGAGCAGCCCACGGCACGTGGAGCCGTTGATAGTGTCCTCGTCGTCGCCCGGGAAGAAGGAGTTCATACCGCCGACGCTCGTTTCGTAGATCGCGAAGACGGGCGGCGCGGCCGGGCGCGACGTCGTGGGCGCAAGAGCAGACGGCGGGGGCGGCGGTGGGGGCTGCGCCTCTGCCTCAGCGCTGTCGTCAAAGATCATGAACGGCGCTCCGGGCGGCGGAGGCGACGTTGGCGGCGGAGGCGACTGTGCCTCTGCGCTGTCGTCAACAAAAAAGCGCCACGTTGGCGCTGCGTTCGGAGCTGGCGGCGGAGGCGACGTTGGCGGCGGCGGCGCCTCTGCCTCAGCGCTGTCGTCAAAGATCATGAACGGCGCTGCGCTCGACTGCGGCGGTGGCGCCTCTGCGTCTGCTTCCGAGCTATCGTCAAAGATCATGAACGGCGCTGCGCTCGACTGCGGTGGCGGCGGCGGCGGCGGCGCCTCTGCGTCTGCTTCCGAGCTATCGTCAAAGATCATGAACGGCGCTGCATTCGACTGCGGCGGCGGCGGCGGCGGCGCCTCTGCCTCTGCTTCCGAGCTATCGTCAAAGATCATAAACGGTGCTGCATTTGACTGCGGTGGCGGCGGCGCCTCTGCGTCTGCTTCCGAGCTATCGTCAAACATCATGAATCGAGCGGAGTCCGAGGCGGCGGCCGCGAACGCAGGCGGCGGCAGGTTGATGGTGTCATCATCCGCTAGCCCGCCAACAAAGCAAGGCCCGAGAGCCTGCAAGGCAATCTTCGTGTTGATCGTGACATCGGCGAAGTCGATCGACCCGTCTCTGCCGGGCGCGGGCGTCTGCTCAGGAAGACGCTCGGGAGGCGGCGGAGGCGGCGGCGGCGGCGGCGGCGGAGCGACGGCACTGGGCGCCAGCGGCGCGCGCGTCTTGACGACTCCGGCGTTCTCGAGGGGCGCGCGGGGCGCCAGGCCTCGCCCGCCCGCAAGAGCCGCTGCCGCTGGCCGCGGCGTGTCGTCGAGAGCGGCGGTGGTGCGCGCGTGCGGGCGTGGCGTGTCGGTCACGACGGGACGAAGCGCACCAACCGTGCGCGCAGCCGGCACTGCGGGGCGCGGCGTGTCCATCGCTCGGACATTGAACGCAGACTCGATTGGAGGCGGGGGGGGTGGCGGCACGGCGGCAGCCTCAGCGTCGAATCGAGCAGCGAGAGGCATCCGGGGCGTCGTCATTGCCGGAGTGCCCGGCGCAGCGCCAGCGCCCGCGACGGCGCCGTCGTCAAAGATGGCAAAGGTAGAGGCCGACAGGTCCGTTGGGGGCATGGGCGGAGGGGCAGCCGGCTTGGTAGCCGCGGCAGGGGCCTCGAGCACACCACCAAGCATGGAGAGTCGCGGCGGAGCAAGGTGAGCGCCGTCCCGAGCAAGGTGAGCGCCGTCCCGAGCAAGGTGAGCGCCGTCCCGAGCAAGGAGCTCCGCCGAGGCACCACCGGCGGCGGAGGCGGCGGCGCCCGTGGCGGTGCCCGTGGCGGCACCCGCTCGGTCGCCGAGCGGGTGTGCGCGCCCGTAGCCGTGGCGCTCGCGAGCACGCGCCTCCTCGAACGAGCATTCGACGCCCTGCCACAATAGCAGGTCACGCCGGAAGCTCGCCACGGGCGCCGCCGGTGGCGCCGCCGCCGCCGGTGGCGCCGCCGCCGCCGCCGGTGGCGCCATCTGCAGCTGCCGAGAAGCCTCTGGCAGCGCGACCGGCGGCGGCAGCGGCGCGAGCGAGGACGATGCGGGCGGCGGCGGCGGCGGCGCGGCGTCGAGCGAGCGCATCGGCAGCGCCTCGGCACCGAAGCGCGCGAGGGGGTGGGACTCGAGCGACGCGACTCCCGAGGCCTGCAGAAGTCCCATAGCGCTCAGCTGTGGTCGCATCTTCTCTCGTGCCGCGTCGCCGCCTTGCCGGTGCGCGTGAGCCTCGCCCTCCTCCTCCTCTCCCTCCCCATCCCCCTCCTGGTCGTCATGATGGATGGCAAATGGACACTCCGTCGACACTGGCGGCGGCGGCGGCGCGGCGCGACGGGGGCGGGCACCGCCGGGCGCACTCGTCGGCAACGTGGCGCCAGCCCAGGGCGTCGCCTCGCCCGTATTCTCCTTGGCGTTATCGGTGGCGGTGCCCATTTCCCACGGCTCCGGCGCGTCCTCGAGCTCGCGCGTCCCCGGAGCCTGGTTCTCATCTTCAAAGATCAGGAAGCCGTTGCCGCCCCGGCCCCCAACGGCTGCGGCAGCCGGCCGCGACGGAGGGGCGCGTGAGAGAGGCGCGGGGGCGCGCTGCGTCGTAGGGCGGTGCGGCCCTGCCGCCTCGCGCTTGGACATGCGGTTGAGTGCGCTGCGCTCCTTTGAAGGGCGCGAGGACGATGCTCCACCGCCATTGGACATCGCCTCCACCGCGTCCTCCGGGGGCGCCAGGATGTGCTTTCGCATGAGCCGCGCCTCAAACTCGGCGTGCTTCTGCTTGATGCGGCCGGCCGGCTGGGCACGCATGAGCTCACCGCGCGTGAGCACCTTGTCGGCCTCGTCGAGCTTACGCTTCGACTCGAGCACCGCTGCCCACGAGATCCAAAAGAGGGCGTGTAGCTGCCCGATGTGGCGCGCGTACAGGTAGTCGAAGATGGGCTCGGCGTCGCGTACGCGCTGGGCGTAGTCGATCCACACGCGAAGGTAACGGATGTCGTCCGCGTACCGAGCATCATCCTTGAAAGTGTGAGCGCACCGCTCTAGCATTGGCAGCAGCTGCTGCTGTAAAGGGCCGCCGCCCGTAATGGAGGTGTCCTGCTGCCACTGAATGTACTTGATCCACACGTCGAGTGGGTCGCCGCCGGTAGCCTCGGCGACCAGCCGCGCCTCCCACGTCTCGCGCTCTTGCTTCTGCACTTCGGAAACCTTGGCTGCACCCGCCTCGAGCCCTGCGTTGAGCGCCTCGACCTTGCGGCCACGACGGAGGGGCTGCGCGTTCTCCTTGCACGTCTCCCAAGCTGCGAAGCGGGCGCGGAAGAGCGGACCAGACAAAAGGTAAGTCGAGCGGGACTCGGGGTAGCTCGTGCAGTACAGGGCTGAGAGAAGCGAGGGGCGTACCGGGAGCTTCGTCCACCTCCGCCATGCTGCGTTTCAAATGATCGCGGGATTTACGCGCGTTGCCGTGAGCGTTTCTTGGCGAGTGAACAGCTGAACACTGCTGTTGCACCGTTGCGTTCCCACAGAACACAGTGGATGGACGTGAGTTTTGACCTTCGAAGTTGAATTTTGGCGCAAAGCGCCGTTACGATTCGATACTCAAAATAATGTCGGCTTATTAAGGCTTATTTTCACGCGACGTGAGCCGGGGCGCCAGAGGTCCGTGTTTCGTGTGGTTTGCAAAAAATCCAAAACGCGCGCTCGTCGCCGAGGCGCGACGAGGAATCATACCTGAGACATTAGATCGGCTCTGGAACGCTGATCGGGCTAGGACCGTGGCCGTTCAACCGTACCGATCAGTCGAGTTGCGAAACCGGTACGAGCCGACGCTCCCTCATGCACAGACCGAGCAGGTTGAGACCCGGACACGTGAAGCACCCGATGATCAGGCACAACATGCCAGCAGTGCTGATTTCCTCCACCTCCACGTACGCAATTTCCGGTGGGCCCATTACGCCGTCCGCCGCATAGACACGGCCCATGAACATGGTATTTGGGACGGGCATGCCCGAAGGGAAATTGTTGGGAACAGGCATGCCCGAAGGGATGGCTGCGCTGCTCTGTGCGCCGCATGCGTTGCCCCAAAACACAGGCACACCGGTAGCCGTCGGAGCTTGAGGAGCAAGGACCTGGATGAGGCTTCCTGGCACGCAGCCCGGCGGCACGATGACGTTTATAGGTATTCCGCCGAGGTAGGCAACAAAGGAATCCCCAGGCATCACATGGTCAGGCACTGTGACCTCGTAATGCATCGGACGGAGTGTGGAGTAGAGGGGTTTTTTACATGTCCCTCGAAGCCGTCGTTTGCGGACTCGACAAACTTGACAAATCAGTCAAGTTTTTCAAGTCGAGTCAAGTCTCCGCCCACACCCTACCACCACAGCTGGCTTCCGGAACACATTCAATAGGCTTCCGTATGGTTGTCTGTGATCAGATTTGACTGTTCGTGATTTGACAAACTTGCGATTACGCTTACTTTACACACCCTCGCGTAGGTATTCGAAAAGGGCGCGCTTGCGCGCGCGCGCCGCGCGTTGGCAACATGCTTTGACTTCACTTGATTTTTGACGAGAGAATTCACATTCACAAGTTCATGGAAGTGAGCGACGCCACTTGCTCGACGGCGGACGTGACACCGCCAGCGACAGCGGACAGCATGCGCATCACACGTCGAAGGCAGCAGCTAATCAATCACTGGCAGTGCCTGCGGGCGGATGACTTGGATCTGGGTCGGCTCGCACTCTGTGCCCGCTGTGGCGACGGTGCAGCACCCTCATGCTGCTTTCATCCGGACGCCAAAGCATACGCCTTCGGTAGCGGCCGCTTCGACTACGGCTTCACGTGCTTGTTCGACACGCCGCACGACCGGTGGTTTTGTTGCGGCTCCACCGAGGTCAGGGCAGCAGGATGCCTCGAGGAGGCGACACACACGACGGACCTGGACTGGTGGACGGCGTATGAGAAACAAAGCCCGCCATTGCCCGATGAAGATGGAGACGGCTCCGGCGAGGAGGATGCCAGCGTAGACAAGCAGTTGGCTGCGATGGAGATTAGGTGATAGAGCATGGTAACAACGAGCTAGGAGATCAGTGTCGAGAGCGTCGGCGGCGTGTGCGGTGCGGGCTGCCGGCGGCTTCTCATGCGTGAGGCGCGCACACCCACACAGACACGCACCACGAGGATCGCGCGACAAGACATCATCAGCGCCTCTGAGCCGTAGTAGTGGACAACACTGTCGTCTAGGTTCTGTTCTGCGCCCGACATTGTCACAAATATTGTCACACACACACGAGAGTCACCGCACGACGGCGCATACCCCATACCGTTGATCGCATTGTAATGCCTTGCGACAGACGCGCGGTCGCGCACGATGCCCACATCAGCGGGAAACACGCAAATACACCGTCTCTCATCACCGCGGCCCCGCCGTGCAACCGCCGCGCCTCTTTTGTAGTATCTCGACTTGACATATCATGGGATAGTCTCGCCAATCTGCCCTTCCCCAAACCAGTCCGCCCCCACGCGCGTCGACGCAAAGATGGGCAGGCGGTTTCGCATATGCACGCGGTCGATCTCCCACAGGAGATTCGCGGGCAGCGGCTCCGTGTTCTGAAAGAACTTGAGATCTTCCTCTAGCTGCGCCATGGAGGTGTGCCCAAGCAGCGTCGTGGTGACCGCCTGGCGCGAGCGGCACCAGCGCAGGCTGAGCTCGGCCAGAGAGAGGCCGTTGGCCTTCGCCAGCTGCGCATACGCGCGCGTCGCCTCGGTCGCTGGCCCGGACCGATACCGGTAGAGAGTCTGGCCCCAGCCCCTTTCGTCCATGCGCCCACGAGGCTTCTCGAGTAGCTTGAGCGCGTCGGCTTTGTTGAGCGAGTCGACGGCCGCCGGCATGTCGAGGTACTTGCCCGTGAGCACGCCCCCCGCAAGCGCATTGTATGCCATGAAGCCGCAGTTCTCATGCACCTGTGTGGAGAGGGGAGGGCGCCGTGGTGAGCACTTGCCTGCATAGCACGTGCGCGCTTGGATCGTCCACAGTTCTCATGCACCGGAGAGCTGGCCTCGCTCAGGCCATTCTCTTCGATGCGCCTGTTAATGATGGAGTAGTCGTTTTGCATGCAAATGGGCGGCGTGCCGCCGAGCCCGCGCGCCGCGTAGGCGCTCGCCGTGAGCCCAAACGCGTTGTCGTTGCACATGCCCCAGCCTCGGATCTTTCCCGCCTTGACGAGACCGGACATCGCGTCGGCGATCTCCTCAAACGAGGCTCGACCGGTACTATACAGCTCCATGTTCGGATTATACTCAAGCGACTGGCCCCAGTTGGACTGCGGCGTGTACCGCGCGGGCCAGTGCAGCAGGTACACGTCGAGGTAGTCGGTCCCCAACCGCCCAAGCGAGCCCTCGCAATCGGCGACGATGTTGCGTGCGTTCACGTTCCGGCCCCCCGTGATCTTCGATGCGATCACTACCTTGGAGCGGCGGCTCTGATCCTGTTTCAGCCACGAGCCAATGATGCGCTCGGTGTTGCCCTCTGGGCGTGCGAAGTCCGACGGGATCGGGTACTGCTCGGCCGTGTCGATCAAGTTGATGCCACTGTTCAAGATTGCCCTGTCCATCATCTTGTGGCACATCGCCTCGTCGGGTGCGTTGAAATCGGCCGAGCCCCAACGCTGCGTGCCAAGGCCCATCTCACTGACGATGATGTCGCCGCCGCCGAGGCGTTTCTGGAGAATTCCGTCCACCACACCAACGATCTCATTGGTCGCGCCGCCCTTGCCCTTCGGCTTCAGTGGCGGTGGCGCAGCAACTGCAGGGCTGCCGAAGATGTTGCTGAAGAAACCACCGGACATTGAGACTGCAGCGGCGCCGGTGGTCCGCAGCGCCATGCGCCGCGTCGAGGTGGCGTGGTAGCCGGACACGAACAGCGGAAGCACGAAGAGGCAGTATTTCATGATCTTGTCCGACCTCAAAGTCGTGTGAAGAGGAAACTTCCACGCCTTTTCGCACGTGCAAAACACGAGCACCCGAGGCATCGGCGGCGTGTTCCAGGCCGCTTCAGAACCGCGCACGGCACGCGCATGACGCCCAAACGAAGACACCACCATTCATCTCCTCTCAGCAGACGCCCGTGCCAGACCGCAGACGCCACCACCCCGGGGTCGGACCGTTCTAGGCTTCTAGCCCGCGCAATCTCCAAATCCTCCCATGAATCCTCATCGAGCTCCTTGCGCGCGCCTCATTGCCGCCGGACAGCGTGAGTTTTGCAAGATGCGCCGCCTCAGCCCCATCCTCAGGGGCGGAACTTCGTGCGCGTGCTTCGTCAGGGAGGAACTTGGTGCGAGCTTCACGCGCACAGTTCTCGCCGGCTGTAGCAGCTGCATGCGCACCTCACTGCAGCAGCTGCATGCGCACCTCACTGTAGCAGCTGCATGCGCACCTCACTGCAGCAGCTGCATGCGCACCTCACTGCAGCAGCTGCATGCGCACCTCACTGTAGCAGCTGCATGCGCACCTCACTGCAGCAGCTGCATGCGCACCTCACTGTTCACCTCGTGCTCCCTGCGCCTCGCCTCCGCGTGAGCTGTACGTTGAGCGACCGCGAGCTCGGCCGCAAGCTCGTCGTACGAGCGTGTAGGTGCAACCACGTCGACCAAGCCGTCGGGAAGCTCAAGCACGAGTACGCCACGCTCGGGACGGCGCGTCTCGGTGCCTGAAGCAGTCGGTGGCGCCCGCGACGGCGCCTGGCTGCTTGACTGGCTGCTGTCGGCGGCACTGCCGCCATTTGCGTGAGCGCAGTCGGCGCTGCAGCTGGGCGCAGGCCGTTCGTCGCCGGCGGCGGCCTCTGCTGCCTTTGGCGGCGCGCTCGCGTTCGCAACCAGCGCCTCAACGTCGGTCGCCTCGTCGATCATTGGGCCTCCGAGCATCCTGAGCATCTGCTGCCGAGCCACTTCGCCGCGGTGCTTGGGGTGCAGCTCCTTGAGCATGTGCCAATCGTACTCGTGGGGCGCCGCCATTACGAGCGTGCCAATCTCATCTGATTCGATGAGCATGTACGCATCGTGCGGCTTCGGCAGCGACTGATTCTTTTTTAGGAAGGGCAGCTCGTCGGCGTGCACGCGTAGCCAACGCTCTCGGCCCACCTTGATTATTGTTTGCGCCGCGAGCACGGCACCGCGTGGCAGAACGAGTAATGGATCGCCCTGCTTGGCAGGCGCCGGCCGGACTGCGACCTTTGCGTGCATCACAATCCACCAGCGCTCATTGGCCATCTCTTCGTCGAGTAGCAGCGATCGCTTGCGGCGCTCCAGGTTCTCAAAGATCTCAAACGCAAGGTCGTCAAAGTTATCAGTGGACATGCTTTTTGACGATCATGTGAAGGGCACTTACATCAAGCCACTTTCTCACGTGTGCAGGGTCGCCAGCCCGCATGAGCCCGCACACACCAAAAGGTCCGCGTGAATGATCTGGTGGGTTTAAGCCCCGGAGTGTCATACGCGACTTAATGTGTGATTCGACCCTATCACGTAACGACCGTTCACGCAGCGTCGACTCTCCGCTCGAGCGGCACGGCCTCCAGTGACGGTCGGTTCTTGAGGATCGCGTGCGGCCCGTAGGCTCCCCGGGGGATGCGGCTGAGTGGGTACGCGTGGGTGTCCGGCGCCAGGAGGCAGCCCGGCTCGAGCACTGACTGGCAGCCCACCTGACGAGGAAGACAACCAGCATGCAATCAGCACATGCTTGAGCACATGCAATCAGCATGCAATCAACATGCCATCATCATGCAATCCTCATGTGCTCGAGCACCGACTGGCAGCCCACCTGCGCCGCGTCGCCCACGACTGCCCCAAACTTGCGCCGGCCCAGCTCGAACCGCATGCCCTCAAGGTCAACGGAGGGCAAGCTGGACGGGAAGAGCGGGAAATTCGCGGTGACAGCTCCGCACCCAAAGTGCGCCCGATGCCCCAGCAGGCTATCTCCCACATAGCCGTGGTGGGGCAGCTCGACGCCATCGAGCGCAAGCGCGTGCTTCATCTCGCAGCCCACCACGCACCCCGGCCCCAGCAGCACGTCGCCGCGCAGGTATGCCCCACGCCGGAGGACGCAGCCCTCGCCGATCACGCAGGGACCGCGGATGAGCGCACCTGATGAAGGAGGCAATCACGCAAGGACCGCGGATGAGCGCACCTGATGAAGGAGGCAATCCGTGGTGATCAGGGGCCGTACAGGGGAATCGGAGATAGAAGACCACTCGCAAGGGGAATCGGGAGAGAGCGCACCGGGCTCGACAAGCACTCGAGCGCCAAGGTAAATGTCGCCTCCACTGGCATCGAGCGTGCCGCCCTGCACACACACGCCCTCCTCGACCATAATGAGCGGCACGCGGCTCGATGGCGCAGCGCCAGGTGCGGCCGCCGCACTGCCAATGAGCCGCTCCGGCGCAAACTCGGACGGCCGGTCGAGCAGCACCGCGCAGCTCCCGATGCAGATGCCGCCGTGATGGCGTGATGGCGCCGTGATACTCACTCCGCTCGACGACTTCAAGTGCCAAGCGTCCCTGTGTGCCGACAATGTGGCCGTCACGTGCGCGTGCAGTTCATCCAGCGCAGCTCCAACGTCGTGAGTGTGGAGCAAAAACTGAGCCGAAGCAGCGCAGAGGCCGCCTCGTTCGCGTGCACGGTCAAGGTCGAAGTAGAAGCTATTTTTCAAGCGCTCGGGCACAGCGTCTCGAGACAGCGTTCGCAGCTTCTGACGCCGCAAGCGGTTGGCGGAAGCTGCCGGTACTTGGACGATGGTGGATCGTCGGCGGCGTGAACGTATGTACCACGCGGCGCTGACGGCCGTTGCGGTCACGACCAATACGAGTACGTGAGACTGCATGTGTGTGTGGAACCGCGACGCGAGCTGTGAAATAATCGTGTGAAATTGCGATCTTAAGCCGTTAGTCTGGGCCTCCTGCCGTAGCAAACATGTTTCCTATGCTCGACCAGATTGTTTGTCTATTGAATGACTAGTACCTAATAATTGTCTAGATCCTGTCTCACCGTGAACCGGGAGCCGGGAGATACAGTGTCACCAGGACCTCACGGTGGGGTCAGAGTCACCCACCTACACGCACAGCCGCAGGAGGTCAGTAACAGTACCGCATCGTGGCAGGGTCCCTGCCTTGTGGCGTGGCGGGCGTCTTGGATCCGACGCCCGAGGGGAGACGAGCGGCTCCGACGTAGTCGCCTCGTGGCGTACCCGCGTTTGACCACGTCTCACCGGGCGCGTGCTCGTAGTGCCAGCCGTCCTGCGTAGTCGTGACGACCTCGTCTGGCCACATCTCCCCGGGCGCGTGCTCAAAGTGCCAGCCTTCTTGCGTGGTCGTAACAACGCACGAGGGCGACTCTCGCGGCGACTCCTTGTCTGCCAACTCTTGCTCGCTGCGATAGTATTCTGATCGCCGGCTGCGATAGTCCGCTGATCGAGGCGTTCTTGGCGCTCGATCGAAAGGCGAGCGTGCCGCGGGGCGGGGCCCGTGAAAGACGTGCGCACAGCGAGCAGCTCGGCTTAACGGGTCGTTGGGGCGCGAACGGGGGCTGTCATCGAGCGCTGCGGTGGCGGCGGCCGCAGCGGCTCCCTGTCTGTCGCGGGTGCTCGCGCAGGATGAGCGAGACGCCACCGCATCCTCCTCGAAGCTGACTCGAACCGCACGGCGGGGTGACATTGATGACTGCGGCAGTGGCAGCGGCGGCGGCTGATCCTGCTGCACGAGAAAGGGCGCCATCACGGCCGGCGAAACAGCCGTCGGCGGCTGCATCACTACTGCCGATCGCTGTGACAGCGCGCGCAATTCTGGGCGCGCAAGGGAGCGCGGCGTGGGCGGCTTTGGTGACGACAGCGACAGCAGCAGCGGCGGTGGTGGCGGGGGCGGCGGGGGCGGCGGCGGCGGCGGCGGCGGCTGGGGCGGCGGCGGGGGCGGGGGCGGGGGCGGGGGCGGCGGCGGCGGTGGAAGTAGCACAGGTGACACGTAAGCACGGGGGATGTGCTCCTGGTAGTACGAAAGCCGCCCCGCCGCGATCGACGCTGACGTACCCGTCGCGGCATACGAGCCTGACGACGCGAGAGGCGCAGTACGTGGAGTTGCTGTCGCCAACGGCGCCGCGGCCGGTGTCGCTACCGGCACCGGCATCGGCATCGGTGCCACGGCCGACGCTACCTGCGACGCTGCCTGTGACGCTACCTGTGACGCTGCCTGTGACGCTGCCTGTGAGGACGCCTGGGAAGATGCCAACTGGAGTTGGAGTCTGCGAAGCTCTTGAATCTGCGCTTCGGTCGCCTTCCTCTGACGCGATTCTTCCTCGAGCTGCTTCTTCAGCTGCTTGAACTCGTTGCTCAGGCGAAGCTCCTCGTTGCGCGCCTCCCGCCGGAGCGAATCGATGGCGAATCTCTGCTGCTGTTCATCCTGGAGTTGCTTCTTGAGCTGATTAAACTCGGCACTCAGGCGAAGCTCGCCGTAGCGTGCCTCCCGCCGTAGCGATTCGAGGGCCATGCTAGTTTGGCTGATCATTTTACAAGTCTCGAGCTGCAGCGGGGAACCATTGTCCTGGTTATCACACGAGACCTGGAAGACAGGCGAGCGCGCTCCAGACAATGGTGCAGATCGATGCGCTTGCCGCCGGCCATTCTCCTTCGCTTCACCCTCCCAACGCGCATAGACCGCTCTGCGCGGGTCTTCCAGATCTTCGTCGATGTCAAGAGTGTCATAATACCCAACAGGAGAGCGTGACGGCGCCCTCTCTGTGGCATTGCCCTGTATCTCATAGCCAGGCATGTCTTCCAGATCATCGTCGACGTCAAAGTCAAAATACCTAGCGGGAGAGCGCGCCAGCATGTGTGGGTCTTCCAGATCTTCGTCGATTTCAAAGTCGAAGTACCCGGCAGGAGAGCGTGCCGGTGTCTTTAGCCGGGCAGAGATGGGCTTGTCCATAGGTTTAGACCACCAGGCAGCCGTCATCGTCTCGACACTCGAGCGGCGCCAGCAGAGGAAGACAACAAGACCGCCGCAACATAGCAGCTGGAGCACGATGAGCATGCCCATGGAGGAGAAGAAAAAGGGCATGGACTCGCCGCCAGTATGTGCCAGGCCATTCATAGCCACAAACGCAGCCGCAAACAAGGGCGGCGGCGGCGTCGGCGTCGGCGGCGGCGCTTTACGAGTTTGCACGATGGTGAGCCTCGTGAGCAGCCCTGGTGGTGGCGAGTTTGGGGGATAGTGCTTGGCACGGAGCAGGGGTGGTGGCGGCGTTGGGGACGGGGGCGGGGGCGGGGGCGTCGGCGGTGGCGAGCTCGGTGGTGGCGGCATGGACGACGAGCTCGGCGTCGAGAGAGTGAGCAAAATGAGGAGTGCGAAGAGCATTAGCGGACACCTTGCAGATTCCATAGCAGCGGCACCGGAATCAGCGGACAACTTATTCCAACAGCCACTGTCTGTGCTGGCCACCAAGCCGCCAGTGCATCGACTACTTGCCAAATGACCGAAATCGAAGCTGCGTTCCATGAGCCTATCGAAATACCGTAGCGACTCCTGAGCCAGAGTCAAGGGCGATGAATACTCCCACCATGGCACATTCTCTGCAGGAGCCTCAGGAGCCGTTGCATGTGCAGCACCTTTCTGTTCTTCCGATCGCAGCCGTTCGTCAGCTGCGTGTACTTCTTCCGCTCTCAACCGCTCCTTGGCTATCTCCGCTCTCAACCGCTCATTTGATGGTCCGCGAGCCTTGCCCTGAGTGGAGCTCGCATCACCGCGCTGTTGCTGCTCTTGAGCTCGCCGCTTCTCTTCAGCTTCCTTCTTGTCCTTCGAGTGTAGTCGATGCTTGCCCTGGATGGATTTTGCCGCACCCGTCCGCTGTTGCTCTTCAGCGGCCGCCGCGGCTGCCGCGATGTTAGGAGCAGGCAGCGGCGTGCTGCCATTCCGATGTGGCTTCGAGCGTGCGACAGCCCCATCACCGCGGCTCACGACATCTCGACGAGACACCTGGCCGCGCGCTCTTGCCTGGATGTGGGTGGCCGCCGCGTACGCGGAACTAAAGTGTCCCATTCGGAGTCGCGGAGTCGTGCTCGCCGTCAACGCTCCGACCGGCGGAAGCACAGGAGGCCTTCCGTCTTCGACACTTGCCGCGATCGCGACGACGCGCCAAATTTTGGCGCGCGCAGAGGAGCGCTCCGCATGCGTACCCGGACCCGTCGCGCACGTGTCGACATATATGAGTAGAGCAGCGATGCCAAATTTACCGCATGATTTTTTTTGAATTCACCCTACACCACACGTGGTCTCAAAATCTCGCGCAGCGCGAGGTGCGTGCCACTTACAGGGCCACTTAGCAGTGAGCACTGTGCAGACTGGGTCTCGTCCGGTCTCGTCTCTCCACGTCTCTCGTCGACGTCTCTCGTCACCAGCTCACCACGTGAATGTAGAACTCGGAGCGACCGCGGTGCACGCGGAGGCGCGGAGCGCACGTATAGAACGCTCACAACCTCTTGCTCTCGATGTGGGGTTGGGCCGGGTTTCATGAACGCGCAACGCCACGGTGTCCCGGAGCTGTCCACCCGGTGTATGTGCACCCCTGCCGACCCGGGTGCACCGCGGGATCGGACCGGACGGCGATCACAACTTCCGGTCACTTTGTTTCGCGGACATAACTCTCACTGGGATGACTATGATGACATCAACAGCACCCACTAGCACAACCGCCCCAAGGTCGCAAGGTGCAAGGCCCCATGTGGAACGAGCGAGCATATAGGGCATGACCTACATAGTACCTGCGTGTTCATGGACAGCATGGCTTTCGGCACGCACGCAAATAGCCTTCATTAGCCGCCTTCGGCCGCCGCCGCCTTTGCTTTCATCCAAGGCCCCTTCTGACCCATGGAAGGGCCCACTCTGTGGCCATAGATGCTGACTCAGGCAAGGGCATTTGAGCCGCGAGGCACTGGGCGTTCATCTCGGCGCTGATCTTGGCTCAGACCACGGCTTTCAGGCCCTTATACTTGGTGTGGATCTGGTCGACGGAGAGGCTTTCAAACTCGCTTCGCAGCCACTCATCGGCCTCGGAGGCGGCCTTCTGCTGCTTGCCCGAGGCACCTGATTCCTCATCCATCAGGTCGAAGATCAGGTCCTCGAGCATGCGCCTTGCCTCGACCTTCTGCTTGAGGGCCGCGTCTGCGCTCGCGTACTTCTCCGCGTCAGCGACCATCCGCGCCACGTCCGCCTTCGAGTTACGCGCGGTGGTCGAGGTGATCGTCACTGCACCGCGCGCGTTCGTCACCTTATCGACGGCGGTGACTGAGAGGATACCGTTCGCGTCGATGTCGAAGGTGACGACAACCTGAGGCTCGCCGCGCTTGGCCCTCTCAAGTCCCGTGATCGTGAACTTCCCTAGCTCATTGCACGCGTCGACGGAGGCGCGCTCGCCCTCGTAGACGATCACGTCGATCTCCGTCTGCCAGTCCTCCTCCGTCGTGTACGTGTCCGACTTGCGGCACGGGATCGCGGTGTTCCGCTTGACGATCGTCGACATGACGCGCCCGGTGGTCTCAATGCCGAGTGACAGGGGCACCACGTCCATGAGGACGAGCTGCTCGGACGCCTTGGCAAGCGCCCCTCCCGCTGCGGCGAGCCCCCCGCTCAGCACGCCCGCCTGCACTGCCGCGCCGTACGCGACGGCCTCGTCGGGGTTGATCGAGCAGCAGAGTTCCTTCCCTCCAAAGAAGCTGGAGAGCAGCTCGCGGATCTTTGGGATACGAGTCGAGCCTCCGACAAGCACCACGTCGTCGATCGTCTCCTTCCCCAGGGCAGCATCTTTCAGTACCGCCTTCACCGTGGTCAAGCAGCTCTCGAAAGGCATCTTGTTGAGCTCCTCGAACTTGGCGCGTGAGAGGATGATCTTAAAGTCGTGACCATCCGCGAGCGCCTCCACCTCAACCTCGGCCTGCGTCGCCGACGAGAGCTGACGCTTGGCACGCTCGGCGGCCGCGAAGAGGCGCCGCTGCGCACGCTCGGTCAGCTTCGCGTCCTTGTGTGCTTTCAGAAAGGTCTGTGTGAAATACTTGACGACGTTCGCATCGAAGTCCTCACCGCCGAGACGCGTGTCGCCGCCGGTGGCGTTTACCTCAAAGATGCCACCTGGATGAGAGGCAATCAGAGGCCATTCGGGCGTCACCAGGGCGTCATCAGGGCGTCATCAGGGCGTCATCAGGGCGTCATCAGGGCGTCATCAGGGCATCATCAGGGCGTCATCAGGGCATCATCAGGGCGTCATCAGGGCGTCATCAGAGGCCATCGTAGGTCATACCCTCGATCGTGAGCACGGAGACGTCGAATGTGCCGCCGCCCAAGTCGAAGATGAGCACCCGCTTGAGCGCAGTATTGGCCATCTTGTCGAGCCCGTATGCGAGCGCCGCAGCCGTGGGCTCATTGATGATGCGCATGACCTGCAGGCCCGCGATCGTGCCCGCATCCTTGGTGGCCTGCCGCTGGGCGTCGTTGAAGTGGGCGGGCACGGTAATCACCGCCCTCGTCACGGGCTGCCCGAGAAAGGCTTCGGCATCCCTCTTGAGCTGCTCGAGCACCATCGCCGAGATCTGCTCGGGCGCGAACTTGCGAGGCTGCTTGCCCCACGCGTCCGTCTCAAGGCAGATCTCGGGCTTGCCCTCCTCGCTCTCCGCCACCTTGTAGGAGACGTGCTTCAAGTCTGCCTGCAAGCCCGGGTCGCTGAACGCGCGACCGATGAGGCGCTTCGCATCGTTGACGGTATTCGTCGGATTCGCGGCCGCCTGGTTCTTCGCGCCCTGCCCGACCAGCCGCGTACCGTCCGACGTGAAGGCGACCCATGAGGGCGTTGTGCGCGAGCCGTCCTCGTTCTGGATCACCTCGACACGCCCCGCGCCGGCGATCGCGCACGCGACGCACGAGTACGTCGTGCCGAGGTCGATGCCCACGACCGGCCCACTGCCGGCCGCCTCCTTGGGAGCCTCAGCCTTGGGCGGCGGGGGCGGCGGAGGCGGCGGTGGCGCACCCGGGTCGGCGACCGCCTTGCCGCTCGCCGTCGAGGTCGGCGGCGCTGCGGACTGCTTGAGCGCCGCGTTGGCGCTCTGCAGCCCCTGCAGCAGCGTCTCGTTCGTCGGATCGACGCTCAGGCCCTGCGCGTACGCCTTCGCCGCCTCCTTGATCTGCCCATTGAAGAAGAGTGCCGCGCCCAAGCGCGAGTAGCCCTTGGGCCAGTCGGCCTTGAGCGCGATGCACTTGTTTGCGTCCTCGATGGCGAGCTCATACTTTCGGAGCGACACGGCGCACAGCGACCGATTGGAGTAGTACAGGTGCAGGTCGCCCGGCTGCATGTTGATCGCACGGTTGAGCAGCAGCAGGGCGCCCGCATGGTCACTCGCCGCCACGAGGGCGTTCGCCCGAGTCTTGAGCTCCTCGGCCGTCTCGCTGCCCGTCTCGGCGGCGCCCGCTGCGTCGGAGCTGTCATCCTTCGAGTCCTTGGTCTTCTTCTTGCCGCTCGTCTTGCCCATGTTGCTCTTCCCGATTGACTGTCGGCGCTAGACTCCGCCTCGTCGCCGCGAGTGCCGTCGGCTTTCGCGCATAAATTCGAAAACGTTCACAGCTCAAGGCGGGGCGTCTCGCCACCCCCAAAGATTCGATCGCCCACGCTCTCTACTCCCCCTCAGATGGTTCATTCCAGCATACGCCTCATTAGGCCGATGATCACAAAGGTGAGCGTCTGATGCGGCCCGATGCGCAAGAAGTTGGCACTCGAACCCTTCCAAAACGCGAGCAGCCCCTCGGTGCTGCCCACGCGCCACGCGCAGTGCAGCACGCCGCGGTACAGCGAGCCCTCCGCCGGCTGCGCGTACAGACGAGTCCGGATGAGGTCGAGCGGGTTGATGGCGAAGGTGGTCGCGGCGGCGGAGCCGAGGGCGCACAGGGTGTCACGCAGCGTGGGCCGGCCGGAGAGGAGCGGCAGGCCAGCGCAGAGCTCCTTGAGGCGCGCGTTCACGGGCAAGGCCACACCCGTCGCAATCGCCGAGCGGCTCATGTTCGCCATGACGCCACGCCTCCAGAGCGCGAGGGCGCCCTCCTGGGTGTAGAGCTGCTGCAGGTGGCGCAGCGCGGATGCGTCGCGGCTGCCCTCCGCGGCCTGTAAGCGCGTCTTGAGCAGATCGAGCGGATTGCAAATCAACGCAGCGAGCGCGCCAGTCAAAGCGCCAGCAGCGACCCTGGTGCTCATGGGCGCAACGCGCTTGCCCGGTCGCGGCGGACCGTCGAGGACGGCGACGGCCGGTTCATAGAGACCCAGACGAAACGCATTCTTGCTCGCTTCACGAACGAGCACGAATGAGAGCCCGCGTTGCAACCCGGCGATGCCCTCCGCCTGGCCGATGCTACGAAGGCAGTCCATGACGCCGCGATAGCGAGGAACAGCAGTAGGCGGCAGTAGCTCGCGGTCCATGTTGAGGCGGGTCTTGGCAACGTCCGCAGGGTTCGTCACGAGCGCCGAGAGCGCTGGTGCCGCGGCCGAGGTGCTGACTGAAAGGAAGATGTCGCGTCGGTCCATCGCGAAGTGGCCGTCGATTCGCCACACGCTCTGCGAAATGATGCCGGGGTTTGTCCTTCACAATTAATAAGTTGCAGGCACACACCGTCACCACTTGCACTCCTTTTTCAACAACACTTAATGACGTTGATTGTGTTATTCCTCAGCAAGGTCGACACCATCATCACAGAGGCAGTCGCGGGCGCCGCCGACCCAACGCAGCGCAGCCGATGCTGCGCTATCCGCCCCAGCCGGTGAGCCCGATCGCCGGTACGCGCAGCAAGAGCTCCGGCGAGATCTTCTCGTGGGCATTCCGCTGCCGGCGGAACACCATCCTCTTTCTGCTGGTCGGGCAGATCACTCTCTCTGCACTGCTCATGCGCTATTCACGCACCAACCACCGCGAGGATGCGGGCCCAAAGTACCGTGCCTCGGTGGCGGTCCTTGCGACCGAGATGCTCAAGCTGCCCATTTGCCTCGCGCTCGCAACGTTCACGCTCGGCAGCCCTCGCCGCCTCGTCACGCTGCTTCGCTCCGACCTGCCCACCTACAGCACACTCAAGTGCGCGATCCCCGCGTTCGCATACACGATACAGAGCAACCTCATCTTCGTCGCCACGGCGAACCTCGAGACGCCGACCTTCCAGGTCACCTACCAGACGAAGACGCTCTTCACCGCCCTGTTCTCGGTGCTCCTGCTCCAACGCCGGCTAGTCTTCTCGCAATGGATGGCTCTAGGGCTGCTCTTCTTAGGCACGCTCGCCGCCACCGACCTGAGCAGCCAGCCGCCGCCGCCGCCGCCGCCGCCGCCGCCGTGGGTGCCCAAGCACGTCCACCGGCGCCAAAAGGGTTTCGTCAGTGATGACTTCTCTCATCCGACGGCTCATGCGGAGGTGGCGGCAGAAGCGGCGGCGCAGGCCACGCGCGATAGCCCCGTGCTCGGGCTCACGTGCGTGCTGGTCGCCGCGCTGCTCTCGTCCGCCTCCTCCGTCTATTTTGAGATGATGCTCAAGAAAGAGCCAGTCCTCTACTACCGAGACGATCGCGCCGTGTCGGCACGCGGCGGCGGCGGCGGCGAAAGCGGCGGCGAAAGCGGCGGCGGCGGAGGCGGCGGCGGAGGCGGCGGCGAGAGCGGCGGCGGCGGCGGCGTCGAGGGCGATATCGCCCTCTGGCTTCGCAACCTGCAGCTCAGCCTCTTCGCCTTACCACTCGCAGCGGCCGCGGCCGTCGTGCAGGACGGCCGACACATCGCGCGGGTTGGAGCTTTCGCGGGCTTCGACCGAGTGGTTTGGTCCGTGGTGCTCATCAACGGCGTCGGAGGACTCCTTGTGGCTGCGACGATGAAGTACGCCGATAATATCGTTAAGTGCTTCGCGACCGCGCTCGCCATCATCTTCGGCACCTTCCTCTCGGTCCCCATCTTTGGGTTCGAATTCTCCCGCGCTTTCCTCGTCGGTGCCGGGCTGACCGTGTTCGCAAGCACCCTGTATGCATGGGCACCCGTGTACGGCAGCGAGCGTGGCACGGACGCCAAGCCAGGGCTCGAGGAGCGCAGCGAGCTCCTCACGCACGAGCACTCGCCAGCCATCGATCCACTCAGCGATGGTGCCGAGCTCAAGAGCAGCGCACCGGCGTCCACTTCCTAACCACCTGTGACGCCCTATGAGGCCTGACGCCCACCGCACGCGCGCACGGCGCCAGAGCGCATGAGCAACATTGCGCCTCGGACAGCGCTGCAGGGGAGCTAATGCGCAGAGCATTGAACTTTGTTGTACTGAGTTGTTGTCACCGCGAGACTGGTACTGAGCGTAGGTCATGTGTTAGGAAGCGTTAGGAGGTATATCTCGCGCTGCGAGGCAAAGATGTCGACTCGGAACGTAGCCAGGTCACTCCGCACGTGGCTAGCACGTGGCGCGAATACCGAAGTCGCCGCACACAGACGCAGACTTCCCCGTACTACCCGACCTCGAACCTTAATTGTCACGACTCACGTAATAACATTTGAAACGTGATTCGAAGATCGAACACCGAAAGGGCAACAAAGGCGCTCCAAGGCCGCTGTACGCGACGCTTCGTGGTTGGTGACGCGCCGTGGCTCGACAGGCTCGAGACCCCGGGCGCACCCACGCTTGCCCTGCATTCGATCGCATCGCCAATCGGCATTGGCGACCCCATCGCCAAGCCGGGGTCTGCGGGGGCTATCCTGCATCGCAACGCCAGCCCCGTTCTATCATGTGCTCACGGAGGCTACCGGTACCTCTGCATGCACACGGCCCGCTACCGGGAGCCTCCACGCCACCTCTGATGGCCACTGATAGCCTCACTCAGCAGGTGCCTCGACGCCTAGCACTCACAGCACGTCCACCTGAAAGGTGAGCAGTTCCATCGGACGTAACGTCACTAGGCCAACACCGCCCGCGCCGCCACGGCTTGTGACCGCCGAAGCCCGAGGAAAAGGACAGGACGGCGGGAGTGGCGGACAACCCTCAACTAAGCAGCAGCAAGTGCCATCTGGCAAAGGCTCCTCGCAGCACTTCAAGCAGCCGAGAGCCGTTGCACTCGGTCCATGGGCCCCGGCCTGGGAAGTAGGGAAGCGCCGACGTGCGCGCCGCGCCGCCGCTGAACGAAACCCATCGAGTGCCATCTCGCGCGGCGAGCTCAGCTTGGTGGCGGAGGGCATGATCGAGGCGAGGAATTTGGGGAGATCGAGCTGCACGGGCACGCTGAGCGACGCGTCCTCGTGAGCGCCGTACATGTGCTGCAGCCGCACGAGAAGTGTGGAGCCGTTGGAATTGATCGCGCGCACACTCTGCAGGTGCAGCTGCGTCGGCAGCTCGTCAGTGAGCGAGTGCAGCGCCGGCGCGGCCCGCGCGGTCTGCGCTGTGGTCCGCGGAGTCGGCGCAGCCGCGAGCTTGCGCGCTGTGGGGTTGGGAGCGCGCGGCGCAAACGCGAGCACGGGCGGATGGTGCAATCTCGTCTTCATCGAGATCCGCTGCCGGTTCGTCACTTGGCGCTCCCCGAGCGCGAGCCACGTCTCCGTAAAGATCCGATCGACGTCATCGAGCACGACGGTACCCTCACCAGTCCGGAAGGCCCGCGCACGCCGGTGCAGCAGCACATCGACAGAGCCGTTGGTGAGCGCGGCGATGCCGTGCGAGCGATCGAGAGCGAGCGAGAGCTGCACGCCGGATCGCCCATCGAACAGCAGAGAGGAGGCTTGTGCGGGGAAGACGCGACGGGATACGTTGAGGCCGAGGGCGCCCGGCACATGTGGGACAAGCTCATACGCATTATCCTCGGTGAAGAGGGTACTCAAAGGGGAGTCCTCGGACTCGCTCAGAGTGAAGCGTGCTGCTACCTCGGAGAGCGGCGAAAGCGCGCCCACCCGATGGCCGAATTGGATCGTGCGCCCTAAGGCCGGGTCGCTCGTCTGCCAGATCCTGACGCGCTCGCGATGCTCCGTGGTCACCTGTATCCAAGCCTCGTGCAGCAACGGCCCAGTAGCAAGGGTCGCTCCCACCGAGGTGACATTCCGCACGCCCCCCTTGGCGCATTCGACCGCGCACGTGAAGGCGGGGCGATCGGGTTTACCGCAATCGGAGATCATGAGCTCCACAATCTCCCATTCATTCAGTCCGGTTGGCAGCGCACACTCGCAATAGCCGCTCACGTTGGCCGGTACGGGCCGCTCGCACGCAAGGTCCTTGGTCGGCTCGCGCGTGCCCTGCCCGTTGCATCCGCGCGTCTGGCGCCACGCGTGGCACGAGAGCGACTTTGGAGGAAAGGTTTGCACCCCCAAGAACGGCGAGCCGGTATCCTTCACACCCATCACATACGCCGGGCCCGCGCTCTCAAACGCCTCGTCGCTCATGGCGAACTCGACCAGCCCAGCCCGCAGGGGACGGTAGACGCCCGCAGGCTTGTCCATCACCCCGACGACGCCGCGTGTGGGGTCGATGTCCACACGCACAAACGAGTTCTCGAGCGACACGAGCGGCGGCGGCGGCGGCGGCGGCGGCGCGGGAGCGCGATCGTCACGGCAGCTGGACGCGTCACGGGAGCCCCCGGCGCACTCAGCCGGGCGCTTGCCGTGCACTTGGACATGGCTGATCGCGGTCGCTGCGCCTCCGGCACTCGAGCTCGGGCACCCCTTACCAAAATAGGCGCTGCCGACCTCGTTCCGAATGGGTGAGACCAGAAAGCGGCGGAAGCTGAGGGGGGGCAACGTGGGCACAAAGGCGAGCTCAAAGTCGAAATTCGGCGCCGTGCCCGAGCTGATCTGGAGTGTCGCCGTCGTCTGTGAAGGCACCGGCGTACCCGTCAGCGCATCCTTGAGCTCCACCGCGCACAGCGGCACCGGTACCGCAATGCCCTCCGTCAGCGTGTGCGCGTGCGGATTGAACACAAGTAACTCCGCATCGCCCCCGCCCGTACCATCGCCCATCAGAATGTCGCCGAAGGTCTGCAGATCTGCCGTGTACTGCGGCGCGGTACCCGAAGCCGCCGCCGCGCCGTGAACTACCGCGCCGGCCATGGCCGCAAAGACGCGCTGCGCACCGGTAAGTGCCATCTCGAGCATCTGGGTGTACGAGCCGAGGACGTCATGCGAGCCAACGTCCTGGTCCTCGCCTGCGCATCCCTCCGCGTTCGCACAGAACGTGCCCGTGATCGCGTCGTGGTGCTGTGCGCGACCGATCCAGAGGAAAGCCGTCAGGGGCAGCCAGAGAATAAAGAAGAGGCCCTCCCAGACAGAAGGCACTCAGAAGCACTCATAGGCAATCATATGCAATCAGGGGCAATCAGAGGCAATCAGAGGCCTCTCAGACAGAAAGCACTCAGAAGCAGTGAGACGCTCTCAGAGGCAATCATATGCAATCATATGCAATCAGAGGCAATCAGACGCACTCAGACGCACTCAGAGGCACTCAGAAGCAGTGAGACGCACTCAGAGGCAATCAGACGCACTCAGAGGCAATCAGAGGCACTCAGAGGCAGCCACGGAGCCCTCGAGACACTTACCTGGTAGATGGCTGCGTAGCGGCGCGCGCTCTCGAGCATCCCAAACAACTCGGCCTTGGCCGACGCGTTGAGAGCGCCCCCGTGTAGCCCGAAGAGCTGCTCGGCGGCGGCTAAGGCGGTATGCACGCGCTGCGAAAGACCTTTGAGCAGGGGGCGCGAGGTATAGTAACCTGACCAATCCTCGAATGGAAAGAAGGTCGAGCCGTTCTCGAATGTGGGGAAGGTGATGGTATCCGCCACGCGTGCATTTGCCGTCGCCGCCACTGGCAGCTCTTCATGAGGCTGTGCGGACGCGAGCACAGCATCGACATACTCGGATGCTGTGACGTACTTCGCCACCACGCCCCACGTGGCCGTGTTGTTGTTGATCGTGTCGATCAGCCAGTCGGTCGACCCAAACGTGAGCGGCGCGTTCTGGTACATGTAATCGCATCCCCAGGGGATGAGCACATTGGGCGTGCGGAACCACGCCGCCCGCTCGAGCGTCAGGTTGGCCAACGCCCACGCTTTGGGAAGGATGGTCGAGGCGTTCGGCACCGTCTCGGGCCACCACTCGAACTGGTACTCATGGGGCATGCAGTAGTAGCTCTCGAAGACGTGCGAGAGGATTTCGGTCTCATTGTGTGGTAGCGACGACGAGCCGCGCCAGACGAACTCGAGGGCGCGATCCTTTTTGCGCGCCTCGACCTCGTCGCCAGAGATGCGCGTGAAGAACCACGAGTCCATGCCCATCATCGCCTGCAGCACGGCCTGGCTCGCTGAAGGTCCAAACGGGTCGAGCGACCAGCCGACGCGTGGCAGGTACGCAGCGCCAATGTGCTCCGTGATCCACGCGTGCCCCTCCACCCAGTTGTTGAGCATCGAGTCGAGAGTTGTGCACCCCATGTCGTGCTGCGACCAGCCGTTATCGACCATCTCGATGCGTCCATCGAGCACGAGCTGGCGGAAGGCGGCGCGCTGCGCGTCCGTGGTGGCCGGTTGCTCCCACCATATCTGCAGGAAGGCCATCTCGTCCCATACAAACCGGCGGCGCGGATCCTGCTGCAGCGTTGCAACCACGCCATCGAGGATACGCGAGACGTTGAGGCGCGAGAGCGAGTTCACTGTCTGCAGCCAGCCGACGTCGGCGTGGGTGTGCGGCAGGATGTGGAGGGTGACCGGTGATGTTGCGGATGCGTGGGGGGTGGATGCGAGAAGCAGGGTCAGAAGCAGGACCAAGGCATGAACCAATCCTCTCATCATCGCGGGACGGAGACTCCGTGAGGTGCTCGAAAACCTTGACTGTGAACACTCGACGCGTATCTTGTGAAAAGCGAATCCCAGCTGGTACATGCCATCGTCAGCCTGGCGCGTGCTGATGTAATGCTTGGGGAAGTGGACAGTAAAAATCATCTACTACATGCTCATGCTCGGACGCACCCCCGGTGCCCGGAGATGCGCCTAGGTTGCCGCGCCCGTCGGCGCGCGCGGTCATGCGAGGGCTAATGCGCGCAGCCGAGCCCGGTGCCGGTGTTCGCTCTGCTCCCATGCTCCACGCGGGCTCTCATGTGGCTAGCTCTTCACTTCCACTGCCTTCTTGAGCACCATGTCGAGCGTGACGCCAAAGTCCTTGCCCTGCAGCAGGCTGCGCATCGAGGACTCGGCGACGGCATCGAGGGTGAGGATTATCACGAGGATGACGACGAAGGCGACCTGCGAGACGACGACCGTCTGGAAGGTCTGCCTGCGTGTCGGCCACTGCATCGCTTTCAGATCCTCCACGCAGAGCTTCCAGAACGCTGGCTTCCACCACTGCGTCGCCTCATTGGACCCGACGATGCCGAAGAGGGTACCGTCATCCTCCTCTGGAAGTTTGACGACCGGTGCAGCCGCCGATTCCGCCGCCAGGTACTCGAGCCGCTCGTCGAAAGTCATCGAAGCGAGGTCAACCTTCTTTGTAATGGCCGTCGGCTCCTCTTGCAAGCAAGCGGGCCGCGATCGCGCTGGCCGCAGCGGCCGCATGCTCGCTGACGTTCGCAGCGGCGCGTACGCGAGCGCGATCGGCAGTATCGCTAAAAGCAGCAGAGGCTCTGTGCGGGCGACCATAATCGCGAAGCGGAAGGCGGAGAGGCCTCTTCGGAGGTGTGGAGGTGAAGGGAGGTCAAACGCGCCGAATTGGGCAGGCTTCGAGATTCACATTTGCTGGGGCGTGAGGGGCGCCCCACGGAAAACCCCTTATCCTATTTTTAAATGGAGGGTTCACCCCCCCCACCGCGCCAGCTCGGACGACGCGAGCTCATTGTACGAGCGAGCGAGCGCTTGCAGGTCGTCCAGCTTTCCATCAGCCCCATCTTCGCACCCCTCGCGCCCCCCTCGGCGCAAGGACAACGAGGCCGCCAGGCTCGTGTGCAAGCCAGTGGGGGAGTGGAGGGGGAAAGGATCGCCATCCGTCCTGCTGCTTGATGTCGCCGCGGCACTACCAAGCTCGCCCACTGCCGTTGGGTTGGTGGGTGGGACCTTCCTACCAAGCATGCCCGCTGCCGCGAAGCTGCGGATCGATCGCGTGAACGACGACTCTGTCAACGCCGGCTCTCCAGTCCATGTGGCAGCAGGGGTCGCGCCCGCCACAGCGCTCGTGCTCGCCACAGCGCTTGCGCCCGCCACAGCGCTCGGCATCAGTTGGCGCGGACGGCTTGGGGTCGCGCCCGCCACAGCGCCCGCCATCACGGGCTCCTCCCAGTCAGAGTCCTCATCCTCATGATTGTCCTCCTCATCTTCCTCTGCGCGATGGCCGGCGCCGTGCTTGGCCTTACCTTGCTGCGACAACTCGGTGGCTGATGCGGCCTCGGTCTTCGTGACAAGGCAGCGCACATTGCTGGCGGCTATCGTAGCCTTCGTTGCCCCCCCCTCCTCCAAGTCCATCCCCGCCATCGCCACCGCCTCCCCAGCCTCCTCCTCCTCCTCCTCCTCCTCCTCCTCCTCCTCCTCCTCCTCCTCCTCTTCCTCCTCCTCGTCCTCCTCTTTACCCGCCCCTTCCACAAGGTGTGCCCGCGACAGCGCCTTTGACCCATCGACGAGTGGCCGCTTCTTTCGCAGCCGCCGCTTGTAGCGTACCGACAGGGCACAACCACCGAGACTCTTGCCGTGCAGCGCCTTGAGCGCCGCTGTCGCGCCGGCCACCTCTACGAAGCGTACGAAAGCGTACCTGCTCAAACCAAAGGCAATCAGAGGCACTCATAGGCACTCAGAGGCCCATCAGAGGCAATCAGAGGCAATCAGAGGCAATCAGAGGCACTCATAGGCAATCAGAGGCCATCAGAGGCAATCAGAGGCACTCAGAGGCCCATCAGAGGCAATCAGAGGCAATCAGAGGCAATCAGAGGCAATCAGAGGCAATCAGAGGTCCATCAGAGGCAATCAGAGGCAATCAGAGGCAATCAGAGGCCCATCAGAGGCAATCAGAGGCAATCAGAGGCCCATCAGAGGCACTCATTGGCGCTTATTGGCAATCAGAGTCACTCAGAAGCACTCAGAGGCCATCAGAGGCCATCAGAGGCAATCAGAGGGGCCTACCAGCGCCGCCCGTTGTAGGAGACGTGCTCGACGGCGCGCGCGCCGAAGTGAGCGCAATCAGAGGCAATCAGAGGAGCCCTACCGGCGCCGCCCGTTGTAGGAGACGTGCTCGACGGCGCCGAAGTGAGCGCACAATGCATGCAGCTCTGCCTTACCAATCATCTCGGGGATTCGGGCGATGAAGAGGGAATCCCACGCCCCACTCGCCTCGTACACTGTCGAGGGCAGAGGGCCACGCTCACCGCGGTACCAAACCGCCCGCCCAAGCCCATCGACCTCTTTGAGGGAGTAGTGCTTCGCGTACACATTGAGCCAGTCGCGACCCTTATCGAGTACCGCCTGGCGCAGCACGTCGCGTACTGCCGTGAGGAGATCGGGTGGGCTCTTGGCGGACACTGCCATATTTGGCAGGCCGTTGGCTGCTCGGTGCCCGTTGGCGGGTAGTGTGTCGCTAGCGGCTTGCGCGCGCGCGTTAGCCGCGTCACGTGCGCGCTCGAGGGCGCATCGTGCGGACTCAAAGGGTGGCACACGCGCACGGTAGAGGATCTCGGCACGCAGATAATTGCCCACGCCATTCATCAGCCGCTGGTCGAGCAGCAGCTCACACACCGGGCTGTCGAGCAGAGTGGCCGCGTCGCGTACTAGTGCGGGCTGCGCGGTCGGCTCGAGCAGGCCGAGGGCGCCGTGGTGAGCGCTTGCATGCTGCGCGGTCGGCTCGAGCAGGCCGAGGGCGCCGTGGTGAGCGCTTGCATGCTGCGCGGTCGGCTCGAGCAGGCCGAGGGCGCGCGCACAGAAGGCCTCGTGCTCGTACAAGGGATCGGGCGAGCGACGGTAGGGGCCGCCGAACCTGTGGGGAGAGGAGCGAGGGCGCCGTGGTGAGCGCTTGCATGCTGCCCATACGACGGTAGGGGCCGCCGAACCTGCCGAACTGCCAGATCGACTGTGAATTCACGCGGACCTGATGAGGGAGGCAGCCCGCGACCATCAGTGACCATCAAAAGGCACTCAGACGCACTCCGAGGCCGAACATATTCGAACATATTCGAAGCCGCCTCGAGCGTACGCGTCCATCGACGAAGCACAACCGCGCGCCGTCCTCGCGTGTGAAGCACAGGTGCATGCCGTGGGGCTCGGGCTCGGTGGGTTTCGTCAAGAGCACGCACCGCCCATGCATGCCGCGCCGTATGGTGAGCAGTTGCACGCCAGTCGCGGAAGCTGCCTCCGCCGTCGACGGGAACCAGTCCGCCTCCTTGGCATGCTTGGACGGCGACGCCCACGCAAAGAAAGGGCACCTCTCACGTGCCGACTCACAGGCGCACGACCAGAAGCGCCTGCCGAGGTTCTTGGAGTCGGCGCGCCGGACCGTCTGGCGCACGCATGGCTGACCGTGCCCGTGGCACAGCGGAGGCATGGAGCCCTTGCCGTCCGCCGCGGCAGCCGCGCACGTCGGGCACCATGGCAGCACCACGTGCGATCCTCCCGATGAAGGAGGCCGCCCGTCCGCACAGGGCTTGACAGGCCGAAGTGCGAGGCAGACCTCCTTACCACGGTGGCGTGCGCACATTTCGAAGCCGTTCGTCCACGATTCTGTGCCCGGCAGGGTGCAACGCTCATCGGCCGGGAGCAGCCGATCCCCGTCCACCGCAGGCAGCGAGCAAGGCAGGGACCACTTGGTGTAGACCTGGGCCCGCACGAACCGATGGCCGTGCGCGGCGTCCGAGACCTGATGCGCCGTCTGGTGCAGCTCCGCGTACTCGGGCATGTTCGAGGGGGACAGGGGGCGCTGTGCTCGAGCTCAACTTGTCAACTTTGGAAGCCCCTGGAGAGGCGGAGACTCGAATCATGGACCTTTGTGCGTGACCCGGACTCAGCCAGAGGAGCCCAAACTGGACTGGGCGATAAATGCCCTAGGATAAATGACAATCTCGGAGAATTTTTCCTTTTTGTAGAGAACCCGGTCTCGTGCACCTAATCCGAAACCACATGTGCCCACTAAGGCGCATGGACATGCAGGCACCTCTTTTCGAGCCGGCTCTCGACGCCGGGCCGCCGGCGTGACGCGTGTAGGCCAGTAGAACCGGTACCCGTAGCGTCACACGACGCGCGACATCGGCTTGCTCGTGAATCAAATCATTTAACATGCCGACATGCACATGAGAAAACATTAGCTCCGAGCACGTGCATCGCGCGCGCGCCGCCCACGGGCGCTTCACAGACGTTGCACAAAACGTTTCACAGGTGTGGGCCCTCCAAAAGTTGGCGGTAAGTCAATGCCAAAGGTGGACGTGAGTTCGGCAATTCCCCTCGTGCGGGCGCGCATTACCCAATGCCCTCGTCGAGCCCGATGGCCTGCTTCGCCCGCTGCTTCGCACGCCCACACCACGCTGCTCGGGGCCTCGGGAGCCAGGCGTTGCGGCAGCCT